>UMIA01009807.1_pt1 | contig 169128 bp, 167 predicted proteins | sample 1965701 | NCBI WGS metagenome assembly UMIA01 (sample SAMEA4836113, study PRJEB28245) | human gut metagenome | biome: gut microbiome; material: fecal sample | place: Denmark | collected 2008 | reverse complement strand
TGATTGTTATTGTGTTCGTTCAAGGCTTTATCGGGTAGGATTAACAATCCCCTACGGCTCAAATTGTGCAAATTCGTACAATGTTACATTCCGATAAAATAACATATAAAACAAAAACTGTACAACCATAATCGGCTGTACAGTTTTTTATTTTGCGGTAGAACCGCATTACAGAAAGGCTTATTTAATTGAATCAATCCATTTTTGAATTTCAGACTTTGGTGTACGCAGAACCGATTCATCAAAACGGATATTCATTTCCTGCTTTACATCGGCTGTACCGCAGGCATTTGCAAAATCTTTGAATGTGTGACCAATCCAACCGCCGTTAGTTGCAAACGGATAAACCGTCTTGCCCGAAAGGTCATTTTCCTTGAGAAATGTGTGCATTGCAGGGGCAAAAGTGTACCACCAAACAGGTGTTCCGAGAATTACCTCGTCATACTTGCTAAGGTCAATATTAAGCGGTTTTATTTCGGGACAATATCCGCTGTTTACTTCATCCTGTCCTTGATTTACAACCGAGTTGTAGTCTCCGTCATACGGAACAACAGTTTCGATTCTTGCAATGTCAGCACCCGTGCTTTTCTGAATCATCTCGGCAATGCTTTTTGTGTTGCCACGATAGGAATAATAAACGATAACTTTTTTCATATTCAGAAGCCGCCTTTCGATTAACCGAGTTTATTATATTCTTCATCGGTTACGGGTTCACACCACTCGTTTGAACATTCTTCGCCCGGCATTTCGGTTGCGATGTGTGAGAACCAGCTGTCCTTTTTAGCACCGTGCCAATGCTTAACCTCGGCTGGAATTACGATTACCTTACCCGGTGTAAGGCTTACAGGCTCTTTGCCCTCTTCCTGATACCAACCCTCACCTGCTGTGCAGATGAGGAGCTGACCGCCGCCGCTCTTGGCGTGGTGAATGTGCCAGTTGTTACGGCAACCAGGTTCAAATGTTACATTTAAAAGGTGAAGTCCGTCCTCGGGCTTTGTGAGTGGATTTAGGTATGACTCTCCGATAAAATACTTTGCATAAGCTGTGTTGGGAGTGCCTGTGCCGAATACATTTTGCTTTTCAAATTCATCCTTGTCTGCAATTTTCATAATATTATCTCCTTGTGTAATTAAATTTTTTAATCCAATCATTAACAATGCCTTCTGCCTTATCGGCATCACTTCCGAACAATGGAAGTCCGTTTGTTACGGTTGCACCTTTGGCAGTATTTTTAATATCATTGACTGTGTTTGAAAGTCCGCTTCCCTCGTGAGTGCAGAACGGATGAATTGTTTTGCCCGTAAAATCAAATGCTTCAAGGAAAGTATAAACCGCCATAGGCATTGTTCCGCAGTAGTTTGGATAGCCGAGATAAATTTCATCATAATCGTCAAGATTCGGCAATGAAACAAGTTCGGGTCTTGCCTTTGATTTAAGGTCTTTAACCGACTGAGCAACACATTCCTTGTAGTTTGCGGAATACGGAACTTTCTGCTCAATTTTAAACATATCGGCTCCTGTGAGGTCTGAAATCATTTTTGCAACCTTTTCGGTGTTGCCGACTTTTACATAGCGGTACTGACCGCCGAAATAATTTTCATCTGCTCGTGAATAAAATGCAATTAACTTTGCCATTGTAAATCTCCTTTGTTTCAGAATTTTACTATTTTTCAGTTTGTTTTTTACTTTACAGGAATATATTACACCCTGAAGTTGACTTTAAGTCAAGAGGCATTTTTGATTTTTTCGTATAATTTTTAATTAACTGCATAGGTTGCTTTCCGTACAACACTCTTAGCTTAAATATTCTGCTGTTACTTGTGGGCATCCGATGAACTCCTCTATTTAAAATTGCAAAAGCAATCGCTATACTTACGCTCGGGCATAGTATGTTTTTGATATTGCAAACTATCTGCACGAACGGAGAGCGACGGTACATCGCAAAAAAATACTGTACAACCGAGAAAGGCTGTACAGTATCGGAATTATTCTTTATAAGAAACTATTTCTTTTCAGTAAGAAGCTTATTGAGTTCGTCCATAAAGGTGTTAATATCCTTGAACTGGCGATAAACTGACGCAAAACGGACATATGAAACCTCGTCAATATTCTTGAGCTGATCCATTGCAAGCTCACCGATTTGCTTTGAAGTGATTTCACGGTCAAGGCTTGACTGAAGCTGAGCCTCAATATCATTGACCATATTTTCAATCTGTTCAATTGAAACGGGACGCTTCTCACAGGCACGGAGAATTCCGCCTGTAAGCTTGTTGCGGTCAAAAACCTCACGGGATTTGTCACGCTTAACAACAATTATCGGAACAGTTTCAATCACCTCATGTGTGGTAAAGCGTTTGCCGCATCTCAGGCACTCTCTTCTTCTGCGGATTCTTTCGCCGTCATCGGCAGAACGAGAGTCGATAACCTTGCTTTCTTCATAACTGCAATATGGACACTTCATATGAAAACCTCCGAATAATTATTCCCTAAAATAATTATAACATACCGTTTTCAAATTTCAAGTATAGAAAATTTACAATTTAATTACACTTTTATTGCATCAGAGATTGCGGTAATGCTTAACATTTCTCTTCTTTCTTTTACGCTTACCGTGAATTTTTGAAATAATAAGGTAAATGATGAGAACGAGAATGATAAGAGCGATAATCACGATAAACCAATAGGACTGAAATACTGTGCCGATGATGTTGAACACATAGAGAATTCCGCTGCGTTCAATCTTTTCGCCTGCAACAACATTAACCTCGGCAAGCTTCTGCTTTTCGCTGTTTGCATCTGCTTTGTAATAGATTGTTGCCTTGCCGACTACCGAGCCTTTGTCAAGCGGTGCGTCAACGCTTTCGGGAACATCCTGTTCAATAATTATATTCTCATCTGTGCAGTCTTTCGGAACAATTGCGCTGAGGTCAGTTTCGGGATAAAGCAGTGTACTGTTTTTGCCCCATGCAAGGTTAACCTTTACTTCGCAAAGCGGCTTTGACGAGGTGGCAACAGTGTTCATTTCAAGACTTGTCAACGCCCAGCGGAAAAGGTCTGCCGCATCGGTCATTGTTGCGTAATCCTCGGTCACACCTTCCTCATACGGTGCGTGAAGGAGAATTGCCATATATGAATAACCGTCTGCCGACGCTGTCGTTACAAGACATCTGCCTGCCTCGTTAGTCGTACCCGTTTTGATGCCCTTTGCGTACATATAGTAATACTCACCGCCACGGTTGGCGTCAATGAGGTAGTTGGTTGTTACAAGGGCTGTATCGTCACCGTCACAAGTGTATGTACAGGTATTTGTGATTTCTTCAAAGCGAGGAAGAGTGAGCGCATAGGTTGTGATTTTGTACATATCACGGGCGGTTGTGTAGTGGTCGGGATCGTGAAGTCCGTCAGGATTTGCAAAATGAGTGTTTTCGCAACCGAGCTCCTTGGCTTTTTCATTCATCAGCTTGACAAAGTTATCAACATTGCCTTCACCGATATAATCGGCAAGAACCATTGCGGCATCGTTACCCGAGGGAACCATCATGCTGTAAAGCAGATCGATTGCAGTCATACTCTTGCCGACATGATTTTCAACATTCGCAAGGGAACTGCCTGTGTTTTTGAGAACATCAAGAACCGACTGCTTAATCGGAATTTTTGTATTATCAAGATCGGCAATGTTTTCAACCGCAATTATGTAGGTCATAATTTTTGTTGTTGACGCAGGGTAACGCTTTGAGTCGGCGTCTTTTTCATACACAGTCTGACCCGAATCCATATTTACAAGAAGGATTGAGTCCGACTCGGTTTTTACATCATTAGGATAGGACGCAGCACCTGCCGATGTGAAAGCGGAGCAAATAATGATGCAAAGCATACAGAGAAGTGAAAGTGTTTTGGTTATGGTTTTTCTCATTTACTTAATTCTCCCATTTATAGTTTTTCAGTTTAAAGCATTTTGTCCGCCACGCTCAAACAGGCGGTCTACCTCTGCTTTTAACAATCGTATTTCATCGTTTCGGATATCACCGTAACGATCCATTATGCAGTCTGCAATTTTTTGAGAAAGTTCAAGGCTTTTTGTGTCGGCAAAATCGGCAATTGACATCTGCGGAAGTCCATGCTGTCTGTGACCGAAAAAGTCGCCGGGTCCTCTCATTTTCAAATCTTCATCGGCAATGACAAAACCGTTGTTCGTTGAACACATGACCTCAAGCCGTTCTCTTGTTGTCTTACTGCCCTTGTCGCTGATGAGAATACAATAGGACTGCGAACTGCCTCTGCCAACCCTTCCTCTCAGCTGATGAAGCTGTGAAAGTCCGAATCTTTCGGCATTTTCAATCACAATAACCGTAGCATTCGGAACATCAACGCCGACTTCTATTACCGTTGTGGCAACAAGAACGGAATACTCATTCTCGACAAACTTACGCATAACCTCGTCTTTTTCATCAGACTTCATCTGTCCGTGAACAATGCCGACTGCTATGTCAGGAAATTCCCGCAACATCAAATCTGCGGCATATTCTTCGGCTGACGCAACATCGTCAAGCTCGCCTTCTTCAACAAGGGGACAAACTATATACGCCTGTCTGCCGTGTTTTACTTCACTGCGGATAAAGTCATACACTCCGCCACGCATTGCAGAAGTTCGCAACACGGTTTTCACGGGTTTTCTTGACGGCGGAAGCTCGTCAATTATTGAAATGTCGAGGTCGCCGAAAATGATAAGTCCGAGTGTTCTCGGAATCGGAGTGGCACTCATAACAAGCAGATGCGGATTGTTGCCCTTGCCGAGAAGCTTTGCTCTTTGTGCAACGCCGAATCTGTGCTGTTCGTCGGTTACGGCAAGCGCAAGATTTTTAAACTCGGTTTTATCGGTAATGAGAGCGTGTGTTCCGATTACCATATCAATCGAACCGTCTGCAAGTGATTTTCTGATTTGTTTTTTTTCAGATTCCCTGAGTGTGCCTGTCAGCAGACCAACCTTGATATCCGTATTTTCAAAAAGCTTTTGAAATGTTTTGTAATGTTGTCGGGCAAGAATTTCAGTCGGCGCCATAAATGCGGTCTGAAATCCGTTTTTGGCAACCGTGTAGCAGACCGAGGCTGCCACAGCCGTTTTGCCCGAACCTACATCGCCCTGAACAAGTCGGTTCAGCGGAGATGATTTGTTGATTATATCGTTTATGCAGTCCGACACCGCCCGTTTTTGGGCATTTGTCATTGTGAACGGCAAAAGCGATTCAAATTCTTTTGAATAATCCTTTGCGATTTCAAGAGAGGTTACTCCTCTGCTGTGGTCACGCAGATTTCTCATTCCGAGGTTCAGCACAACAAGCTCTTCGGTAACAAGCCTTTTTCGGGCTGCTTCAAGCTGTTGGCGGTTCTTCGGAAAGTGAATGTCAAACAACGCCTGTCTGAGTGAGCAAAGGTCAAATCTTTCTCTTATGGCATCGGGCAAAGGATCCTTAATTTTTGAAGGCAGCATTGAAAGTGCCTGTCGTACGGCTGATTCAACCGATTTACTCGGAAGTCCTGCCGTTTGTCTGTAAATCGGACGGATTTGTGTTCCTTTGACAGCAGGAGCAAAAGTCGGAGATACAATCTGCATTCCGTAGCTGTCGGATGAGATTTTTCCGTAAAAGAAATATTCTCCGCCCTGTCTGAGCATTGAGCTGATGTATTTATTGTTAAAAAACACAAGCTGAATTGAACCCGTTTCATCATAGACTGCGGTTTTGGAAATAATTCTTCCGCCGCTTATGCGGGTATCGTTTACAGATGTTGCGACAACAGCCTTTATGCAGACGGTTTCACCGTATTCAAGCTCGTCAATATGCTTGATGTTGCTCCAATCCTCGTATGTGCGTGGATAGAAATTAATCAAATCTCCAACGCTTTTAATCCCGAGTCTTGCAAAAAGTGCGGCACGCTTTTCACCTATTCCGTTCAAATTTGTAACGGGAGTTTTATAAAGTGATGTCATACCGCACCTCCGTTATACAAAACGGGAGCATAACCGTAAAAATTATGCTCCCTGAAAAAATCCGATTTAAATGCTTATTCTACGCTGAGAATAAAGTAGTAAACAGGCTGGTCGCCCTTTACAAAAGTAATATCGGTTCTTGAACCGAACTTTTCACGAAGCTCTCCGTATGCCTTTTCTGCCTCTTCCTCACTTACATCCTCACCGTATATAAGAGTAATGAATGAAGTGTCACGGCTGACCATATCCTTTGCAAGCTTGACAAGAGCCTTAACTGTGCTCTTTTCTGTGATTGTAAGCCTGCCGTTTTCAAGAGCGATAATGTCGCCCTCTTTGATTTTCTTACCGCCAAATTCACTGCTTCTTGCAGCAAAGGTTACAAGACCTGTGCCCACAGACGCAAGTGCGTCCGTCATAAGCTGCGCGTTGCTTTCGGCAGAAATCTCGGGATCAAAGTTGAGCATTGCCGTCATACCCTGCGGAATTGTTCTTGTCGGAACAATGATGACATTTCTGTCTTTTACCATCGGGATTGTCTGCTCTGCGGCAAGAATGATGTTTTTATTGTTTGGAAGAACGAGAACATTTTTGGCAGGAGTTGCCATAATTGCCTCATAGATATCGTCTGTACTCGGGTTCATACTCTGACCGCCCGAAACAACATTGTCACAACCGAGGTCTTTAAAAAGGTCTTTAAGACCGTTACCTGCGGCAACTGCAACAAAGCCGAAATCGTTTTCAGGTTCTGCGGGAACAAACTTTTCCTTTTCAGCCTTTTTCTTTGTTGACTTGACATTCTTGTGCTGTTCCTTCATATTCTCAACCTTAACCGTGAGAAGCTGACCGAACTCAAGTCCTTTTGAAAGAGCATTGCCCGGCTGTTCCGTATGAACATGAACCTTGATAATCTCATCATCATTTACAACAACTACGCAATCACCGATTGATTCAAGATAACTGCGAAGCTCGCCGATTTCGGTTTCAATCTCGGCATTTCTGCCAACGATGAACTCTGTGCAATATGTGAATCTGATATCATCGTCAAATTCAGCGGCGGCACTTTCAAATGTGCTGACGGTTGCAGGAGCTGTGTCATCGTCAGCTTCAATCATAATGCCGTTCTTAATTACAGAGAGCATACCCTCAAAGATTACGCAAAGGCCCTTACCACCTGCGTCAACAACGCCTGCCTTTTTAAGCACGGGCAAAAGCTGAGGAGTGATTGCAAGCGCCTCGTTAGCCTTGTCAACGATTGTCTGCCATACAGACACAACATCTCTGTCATACTTAGCGGCTTCGATACCTGCCTCATAAGCCATTCTTGCAACCGTGAGAATTGTTCCCTCTGTCGGTTTCATAACAGCCTTGTAAGCGGCGTCAACACCGATTCCGAGTGCTGCGGCAAGATTTTTGCCGTCAACTTCTTCAATGTCTTTAAGTCCCTGGGCAAAGCCACGGAAGATTAGTGAAGTGATAACACCCGAATTGCCTCTTGCTCCACGGAGCATTGCAGAGGCTGTGATACCTGCGGCATCACCTGCACAGGTACCGTCAAAATCTTCAAGCGCTGCAACAGCCGCATTGACTGTCATTGACATATTTGTACCTGTGTCTCCGTCGGGTACAGGGAAAATATTAAGATCATTTATACTGTTTTTTTGGTTTGAAATATTATTCGCACCCGAAATAACAGCCTGTTTGAGAATTTGTCCGTTTATCATTTAGGCACATCCTTTTAATGTACATTTCTTAATCAACTGCATAAGCCGATTTTACACCGACAAACGCAGTTTTACAATAATTCACATTATAACATTATACATTATCAGCTTGTTTTTTGCAATAGTATAATACACTAATTATCTGCAAAAAAAGCCGACTTAATCGGGATTGTTTCATATTTTTTGACAATTGGAAACAATTTACTTTATGCTGATTTGTGTTATTCAATACGCATTGACTCGGCTGAAATGCACTTTCCGCTTTTGTCATCAACATCAAAAAGCGTACATTCCATTTTGCATTCTCCGCTTGCAAGGTCAAAGCGCTGCGGAAGCTTATTTTTCAGCTTTGCAATTATAATTTCGCTCTTTACACCGAGAACGGAATGGATTGTACCCGTCATTCCCGTGTCGGTTATGTAGCCGGTTCCCTTCGGAAGAACCTGTGCGTCAGAGGTCTGAACATGGGTGTGTGTTCCGAACATTGCGGAAACTCTGCCGTCAAGGTAATAACCCATTGCCCTTTTTTCACCCGTTGCCTCTGCGTGAAAATCAACAATTATGATTTTGCTTTCAGCCTGTTTAATCATTTTATCTACACATTCAAAGGCGCAATTCAGGTTGTTATCCATATAGGAATTACCCATAATATTTATAATCGACACAATTCTTCGCCCTGTGTCAACATTAATTATACCTTTGCCTGGTGTTGAATTTTCGGGAAAATTAGCGGGTCTGACAATGAAGGGATTTGAGTCAAGGCAGTCATAGACTTCTTTTCTGCGGAAAGAATGATTGCCGAGTGTAATTGCGTCAACTCCGCTGTCAAAAAGATGCTTTGCAGACACGGGAGTCAGTCCGTTACCGTCAGCGGAATTTTCACCGTTGCAGATTACAAAATCAACGCCTTTCACCTTTTTGAGCGTGGGAAGATTGTTGCGAAGAAATTCACAACCGATACTGCCTACAACATCACCTATACATAAAATTCTCATAGTTATCCCTCCGTTTGTGTCCGATTGCAAAATTTCAGTCGTTCAAAGCAAAACATACAAATTGATTATAACACAACTTTTCTATTCTGTCACATCAAAATCAACCTGATCTGCAATATTTTCGTTAAAAATATAATCTGTTGTCACCCTGTAGCTACCTTTATTTTCTTTAATAGAAATTTGTTTTGAAATAACCTTGCTTTTATTCTTTGCAAAAATCTCATAGAGAATACAATCAGCCTTTGCAATCTCCTCAGCCTTGTTTTTACTTACAGAGTTTTCGGTCGTTACAAGTTCACGGTCGGTTCTGATTTTAAGTCCTACCGGCAGAACAACATCATTTATAAACAGATTTTCTCCGTGAACTGTGCTTACAAAATTGTTGTAGTTTTCAAAGGCAAGGTTACAGGGAAAATCAAGCCATAAAAATCTGAAATTTTTTCTGTCAACATAATTTTCGCCAGCGTAACTGTAGGTTACTTTTTTCGGAATTGAAAGCGTTTGCTGTTCGGTAATGTCGGCATAAACCTTTGCGTTTGCTCTCAAGTAACGCATATCGCCCTGCTTGGTTTCGTCAAGCCCGCTGACAAGAATCTGACCGTTCACAACTCCGCTGCCCTTTGTAACAACAGATCTGCCGTTATATGCCTGAATCTGTGTTATGACTCCGTCCTTAATGGCTTTTACATTGCAAGGATTTTTTGAGGTGTCAAGCTTCGGCTTTTTGTAGGTTTCCTTAACTTCAACCGTGACAAGACTGCCCGTTATGTTTATGCTCATCCAGCGGATATCGTCACATTTCAGCTGAATATTGCGTTCTATCTGATCTGTATCGAGATTGTTTTTCCACACACCGACAGAAATCCCGTTATCACCAAGTAACGATTCAAGATATGTATTGCTGATTTCCTCTGTACCCGAAATTTTTACCGACCAGATAAAATTTGAAAGAAAAATACAGAGAATAATTCCGCATACCGCACCTGCAAAAAGTCCTGTTCTCTTCTTATAGCGGTTAATAATAAACGGCAATCCGTGTTTGGCTGTTATTCTTGTTTTAACCCTTGATCTGCGTGCAAGAATTCTGATTTTTTTGTAGTCGGAAAGGTACATTGAGGCTGATATTGCGTTCTTTTTCGGAACGGGATTCCAGAGATTCACACCGTTTTTTGCGGTTATGTTCATAAATCTTTCGGGAAATTTTCCGCTTGCGGTAAAGTCCACACTTCCTCTGAGAAAGCGTATTATTTTAAGGAGCATAGTTTCACCTCACGAAAGAAAGTTGATGTCGGTTACAAAGCCTTCAATTTCAACGCAGGAGCTTGAAATGCACTTCAATGTCATTCCTCTCCCGCAAAATGAAATTACGGTTTTGCAAGTATTAATTTTTATGCTTTCGCTGTCATAGAGCAAAATTCCCGTTGAACCCTCAACGGTTATTCTGCGGTTCCCGAGCATCTCTATATACGGCATTGTTCCCATATCGAACATCGGAGAAGGCAATCTTTCGTTTTTATCGGCAATTCGTTTCTTCTTTGGCAAAAAAATCTCCCCTGTTTTCGTTTCTCATTTATTTTTATGCAACTGCCGTCATATATATTAATTGGTGATTAATATGTTCCTGAGTAAAAGTGCCGTAAAGGCGGTGAATATTTTTAAAGCAATCGAAATTTTTCTTTTATGCATTACGGCTCTTTTGTTTTCAAAAGAATGTTCAAAGGGTGCTGAAAACGGCATAGGCTTGTGCCTTTCAACGCTTGTACCGTCACTTTTCCCTTTCATGGTGCTTGCCTCATATATTACAGATAGCGGTCTTGCAGAAAAAATCGGCAGACATCTTTCGTGGCTGACAAAACCGCTTTTTGGACTTGACGGTTGCTTTGCATCGGCAATAATTCTCTCGCTTGTCGGAGGTTATCCCGTTGGTGCAAAGACGGTAAATTCGCTTTATAAAAAAGGTGCGGAAAGTGAAAGTGAGTGTAAACGGGCAGGTCTGTTTTTGGTGTGTTCGGGACCGGGGTTTCTTGTGAATTTTATCGGTGCACAGCTTTATTCAAGCATTGAAGTCGGGTTTATTATATTTGCCGCCCAATGCATCTCGGTTTTTATACTTGGATTTACTTTAAAATTCGTTTACAGAAATAAAGTTGATGATAATTCCAATTTGGAAACATTAATAAGCACTCCGCAAAAAGGCGACGCACTTGTAAAGTCTGTTCTTGACGGTGCAAGGGGAATGTTTGCAATCTGCGCATTTGTGGTGCTGTTTTCGGCATTTACTGAGATTTTCTGCTCACACATTACGGATGAAAATATTCAAAAACCGTTTTTGATACTCACGGAAGTTTGCAATGCGGTTACTGCGGTATCGAAAGATTTGCCGATTGAACTTGTTGCATTTTCGGCAGGATTCGGCGGACTTTGCGTACATTTTCAGATTTTCTCGGCACTTGGGGATATTAAGGTGAATAAAATGTTATTTTTCTTTTGCAGAATTTTGCAAGGATTTATCACCGCATTGCTTACGCATTTAGGAATAAAACTTTTCTCCGTCACAACCGATGTTTTTTCAACATCAACGGTTGAAAATTTCAGTTTTTTCGGAGGAACTGTCCTTTCGGGAGCGGCTTTGCTTTTTACCGCTTTATGCTTTTTATATTCACTCAAAAATTACAAACAAAATTGAGGGAGGTTACTTTATGTGCGGAATAGCAGGATGGATTGACCACTCACAGGATATGAGCGAAAGAATTGATTTGCTCAACAGAATGTCTGAAACGCTTGACAGGCGAGGTCCTGACGAAAACGGTTTGTACATTAACCGAGGGGCGGCGCTTATGCACAGGCGGCTTGTTGTAATTGACCGTGAAAACGGCAAACAACCGATGTCGGTTCGTCACAAGGACACGACCTATGTCATTGTCTATAACGGCGAACTCTACAACACAGCCGAGCTTCGTGAGGAACTGAAAGCATCGGGTTTTCATTTCAGAGGTCACAGCGACACGGAGGTTGTGCTGAAATCGTACATTAAATACGGTGCGGACTGCTGCAAAAAGCTGAACGGAATTTTCGCCTTTGCAATATACAACACAAGCGACAAATCGCTGTTTTTGTGCAGGGACAGAATCGGCGTTAAGCCGCTGTTTTACTACGAATACAACGGTGGCTTGCTGTTTGCGTCAGAAATAAAAGCATTGCTTGCAAGCAAGGTTGTAAAGCCTCAAATTGACGAACAGGGACTCAATGAAATTTTCTTTTTAGGACCTGCAAGAACGCCTTCGTTCGGAGTTTTCAAGGGAGTATTTGAGCTTAATCCGGGCGAATGTGCAATGTATAGGCACTCAAAGCTTCGCCGAAAAAAATACTACACCGTTGAGGCAAAAGAGCATACAGACAATGAAGTAACTACCATTGAAAAGACGAGATATCTGCTGACTGATGCAATTCAGCGACAGCTTGTGAGTGATGTTCCGCTGTGCTTTTTCCTTTCGGGAGGGCTTGACAGCAGTATAATTGTCAAGACCGCATCAATGTACAACAAGGAACACAAACTCGGCAAAATCAACACCTACTCGGTTGAATACCGTGACAACGAAAAATATTTTCAAAAGAGCAATTTTCAGCCTACTCCCGACTACGAATTTATTTCGATGATGTCAAAAAATGCCGACACAAAGCACAGGGAAATTGTCCTTGACAACACGCTTGTGTGCGACGCACTTTATGAAAGTGTTCAGGCAAGGGATTTGCCGGGGTATGTTGATGTTGACTCGTCACTTTTGCTCTTCTGCAAAGAAATCAAGCAAAACTACACCGTTGCACTTTCAGGAGAATGTGCCGATGAACTTTTCGGCGGATATCCGTGGTATCACAACCATGAAATACTTTTTGAGGATTGTTTTCCGTGGTCAAAAAGTCAGGATATTCGCAGGAGCATTCTCAAGGACGGTGTGCTGAAAAACGGCGAAGAGTATGTCAGACAAAGGTATCTTGACACAATAAGCCTTGCCCCAAAGCTTAAAAGCGACACCGACCTTGACAGGCGAATGCGAGAGATGTTCTACCTGAATTTTTACTGGTTTATGCAATGTCTGCTTGAGCGAAAAGACAGATGCTCAATGTTCAGCGGACTTGAAGTAAGAGTGCCGTTCTGCGATTACAGACTTGTTGAATATGCGTACAATATGCCGTGGGAATTAAAGGCATGGGGCAACCGTGAAAAGGGAATTGTGCGAAAGGCTTTTGAGGATATTCTGCCCGAAGAAATTTGCTGGCGAAAGAAAAGCCCGTACCCGAAAACGCACAATCCGATTTACTTCAATGAGTGTGTAAAAAGGGTTAGAAAAATTCTTAAAAAGCGTTCAATTCTAAACGAACTGCTTGACCGAAAAGGGATTGAAGATATCATTGAAAATCCCGATAAAATCACAAATCCGTGGTACGGTCAGCTGATGAAAGCACCGCAGATTCTTGCGTATATAATCGAACTTGACTACTGGTTTGATAAATATAATGTTGAAATAGTGTAACGGTTATGTTAAAATCGGAGTGTAAAAAGCATTGGGAGATGTAGAAAATTAGCCGTAAACAATATATTAAACTGACCGATTTCTTCAAGAATAACAAATCCGCAAAAAATGTGTTGAAATTCGTATATAAAATTTTTCCGCTGACAGTATTTGCAAGCTACCCGATTTTGCTTGTATATACATTTTTATGGCAAAAAGATTTGTTTTTAAAGTCGCTGACTGTGCCTGCGGGGGTGTTTTTGGGAATAACACTTCTGCGAATTATCATAAAAGAAGAACGCCCGTATGTGCGGTACGGAGTTGCGCCTGTTTTTGCAAAGAACAGCAAGCCCGACAGTATGCCGAGCCGCCACACCGCAAGCGCATTCATCATTGCAATGGCAATTTTGCGGTTCAATGTGTGGGCAGGGATTGCATACCTCTTCATTGCGGTTATACTTTCCGTGTCAAGAGTGTGTGCAGGAGTGCATTATGTGCGTGATGTCATAGTCGGTGCAGCAATAGCAATCCTCTGCGGAATTGTATTTTTGTTTTTGGTATTTTAATATAAAATTGTGCAGACAGTAACAATGTTACGCTCAATCATAATTTTCAATTTAAAAAGCCACAGCAGAAAGTAAAAAATCTGCCGTGGCTTTTTGTTGAGTGAAAATATTTATGAATTTTTTAAATTTTATACGGGTATTTTTACAATAATTTTCTGAATGTATGTAGCATCTCTAACATCAATCACTCCGTCACCGTTGCAATCAGCAAGCAACTTTTGGTCATCAGTAAGCGTTGCTATACCCACAACATACTTTTGCAATAATGTTGCGTCAGTAACTGATACCAAACCATCTAAATCTACATCACAAGCTAATCCATCATATTCACAAATAAAGCCATTAGAAACCCCTGATGTTGAAGCGTTAGTTGTATCATTCCACTGAGCAAGATAATTTTCATTATTAAATACGGATAGATATCGTTCTATATTTGCAACATTATTTGGTTCACCAATTGCCCAATTTGTATAGCTCATTGATTCTCCAGTTACCCACTTCCATTCATTTATATTTTCAAGATTTGTAGCACCTACATTGTAAAATGTCCTCTTACCATAGCGAATTAAACTTTCTATAACCTTTTGTTCTTCAGATGATGTAATTGTAGCTAAATGACCACCTTTATTTTCGCACACCAATTTTGCTGTTTCCCAAGATGTTGGTTTATCATACAATTCGTATATGTGTCCTTTTGAAACAACAGTTTTTATAGGTGAATAACTACTAACATTTGTAGTAAATGTTATTGATTTACACTCATGATAATCTTGAATTGCGTTATAAGTCTGTAAAACAGCTGTAAATGTGCCTTCTCCTAACTCTATATTATAACTATTTTCCTGTACATTCCATATATTAATAGGAACTTCACCATTCCACACACTATTACCATTATATATTTTTAAATTATAATTAGATGTGCATTTTGGAGTATCCCACGAAAAGGTAATTGAGCCATTATTGTCAGAATAATTCAATGTAGTTTCAGCAAGCTCATCAAAATTTCTTTTATTTATTGAAAAAATTTCTGCATCAGAATTATCTTTTGTACCACAAACAAGATTAACCCCTTGATAAAAATTCCAAGCGTTCATTTCCATTACACAGTCAGAACATTTTGGTTTCAATTGATAACCATTTCCGCACTTATATATATACCAACGCTGGGCATCAGTATCATTATTTTCATATACGCCTATATTAGCACCATCATCACTGCTTCCATTTTCCACATCAAGGCATTTATCATTCTTAGCTGACACAATTTTATAACTACCATCGTATTGTCTATAAAATTTCCAATATTGATTATCTCTATATGTTTCCCAACAAATATCAACATTGTTATTATCCTCAACTGTTAAGTGATTCCATGAAGCAATATGTGTTATTGACGCATAAAAATCCGTACCTAAATCAACAGTCGTAATATCGGAGTCAAGTTGAGGACTTGATAATAGATAAGAAAAGCTATATTTATTAAACATCTTGCCATATTTACTAATCGTATTATCCCACTTTATACCACAATATCTAACATAAGATGAACCGCTGTAATTACCGTTACCATTGCAATCTACAAAAGTAATAGTATCACCTGAAACATTTGTAACAAAAACAGTGTGTCCACTGCCGCTTGTATTTCCGTATTGAAGTATGTCACCTTTTTTCACATTATCAATGCTATACACTCTTGACCAAGAAGATGGATATGAGCCAAAAACATTATATCCAATAAGTCTTGCAAAGCCATAGCATTCAGTACCACCATCAAAACTCTGATTAGCCCAAGTACTATAATTCGGGTACTGTGAACGCAAACTATTTATCTTGCTATCAAATTCTGACTGCGTAATTGCACCTACAGAAAAAGTCGCAGAAAAAACAAACAGCAAAACCACAATATTAATTGATAACATAACAGAAATTATCTTTTTCATCTCTATTCCCCCTAATTATTTATTTGTACAATATACGCATAATTATTGTTTGGGTGTGCATATTATTGTATATTTGTATTATAGTCATATTTATAACTATTGTCAAGTGCAAAATCTTATATTACCTTTAAATACAGGTGATTTAATGATAAAATACACTCCCTTTTGGGAAACTTTGGAGAAAAGTAATGAGAGCACCTACACTCTTATCAACAAGCACAACATCAGCAGTGCGACAATTGACAGACTGAGGAAAAATCAGGGGATCAGCACAACTAAGATTGATGATTTGTGCAAGATTTTCAAATGCAGGGTTGAAGATATAATCGTGTTTGAAGATGATGAGAATAACGAAAACAGCAATAGCAACAAATAATTTAAGCCACGGAAATTTTGCCGTGGCTTTTATATTATATTTTTTAGGGAATTTTAGCATTAATATTGCAAAGCAATTGTCAAACAGTAGCGGCGAACCGTGTTCGCCATTTGTTTTGGGTGTAAACACAAAACAAGCGATTTTTTATTTTAATTATCGTTGTTACGGTTTGTCAATCATTTTGGCACATTTATAGAATTATATTTATCGGATATTCTGTTAAATTACTTGCGGGCGTCCGATGAACGCCCCTACGGCATAGATTGTGCAAGAGGTAACATATTACATTCAATCATAATTTTCAATTTAAAAAGCCACAGTAGATTTTAACTTTCTACTGTGGCTTTTTGTTGGTTGTTAAGTTGTGTAATATCTGTTTATGTAACAACGATATTATTTTTTGTCGTCTGTTTTTTCTGTAAGGTCGATGATATCGCCTGTGCAATGGGGACATTTTGTGGCTTTGATATCAATATCACTGAAACAGAACGGACACTTTTTTGTTGTGGGAGCTTCTTCGGGTTCAGTTTTTTTGCCGAGTGACATAACCTTGTTGACAAGCTTTACGATAAGGAAGATTACGAAAGCCATAATCAGGAAGTTGATTACCGCTGTGATAAACTTACCGTACATAATTGTTGCGCCGTTGATTGTAACCTGAAACTGATCAAAGTTGACACCGCCGAAGATACCGAGAATCGGCGAAATGATGTCGCTTGTGAGAGAAGTTACGATTGCCTGAAAAGCCGCACCGATGATAACGCCGACTGCGAGATCAAGCACATTTCCACGCATTATGAATTCCTTAAACTCCGAAAAAAACTTTTTCATTTTGCCCTAATCCCCTTATTTAATTTTCAAAATCAGCCAAGAATTGCCTTATGGTAAACCTTTTTACCCTTTTTGATTACAACATAGCCTTTTTCAAAATCAGACTTTGCAACCTTTGCGTAAACATCTGTTACCTTTTCATCGTCAACAGAAACACCGCCCTGCTGAATAAGTCTTCTGCCCTCACCGTTTGAAGGGATAAGTCCGCACTTCTTCATGAGGTCAAGAATCCCGATTTCGCCGTCTGCAAAATCAGCCTCTGTAAGAGTTGTTGAAGGCATATTGTCAGTATTTGTCTTGTTGGCAAAGATTGCTCTTGCGGCCTCCTGAGCCTTGTCAGCCTCCTCTTTGCCGTGAACAAGCTCTGTAAGCTCATGAGCAAGAATTTCTTTTGCTTTGTTGATTTCACTGCCCTCAAGCTTTGCAAGCTCATCAATTTCTTCAAGCGAAAGGAATGTGAGCATTTTAAGGCACTTGATTACATCGCCGTCATCAACATTTCTCCAATACTGGTAGAAATCGTAGGGGCTTGTCTTTTCGGCTGAAAGCCATACTGCACCCGACTGGGTTTTACCCATTTTCTTACCCTCTGAGTTGAGGAGAAGATTGATTGTCATTGCGTATGCGTTTTTGCCGAGCTTTCTTCTGATAAGCTCTGTACCGCCGAGCATATTGCTCCACTGGTCGTCACCGCCGAACTGCATATTACAGCCGTACTTCTGATAGAGGGCATAGAAGTCGTATGACTGCATAATCATATAGTTAAATTCAAGGAAGCTGAGTCCCTTTTCCATTCTCTGCTTGTAGCACTCTGCACGAAGCATATTGTTAACGCTGAAGCAAGCGCCTACATCACGGAGAAGCTCAACATAGTTAAGGTCAAGAAGCCAGTCTGCGTTATTTACAAGAAGAGCCTTGCCCTCAGAAAAGTCGATAAAACGGCTCATCTGCTTTTTGAAGCAATCAACATTGTGCTGAATTGTTTCCTTTGTCATCATCTGACGCATATCTGTTCTGCCTGACGGATCACCGATCATACCTGTGCCGCCGCCTACGAGTGCAATTGGCTTGTTGCCTGCCATCTGAAGTCTTTTCATAAGGCAAAGAGCCATAAAGTGACCTACATGGAGGCTGTCGGCTGTCGGATCAAAACCGATATAGAATGTGGCTTTACCGCTGTTTACAAGCTCTCTGATTTCTTCTTCGTCCGTAACCTGAGCGATAAGTCCTCTGGCTACGAGTTCTTCATATACTCCCATATTTAAAAATTCCTTTCGATTTTTGTCAGTTAAACAATAATATTATAACATTATTTAATTTATAGTCAACCTTTCAGGCATGAGTTTTGGTGCAAATCTCGCCGTTTTCCACTGTTATCATAATGGTTTTATCGCTGTCTGTCCGATAAACATTTTTGCACACGCTGTTAAGCAAGGCTGTTATATAGTAATCGGGAAGTGCCGTATCGTCAGCCGAAACGCTTATTACAGCGGTTTCGGGGCTTGCCTTTGCAAGAAAATCTTCACTTGAAGAATACTTACTGCCGTGGTGTGCAACCTTGAGAACATCGCATTTTAATTCTTTGTCGGAATTAACCATTAATTCTTCCCTTTTTGACGAAATGTCGCCTGTAAAAAGAAATCGCTTTTCGTCATATTCAAGCATTGTTACAAGCGAATTATCGTTTGTGTTGCCGAAGTCCTTTTCGGGTTGATAAAATTTAAAGGTCATATTTCCGATTTCAACGGGTTTGTCTGAAACGGGAATTACGGTTTTTATATTATTTTCTTTTATAGAATTAACAAGCTTTTCGTATTCTGGGGTTTTGTGGCTGTCGGAATATTTTCCGAAATAAACAACATCCGTACCGAACTTATCTATGATATCGGGCAGCGAACCGATGTGGTCGCTGTCGGGGTGTGACACTATTACGGCATCAAGATGAGTTACCGAACTGCGTTTGAGATAGGCAGTAATTTTATCGGTCACAAGATTTGTTCCTCCGTCAATCAGCACACTTTTATCTCCGCATTTAATCAGCGTACAATCAGCCGAACCGACATTGATAAACGAAACAGAAAAATCGGACTCCATATCGGCTGAAATCCCAAAAAATGTATAAACCTCGTTCCAATCGGGAATTCCGAGAGGTTTTCCGAATGAAACAAGCAGTACACAGGCAATAAAAAGTACGCATACCGATATTTTCAGTATAAAAAAGATTTTATTTCTTTTTGTTTTTTCGTCTGTACTTTGCGAACTTATCTTTGCCGTTTTTGCCTCTTCCCTTCTGATTCTGCGAATTGCGGTTGTTGTTCTGTTTTGAATAACCGCCCTGTGTTTGTCCTGCCATCGGAGTTACAAGACATTTTTTATCGTTACCGATTAAATCCCGTCTGCCGGCTTTGATGAGTGCTTTGATTACAAGCGGTTTGTTTTCGGGAATGAAATACTGCAGCAATGCCCTTTGCATTGCCTTTTCATTTTCAGACTTCGGAACATAAACCTCTTTGAGAGTGTACGGATCAAGCTCCGTATAGAACATACTCGTTGAAATTGTACCCGGAGTCGGATAGAAGTCCTGAACCTGTTTTGGGTGAATGTTTTCACGCTTGCAGAAAAGTGCAAGTTCTACGGCATCCGAAAGTGTTGAACCGGGGTGTGAGCTCATCAGATACGGCACAACATACTGGTCTTTATTTTCCTTGCCCGTAAAATCGTAGAACATCTTACAAAAACGCTTGTAGCTTTCAATATGCGGCTTGCCCATTTTGTCAAGAACCGCCGCCGAACAATGCTCGGGGGCAACTCTCAGCTGACCGCTGATGTGGTACTTTACAAGTTCACGGAAAAATTCGTCATTTTCATCTTCGATAAGGTAATCAAAACGGATTCCGCTGCGGATAAACACCTTTTTAATGCCTTTTATATTTCTCAGTTTGCGGAGAATATCAAGATATTCCGTGTGCGACACCTGCATATTCGGGCAAGGTGTCGGTGCAAGACATCTTCTGTTTTTACAAAGTCCAAGCTTTTTCTGCTTTTCGCATGACGGAAGTCTGAAGTTTGCGGTAGGTCCTCCGACATCGCTTATGTAGCCCTTGAATCGTGGATTATCAAGAAAACTTTCAGCCTCCTCAATAATACTCTTTTCACTTCTGACGGTTACCGCTCTGCCCTGATGAAAAGCAAGTGAACAGAAATTACAAGCACCGAAACAACCACGGTTGTGTGTGATTGAAAACAGTACCTCGTTGATACCGGGTACGCCGCCGAGACTTTCATAACACTTTGGATACCAACGCTCATACGGCAGAGAATAGACATAATCAAGCTGTTTTGTGTCAAGGGGCTGCATCGGAGGATTCTGCACAAGAATGTACTTTCCGTGCCTTTGAATGAGGGTTTTGCCCCTTACTGCATCAGCCTCCTCAAGCTCCCTGCGTGATGCAATTGCATAGTCACGCTTGTCCTCTTTTACACGCTCGTAGCTTGGAAGTTCGACAACCGACTTTGGCACATAATCGTCTGTACGAATTTTATAGCAAACACCTCTGATGTCGTAAAGCGATTCAACAGGATAACCCTCGGAAAGTCTTTTTGCAATTTCAATTGTCTGCAACTCGCCCATTCCGTACACAAGCAAATCTGCCTTGCTGTCGAAAATAATTGAGGGCATTACCTCGTTTTTCCAATAATCATAATGTGCAAATCTTCTGAGTGATGCCTCAAGACCTCCGATTATAATGGGAGAATCGGGATATAGCTTTCTGATTATGTTGCAGTAAACTGTGACTGCTCTGTCGGGACGCTTGCCGTTTTTACCGCCTGCCGTATAGGCATCATCATGTCTTTTACGCTTTGCAACCGTGTAGTGGGCAACCATACTGTCAATGTTGCCTGCTGACACCATAAAACCGAGCCTTGGTTTTCCGAACTGTGTAAAATCATCATCGTTTTTCCAATTAGGTTGTGCAAGGAATACAGTCTTGTAACCGCAATCCTCAAGAACTCTCGTGATTATTGCCGCACCGAATGACGGATGGTCAACATAGCTGTCACCGCAAACATATACAAAATCGACTTCGTTCCAGCCTCGATCACGCATTTCTTTTGCGTTCATCGGTAAAAAAGCCATATTGAACCCTCCTTTATTTATTAATCGGCTCTGTTTTCAAGTGCATTTCTGCGTTCGAGCCATTCGTTGTAGGTCATGAGAACATCTCTCGGTTTTGAACCCTGATGAGGACCTACAACTCCCATTTGTTCCATATCGTCAATCATTCTGCCTGCTCTTGCGTAGCCGACCTTGAGTCTTCTCTGCAAGAGTGAGGTTGATGCCTGTCCTGCTTCAATTACGCACTTGATTGCCTCTTCCATTTTGCTGTCAATATCAAGACCTTCGTCAGATGATGAATCTGAATCACCCGATTTTTTGCCCTGAGCAATTTCTTCTGCAGCAATTCTTTTAATTTTTTCTTCGATTTCAGAATTATACTGAGCCGAATATGCTTTCTTTATGTAGTGGGTTACACCCTCGATTTCTTCATCGGAAGCGTAGCAGCCCTGAACACGAATAGGCTTTGGAGCGCCTACAGGCGAAAACAGCATATCGCCTCGGCCGATAAGCTTTTCACCGCCGCCTGTATCAAGAATTGTACGGGAGTCTGTGTTTGAACTTACCTTGAGTGAAATACGGCTCGGTACATTCGCCTTGATAAGACCTGTGATTACATTAACGGTAGGTCTTTGGGTTGCAAGGATAAGGTGCATACCTGCGGCACGAGCCATCTGAGCAAGTCGGCAGATTGAGTCCTCAACCTCGCTCGGAGCCGCCATCATCAAATCGGCAAGCTCGTCAATTGCAATTACAACACGGCTCATTTTTTCTTTGGCAACGGGAAGTCCGTTCACTTCAAGAACAGGCTGAACCTCTTCTCCCTCTTCATTAACAACAGGTGGATTTTTCTCCATATAATTTATATTTTTTTCGATAAGAGAATTATATGAATCAATATCCTTACAATCGTATTCGGAGAAAATTTTATATCTCTGGAGCATTTCGTTTACCGCCCACGCAAGCGCACCCGCCGCCTTTTTGGCATCGGATACTACAGGGATGAGCAAATGCGGAATACCCTTGTATTTTGAAAATTCAACCATTTTCGGGTCAATAAGCAAAAGCTTTACTTCATCGGGAGTTGCCTTGTATAGAATACTCATAAGAATTGAGTTTACGCACACGGATTTACCCGAACCGGTTGTACCTGCAATGAGCAGATGCGGCATTTTGGCAAGGTCGGTAACAACAATTTCACCGGAGATATCTCTGCCGAGAACGGTTGTGAGTTTGCTCTTGCTGTTTCTGAACTTGTCCGAATCAATCAATTCACGCATTGTTACCATGCTTACAACCTTGTTCGGAACTTCGATTCCGACTGCCGCCTTACCCGGAATAGGCGCTTCAATACGAACACCGTTTGCGGCAAGGCTGAGTGCGATATCATCGGAGAGATTTGTAATTTTGCTGATTTTAACACCGGGGGCAGGCTGTAACTCATAGCGTGTTACAGACGGACCTCGGCAGATGTTTACAATGCTTGCCTTTACACCAAAGCTTGTGAGGGTATCAATAAGCTTTTTGGCATTATTCTGCATTTCTTCCATTGCATCGCTGTCATCGGAATTTAGCTTTGGTTTGAGCAACTGAATCGGTGGGAACTGATACTTTTTTTCTTCTTTTTGAGAATTATCGGAACGAACAGCTCTGTCAAGCTGTTCCGCAATTTCGTCGCCGGCCTCCTCGCTGTTGTCTTTTTTGCTTTTGAGAAGTGCTTTTTTGACGATGTTCTCAGTTTCGGCATCAGGCTTGACCTCTGTCGGTTCAGCTTTAGAAGCTGACTTTTCGTTTGAGATATCCTCTGCAATTGCAGAAACCGTATTGTCGGCACTTTTGCCCATAGGCTTGCTTGCACGATTGATTATGTTGATGAGATCCTGTGACAGATCCTTGTCTGCGGCATTTTCTTCCTTTGAATCGGCAATATCCGTGTCAATTCCGTTTACTGCCGACTTTGCTTTCTTGACCTTTGTCTTTTTGTCATCAAGCGGAATATCAATAAAACTTCCCGAGGACTTTCTGTTTTCGCCTTCAAGCGCAATGTCGATATCGCCTCTTTCGGCAAGCTTTCTCTCACGGTTTTCTTCTCTGCGTTCTCTGCGAACTCTTGCCCTTTCCTCACCTGCTTCACGGATATGTACGGCTGTCCTTGACGCCGCCGCTGTCATATCTTTAATAGAAATGTTCGCAACAATAAGGATAAGTGCGGCTGTTACAACAAAGCTTGTAAAAAGTGTGGCTGTACTTCCGAACAGGACAACAAGCGGATAGCCGAGCAGTCCGCCGATTATTCCGCAATCGAAAGTCATATACCTTGAGGTGTCGGAGGCATCCTTGAACAGATTGCCAAGACACGCAAAAAAGTTCATATCAGAATATTTTGCACCGCTGCCTGCGTAAATCAACGCCCCGATAAACAGAATTATGACGACACAAAGGAAAAGCTTCAGCTTATAGCGTGCAACCTGTTTCTCCTTTTCGGTCATGACACACAAATAAAAAAGCGTTACGGGAACAAGAAAAATTCCGAATCCGAGAACTCCGAAAAAGAAACTGCGTATCATTGTCCAGACATTTGAACCTTTTATGAAAATTATGCAGACAAAAACAGCCGCAACAGCGGCATAGAGGATTGCTCTTACACGCGGCGAAAGTCCGCTGCTCCTTTTCGGAACAGCGGATGCTTTGGTTCTGCTTGCAGTTTTTGCACCTTTTGATGAGGTTTTTGAAGAAGTCTTTTTTCTTCCCGACGCAGTATTTTTAGTTTTGTCAGCTTTATTTTTATTAGCTGCCAATAAAATCACTCCATTTAAAATTTATGCAATTGGCGCACCTGTGAAAAGGTTTACGCCCGTGTTCATTTCGATGATTGAAATTACAATAAATGCAACACCGACAATCGCTGTGTAGATTACGAAAATTTCCATTTTGTCAGATTTCAGGAACCACTTAAAAATTACGATTGCAAGATAGCCTACAACTGCGGAAACCGCCATTCCGATAATCAGCGGAATAAATTCAATATTGCTTAAACCTTCGGGTGACTTGATTGCATCCACACCCTCAAGAAGTGCCGCCGCAAGGATTGACGGGATACCAAGTACGAATGTGTAGTCAAGTGCCTTCTGCTTTGAGATTCCTCTCATCTCACCGACCGAAAGTGTTGAGCCTGAACGGGAAAGTCCCGGAAGGAGTGCGGCACAAACCTGTGTTACACCGACAAGGATTGCGTCAACAACATTAAAATTATCTCTTGTTGCCTTGGCATTGCTCTTTGTTGCAAGATGTTTGTGAGTTGAGGCAACACTCTTGCGGTTACAGATAATACCGATTGTTAAAAGTACGCTTGTGAGAATAAGCGAACAGGCAGTTACTATGAGAACAGGACTTGCGGAAAGCCGGTCTGCAAGGTCCTTGAGTTTCATATCTGTTCCGGGGATTGGCAGAAAAAGCAAGAACAGCGGTATAAGACCGATGATGAGCATTACAACGAGATTACGGTTATAATTCATTTTGCTCCATTTGAACTTGCCCGTGAAAATATCCTTGAGCATAAGGAAAAATTCTTTGATAAGATCCCACACAAGTTTGTGGTAGAATGCAACAACGGCAACAAGTGTGCCGACATGGAGCATTACATTAAAGAAAAGATTGCTTTCGCCTGTGCCTGCACCGAGAATGTGCTGTGTGATTGCGAGGTGTCCGCTGCTTGATACGGGCAAAAATTCGGTAAGTCCCTGAACAACCCCCTGAATAATAGCATCTAAAATTGACATGGTTATGTATTCCCTCCAAAAAATAAGTTTTACAAATCTTCTTTGTTATTTGTACGCTGAAAGGCCGTATGGGTTGGCATAATTAAGATTTCATACAAATCATAAGCGTCACAATATATATGTATTCGGGCAAAACGCCCGAAATTATTTTTCCTGCTTTTTTGAGCGTGATTTTGCAGACTTTGGCTTGCTCTCTTTGTTTTCTTTAATCAAATCATAAAGAGCGTCAATTGCGTCGGAAACTGTTCCGACCTCGTCAATCAAGCCTTCTTCAACAGCCTCTTCTCCCTCAAGAATAGTTCCGATATCCATTACAAGCTCACCCGTGTTAAGCACAAGCTGATTATAACGGTCTTTTGTAATATTGGAATTTTCGGCAACAAAGGTTGTGATTCTGTCCTGCATACGCTGAAAATATTCAAAGGTCTGCGGAACTCCGAGTGTGAGGCCTGTTGTTCTGACGGGATGAACCGTCATTGACGCACTCTTTGCAATAAAGCTTTTCTTTGCCGCAACAGCAAGCGGAATTCCTATTGAATGACCTCCGCCGAGTACGATGGAAACGGTCGGCTTTTTCATTCCCGAAATCACCTCGGCAATTGCAAGACCTGCCTCAACATCTCCGCCGACTGTGTTAATCAGCACAAGCAGTCCGTCAATTCTTTCGTCCTCCTCAACCGAAACAAGCAGAGGGATGACATGCTCGTATTTTGTGGTTTTGTTTTGTTGTGAAAGAATGTAATGACCTTCAATCTGACCGATAATCGTCAGGCAATGCAGCACACAGTCCTTATGAGTTGTGAGAACAGAACCTGTTTCGCCGATTCGGTCTGTTTGTTCTTCACTTATGGGGCTGTCGTTTGCAAGCTTTTGCGGATCGTCATCCGGTGCAGGATTTTTAACATAGTTCCCTTTTTTTGATGAGACTTTTGAAGATTTTGATTTTTGTGGCATTGTATGCACCTCCGAGAATAGTTTCACCGAAATTGCACGCAAAATGTATGCATACCAAAAAATAAGACGCACAAGCCACACTGTTCAATTGTAAAAAGCCTTTAGTGACCATTATACCATTACAGCAAAATTATTTCAATAATTTTATTTCTTTATTTCTAATAAGTAATAATTATTTAAAAGAATTATAGTAGTATTAAAGAAATATTATTCCGACAGAACCTGTCGGAAGTTGTTATGGAGTGATATTCAGTTGACATCTGACATAATTATGGGTGTTGTCATTTTAGTTCTTATTTTGCTTTCGGCGTTCTTTTCGGCGATTGAAACTGCATTTTCATTTGTAAACAAGGTGCGTGTTCAGCGTTACAAGGATGACGGCAACAAAAAAGCGGCAGCAGCGCTCTACATAATCGAGCATTTCGACAATGCCCTTACAACAATTCTCATCTGCAACAATGTTGTAAACCTGAGCTGTTCTTCAATTGCGACTGTGCTGTGTATGAATCTTTTCGGTGACGCAGGCTCGGCAATTGCAACGGGTGCAACAACTTTTCTTGTTCTGACATTCGGTGAGATTGTGCCGAAATGTCTTGCAAAGGAACATTGCGATGCCTTTTCACTCAAAACAGCCGGATTGCTCAGAGGACTTATGACACTTCTTACACCGCTTGTGTGGATTTTCACACGATTCAAAATGATTGCCTTAAAGATTGCAGGCAGCAGCGGTGACGCTCCGTCAGTTACTGAAAATGAGCTTAAATACATTGTTGAGAGCATTGAGGAAGAAGGCGTTCTTGAAGAGAGCGAAAGCGAGATGGTTCGCTCCGCACTTGACTTTGACGAAACTACTGCCGAGGAAATTCTCACTCCGAGGGTTGACATCACATTTATCAGCGTTGATGACTCGCCTGAAAAAATCAAGAATATCATCATTGAAAACCGCTATTCAAGAATTCCCGTGTACGAAGGCACGGTTGACCATGTTGTCGGCATTCTCCATACAAGAGATTATCTTGAACGACTTGCAGACGGTAAAGCGCCCGATGTTAAGGAGCTTATGCAGCCGCCTTACTTTGTGTTCAAAACGCAACAGCTTTCAAAAATCCTTAATGCATTCAAACGCACAAAAATTCATCTTGCGGTAGTTACGGATGAATACGGCGGAACACTCGGTATTGTTACAATGGAGGATTTGCTCGAGGAAATTGTCGGTGAAATATGGGACGAGGACGAGGAAATTGAGCATAACTACTACAAAATCGGCAAGGGCGAGTTCCTTGTAAACGGTGATATGGAGCTTGAAGATATGCTCGGTCTGTTTGATATGGACGAGGACAGTCTTGAATGCGACAGTGTAACGGTCGGCGGATATATTCTTGAACACGCAGGAACAATCCCCCACAAGCGTGACAACATTGAGGCCGACGGCTTTAAGTTTACCGTTATGGAGGTTAAGGATCAGCGTATTTTACGGGTTGTTGTCAAGAAAAACGATACTTCCGAAGAAAACGAATCCGATGAAAAAAGCGAGAACAAAAAGTCTGAATAAATAAAACATAACAGGAGCAGTATTTTCCTTACCGCTCCTGTTTTTTACTGTATTTTTTTGCAGAGAGAAGTGCATAATGCGCTGACTGGGATACAAAGAAATGCCCACAAGGCACTGTAAAACGGACAAATCTGCCCTTTTAAATTAAGTCGGCAGTTTGAATAATCCCAGACATTAAGCCTGAATTTCAGATTGACAACACAGCCGCAGCAGTATTCAAGTGCGGTAATTATCGCACTTCCAGATATGCATTTTTGCAGCATATTCATTTTTGAAAAGCGCTTGTAAAATCTGAAAAGCGACACAAACGCAGTTCCGCCCGTGACCGCCATTGACCAATGAGTTTTTCTCCGCCACAAAATTTCAAGCAGAGCGTAGCCTGCTCCGCCTATTGAAAAGAGAATGCAATCGTTACGCAACCGTAAACTTTTTTTCATAAGAAATCACCTGTTTTAGTTTTTGCCGAAACAGGTGATTTATTTAACCTATGAATTTTTTATTTTGTCAGAGCATCTCTTTTAGTTCTTCAAAAGAATAAAGACAGTTGATTGCGGTCAAAAATGCGTTTGTTGAAAGATATGACGGCAGACCGAGTTTTTTAAGAATCTTCTTGCGGTTTATTTCTGAATTTTCAGTTCCCGTAAGTCCGAGGACAAATAGATCGGCTTTAGTAATTTTCCTTTCGGGAATATTATTTTCTTCGCCGATTATCTCGGCACCGCTTTTACGGATTGCATTTATTATAACCTCATCGCTGACACCTTCAACACCCAAAAGCCCCTCTTTACCGCCTTTTGCCTTGCGTTTTTCCTTGCCTTTGATTTGAGGAATATAGCAATTTTTAATTTTTGAATTATCGACCGAGCCTTTAAGAAAATTCCTTATTACAAAACCTGCACCGTCGCTGTCGGTCATTATGAGTATTCCCCTTGTTTCGGCAATTTTGCGGATAAGCGACTGCTTTTCTTTGTCGGAAAAAACACGGAAACCGTTGGTTTCGATTATCGGAGCATCTACAATTGATGAAAGCTTTATCTTGTCATATCTACCCTCAACTATGACAGCCTCACGGATTTTGAGCATTAGATTCTGCCCTCCTTTGCAATCAAAAGCAAACGGGAAATAAGCTGTTCAATTAAAAATCTTTGATTAACGGAAACTGATTTCAGCTTTTCGTCTGTTTCAACAAGCACATCAAGGCTTTTCCGAAGTGACTCGGTTGAAGTCCTTGAAACGGAGGTTCTCGCCCTGTTTAACACAAACGCACGATTTTTGTAGGCAAAATCTTTCGCCACGGTTTCTTTACTGACTGAGCATTCATCTGCAACACGCATACGATACGCATCGACATAGGCGGATGAAAGTGCATAGAGAATGTTAATCGGTTCTTCCCGCTGACAGAAAAGTGTGTCAAGCTTTCTGAACGCTCTGTCACCTCTGCCGTTAATAACATCGTCAGCCATATCATATGTTCTTGCTTCAAGGTTTACGGTTGACAAAAGGTCGATATCACTGTCGGTAATTTCCTCACCCTTTGCATATGCGGCAATTTTGTTGACCTCGTTTTTCAGAAGATTGAGGTCATCACCGACATTTGAAATAATCTTTGACGCATTAAGGTGTGAAATCAGCTTGCCGTTTTCGTTTGCCCACTTTGCAACATACTTTTCGATAATTTGTGAATTGATTTTTTCAAAACAGCAGACGCTGCCGATTTTTTCAACACGCTTTATAAGAGCGGTAAAAGAAGTTTTATTCTTTGACGGAACATAAGTCGGCATTGAAATTATGAGAACCGTACCGTCCCATGCTCTGCTTGTTAGCTCTTTAAGAGTATCAAGCCGATCCTTCACCATATTATCAAAGTAAATGTCGGTCACAACAACACAGTTGCGTTCTGCCATAAACGGCATTATTTGCAGGGATGCGGCAAGTTCCTGAAAATCGATGTCGCCGCTGAATGTATGATAATTGAAATCGGACGGATTTTTGCCTGCAACAGCCTCACAAAGCTTTTTTGTGTAACTTTTGACAAACATCTGCTCCGAACCGTAGATTAGGTACACAGGCGAAAAGCTTTTGTTTTTAATTTGTTTTTTCAGGTCTGCTTCGGTGATGCGCGGCATTTTATCCTCCGTTCAGATTGACCGTTATGTTCCTTTCAGATGTTGAAATAACGGTTGAACTGATTTCTTTAATAGAATCATAATTTTTCTTAAACTGCTTTTCCAATCCCGAAAATATCACGGTATTGCATGATATCAAATCGAAATTTTCGGGGACGGAATCGATCAACAAACAATCGGGGTTGCGATACTTTTCGGGCAGATTTGAAAGATCTGCATTTGTCGGCACAAACAATACAGTCATATTTTTCCCTTTTATGAACTGAAACATTGTGTTGTCAACGCAGATTACCTCATCCGTCACCGTATCGGAAAGATTCAGCGTAAAATGACTGTTTCCGCCGAAAGTCTGTCGGCTGTTACCGTCAAAAGCGTTCAAAAGATTTTGCTTTTTAATGTCATTATCATATACCAAAATATTATTTAAGTCAAATTTTGTGAACGTAAAGCGTTCAAGAGAAGAGTATTTATTATTCTGATTCGGAATTATCATATATTCAATATCTGAGTATCTTTCGCTGATATCGGCTGTCACATCGTCTGCGCTTGCTCTGTTGCCTCCGCAAGAAATCACGGAACAGCTGTCGGGGCAGTTGACTGTTGCAAAAACACCGTTGCCGACATTATAGATTTTCATTTCACCGTTATCGGCTGTTAAAAGCACATTGAGCGATGCTCCGATTACAAGGACTGAAATTGATATCGGAACAGAAATTTTGACATAGAATTTTCGATTTATTACAAACAATCCGCCGATTGCGAGAAGTACGCTGACACCTATCCACACAAACCAATAGAGCGAATGGGTTTTAATTGTGCTGAATGGGAGTTGTGAAAAAGTTGAAACCAACCACAAAATTGCCTTTGAACATAATCCCGAAACGAGTCCAAACGGGTAAGCAAAAAATGATATAAACGGGCAAATAAAAAGTACCGAACACAACAGAGAACACACCAAAAGTGCCGAAACAAACGGTTCACATAACAGAGAAACAAGTATGACTGTCGGGGAAATTCTGTTGAATGCAACGGCGGTTATCGGCAAAATCCACAGAAATGCGGATACTGAAACCGACAGCATATTTACACAGATTTTAAACAGCCTTTTGATATAATAGACAACCGTTCCGACAAAACCGTCCTTACGCTTGTTTTTGTAGTGAAAGAATCTCAGCACAGAGCGTTCAATCGGTCTTGACCACAGAATTATGCCCGTCGTTGCCGAAAATGAAAGCAACATACCGATATCGGCTACCGCATATGGGTTGAAAGCTGTCAGAACAATTGCGGCAAAACCAAGATTATTCAGCGAGTCGGCTATTCTGAGATTTGACGATGCAAGCGACACAATTATCATCATAATTCCGGCACGGACAACCGAATGCGCAAAGCCCGTTACAGCCATGAAAGCAATAACCGTAAATGTGGTAAAGCCTGTTATTATGAATCTGTTTTTTGTTAATTTTCTCACCAAGAACAATACAAACGAAGTGATTATAACAAGATGCATTCCCGAAACCACTATTAAAAACGAAGTGCCTGTCAATGAAAAATCATCTTTAACGCTTGAATCAAGAGCGGTTTTCTCGCCCAAAAGAACGGCACGGCAGAGCGTTGAGTAATCCTCCGGCAACAGCATATCAAGGGAATTTTTGATTGTCATTCTAACCTCAACGGCAAATGAATATAAATCAAACACTTTCTCCCCTGTCGCATCAATTTTGAAGCCGTCATAGGAATATGCTTTCAGAAAAATTCCGTGACTGATCTGAGAGTTTACATTATTCTTGTATGTATGAGCCGTGAAGTTGACCTTTTCAAAAGGCTCTGCGTCAACATTTGAGTACGAAATAATCTGAATTTTCGCATCTGACGGCTGACCGTTGATTTTGTCGGTTTTGATTACGAAACTGCATGATGAATCGGTGGTGATGATTTCATCACAGATATATCCGCTTGCTGTAATTTCTTTATCGGAATATTTATTTATAATCGTGTTGTTAATATATTCGGAATAGGCAATCATATTGCCCGCAGAATATATTACGGCAAAAGCAAATACGCACAGCGACTTGCCGAATGATTTATTTTTCTTTGAAGCAATTAAAAATATACCGACAGCAACGGAAAGCAATCCCAATGAGCCGATAATCGCAAAGACAATTTCATTAAAATCCAAATAAAAAACGGCTGAAAGGACAAACAGGAAAGTAAATCCTATAAGTCCAAACAGCCGTTTCATAAAAATCAATCCTTATTCAGTAATCATTTTTTTAATATAATTATACACTAGGTTACCATTCAATCCTTTTTTGCAATAAAAAGAATATTTATAATTGTTATCATTATATTCTCCTACTACAGTTTCACCTTTTTCATTTACAAAATTCGCACCCTTAATTTCAAAAGTCGCCATTGTGGGAGAAAGTCCGTTTGTATTGACTCCGCTGAGATTTTCACTGTTTTTTACAGCATAGCTGACAGCCTTGCGCAAGGTCACAGTATTGTCAGAAGCAGATTTATCTAACGAACAAACCACTTCGATCGCCGTGTATGGAATAGCTCTTACACTTACAATATTTTTCAAACTTTCGCCAAACTTAATTCCGGAAATTTCTTCCGCTTTATCAATACTCGCTCCGCAATCTTCCCACTTTTTCAAAGTAACATCTACGGAAGGATTCACGGTTTCAGAGGTACTTGGTGCAGGTAAATCAGAGCAGGAACATAGAATACATACCGCTGCCAACACAAAAGCAAGGCATAAACATACTTTTTTCATAATTCAACCTCCATCCCATGTACACATAAGGATTATGTGTGATAAACGGAATTTTTCCATACAAAACTTTTTCCTGCATATGCAAATTTCGTACCACCGGTTTGATATTCTACTGTTGTCATCTGTTTATTTCCTGAATTCCAAAATGTAACCTGTTTTATTCCTCCATAGGTAGTATACCCAACACAGGTAACAGCATGTCCGTCCGTACCGCTTATGCAAGTCATTATTAAAGGGTATTCCTTTACAATATTATTCTGGAGTTCCAAAAAGGTTAATTGTCCGGTTTTACATTTGTATGTTTGACCATACTTCTTCAACGCCTCTTTTATTTCAAGATCTGTTGCACCATCATTATATCCTATTCCCATTTTATTTGCAACTTGTTTTGCCGTCAATGATGAATATTTACTATAATTTAAATATCTGACTGTTGTAGCAACAGAAGCAGCCCAACACAAACCATAATTACCTTGTGGAACAGTACATCCTTTCGTATTAAGAGTAACAATTCCACCCTTATTACTTGAAAATCCTCTTCCCAAATTTTTAACATCTGAATCATAATTTATTAAATTTGGTTTATTGTTTTTAGAATATGAATTTTTTATCTTAGTAATCTTTTGACTATAAGACAACCTCTCAAATTCCATTGAGTTTGTTTGGCCGTTTTCTGATGATTCAAAGTATGGTATAGATGAATCAATTAAATGGACAGAATTTTCATTTTCAGCATATAAACTGTCATTCTTAAAATAGAATATATATGTATCATCGTTCTTGTAACCTATAGAATTTAATTGTTCAGACATACCTTTTTCTAGTGAAACAGTGTAACTATCATTGCAAGGCATAACATTAAGGATCATACAAACAGCATCATCTTGTATCACAGGCATATAATATATTTCATCCTGATTACCGTTATTTTCTACTGAATAAATAACATATGGAGTACCAATCTCAAAATTAGAATCTCTTGGTACATCAATATCAAAGTTTTCTTGATCGTTTACAGCTGTAGAACACAAAGCATTAAGTCTGGTTTTTGCATATTCAAGTGCATCATTTGGAATAACCGAAGTTATATCGACATATAAATCCACTGCATTACATATTGGAATACATACAGTAATAAGCAACAATGATAACAAACATATAATAATCGCTTTAATTTTTTTCATAATGGCATCTCCTTTTATTATTTATTTGGTTATTTTTATCTACAAAAAACAATTAGTCCATTTTTATCACCTCAAGTATATCATTTTTGGTATTTTTATAATATCATATAGAATTTCATTTGTCAATATAAATATTATTTTTTAAAAATATTTTTATTTTTGTTAATTTTGCTGCTATCTTTCTCATTAAATTACCTATTCACCACTGTTTCTATTCAATCATTTATAAGTTGAACAATTTCTACACTTTAATTTTTACACTTTATATCTATGGTATAAAAAAAGAAAACAGCCGTCAAAATATGCGGACGGTATAATCTGCACACTTCAACAGCTGTTTAAATTTGATTTTATAATTACTCAGTATTACTTAAAGAAAAGCGGAAGTTCGCTGAGGAAGATGATATCATCTCTGTCTTTGGCATCACCTTCGGCAAGGACTGATGCCCTGCCAACGATATTTGCGCCTGTTTTTTCAACGAGCGTTTCAAGAGCGTGAAGACTTTCGCCTGTTGAAATTACATCATCAACAAGAAGAACTCTCTTGCCGTTGAGAAGATTTACATCATCTTCGCCGAGGTAGAGTTTCTGTTCGTTTTTTGTTGTGATTGAATTAACGGTCACTCCGATAGGATTGCCCATATAAACCTTAACGCTTTTTCTTGCGACAACATAGTTTCTGCAGCCCTGACGAGCCATTTCATAGCAAAGCGGAATACCCTTTGCTTCGGCAGTCACAACAACATCGTGTTCGGGAACACGCTTGAGGAGTTCTCTTGCGGCAACCTCTGTCATCTCAATGTCACCAAACATAATAAATGCGGCAATATCAAGCTTATCGTTTACAGGGAATTTTCTGAGTTCTCTGTCAAGTCCTTCAATATTAATCTTATATGTATCCATTATTGCAGTCCCTTCTTATGCCATTGTGCCGTTGAGCTTTTTGCCGCCGAGGATGTGGAAATGCATATGCTTTACGCTCTGACAGCCGTCCTCACCGCAGTTATTTACAATACGGTAACCGTTTGTAAGTCCGAGTGATTTTGTAATTTCGGGAATTTTAGTGAAAATGTGAGCAATATTGCCGACATTTTCTTCATTAACTGCATCTGCACAGCAGATGTGTTCCTTTGGAATTACAAGCACATGAACGGGAGCCTGTGGTTCAAGATCATAGAAAGCGAGAATTTTTTCGTCTTCATAAACTTTTTTTGACGGAATTGAGCCGTCAACGATTTTGCAGAAAATACAATCTGACATTTTAATTCAACCTCTCAATATAATTTATTTTCCGTATCAGAAACATTTAAAATATAACAAATATCATACCAAAGTTATTGTACAACCAAATCACTTTTCGGTCAATACTGCCGTCATTTTTTGGCTGTAATTTTCTTTTCTTCACCTTTAAGAAGTCTTTTGATGTTTTCTTTGTGCTTTACAAGAACGAAAACGCCGATTAAAAGAGCCGCCGCAGTTGAGAAGATTACATATGTAAGAGAATAATCCTTGTAAATTATGAAGTCAAAGATAAATGTCATTGCAAAGGTGTAAGGCGCATAGAGAATCGCACAGAGAACACTTGCAAGTGATATAATTTTTGAGCAGAGGAAGATAATTAGAAAGGTTACAATAATTGCGATGAATACACGCCAATCCTCTGTCAGCATAAGAGCGGCGGCGGTTACAACACCCTTGCCGCCCTTAAAGTGAAAATACACGGGGTATGAATGTCCGAGAATACAGAAAATACCTGCAACATATTTTCCGCAGTTGATAAGCTCGTTTATAAAAATAGGGCTTTCACCCTGAAATGCAACCGATGCAAACGAGAAGATGAACCCTCCGATAAGCACGGCGATAATACACTTCAGTGCGTCACACACAATGGTGATGATTGCCGGAACTTTACCGACACTGCGCAGTACATTTGTAAAGCCTGCATTGCCGCTGCCCATTTGACGGATATCCTTTTTGCCCTTTGTCACAATGCCTGTGACAAGAACAGCCGTGTTGATACTGCCGAGAAGATACGCAATCAATGCCGAAAGCAGAATCATCCACCAGCAGTTTGCTAAAATTGCCGAAATATGCTCCATTACTTTTCTCCTCTCTCTCTTACCACAATTTTGATCGGCGTACCCTCAAGAGCAAAAGCCTCACGGATTCTGTTTTCAAGATAACGCTGATATGAAAAGTGGAAAAGCTGTGCATTGTTGCAGAAGAAAACGAATGTCGGCGGTTTTACGGAAGCCTGAGTCATATAGAAAATTTTAAGTCGCTTACCCTTGTCCGACGGCGGCTGAACCCTTGTTGTAGCCTGTGCAAGAAGTTCGTTGAGCATACCTGTTCTGATTCTGCGGTTTGCGCTGTCATTACAGCTTATGATATATTCAAACAGCCTGTCGATACGCATACCTGTTTTTGCGGAAATAAATACCTTCGGCGCATATGACATAAACGCAAAATCTGCGTCAAGCTTTTTGCGGAACTCCTGCATTGTCTTATCGTTTTTTTCGACAGCGTCCCATTTGTTTACGGCAATTATACACGCTCTGCCTGCCTCATGCGCAAGACCTGCAACCTTGGTATCCTGTTCTGTAACGCCCTCTGTCGCATCAATCATAATAACGCACACATCACTGCGTTCAATAGCCATTTTTGCTCGGATAATACTGTATTTTTCGATATTATCATAGATTTTGCTCTGACGGCGAAGTCCTGCGGTATCGGTAAAGTTAAACTTTCCGTACTTATTTTCAACAAGCGTGTCGATTGTGTCACGGGTTGTGCCTGCTATATCGGACACAATACAGCGTTCCTCGTTTGTGATTTTGTTTACAAGAGATGACTTGCCTGCGTTCGGCTTGCCGATTACCGCAACATTGATGATTGTGTCATCATCTTCCGCATTTTCATCATAATCGAAGCTTGAAAAAGCCTTGTCCAAAAGGTCGCCCGTACCGTAACCGTGAACGGCTGAAACCTCGATAGGATCGCCTAAACCGAGATTATAAAACTCATAGAATTCAGGTGACGGTTCACCGAGTGTGTCGCACTTGTTTACACAAAGCACAACAGGCTTGCCCGACTTCTGGAGCATCTGCGCAACATCCATATCTGTTGCAACCATGCCCGACTTGCAGTCTGTTACAAGAATAATAACATTAGCCGTGTCGATTGCAAGCTGAGCCTGACGGCGCATCTGCACAAGAATAATATCATCTGATTTCGGTTCAATACCACCTGTGTCAACAATAAAGGCAGTTTTTCCGCACCATTCCACCTCACCGTATATTCTGTCACGGGTAACACCGGGAGTATCGTCAACAATTGACAATCTCTGACCGATGAGTTTATTGAAAAGCGTTGACTTTCCCACATTTGGTCTGCCGACAACGGCAATTACGGGTTTGTTCATCTTATCAGTCCTTTCCTGCAATTACAGCCTCTACAAGGTCGTTTCCGTTGTTATTGACGGGAACAAGAGTTACACCGAGTTCCCGTTCAACATCATCTGTTGAAACATCATCAAGAAACAAATCGTTTTCAAAACGGAGCATTGATGACGTGATAATAAGCCTGTCACCAAGGTCATCGTCACGGAGCTGATCAATAAGATCACCGCCCGTGACAAGTCCCGACACATTTACTCCGCCGCCGAAAAAGTTGTTCTTAATCGCCCTTGTATTTATAGTTATATTCGGGAATTTTTCGTTAATCATCGACATAATCCGCTTCATGTATGGAAACACTCCCTCGCCGCAGGCAATTGTTACCTTATGGCAAAGGCTTTCGTCTGCATCAAGCTCTTCAAGCTTCCAGCCGACATCATCGGTCAGATACGCAATCATACCGATTCCGTCCTCAAGAGCGGAAAAGTCCTCATAAAATTCAGGTGACGGGATTTCTCTTTCGGCAAGGAGGTAAAATTCATCACCCGGAAAGAAAATTCGTCTGCCGTGCTTTTTGACGCACTCATCACCCATTTTTTCAATTATATCAATTGTCTGCCCTGCCGTTTCCTTATTATAAGGAACAAGCGGATAAAGGTTTTCACGGTAGCGTGTAAGTCCGACAGGAACAATCGCAGTCATATTAACACCGAGGTTTTCAAGATCGGTCAATGTTCTGACAAGCTCGTCACCGTCATTAATTCCGGGACAGGAAACAATCTGACAGTTAAGCGTTATTCCTGCGTCTGCAAAGCGTTTGAGATATTTCAATGTATCGCCTGCAAAGCGGTTATTCATCATCTTACAACGAAGCTCGGGGTTTGTTGTGTGAACCGACACATTAATCGGGCTTATGTGCATTTTTATAATTCGGTCAATTTCGTGCTCTGTAATATTTGTCAGCGTGATATAGTTGCCGAACAAAAACGAAAGTCGGCTGTCATCGTCCTTAAAATAGAGCGACTCACGCATCCCCTTCGGAAGCTGGTCAATAAAGCAGAAAATGCACTTATTACGGCACGAATGCTGTTTGTCCATAAGATAGGTTTCAAACTCAAGACCGATTTCCTCATATTCTCCCTTGGTCATTTCTATGGTACGAACATTTTTGTCCTCATCCTCAACCTCAAGAGTCAGCTTGCGGTTTACCTGATAGAATCGGTAATCAAGAACATCGACAATCTCGTTTGAATTGATTGAAAGGAGGGTTTCCCCTTTTTTTATCCCTGCTTTGTCGGCATGACTGCCGGTTGTGACATCAAAAATTTTAACAGCCACACCTTCACCTCGCAAAACATTTTTACATACACTTTTATTCTACACAAAATACCGTTTTTAATCAACAGGTTTGCAAATTGTTTTTGTATATACGGTAAAATTTGCAAAACAAAAGGGCGAACAGATAACTGCCGCCCGTAATGTTTGTAATAAAAATTACTGTTCGTCTTTCTTTACAACAACCTGTCTGCCGTTGTACATACCACAGTTTGTGCAAGCCTTATGAGCTGCTGTTAATTCACCGCAGTTAGGACAAGCAGTAAGTTCAGGAGCATTAATCTTCCATACTGTTGAACGTCTTGAGCTCTTTCTTGCGTGTGATGTTTTGTTCTTGGGTACTGCCATTACAAAAACCTCCTTACAAAATTTATCTTAGTCAATCAACTGTTTAAGTATCTCAAGTCTTGGATCCGTTTGACGCTTATCACAGGAACATTCACCGTTGTTGAGGTTTTGTCCGCAAATCTGACACAGACCTTTGCAATCGTCCCTGCAAAGATTCTTTGACGGGAGCGAAAGAAAAATGTCAGAAATTACAACATCATCAAGCTCGAGTGTAAAATCAGGTGTTTCAATATAGTCATCATTTTCCTCATCGGCAAGAGTCTGAATAAGCCTGTGTTCAAAGCTCATATTCATCTCTCTTGTATAAGGCTCACCGCAACGGTCACAGTCACGGCTGTAATCAAAGTGTGCATTGATTACAAGAGTAATCAAACTTGCTCTGTTTGTTGCTTTGGCAGTCACGACAACGGGAGTTTTGAATGGATAAACTCCGTCAACATCAAGACCTGACAAGTCAAGGTTATATTCAACTTGTTTTTCTTCACCGTCATTCTGAAAGACGGATTTAAGCTCAAAAAGCATATCTGCACCTCTTGACAGCATAGACACATATTAAAACGCTGTTTATTATTATACAAAAGGTTTGTCCCTTTGTCAACTAAAAAATACAAAAAAATAGGCTGTTTTTTTCGGGAATTTATGACAATATTCGCTAATTTTCCCATATGGAATTTTGAGCCTGCAAAGTCACTCAGAAAGTTACTTTGCACTTGATTTTCGCTTTTCATTATACCTCTTAAACATATATAATGCAATAATAAATTGCAGTTGACATAAAACGGAATTTGTGATAGCATACTGTGTGGCAGTTCGTAACCATCCTGCCGGAAGGACGCCGATAGGCTGCTTCTTCTATCAAAACTAAGGAGAAAGGCACAGGGCTTTTTACGCCCTTTTTGCACCCTCTTTTTGTGTGGGTGCTTTTTTTGTGCCGGAAAGAAAGTATGGAGAGATACAGTATTATTAATGAAAAGAACAGTCGGGAGATTGTTCTTCTGCGTGGAAGCGGTTGCGTTTACAGAAAATGCATCTTCTGCGACTACTACACCGACAGGTGCAGTGACGAGGACGAAAACTTTCGTCTTAACAAATCCGTGCTTGAAAAAGTTACGGGAATTTTCGGTGACCTTGAGGTCATTAACTCAGGCTCGGTTTTTGAGCTTGACAAAAAAACACTTGATTTTATCAAACAGGTGTGCAAAGAAAAAAAGATAAATACCATTCATTTTGAGGCACATTATCTTTATCGGAACAAAATCAGTCAGCTCAGAAAAGATTTTGCGGATTTTGATTTGAAAATGAAGCTCGGTCTTGAAACCTTTGACTGTGATTTCAGAGAAAATGTTCTGAAAAAAGGAATCAAAGAGAGCAGTCCCGCTGTTATTGCTGAGAATTTCGACGAAGCTAATTTTCTTTTCGGAATTAAAGGTCAGACAGCCGAAACCATGCAAAAGGATATTGAGTTGGGATTAAAATATTTTGAACGAATTTGCGTTAACATTATGTGTGACAACACAACGGAAGTTGAACCCGACAAAGCTGTCATAAAAGAGTTTATGCAGAAGGTCTATCCTGTATATAAGGATAACCCAAGAACGGATATTTTAATTAACAACACAGATTTTGGAGTGGGTGACTGATATGATTAATGAACTTTTGCTTATATTCTCGGTGGTATTCATATACGGTATGGCAGTTTTAGGCTATGCTCTTTTCGGCAAAGCCGGGCTTTACTGCATTTCAGCCGTTGCGACAATTCTTGCAAACATTGAGGCTTTAATCCTTGTAAACGCTTTTTCAATGGAACAGACTCTCGGAAATGTGCTTTTTGCGGTAACATTTTTGATTACGGACATTCTCTCGGAATGTGAGGGCAAAAAAGCCGCCAACAAGGCGGTTCTTACGGGAATACTCTCATCGGTATTTTTTCTTGTGCTTTCACAAAGCTGGATGCTTTACAATCCGAGTCCGAACGACACGATTATGCCGTCAATCAAGGCGGTTTTCTCAAACACTCCCCGAATGATTTTTGCATCCCTCACTGTTTACGCAATAAGTCAGCTGTTCGATGTTTGGCTCTACCACAAGTGGTGGAAGTTTACTGAAAAGAAATTCGGTGACAAGAGAAGATTTTTATGGCTGAGAAATAACGGTTCAACACTCATCAGTCAGATTCTGAATACAGCCCTCTTCACCGCTTTTGCGTTCTGGGGAACTTATGATTTCGGAACACTCGTTTCAATCTTCCTTTCAAGCTATGTAATCTACATTTTCACAAGTCTGCTCGACACCCCTGCGGTGTATCTTGCAAGACTTATCCACGATAAAAAGGAACAGAAAAAGATTTCGGAATAAAAACAGCTTAATTGAATATTTTCAATAAAAAGACAAGTCGTCGCAATAATTTTTGCGGTGACTTGTTGTGCTTTTTCAGGATTTTCGTGAATAAACCATAATATTATGCTTTTTATAATATACAACATTCCGCATTTTTATAGTCATTTTTTAACAATATGTGCGAAAATGGCTGATTTTATCCTGAATCACATAATTTTTTAAGATTTTTATTGACTTTTTCTGTACCAAATAGTATAATGAGGGCAAGTTAAATGCTTAATATTATTTATAAACTTAATTTTGGAGGTAAATATCATGCTTACTAAAAGCGAAGAAGAAATTATGTACTTATTGTGGGACCTCGATGAGCCGCTCACAAGCTCAGAAATTGTTAAGAAGGCTGTAAACAAAACATGGAAAAAGAGTTACATTAACCTTCTTATCAATTCTCTTCTCAAGAAGGACATGATTAAGGTTGTTGGCGTTAAGCAGATGACTAAGAACTATGCCCGTACTTTTGTTCCTACAATGACAAAAGACGCTTATGCAATCAAGCAGATTTCGGACAGACCGAATTTTGCCGACAGCGATATTCCGACTCTCTTCTCCGAGCTTATTGAGAAAACCGAGAGTTCAGATGTTTTTGATGAACTCGAAGTTCTCCTTAAAAAGCGCCGTGAAGAACTCGGCAAATAATTTATGCAAATAAGTTTTTATTCATTCTTGTTTTCTATTGCAATAAGCAGCATTTTTATAGTGCTGCTTTACTTTTTCAGAAAAAAGATTGCCTTTTGTAATTACTGCGGTCTTTATACAATTTTGGGATTGTATGCTGTAACATTTGTAAGAATGGCTCTGCCGTTTGAATTTGGGTTTACAAATACAATTTCAGATCACAATGTATATGCCTCCATAATGAATGTCCTGACCCCCGACAAGAAAGCTGTGTTTGTTTCCAAATTCACATTGCTCAATCTACTTGTGTCAGTATGGATTGTCGGAAGTGTGATATACATTTTATGGGTGATGATTAAGTATTACAAAGCAGTAAAAGCTCTGAAAGCAAATGTTATTGACGGCACACCCGAAATGCAGGCAAAGCTTGACCTCATTTCGCAAAAGTGCGGAATCAGAAGAAAAGTTAAGCTAAAAATTACCGATTGCGTTATCTCCCCTGTTACATACGGTTTTTTAAATCATGTTATTCTTATTCCGAATCGTGAATTTGACGACAGGGATTTTGGATATATCGCAATGCACGAATGCTGTCATATAAAGGACAAGGATATTTGGATTAAATTGCTGACGGAAATTTATTGCGGAATCTTTTGGTGGAATCCGTTTGCCCACCTTTTGAAAAAAGATTTAACCTACTGTCTTGAACTCAGGTGTGACAAGCGTGTTACAAGCAAGCTTAGCGAGAACAGATGTACTGTGTATTACGAAGTACTTGTAACGCAAATGAAAGCCTATAAAGAACAAAAAGAAAGTGAAAAGAGCGACAGGGAAACTGCACTGAAAAGTGCGCTTGTCGGAATGAGTTTTGTAACCAACGATAAGGGCGAAAAAATTATAAGCAGAATGGAAATGATTCTGTACCCGAAGAAAAAACAGACAATTATAAACAATGTTGTTACAGCTTTAATGGCATTGCTTGTTGTCGCTATATTCTTTGCTTCATACTGCTTTTTGATTGTCCCCGGTTGGGACGCCACATACGAGGATTGTGTAGCCGATCTCATTGAATCGGGTGAATACAATGAGAATGTCGAAGTATATGACGAAACAAATATGTATGTGTACGTTGAAAAAGACAAAACCACTCACCTTATTTTTGAGCCTTACGATGAAAAGAAAGGCGTTGTCTATACAAAAGATGATTCTATTATTATCCCCTATTCCGATATAGAAGACGGCTACTATAATTATTGTCTTATATTAAGGGAGAAATGACAGATGAAAAAGAAAGCCGTAAGAATTTTTACAGCATTTATTATGACAGCAATTATCGCACAGGGAACCGTTATGGTTGCAAGTGCAGCAGAAACAGATTCAACCCCCGACAGCGTTGCAGTTGTTGAAGTTGCAACTCCTGACAGTTCAGCTTTGGAGAGCGGTGCCGATTCAACTTCTGTTCAGCCGATAGCTGATGTAATTTACAAGAAATGGCGTCGTGGAAGTCACGGACAGCTCCAGTACAGAAGATGGAACGATACAAAGCAAGAATGGGTTGACGACGAATGGATTGACTACAAAGGTTAATCTGCAATAACAACAAAGGCGAAACAGACACAAATCTGTTTCGCCTTAATTTTTTGTTTATTCAAAAAGATTCTGTTCCGACAGGCTGACCGATTCAACATCTTTAAGCTGACGCTGAATTTGACGGGTACGAACTCCGACAAGCTTGTCAAGTTCCTTGTTTGCCTGATCAAGTCTTTGCTGTGTCATTACAAGCACATCATTAAACTTGTCGAACTCGGTCTTTACACCGCCGAGTATTTTCCAAACCTCTGCACTTCTCTTTTGCACGGCAAGGGTTTTGAATCCCATTTGCAACGAATTGAGCAGAGCCGCCATTGTACTCGGACCTGCAATATTCACCTTGTACTCACGCTGAAGAACTTCAACAAGTCCCATATTGACAACCTCGCTGTAAAGCCCCTCAAACGGAAGAAACATAATTGCAAATTCCGTTGTGTTCGGCGGATCAATGTACTTATCGTGAATATCCTTTGCCTCGCCCTTTATACGCTGAACAAGTGCCTTTTGTGCCGATTCAATGCGTTGCTTGTCACAGCTTTCAATCGCATCACGGAGAGCAGAATATGTATCGCCCGGAAATTTGGAATCAACAGGCAGATATACTGTACCGGCACCGTCAGCAGGCAGTTTGATTGCAAACTCAACAACATTTTTTGAGCCTTTTTTGGTGGCAATATTTTCCTCATACTGCTCCTTTGTAAGGATTTCGGAGAGAATTGCACCAAGCTGAATTTCGCCGAGTATGCCCCTTGTTTTGACATTTGAAAGAACCTTTTTCAAATCGCCCACACCTACCGCAAGCGTTTGCATTTCGCCGAGTCCCTTATATACCTGTTCAAGTCTTTCGTTGACAAGCGAAAAAGACTTATTCATTTTTTCTTCAAGTGTTTTTTGAAGCTTTTCATCAACTGTCAGTCGCATTTCATCAAGCTGGCGGAGATTTTCCCGCCTTATACTTTCAAGCTTTTCATCAACCGAGCGTCTGATATTTTCAAGACTCTGAACATTGTCGGCTGAAAAGCTGTGAAGTCTTTGTTCAAGCTGAACCGCCCTGTCATTTTGCGACTGTGCAAAGCTTTGCTGATTGAGCAATATCCTTTGAAGTTCGTTCTCCGTTCTGTTGTTATTATTCTTTTTGAGAACTGTTATTAATGTGACAACGCTGACAATGAGCGTTATTGCACAAAATAAAAGCACAATAATCTCGGATGTCGTAAACTGCATATTAAACCTCCCGAACAATAATTCGATTTTACATTTAAATAATATCATTCGGGAGTTTTTCTGTCAACTCAGGTATCGAATATTGTTTCAACCCGTTTCCGACAATTTTCAGGTGAATATACAAAACGGTCGATACGGTCGCTGTCGCAATAGTATTCGGGGCATTTCGGATTATATTTGTAATCAAAGGTGTCAATAATTATCAGTTTGATTTTCATTTTTTCGGGAATGATACTTTTTATGTAAACGCTTGCCTGCTGACCTGCACGAACTCCCTCTCTCGTTTCTGCAAGTCCTGCAAGATTTGGTGTAAGCTCCACAAAAGCACCGTAGTTTTCCACGCTTCGGATAATTCCCGACACGGTTTCACCGGCACAAAACCTTTCGGCATTTTCTTCCCATGTGCCGAGAAGCTCCTTGTGACTGAGGCTTATACGACCGTTTTCAACAGATTTGATAACGGCTTTGATATCCATTCCTACAGTAAATCTCTCGGCAGGGTGTTCAATCCTTGAAACCGAAATTGTGTCAATGGGCATAAGTGCAACAATTCCGCAGCCTATGTCTGCGAATGCACCGAAGTTTTCAAGATGAGTTATGCGGGCAGGCACAATATCTCCGCATCGCAACCTTGAAATGTATGCGTCAAGGCATTTGCGTTGTGCTTTTTCACGCGAGAGCATTACAATCGGTTTGCCGTTTTCGTCCTCGGTTATGTCGGTGACAACGAAACAGACGGGACGGTTCACCCTTGAAATCACGGCTATGTCACGAACCGAGCCGTCCTTAATTCCGATTGCGCCCTCCTCCCTTGGAATTATGCCTTTTATGCCTGCGAGGTCAACAATAAGGTTATGACTGCTGTCGCACACACAAGCCTTTGCCTCAAGAATCTTTTCGCTGTTTTTTGCATCCTCAAGCATCTTTAATGAGTGAAGTATATTTATGTTTTCCTGTTCGGATATAAGTTTTCCTTCGGGTAAATATTCTGACATTTTAAAGCCTCCGTTATATTTAGGTTTACAGAAAATCATATGAAAAAGTTTTCTGTCTTATTACACGGACGCAATTTTTTGCAGAAAAATTTTATTGCATTTGCTACGCTTTCCTTCATAAAAAGCGGCAAACTTGCATTTTTATTTCATTTATGATATAATAAGTATGAAAAGTACGATGAAATCTGAGCTTTTGTTGAGTGCTTATTATACGAATTTATATCCCCCTCAAATTTTGCCATGCAAAATTTTCGATGGGTGATTGTACCATAATGCACTTTGTGATTATGGTACAAAAAATGTGTGTGTTTTAGAATAAAATCCAGATTAGAAGAGCCGAGGTCGTTTTTTGGAAACTTTAGAAACATTACATAACAACGAGGCTTGACAGGAAGGAAACAAATCTATGAATACTTACAATCTTAAAAAAATGTGTGCCGTATCGGTTGCATCAATTATGTGTGTTTCTGCATTGGCATTTTCGGGTTGCGGTGACAAGAAGGCTGAAGTCTCGCAGACTCCCGACGAAACAACACCTGCAACTACTGCCGTAAGCACGGCTGATGAACCTACCGCACAGAACTATCTTGAAAGCATCGGCATTGATACCGCTACTCTCGGAATCAATCCGAACATTATTCACGATTCAAACCCTGTCGGTTTTCAGCTTGATATGCCGAAGAACGGCGATACAATCGCAGTTGTTCACACCTCATACGGTGACATAACAATGCGGCTTTTCCCCGAACAGGCACCAAAGACCGTTACAAACTTTGTAAACCTTGCAAAAGCAGGAAAGTATAATAATTCACTTTTCAGCAAAGTGACAAAAGACTTTATGGTCAACGGCGGTTACTGCGGTACAAGCTCGTACGGCGAGGCTTTTGAAGATGAATTTTGCGACAGACTTTTCAATATCAGAGGCGCTGTTGCAATGTCAAACACGGGTGCTGACACAAACGAAAGTGCATTTTTTATCAATCAGAAAACTGCCGAAACATATAAGAATGAAGGCGGCTGGGAACATCTTGCAAGTCAATGGGATTCTATCAAAACCCAGCTTGCAAACTACAAGGATTCAAACCTTCTGACTGCATTCATTGAGAAAAACGGCACAAACTGTTACGATACCGACAGCGTTCCCGACAGCGTTAAAAAGCTGTATGAGGAAAACGGCGGAAACGCCTATCTTGACGGTGCATACAATGCGGTTGACAGAGGCTACACGGTATTTGCACAGGTAATTGACGGAATGGATGTTGTTGACAAAATCGCCTCGGCTAAGGTTGACAAGGATGACATTCCCGTTAAGAACATTGTTATCAAAAGCATTAAGATTACACAATATAAAGAGGAACCAACAACTCAGGCAGATTCGACATCTGCCGAAAGCGTCACACAGCCGACCACAGTCGGATAAGGAGCGGTTATGAACAGAATGCCCGTTGCAGCGATTATGTATGACTTTGACCGTACCCTATGTACGAAGGATATGCAGGATTACAGCTTTATCCCCCGTCTTAATATGACCGAAGACGAGTTCTGGAAATTTTCAAACGAACTCGGTCAAAGCGAACATATGGACTCAATTCTTGCGTATATGTACGCAATGGTAAAAATGTCCCGTGAAAGGAATATGCCTCTTTTGCGAAATGACCTTGTTGAAATGGGAAAAAATGTTGAGTTTTTTGACGGCGTAAAGGATTGGTTCAAAAGGATTTCCGACTTTGGAGAAAAGCTTGGAATGCAGGTTGAACATTATGTAATTTCCTCGGGTATGAAAGAAATTATTGAAGGTACGGAAATCAGCAAAAACTTCAAAAGCATTTTTGCATGTGAATTTCTTTACGATGAAAACGGCAATGCCGTATGGCCTAAAACCGATGTAAATTACACCAATAAAACGCAGTTTGTTTACAGAATCAACAAAGGTGTTCTTGATGTTGCAAATGATGTTGACCTCAACCGTTCAATGCCGGAGGACAGCAAACGGGTTCCGTTCTGCAATATGATTTACATAGGTGACGGTCTTTCAGATGTTCCGTGTATGAAAATGATGAAAGCCTACGGCGGGTATTCAATTGCGGTTTACCGAAAAAAGGACAGCAAGGTTGAGGATTTGCTGATGAAAGACAGAGTTGATTTTATCTATCCTGCCGACTATTCGGAAAACACAGGTCTTGACCTCACCGTTAAAAATATCATCAGAAAAATGGCTGTCTGCGGTCTTTTGTACGATGAAAACCATGAGCAGAAAAAAGAAATTCTCGGAAGATAATTTCGGTTGAATAAAAAAAGTCAAGTATCAAAACGATGCTTGACATTTTTCTTTATTTGGTTTAATATAATTGTAGAAGAGAGATACCTGCGATAAGCGGATTCTCCACTTGTTGGTTAGAAGCTAACCGCCAAGGGTTCGAATTTTGGGCGGTTAGTTTCTTTTTTATTTAAGTGTACATATTGCTATGTACTAAAAAGAAGTCATTTTTTGTTACCGAAAACTTGGTAACAAAGAGCGATAACGCTTTAATTCTTATTTGTCAATTTAATTTTCAGACGGCAGTTCTTTACGGACTGCCGTTTTTTTGCATATATTCTGCATAACCTAAAAACATATCTTCACATCTGTAGTTGGTCTGTATTTTACGAAAAAGACTTGCAATAAAAAAGCAAATCAAATATAATTTAAGTAGAGAGCGTTGCTCAGATTCAATTATTGTATAAATAATATAACAACAAATTTTAACACAAAGGAACAAATAATGAATAAATTTCAACTTATAACCAATGAGGTAAAAAAGGTAATAAACGGTAAAGACAGGGCGGTTGTCACCACTCTGCTTGCGTTGCTCACAGGAGGAAACATTCTTATTGAGGATATTCCGGGCGTTGGCAAAACAACAATGGCGGTTGCGTTTTCAAAGGCGCTCGGTCTTGAATACGGCAGAGTACAGTTCACTCCCGACACTTTGCCGTCAGATATCACGGGCTTTGCGGTCTATAACAAGGATACAGGAAAATTCACTTTCAACAAAGGTGCTGTATTCTGTAATCTTTTTCTTGCAGACGAGTTAAACAGAACTTCAAGCAGAACTCAGGCGGCTTTGCTTGAAGCAATGGAAGAACGACAGGTTACTGTTGAAAGCAACACTTTCAAGCTTGAAAAGCCTTTTTCTGTTATTGCAACGCAAAACCCGACAGGAGCGTCGGGAACACAGCTTTTGCCTGATTCACAGATTGACCGATTCACGGTAAGGCTTTCAATGGGATATCCCGACAGCGATGCGGAATGTAAAATGCTGCTTAACAGAAGCGGTAAAAATCCCCTTAACTCAGTAAACTGCATTGTATCCAAAAATGAATTTCTTGAAATGCAGTCGGAGGTTCAGAATGTTTTTGTCAGCGACGATATGGCAAGATATATTGTGTCACTCATTTCGGCAACAAGAAAGCATCCGTTGCTTTCAAGAGGTGCAAGCCCGAGAGCAACGCTTTCGCTGACCGATATGGCAAAGGCTGTCGCATTTGCCGAGGGCAGAGATTACATTGTGCCGAGAGATGTGCAGAATATTTTTATCTGCACCGTAAACCACAGGATAATTCTCAACGCAAAAGCCTCTGCATCAAAAAAGAACAGCGAAGAAATTCTGAACGAAATTCTCAGAAAAACTCCAAAGCCGAGGACTTGAAAATGATAAGGAACATAATAATTTATCTTTGTCTGCTGACGGGAACATTTTTGTTCAGCATTTTTTATTACGCCTGGTTCTCATGGTTTTTGTTCCTGACGGTTGTTTCAATTCCGATAATCTCGCTTTTGCTGAGTCTGCCTTTTATGATTCGGAGTGTACGCTCCGATATTGAAATTTTTGCAAAAGAAAATGTTTTTATCAAGGATGAGTTTTACATTGCAATATCAGGCAAGAAGAAGAAACCGCTCTTCTGCCCTATGCTCACGCTGAATATAAAATCGACCAACCTTACAGCAAATCTTTGTGAAAACATAAAAATCAGATTTTCGGGTACATTTACAAAGCCGTTAATCAGACAATGCAACAGTCTTACACAGCATTGCGGACAGCTTGACATTGTATGCAAAAACGGTAAAATTTACGATATGCTCGGTATATTTTTCCTTCCGATCAGAATTAAAAAGCGTAGCTTTGTTCGTATTCTTCCAAAACAACAAAAACCGAAAATTATCCCCGACAGCAGTAATTTCACGGTTACGGGGTACAAGCCTAAGCCTGTAGGCAACAGCGAAATTTATGAGCTTCGTGAATACCGTCACGGTGACAGTCTGCGCAATGTTCATTGGAAGCTTTCGTCAAAAAGCGATGGGCTGATTGTAAAAGAACCGAATGTTCCGATAATCAAAAACTGTCTTATAATGCCTTTTTTCGGAGATAATGCAGACGAAAATGATGTTGTTTTTGCAAAGCTGATGTATGTCTGCCGATATATGATTAAGAGCATAGGCATTTGCTTTGCCTGTGACAGGAACGGCAATCCTTTTGAGATAAGATACGAAAACGATATATTAAACTATTTTTCCGCACTCTATCTAAACACGGAAAGCAGCTTTGTTGCCGACACAAATGATTTTCAGCATTACAATATTTTTGCCGATCGTGAGGAGGTTGACTTGTTGTGAAAAACAAAACAAGCTTTACGATTGACATTCTTCTCTGCGTAACATTGATTTCAAGCCTGTTTTACTGTCTTGTCACCTCTTTTGATATAAAAACAGAATGGTACATCATAGTAGTTCCTACGGCAATTTTCTGCACAATTTACGGATTGCTTGCCTCCCTTGTCAAAAAGTCGGGTGTGCTGTTTATCAGCGTAGCAATCACTATGATTGTTTTTGTATTCACTCTGCTGTTTTCACTTGAAAGCATACTTGAGCAATTGAGTTATGTTATTACTCAGGTTTTAAAACCGCTTTCGCAGTATCTTCCCGTACAGAACAAAATTATTTTGGGAGATACCCTCGGCACAAGCGCAACAGGACTTTTTGTATTTATTTCGGCAATACTGAGTGCAGTTTTTACAATCATCCTGATACGATACAAGCGTATTTTGATTCCGTCATTGCTGTCAACAGTACTGCTTGTCCCCTGCTTCATTCTTGTAAACACACTTCCGTCGCTCGTTTGTCTTTTCATTGCAATTGCAAGTCTTATTGCCTTGTACATTTCAAAGAACACACGCAAATTCAGGCCGTCACAGGGCGGTGTGATTGCGGCAATTTCATTTGGAACAATGCTTGTTGTGATGGCAATTTTGCTTGCGTTCAATCCGATTGAAAAATATGAGCGATTTGACTGGCAGGAAAACCTTTTGCAGAGCATTGAAAACGGCTTTAATATTGATGACGGACGAAAAACTACCGCAGAAAAAAACCTTAATGAAATCAAAGGTTCGCTTGAAGAAAAAGAAAATCTCATCGATATTTCTCCGCTGACGCAGACGCATACACCTGTTATGACGGTCACTTCGGCAGTTGGCGGTAATATTTATCTCAAAGGCACAGCATATGCCGACTACAGGGACAATATATGGAGTATCATTTCCGACAATGATGTTGCAAGATATCCGCAGGATTTCGTACCGTTTACGGCAACAATCGGAAACAACGCTTTAACCGATACAAGAGTTCATATGCTGAATGAAAGTAAGATTGCCTATGTTCCCTACTTTTTGGAAAGTCTACCCGACAATCTCAATTCGGTTGCCGATGTGTGCGTAAAAAACGATACGGATATAAACGAATTTAATTATTCGCACTATCCGTTTTATGCCGAAAACACATACAGATACAATAATTCAGCCGAAGCGGAAAATTACAAAGCATTTGTGTATGACACCTATCTTGAAATTCCGAGAAAAACACAAATTGAATTGCGTAGGATTGCTGACCAAGAGGGCTTTCTCGACTCGGAGCTTACCGTTTCCGAAAAGATTGAAATGGTAAAGAACTATATTTCAAGCAGTAAAACCTATTCGTTGAAAACTCCGAAAATGCCGTCGGGCAAAGATTTTGCAACTTGGTTTCTCAACGAGAGCGACACGGGATATTGTGTTCATTTTGCCACGGCCGGTACGCTTATGCTGAGGGCACTCGGGATTCCGGCACGATATGTTACAGGCTACTATGCAACCGCATACGCAAATCAGACCGTGACCGTAACAACCGACAACGCTCACGCATGGGTTGAGTATTACAGCGATACGGCGGGTTGGATTCCGCTTGAATGTACACCGTCATCGTTTCAGCCGGCAAGGTATGTCGGCTCTCAAAGAGCAAGCGGCGGCAGTACGGACACAACTCAGCCAACAACCGTTGAACCGACAACAGCACCGACTGCTCCGACAAACGGCACGGTTTCTCACAGCACAAAATCGAAAAATGACATTAAATCTTCATTTGAATTTAACGGATTTACAATCGCTATGATGTCATTGGGAATTGTTGCCCTTGCTTTAATCACAATTTTCTCAAGAAGAATTATCATTATCAAAAAGAGAAAACAAAAATTTGAAACAGGAAGAAACAATAAACGGGCAATCTGCATTTATAAAGAACTTAAAAATCTCACGAAAATTTCACATATTCTGATTACAGATGAAGTGAAATCCGTGTACGAAAAGGCGAGATTCAGCAATCACACGATAAGCGATGATGAACTGAAAATTATTGAAAACGCTTACTATAATTCCATTGAAGAAATTTACAATAATCTCCCTCGCATCAAAAAGCCGTATTACAAGTTCATAAAAGCGATAAAATAAGAAATGCTCCCGTACAATGCGGGAGCGTTTTTACACAAAAAAAGGCTCTTGGAACAACTCAAGAGCCTTAGATTTTGCTTTTTACTATTTAAAAAGATTCTTTTTGTCATAATAATCCTTATCGACAAACTCGTCCTTTTCGTCAAGATTGCTGTCACTGCTCTTGAAAAGTCCCGAGCCAAAACGATAATCGTGATTTGCCATTCTGCGAATTCCGTAAGCAAGAATTGCAACACACACCAAAAACCAGAAAACTAACCAAAACATAAACAACACCTCTCAAAAGCAATACAATGTTAATATTTTTGTTTAGCTGATTATATCATTATGTTATATTCTTGTCAACAAAAAATTGTAATTTACCGACATAATTTTGCAAGTTAGGGTTCGGTACTGTTAATTTTCTTTTTGATATGGTAAAATGGTTGATGAACGGAGGGAATGCGATGTTTAATGTTACAATCCGTCAGGTTGGGATTGAGGAACGGGAAGAAATTATTATTTGCTGTCATGAAATCAGCGACGAGGTTATGTCGCTTGCAAACAGCATTAAGGGGCAGAAACGTTTTCTTCTTGCATCAAAAGATGGCGAGATGTTCAAGCTTGACACAAAGGAAATTTTCTACATAGAATCGGTTGACAACAAAACCTTTATATACTGCAAAAACAATATTTATGAAACCAAACAAAAGCTGTACGAGCTTGAGGAAATTTTAAAAGGGACAAAATTTTTCAGATGTTCAAAGTCGATGATACTGAATATCGGTAAAATCCGTTCCGTGTCACCGTCTGTCAACAGCCGTTTTGAGGCAAAGCTTGTAAACGGTGAAACGGCAATTATTTCAAGGCAGTATGTGCCGACCTTGAAGAAAAAGCTTGGAATGTGAGGTATTGTTATGAATGATTCTTTAAAAGAAATTATAAAGGAAGTCATAAAGGACTTTTTCATAATCACGGTTGCAATGCTTTTTGTTGTAAGCCTTGCAAATTCAATTGCGTTAATCGAATACTATCCCCCCTATTTTCCGTGGGTTGTAATGGGAACAGGTGCGGTAACTTCAATTCCGACTCTGCTTTTTTACTTTAAAGAAGAACCCACCAAACTGCAGGCACGCATACGAATTGTCATTCATTTCTGCCTTATTCAGGCAATTGTTATGATTGAGGGATTTTTGCTTGGTTGGTACAAGAATTTTCCTATGGTGTTTTTAGTTTTTGCAATGGTTACCGCCGTGTATCTGCTGACATTTCTTTTCAGCTACATTACACGGACAAGCACGGCAAAATCAATTAATGAATCGCTCAAAAAATTTAACGCAGACGAGGATTATCAGGACGAATAACTGCATTTTGACATACAAAATCGCAACTTACTCCCCTCTTTTTGCAACACAGCTAAAATTGCTTTTCTTTTGAATTGCAAGGTGCTACTATGTTGACAGAAGGAGGGGATTTTTAATGAGTAACATAATCGAAGTTAAAAATCTTGTAAAGAATTATAAAGATGTTCACGCAGTAAATGATATATCATTCACGGTTGAAGAAGGTTCGTTTTTCGCATTTCTCGGAATTAACGGTGCAGGCAAATCAACCACAATCAACATTCTTTGTACGGTGCTTGAAAAAACATCCGGCAATGTTAAAATCGGCGGATATGACCTTGACAAAGAAAAGAACAAAATCAAGGAGCTTATAGGAATTGTTTTTCAGGGTTCTGTACTTGACAAACAGCTTACCGTTAAAGAAAATCTTGAATCGAGAGCGTCATATTACGGACTCAACAAAAAAGAAATCGCCAAAAGAATTGAAAGCCTTACACAAACCTTTGACCTTTCGGAAATTCTCAAAAGAAAATACGGCACATTGAGCGGTGGCCAGCGCAGACGGGTTGACATTGCAAGGGCGCTTATTAACCGACCGAAGCTCCTGTTCCTTGACGAACCGACAACGGGACTTGACCCGAAAACAAGGCTGCAGGTGTGGGAAATCATCCACAATCTTCGCAAAGAAACAAGACTTACGGTATTCCTCACAACCCACTATATGGAAGAAACAGTTGACTGCGACAATGTGGTGATTATTGATTCGGGCAAAATTGTTGCCAACGATTCTCCGCATAATCTCAAAAAAGATTATTCGTCAAACAGCCTTGTTTGGTACACGGAAGAAAATTCTGAAAACGATAATCTTCTCAAGGCCGATAATCTCGAATTTGAAAGAGTCGGAGATGCGTATAAAATCAAAATCAAGGACAGCAGACAGGCTCTTGAAATCACAAACAAACATACTGAAATTGTCGATTTTGAGATTATCAAAGGCAATATGGACGATGTGTTTCTGACTGTAACGGGTAAAAGGCTGGGTGACTGATATGAAATTTCAAAGAACACTTTGCTCATACAAGGGTATGACAAAACGAAATATAAAGGTATATTTAAAGGACAAAACCGCAATTATCTTCTCAATGATGACGCAGATTATCATACTCGGACTTTATCTTTTATTTCTCAAACAGAATTATGTAGATTCAATGACTTCAATGCTTGACGGCTTCAACATCAAAACAGATGACAATTTGATTAATGCACTTGTAAATTCATGGCTTGTATCGGGCGTTATCGGAACATCTGTTGTTACGGTTGCAATGAACTCGCTTTCGGTAATGATTTCCGACAAGCAGAACAAGATTGACTACGACTACAACGCTTCTTCCGTAAAGGGCAGTACGGTTGTTCTCTCCTACTTTTCGGGTGCGGTTGTAAACACAATTGTAATCAGCGCAATTTTGCTGACGGCAGGCATCGCATTTTCGTGCATATCGGGTTCAAGCTTTCCCGAATTTACAGAGCTTTTAAAATTATACGGACTTGTGATTTTAGGCTCTGTTTCGGCTGTACTTATTCTTATGTTTGTTGCGTCATTCTTCAAAAAGAATTCAACCTATGCCGCATTCAACACACTTATTTCGGTTGCAATCGGTTTTGTAATCGGCGCATACATTCCCGTCAGCCAGTTTTCGGACGGAGTTCAGACATTTGTAAATCTTATCCCCGGCTCACACATTGCGGCTATGATAAGAAATGTGCTTGTCAGTCCGTGCATTAACGATATTTCGACCTCACTCGCAGGAGCAGACCACGGAATGTTTGCCACAGAGGCAGAAAAAGCGTTTGCAACCAACCTCAACCTTTTCGGAAACGAAGTGGATTTTACATTTATGATGATGTACTCAATCGGTGCAATCTTAATTTTCCTTATCCTCAACCTTATATCATACAAATTCAGTTCAAAACGCAAGGACTGATTTATGACAGATAAAAAGCCGACACTCCGAAAAGTGTCGGCTTTTTTATATATAGTTACTTCCAAACTTCTTCTGCAATTTCTTTTACAAGAGCAAGCTTTGCCCACTGCTCTTCCTCGGTAAGCTTATTACCGATTTCGCATGATGCAAAACCGCACTGCGGACTGAGATACAATCTGTCAAGCGGAATATACTTTGCCGCCTCATGAATACGATTGATTACAGTCTGCTTATCCTCAAGAACAGGTGACTTTGTTGTGATAAGACCGAGAACAACATTTTTGTCACCGCTCACATATTTTAACGGTTCAAAACCGCCTGAACGCTCATCGTCAAACTCAAGATAATAAGCGTTGACATTTTCTTCACCGAAAAGTTTCTCTGCAACAGGATCATATGCACCGCTGCTGAAGTATGCAGAATGATAGTTACCTCTGCAAACATGAGTATTGATTACGAGGTCATCGGGCTTACCCTCAATTGCAAGGTTGTTTACCTTGAGAAGTTTCTCACTGATACTCTTAAAATCTGCATCCTCGCCATAGCGGTTTACGCTACCCTCCGCAACAAGAACGCCCCATGTGCAGTCGTCAAACTGGATATTTCTGCAACCTGCATCGTAAAGATCTTTGATTACCTTTTTGTATCCGTTTGCAATATCGTTGATAAGTTCTTCATCTGTCGAATAGAACTTCCTTGTCGTTTCAATATTTGCAGGAATGATGAACTGCTGGAAAAACTGTGCGGGAGCAGGAATTGTCTGCTTTGCTACTGTGTTTTCATCCTCAAGAGCCTTTACAAATTTGTAATGTTCAACAAACGGATGACTGTCAACCGAGATTTCGCCGGAAAGCCATGTATCGTCAATCAAAGCCTGTTCGCCGTGGAATGCAACACCGTTTTCGGTTTTTTTGTGTTCAACTCCGTTAAATCCCCACATGAAGTCAAGATGCCATGTTGCTCTGCGGAATTCACCGTCGGTAATCGCTTTTATACCGGCTTTTTTCTGTTTTGCAACAAGGTCAAGAATAGCCTTGTCCTCAACTGCGGTAAGCTCTTCTTTTGTGATTTTACCGTTTTCAAAATCAAGTCTTGCTTTTTTAAGATAATCGGGTCTTAAAAAGCTGCCTACTGTTTCAAATCTAAATGGTGTGTGCTGTTTACTCATCTTAAATACCTCCGTGGAAATTTGATGAGTTAATTATATTATGAATTCACAGACTTGTAAAATACTTGTTATCAGCCGTTTGCTATTAGTTTTTCTTATATCAAATATGTTTCTTTAAAGCCTCAATATATGCCTCGGCAAGGTTACTGTGCAGAATCTTTTTATTTTCGATATAACCGATTTTCATATTGCCCTCTTCATCAAGGGGGATTGCGGTTATATTATCACCGTTTAGCTCATTGTCGATTACACCACTGCAAACTGTGTAGCCGTTGAGTCCGATTAAAAGGTTGAATAGGGTTGCTCTGTCGGTCACTCTGATATTTTTTGTACGCCCGACCGTGCTGAAAATTTCTTCCGAATAATAAAAAGAATTATGCTCCCCCTGTTCAAACGAGAGATACGGATAATCGGCAAGCTCCTCCATTGTAACGGATTTTTTGTCTGCAAGCGGATGGTCGGTTGATACAAACACATGAGGCTTTGCCGTAAAAAGCTCGGTGAATGTCAGCGACTTTGATTTTATAATTTTCATCAGCGCATCTTTGTTAAAGCTGTTGAGATAAAGAATTCCGATTTCGCTTTTCATCTTTGCAACATCGTCAATAATTTCGTAGGTTTCGGTTTCACGAAGTGAAAAATCGTACTCCTCGCCTGCAAACCGTCGGATAAGATCAACAAATGCATTGACTGCAAACGAGTAGTGCTGGGTTGAAACGCAGAACTGCTGTTTTATCTTTGTTCCCGACTTATACACTCCCTCAAGCAGGCTTGCCTGTTCAAGAACCTGTCGTGCATAACCGAGAAATCTTTCACCCTCGTTTGAAGTTACAACGCCCTTGTTTGTGCGTGTAAAAATCTTTATACCCATTTCCGTTTCCAACTCACGGATTGATGTTGTAAGTCCCGGTTGGGAAATAAAAAGCTCTTTTGACGCTTCACTCATTGAGCCTGTGCGGGCAACGGTGACAACATATTTTAACTGTTGCAAAGTCAACCTTGTTCAATCCTTTCAAAAACAAATTCCCTCATTCAACATAAAAAACACGGTTTTCTCTTCTCAGTGAAGTTTTGGGATATTCACCGTTCACATAACCGATAACGCAGTGTCCGATACCCTCATAGTCACCCTCAATGCCGAGTGATTTGAGAAATTCTTTGCCCTCTTTGCTTTCAAATTCTTCCTTTGCACGGTGAATCCAACAACTTCCGAGTCCCTCATCATGGGCGGCAAGCATAAGATTTTCCATTACAAGAGTACCGTCATACAGATATGTAGGAGCTGCTTTATCGGCAAGCACAATCAGAACAACGGGAGCGTTATAGAACGGATCAACATCTTTTTCCATAATTTCGGCATTCATTCTTGAAAGCTTGTCACGCATTTCTTTGTTTGTAACGGCAACGATAATAACCGGCTGTCTGTTCATTCCTGACGGTGCATACAGACCTGCGGAAATGATTTCGTCAATAACTTCCTTTGGCGGCATATCAGACTTAAAACTGCGGACGCTTCTTCTTGATTTCAGTTTTTCGATAAATTCACTCATTATGTAAACCTCTCAGTCCTCATAAAATTTTGTAAAATCCTCAACAGATTTTCTCTTCGGTCTTACGATTTCGGAATCAGTGTAACCGACTGCGATAACGCTGACAACAGCCTCTGTTTCGGGAATGTCAAATTCTTCTCTGAGTTTTTCACCGTCACGGATACCCATAACAAGGGTTGAAATGCCGAGTTCGGTTGCCTTTAGCAAAAGTGCCATATTGTTAAGGCCGAGATCGTAATATCCCCAGCCGTTGCCGATTTCAGTCACGGCAGTACCGTCTTTGTCAAAACCCGAACGGTTGAGAACAACTGTTGTCACGATATATGCAGACGCATTTTCTGAATTTTTTCTGTTAAATTCGGGGAGTGCCCCTCTTACGGCATTCTTACTTTTTTCGCCTGTTGCAACATAAAAGCGTGGCGTCTGCGAGTTCTTCCACGAAGGAGCAAGATTTGCCGCCGACAGCATTTCATCAAGCAGGCTTTTTTCAACTTTTTTATCTATATAATGTCTTGTGCTTTTTCTGTTATTTAAAGCCTCAGATAATTCCATAATCAAACCTCCAAAGTTTTTATACCTATATTGTACCAATGGAGTGGGAATTAATCAAGGGTTAAAGCAGAATATAGAACAAAATCGGTATTGTAAAAACTGCCGTCAGCTGTGACACAAGCGCCATACTTGCCCCGTCATCGGGACTTTTTCCGTAGGCTGACGGAATGATTACCGTGTTAAGTCCAAGCGGCATTGCATTTGCGCAAAGTGTTGCAACAACTGCCTCCTGAGGTGCGTTAAAAAGCTTTAACACAAGCACCGAAACCGTTGGCAGAAACACAAGGCGGATTCCTGCAACAACATAGGTCTGCCATTTGCCGAAAAGATTTGCAAAGCTGTAGCCGCCTATTACAAAACCTGTCAGAATCATTGCAATCGGAGACATACAGGCGGCGGTTGAATTGATTATTGTTGTGACAAGTCTGAATTTCGGAATCGGCAACAAACCGAGAATTGCTCCGATAAAAATTGAAACAAAAATCGGATTAACAAAATTTTTCATTGAAAATTTGCCGTGTCCGTTCGGCACAAGCCACGCAATTCCTATTGAATAAGTAAACAGATTAAGCGGTAAAGTGAACATAAGATAGTCGAAAAGCTCCATGCTTTCTGCGCCGTATATTCCCGACACCATTGCAGTTCCGACAAATCCGAAATTTGAAACAGAAATTGAATAGCGGTACACCTTTTTCAGATATTCCGTTTTTCCGAGAAACCTTGACGCAACAAATCCCGTTGCAATGCAAAACAGCAGAACCCCCGTGCTGTAGGCAATGAACACCCATTTTTCGCTTATGTTTTTTACTGTACAATTGGTGCGGAATGTGTTAATTACAACGGCGGGCATAAGAATTCTGTTCTCAAGCTTTGAAAAAATTTCGGCAGAATTTTCCGGCAAAAATCCGCCCTGTCGGATTGTAAAACCGATAAATATAAACGAAAACAAAACCGCAATCTGAAAAATCACCGATGAAAAAATCTCCACAAATTCATCCCCTTTTAAAGCCAAAACACCCCCAGTCCGAGGGGCTGAGGGTGTAAGCTTCAAATCAAATTACTTGCAGCTGCACTTTGCTTCAAAGCTCTGGCAGTCCGTACACTGACAAACAGTCGGATTTGCCTCGTGAGTTCCAACCTTGATTGCTTCAAGCGAACAGTAGTCCTTTGTGCTGTTGTGATGCTTACAGTTTGTTACCGAGCACATAATGCTTTGGTTACAATATGCATTGTTTTCCATAGTATTCATTCTCCTCATTCATTTTTGCGGATTAGCCGCTTTTTATATTGTTTCTGCATTTTGCGGATTTATACCGCACACTTTGAAACATCTGCAATAAAATGTACTGAGGTGAATTACATGAATGTTGTATCGGCTGTTTTTCTTGTTGTTTTTGCCGTAATCGGAATTTGTGCATTTGTCCGTGAATTAACATTTTTTCTCTTTCGTAACAGAAAAAATAATACCGTTATGTTTGTTGCTCCCGTCAGCGGAAAATGTGAAAATGCCGAATATATTTTGCGAAGTGCTGCCGCAAAGGTAAAATGGATAAGCAGAGGAAGAAATGACTGTGTAATTTGCCTTGACTGCGGTATGGACGATGAAACAAAAAGAATTTGCCAAAAAATATGTCGTGACTACGGCTTTGCAAAGCTTTTGACAAAACAGGAATTTTTAAAAATGATAAAGTAAAAATCTAAACGAAATTTAAACAAAAATACTGCCACGGAATATGCCGAGGTTTTATAAGGCAGTATGATAAAACTTAATAAACCCAAGACATTGCAATGGCAGTATGAGGCTTTGACTGTAAAAGGTCAAAGCCTTTTTCTTATCAAAAGTCTGTGAGTGCATTTTTGCATAAATCGAAAAAGAGTGTAGGAATAGGCATTATAAAAAACACTATTATTATTTGTTTATAATTACATATGTATCTGTTATATTGTACAAAGAAATATAAATAAGTTTGTAGGCAATTATAATTGTATTTTATTGTTTAAATGTGGTAAAATTCAATTAACAAAACAAATGCCCTTACAATAAACTAATATAAAAATTAATGTTGTGAGTGCTGTGAGTTTTGTAATTTCTACTTTGGTAGATTATTAGTTTTATTGTAGACAAGAAAAAATAACTTTAAACACGAAAGGAGAGCTAATAATTTATGCAAGAGCATAAAAAAATATCGCATCTTACACACAGAAATTCAGTTAAAAAAACAATTAGGATGCAACTGAATCCTGTAGGTAAAACAATGGATTATTTTCAAGCAAAGCAAATTCTTGAAAATGATGAAAAGCTTAAAGAGAACTATCAGAAAATCAAGGAAATAGCAGACAGGTTTTACAGAAATTTAAATGAGGATGTACTTTCAAAAACCGGGTTAGATAAATTAAAAGATTATGCTGAAATTTACTATCACTGTAATACGGATGCAGACCGAAAAAGACTTGATGAATGTGCATCGGAATTAAGGAAAGAAATCGTCAAAAATTTTAAGAATAGAGATGAGTATAACAAACTATTCGATAAAAGGATGATTGAGATAGTTCTTCCCCAGCATCTTAAAAACGAGGACGAAAAGGAAGTTGTAGCCTCATTTAAAAATTTCACAACATACTTTACAGGTTTCTTCACTAACAGAAAAAATATGTATTCGGACGGAGAAGAATCCACGGCAATCGCATATAGATGCATTAACGAAAATTTGCCTAAACATCTTGACAATGTCAAGGCCTTTGAAAAAGCAATTTCTAAGCTATCCAAAAACGCAATTGATGATTTAGATGCCACTTATTCCGGCTTATGCGGTACAAATTTGTATGATGTTTTTACAGTTGATTATTTTAACTTTTTGCTTCCACAATCCGGAATTACCGAATATAACAAAATCATCGGCGGTTACACAACAAGCGACGGTACAAAAGTTAAGGGTATTAACGAATATATAAATTTGTACAATCAACAAGTATCCAAACGGGATAAAATTCCTAATCTTCAAATTTTGTATAAACAAATTTTAAGTGAGAGTGAAAAGGTATCATTCATACCGCCAAAGTTTGAAGATGACAACGAACTTTTATCGGCTGTTTCAGAGTTTTACGCAAACGACGAAACCTTTGACGGGATGCCATTAAAAAAAGCAATTGATGAAACAAAGCTATTATTCGGCAATTTAGATAATTCCTCTCTTAATGGAATTTACATTCAAAATGACCGATCCGTGACAAATCTGTCAAACAGTATGTTCGGTTCTTGGTCAGTAATAGAAGATTTATGGAACAAAAATTATGACTCCGTTAATTCAAACAGCAGAATCAAAGATATTCAAAAGCGTGAAGACAAAAGAAAAAAAGCATACAAAGCAGAAAAGAAACTTTCACTTTCATTTTTACAGGTTTTGATTTCTAATTCTGAAAATGATGAAATCAGAGAAAAGTCTATCGTAGATTACTACAAGACTTCTTTAATGCAACTTACCGACAATTTATCAGACAAATACAAAGAAGCAGCACCTCTGTTCAACGAAAGTTACGCTAATGAAAAAGGTTTGAAAAATGACGATAAATCTATTTCATTAATTAAAAATTTTCTTGATGCCATAAAAGAAATTGAAAAATTCATCAAGCCTTTGTCCGAAACTAATATTACAGGTGAGAAAAATGATTTGTTTTACAGTCAGTTCACACCATTACTTGATAATATCAGCAGAATAGACATATTATATGATAAGGTCAGAAACTATGTTACACAAAAACCGTTTTCAACCGATAAAATCAAACTTAACTTTGGCAATTACCAGCTATTAAACGGCTGGGATAAAGACAAAGAAAGAGAGTACGGAGCCGTTTTGCTTTGTAGGGATGAAAAGTATTATCTTGCAATCATAGATAAAAGCAATAATCGTATTTTGGAAAATATTGATTTTCAAGACTGCGATGAAAGCGATTGTTATGAAAAGATAATTTACAAGCTTCTCCCCACTCCAAATAAAATGCTTCCAAAAGTTTTCTTTGCAAAAAAGCACAAAAAACTTTTGTCACCGTCAGACGAAATACTTAAAATTTATAAAAACGGCACTTTCAAAAAAGGTGATAAGTTCAGCCTTGATGATTGCCATAAGTTAATTGATTTCTACAAAGAATCATTCAAAAAGTACCCAAAATGGTTAATTTATAACTTTAAATTCAAAAAAACAAACGAATATAATGATATCCGCGAATTTTATAATGATGTTGCTTTACAGGGATATAATATTTCAAAAATGAAAATCCCTACATCATTTATTGACAAACTTGTAGATGAAGGGAGAATCTATCTTTTCCAACTCTACAACAAAGACTTTTCACCGCATAGCAAGGGTACTCCTAATCTGCATACACTTTATTTTAAAATGTTGTTTGATGAAAGAAATCTTGAAGATGTGGTGTATAGGCTTAACGGTGAGGCAAAAATGTTTTATCGTCCTGCAAGTATAAAATATGACAAACCAACTCATTCCAAAAACACACCGATAAAAAATAAAAATACACTCAATGATAAAAAAGCAAGCACTTTTCCTTATGACTTAATTAAAGATAAACGCTACACTAAGTGGCAGTTTTCACTTTACTTCTCTATTACCATGAATTTTAAAGCTCCGGATAAGGCAATGATCAATGATGATGTCAGAAATCTGCTGAAATCCTGCAACAACAATTTCATCATAGGAATTGACAGAGGCGAAAGAAACTTGCTTTATGTCAGCGTAATTGACAGCAACGGTGCTATAATATATCAGCACTCACTCAATATTATCGGAAACAAGTTTAAAGGAAAAACATACGAAACTAACTACCGGGAAAAACTTGCAACAAGAGAAAAAGATCGTACGGAACAGCGCCGTAACTGGAAAGCAATTGAGAGTATAAAAGAACTCAAAGAGGGCTATATCAGTCAGGCTGTACATGTTATATGTCAGCTTGTTGTCAAGTACGATGCAATCATCGTTATGGAAAAGCTGACTGACGGATTCAAACGAGGCAGAACAAAGTTTGAAAAACAGGTTTATCAGAAATTTGAAAAAATGCTGATTGACAAACTTAATTACTATGTTGACAAAAAGCTTGATCCCGATGAAGAAGGCGGTTTACTTCATGCCTACCAGCTTACGAACAAGCTTGAGAGCTTTGATAATCTTGGTACGCAAAGCGGTTTTATTTTCTATGTTCGTCCTGATTTTACAAGCAAAATTGATCCCGTTACCGGCTTTGTAAATTTGTTGTATCCTCGATATGAAAACATTGACAAAGCCAAAGATATGATTTCAAGATTTGACGATATAAGATACAATGCCGGCGAGGACTTTTTTGAATTTGACATTGATTACGATAAGTTTCCAAAGACTGCGTCTGACTATCGCAAAAAGTGGACAATCTGTACTAACGGCGAAAGGATTGAAGTTTTCAGAAATCCCGCAAACAATAACGAATGGAGTTACCGTACAATAATTCTTGCAGAAAAATTCAAAGAATTATTTGATAACAATTCTATAAATTATCGTGATTCTGACGATTTGAAAGCTGAAATTCTTTCACAGACGAAGGGCAAATTTTTTGAGGATTTCTTTAAATTATTAAGACTTACCCTACAGATGCGAAACAGTAACCCTGAAACAGGCGAGGACCGTATTCTTTCTCCCGTCAAGGACAAAAACGGTAATTTTTACGACAGTTCAAAATATGACGAAAAGAGCAATCTTCCGTGTGATGCCGATGCAAACGGTGCGTACAACATTGCCCGCAAAGGTTTGTGGATTGTTGAACAATTCAAAAAAGCCGATAATGTTTCAACTGTCGAACCGGTAATCCACAATGACAAATGGCTGAAATTTGTTCAGGAGAATGATATGGCGAATAATTAAATTCCGACTCTTTAACACGGTACTGTCGTTAAATATCACTCCGACAGTACCGTTGTCAAGGCTTGATATTTGACACAGATAATAAAAGAGTATATAATCTGACTGAGGATACATAGAAAAAGTTTGGTTTTGCCAAGAATGAAGATTCCCCTTTGCTGATAGTCGGCTAACTTCTGCAAACCCAAGTCTTAATATTTATTTTTGTCCATATTGGGTTATTGAACAATGAAAAAGTTATTACAATCTCACATATGTTATTTAAGTTATTTTGAAATTTATGTAACATCATACAATGTAAGGGTTTAATAACCCTATATAATTTCTACTATTGTAGATATAGTGTTATTCATAATCTTTTCGGAGTTTAATAACCCTATATAATTTCTACTATTGTAGATATAATGTTGATAAGCCTTTTGGGTTGGTTTAATAACCCTATATAATTTCTACTATTGTAGATATTCCGCTCAAATCACCGCCACCAAAAGTTTAATAACCCTATATAATTTCTACTATTGTAGATCTTGTATGTATCCGATGTATCAGATAGAGTTTAATAACCCTATATAATTTCTACTATTGTAGATTCCAAAATGCGGACAGAAAGTTCTTGCGTTTAATAACCCTATATAATTTCTACTATTGTAGATTCAATGTTATTTCCATATTTTGTGGGTGTTTAATAACCCTATATAATTTCTACTTTTTTGATTAGATAAAAAGGTTACTTACACCGATTAACAACAAATTCATTTTGCTACAAAAATACAAGCCACACACAAACAAAAGCAGAGAGTCCGAAAGCTCTCTGCTTTTTATCGTTTTATAACATTGTACCGAACCATTACAACAAAGTTACCTACATAGCTATGGGAATTATCATAAACAGAAAAAGTCACGACTGCATATGCAATCGTGACCGAGTTGGTGGAGATGATTCGGACACGGAGAAAGTCACGGTTTAAAAATACTTGTGTCTGCCGAGTGAATTAAAAGGCTTTTAAGGAGTGTGATAAATACCTATATAAATACTATAAATTTGAATATCCTTAACTCACCAATTTTCGGCAACACAAAAGGATATTGCAAGGCAGTTAAAACTGCCTCCCCCACACCTCACGTTTAGTGCGTGGTGTGGTGTTTTGGCTTGCAATATACTTTTTGTTGCCGAATTTTTTGTCTATATATATTTTTACACTTTTGCGTGGAAAAGTACGGAAGATTTTTCCATTTTGCTGTCATATAATGTAAAAAGAGGGTGAAACAAGGCAGGTGATTGATATAGATAAAAATCAACAAAAATGCACAACATTAAACGGAGTTTATGAAACAATGAGCGAAATCATAGGCTTTGACAATGTGGTAAAACTGTATGAAAACTTTAAAGGGAGTCAGATAAACTTTCCTACCCGACTTTTTTCTAAGGAATTTGTCCTTGAAGAAGCACTCAAGGCATATGACGGAACATCGGAATCAATCAATCTGATTGCGACAAAATACTCGTATTCGGAACGAACAATCAGAAAACTATTAAAAAATCATTTAAACTCAATTTAAAAATCTAAAAAGGAGATATTAAACTATGGGATTTATGGACAAATTAAAACAAACTGCTACAAGTGCAAAAGATTCTATGAAGAAGTCTTTTGACGAAACATCTGCCGCTATGAAAGCTCACAATGAAGAAAGCAAGAAATTGAAAAAAGCACTTGACGGCGCAATTGCAAGATATGAAGTTACATATGTGGGCGGTCTTCCTGAGATACCAAAAAGGAAGTCAGGAGCAATTGGACTAAACATTATGCCCGATAAATTTTCTTTCAGACCGACCATAACAACCAAAGAATGGTTTTCCGATTATGATATTCCGTATAATAAAATATCCGAACTCCGCATCGAGAAAAGAACAATATCAACAACAGAAGTTCTTCTTGGCGGTGGTGACAGTGCAAATCAGGAACAGGAGAATGTTATCTGCATTTTATACACAAGTCAGGACAATAAAAAGCTAACTCTAAGAGTAGAAATGCTTACAGGTACAACTATTTTTAATCAGGCTGCAAAGTGCCGTGAATTTATGGATTTGCTTAGACAGTATGATATTTTTGACAAATTTGACAGCAAAGATAATAAAACAAATACTTCATCGGATGGAAATGATGTGTTTGCACAATTAGAAAAACTGCAAAAGCTCAAAGAAGCAGGCATTTTGACTGATGAGGAATTTAATTTAAAGAAACAAGAATTATTAAATAAAATGTAACGAAAAGAGGAAATTCATATGGCTGTCGTGATAGTAATTTTAATCATACTGTTAATATTATACTTCTATTCAAAATCACATAGTTTTTCTATGTGGGAAAACATAAAACAAAGTACAAATTTCTTTCTGCTTAAACTAATAGTGTTTTTCTTCATTATAGGCAGTCTTACAAAAATAGTATCAGTAACAACAGAAGTTGGCTTTTTATCGTTTATATCAACAGGCTCGTATGTTTTAGCAGGTTTATGCTTTTCAGAATTTTCTTTGTACACGATTCATGAGGCGATGATTTTGGAGAGTAAAGTAGGACGCAACGCAAGACAATGTGTCACTTGCCAATATTGGACAGGTCAAAGTGCAAGAGCTGACAGTCCGAATTTTATAGTATGCGATTTAAAAGAGCGTGCAATATGTAACAAATCAGGTGTTAAAAAAGCAACATGGCAGTCTTGCAGTAATCACGAAAAAAGACATAATCTTTAATAAATAAAAATGCACTCATCAAAAAGCGGTGAGTGCATTTTTGCATAAATAAATGACAGAAAGGAGCAGAACAATGGAAGCATTATGGTTTGTGCTTGGATTTGTTGTGACAACAACAGTTGTACTTGCAATGGAAAAACTTATCATCAAAAACTAAAATCGGAGGTAAAAATGTTTGGACTTATAATGACATTGACTGCAAAAGTCGCAGTAGAAATGTTTGCAAAAGGTGCAGGAACGGCTATTACACTTCTCTGCGCAGGAACAAAGCTGAGGAAAAGAAAATGATTGAAATATTCTTATTATATCATAATCACAAGGTGCATTATGATATAATCACCCATCGAGAATTTTGCAAGGCAAAATTTGAGGGGAACATAAATTCATATAATAAGCACTCACAAACACTTTAGATTATAACTATAATTTCCGTGCTTATTATATCATAAATCCGTTAGCATTAACAGACAAAATTCATAAGCAAAACACCTGCAATGTGCATAACAAAATTTACACATAGTAAAAGCATACAAATAACCATAGTAAAACTTGATGATTATGCTGATTTATTATCTACAGTATTGTATTCGTATAACGATAATGTTACAATTATGTCAGAGCAATAATAACCGGTTTGAACTTAAAAACAATTATTAACAGAAAGGTATGAATTATATGAAGCTTGATTATATTAACGAAGAAAATAAATTTAATGAAGATGAATTTGAAGAACTCACCGAAGATGAGATTTATCTTAACAAAGGTGCAGATGCGTATCAGGCGGGCGATTATGAAACAGCAATCAGGCTTTATCAAAAGTCTGCCGATATGGGAAATATAACCGCACTGAGCAATCTTGGCTACTGCTATTACTACGGAAGAAGCATTCCTGTTGATAAAACCAAAGCTAAAGAATGTTGGGAAAAGGCGGCTATTTTCGGCGATATTCCGTCTGTTTACAAGCTTGGTGATATGTACAGGTACGGCGATTTACCGCAAAATCTCGATTATTCACACGCTTTGTACAAAAGGGCATTTTTGTTAGCTCTTGACAATATGGACAACTACTATGTTGCTCCCGATGCATTTTTAAGAATGCTAAAGTATTACCCCGAGGAAATTTCCGACTTTGGCTATTCACCTATCGACATAGCCGCCCATTGCGTTATCGGAATAAAAGATCGCATTGCAAGAGGTAACAATTATTCGGGAAAAGTTTTAAGTGATGCAAAAGCCGTACTCATAAAATTACTTGATGAATAATTTTTTTAATTAACAGTTTGGAGAAAATTATGTTTAAAAAACTTCAGGAAAGAAAACAACAACAATACGAAGAATATGTAAGAATGAGAAATGCAGAAAGAGAACGATTGTATTCGCTACCGGAAAAAGAATTGATGGTGGAAACTCTTTTGGAAATAAGAGATTTGAATAACAAAATAGATGATTTAAAAAGAACCGTTATACTTTACAGTAATCTTAACGGCAATTAAATATTAACTTAACAAAAAGGACAAATTCACTCACGGGATTTTCGCTTAACAGCGTGCCTGTTATGATGTGTGAATTTGTCTTTTTTATTGAACCAAAATTATTACTGTGATATAATTTTAACTATAAAACTACTTACGATTTATTCGGAGAAAATATGGATAAGCAACGAAAAAATAAGATGACAAAAGATACAATTCCCGAGGGGTTCAGCGTACCGCTTGCGGTGTTTGACTTGATTCCTGTTATATTTTTCGGACTGTCGGCAATTAGAGAGTAGGCAGTCTTTTTCACAGCACATTGTTTGTAATCGGAGCAGTGATATGCCTTGTTTCAGGCGTAGTCAAAGTACTTTGGAAGCTGATTGCCGCTGTTGCAAAGAAAAACATATGGCTGATGTTCGTACAAATGCGAATTTTTATGCCAATCGGATTTATTGTTCTGATAACAACGCTCATTGTTGACAGAACAAATTTAAACGGTTCGGCAATACTTGCAGGATTGCTAAGTTTCCCCTCGTGCATTTTCTTCGCAATAGGCGTAATCGGAATGATTTTGATGACCGTTCTCGCATTCAAAGCAGACTCCTCAAACCCAAAAGTGGACCTGACAGAACAATTCATCATACCACCGCACAGTTATGCTTCTTTGTATGATTGATGTTAGTTTAATAATATTTCAGCGTGATTTCATCATTCATATTTTAATAATCACTTTACACAACCACCCGATTTTGGGTGGTTTTTATTTTGCATTACTTTACGCAAATTCGCTCTAATAATTTTTAATTAAATTTTCGAAAAATTGCATTATTCTATGCATTTTTCTTTAGATTAGGGGGGTATAAGTGGAGGGGGTTTCTTCTTTAGTTACAACAGGAGTGATTATATGAGCGGTTGCAAATACATAACAATTTCATACAACATACTCTCGGACAAGAGATTGAATTCTACGGACAAGCTTGTTTACGGTATTATTGAATCGGCTTGCAGAATGTATGACAGTTGTTGCACTATGAGTAATGACACGATTGCTAAGATACTAAATACCACCACAAGAACAATTCAAAGCTCAATTTCTAAACTTGTAAAATACAAATTCATATATCGTAAGATTGAAAATGCAAACGAATCTTACATCAAACTAAGGAGTATGACTGTAATTCAGGACACGGACACTACGAAGAATACTTCATACCCCCATGAAGAAAATTTCACTCCCCCCATGAAGAAAACTTCACATAAATATAATAATAAAAATAATAATAAATATATTGTCGAAATCAAGGAGATTATCGACTATTTGAATTTGAGAGCAAGAAAGAATTTTCGCAGTTTAACCGCTGCAACACAAAGTCTTATTAAAGCAAGACTTAACGAAGGCTTTACTGTTGAAGATTTTAAGAAAGTAATTGACATCAAGTGCAGTGAGTGGCTTGGGAGTGATTACGCACAATACCTCAGACCGCAAACGCTGTTCGGGACAAAGTTTGAAAGCTATCTGAATTCTATTGACACCGTTAAGCCAAAGAAAGATTTTGACATTCTGTCAACATATGAAACATTATAAATTACGGAGGTTATATGAAAGATACAACAGAAATTGAAAACCGACTCATCGGTCATATTATCAACTTTGACGAGGGCAAAAGCCTCATCAGCGAATTGTCGGACGATTTGTTCACAGATGAAACCAACCGTTCCCTATTCGCAATTATCCGCAAAGAATTCAAAAGCGGAAATCCGGATACAGGTATTTTGCTTTCTAAATGCTCAAATGAACAGAAACAGCGTATTCTTGAATGTGCCGACAGTTCGTTCAGAACGGACAATGTGAATGAATATATTAAAATTCTGATTGATGAATCTGCAAAAAGATTTATGAAATCAAGCCTTGAAAGCTCAATCATTGACGGCAGTATTTCACCTTCAAAGCTGAGGAGCATTGCCGATACAGCCGATGAAATCGCTCACAATGACACATTTAGGCAGAATGAGAAAATGCTCAATGATTACATTTCGCACATTGGCAAGGCTCACAAGGGCATTAAAACATACTTTCCAAAGCTTGACCGCTTTACTTCGGGATTGAAGAAAGGCACACTCGCAATACTTGCGGCAAGACCGTCTGTCGGCAAGACTACGCTTGCACTCAACATTGCGGTAAATTGTGCCTTACACGGTCAAAAGGTTATGTTCTTTTCGCTTGAAATGACCTACGATATGATTTTGGACAAGGTGTTTTCTTCTCAATGCAATATTCCTTATGAGAATTTCAGAAACAGTCAGAATGCCGAACAGCTGCAATCCACAGCAAGAAATTTTGCATTAGGAACGAACATTTCAAAATATCTTATTGTCAGGGACAGAACAAGAAATGTTGAAGCAATCACCTCTGAAATTGCCAAAGAAAAGCCTCAGCTTGTAATTGTTGACTATGTTCAGATTGTTTCAACGCTGAAGAAATTCGGTGAGAGCAAGCGACTTCAGATTGATTACATAACAGGCGAACTCAAAGCGATTGCAAAGCAGACAGGCTGTTGCGTTATTCTACTTTCACAGCTCAGAAGAGCCGATACAAACCATATTCCGACAATGGAAGATTTGAAAGAAAGCGGAGGTCTTGAACAGGACGGTGACTATGTTTTTCTCCTTGACAGAGAATATGTCCGCAACCGTGACTCAGGCATTCCTCCCGAAGAAACCATGCTGATAATTGCGAAGAATAAATTTGGCAAAACCGCAAAAATAGAGCTTAACTTTGACGGCAAATATCAGAATTTTACGGAACCAAAGAAAACAAATTTTCCGCCTTATAAAACACCGAAAGCACCCATAATGCTTGATATTTCCGAATCACTCATTTCCTCTGAAATTCAGAATTCATTTGAAACTCACGAACTTGATAACTAATGCACCGCATAGAAAAAGTCACGACTGCATATGCAATCGTGACTGAGTTGGTGGAGATGAGGGGAATCGAACCCCTGTCCGAAAAAATCTTGCCAAGGGTTTCTCCGAGCGCAGTTGGTGTTTTAAATCTCCCTCGGTGCATCGCCCATCAACAGGCTATGCACTTTGGCAGCTCCTAAGCTGTGACAGGGTTCGGAGCGCTCCCCTGTTCACATTTACCTCTAATCGACGCCCCTTACACAGCCGAGGTACTCTGTGCAGGAACGAGCAGCACTCAGGCTGCTAAAGCAACTGTTTTGTTGTCAGTTAATTTTAAAGTTGCGGATTTTATGGCGGTTCCGCACCGCCGCTCGCTTACCAAGGTTTGAAATCCCCGTCGAAACCTTTACATCCCCATATTCAATTTTAAAATTTTATATTGAAAACCTGTATTCGGTAACAGGCTTATCAAGTATCTTTTCACAACAGACAAGACCACATTCAATATGCTTTGTGTTCTGCTCAATCGGTGAATATATCACAGCCGTTTTCAAATCGCTTTTGTTCGAATCATCCATTGCAAAAGCAACAACGCCGTCATCGGTTGCCAATACACCCATCTCTTTGAAAGGTTTGTCAAGCTCATCAAAAAGGCAGAACATCACTGAGATTTCATCGTCACACAAATACTCAACATACGGAAACACAATATCATTTTTGAAAAATTCCTTCATTTCGGAATCTTCGGCTGAATTCAAAAGTTTAAGATTTTTAATCACAATCTGATTTTCGCCGTCAAAAATTTCAATCGGAATATTTACTTCCTTGCCAACTTCAAGGCTGAGTTTTGCTAACGGATAATCTGTCTTTTGATATTTTGAAAATATTATTTCAACATTCTTTGTCAAATCAAGCAAAGACAAATCATCAATCTTATTCTCAAGTTCAATAAAGTTAATGAACAGAGAATCAAGAGGAGCGTCGAAAAAACTATCGCTCTTCCAACCGAGTTTCATAAACTCTGAGATGATATATGACCTTGTTAATTCGCAACATTCAAGCGTTTCACCGCATACTGAGTCAAAGTCAAAACGCTGTCCGTCAATTACAATTGCGGAAAAATCATCGGACAAATCAGAATTATTTTTCTTTTCGAGAATGATACTTTCTCTCAAAGTCAAATCTTCACAGCAAATATCATCTTTGGAACAATTGAAATTCAACAGAACAAGCTCGGTTTTATCGGACGAATTTGCAAAACCAAGCACGGAATAATCGGTATCAAAGGCAGAAAAGTCCCGTCCGATTAAAGCAAAATCGCTGTATTCCGAAATATTTTCGTACAAGCTACGCAAACTCATAATAACACCAAACTATCTTCTCTGTTCTTTAATGGCACGCTCCATATCACGCTTTGCGGAGCGTTCTGCCATATCGGCACGCTTATCGTATAGCTTTTTACCTTTGCAGAGTCCAACCTGAAGTTTTACCTTGCTGTCCTTGAAATACAGACTAATCGGGATAAGTGAATATCCCGTCTGCTTAACCGTACCGTAGAGCTTTAAAATCTCTTTTTTGTGCATAAGAAGTTTTCTCACACGCATCGGATCACGGTTAAAGATGTTTCCCTGTTCGTAAGGAGAAATGTGCATTCCGTTGACAAAAATTTCGCCGTCAACAATTGAACACCAGCTGTCCTTGAGATTTACTCTGCCGGCACGCAAGGATTTTACTTCCGTACCGCAAAGCTCAATTCCGGCTTCATAGGTTTCCTCGACAAAATAATCGTGTCTTGCCTTTTTGTTCTGAGCAATTGTTTTCATATTTGCCACCGCACATCCTCCTTTCTACTGTGGAATACAAGATTATACTACTGTTTTGACAATTTGTCAATAGTTTAAATCAAGAAATTAAATTTCATTTCTGCCCTCAAGAGCCTTTGCAAGGGTGTATTCATCAGCATATTCAAGGTCACCGCCAACGGGGATACCGTAGGCAAGTCTTGTCACCTTTACACCAAGCGGTTTTAAGAGCTTTGAAATGTACAGAGCCGTTGCATCGCCCTCAACGGTCGGGTTGGTTGCCATAATGACCTCCTCAACCGATTCCTCGTTAAGCCTTGCAAGCAGTTCTTTTATTGTAAGGTTGTCGGGGCCGATATCGTTAAGCGGTGAGATTGAACCGTGGAGAACATGATAAACGCCCTTAAATTCGTGGGTATTTTCAATAGCCGTAGCATCTCTCGGAGTTTCAACAACGCAGATAACGGAATGATCCCTTGTGGGATTTGCACACACGGGACAAAGGTCTTTGTCTGTAAGATTACAGCATTTACTGCAATAGTGAATCTTTGTGTGGGCATCCATCACCGCACCCGCAAGCTGTTCCGCTTCTGTTTTTGACAGATTGAGAACATAATATGCAAGTCTTTGAGCGGTTTTGTTACCGATTCCCGGCATTCTTTCAAACTGCTCCACCAAATTTTCAAGCGGAGCAACATTATATCCCGACATAATCAGAACATTCCCGGAATGTTAAGTCCGCCTGAGATTGTTTCCATTTTGTCCTCTTTTTCCTTAGCGGCTGCTCTGATTGCCTCATTTGCGGCAGCCATAACGAGGTCTGAGAGCATTTCTACATCCTCGGGATCAACAACTTCCGGTGAAATTTCAACCTTTGTGAGTTCCATTTTGCCTGTTACTGTAACCTTAACTGCACCGCCGCCGGCTGTTGCCTCATACTCTTTTGTTTCGAGTTCCTTTGATGCAGCCTCCATATCATCCTGAAGTTTCTGAGCCTGACGGGCAAGCTGCTGAATGTTGTTTGCTCCGCCGCTGCCGTAACCCTTTGGTAATCTTGCTTTCATAATTTTATCTTCCTTTCGGTTATTCTTGTGTTATTATTACATCGCTTCCCTGCAAGCTTTCAATAAGCTTGTCAACGGGATCGGTTTTTTCTTCCTGTTTTGCACTCGGCCTTTTATACGGACCGAGATTATAGTGCTGACCTGTTGTTTCTAAAATAAGCTGACGGATTTCCTGTCGTCTTTCGTTATTTTTGAGAAGTTCAAAAGCCATTTCATTATCTGTGTCAATCAGCAAATATTTTCCGCTTGTGTAGGCGGCAGAATTTGCAAATGCCGCCGCAATTGCCCTTGAAACAGGTTTCATATTGTTGACTACCTCTGCCCAATCGGGAAAAGGTTGTGCGTTATTATAGATTGCATCAAGGTCAACGCTCTGTCTTTGAGCTGTTTTCTTAGGCTTTTGCTGTGCAGAAACGGGTTGTTCCTGTATTGGCTGAACGGGCTGTTTCGGTGTCGGCATCTCAACAGGAGGCGTCGGAATTACCGGCTCGTCCTTTATTTTTTCCGAAACAGGTTTTGTTTCCTGTGACTTTTCGGGTTCTGCATTTTGAACCTCGGGTTTTGGAGTTTCACTCTGAACAGACTGCGGTACAGTTTGCACCTGTTCGGGAACATAGTTCACCTTTATTCCCTTTTTAACAGCCTTTTCAAGGGCGGTTACCCTTGCGGTCAAAGCCTCAATTGTACCGTCAAGCTCAGCCGATGACAGCTTTACAACTGCCATTTCAAGCTCTGTTCTGTCGCCTGTTCCCCTGCCCATATTCTGATATGCCTTTGAAAGCACATCCATATAATAAACAATGTCGGCAAGTGAAAGGTAATCCGACTGCGTTTGAGCCTGTTCAAACTCATCGTCAGCCATAATCACGATATCCCTCGGATTTTTTACCGACTTTATGAGCATAAGCGTTCTGAAATGCGAAAGCAATTCATCGCAAAGCCTTGCCATATCCTTGGACTCACCGTAAAGCCTGTCAACAATTTCAAGTGCCTTTGCTGTGTTCTTATTAATTACACAATTAGAAAGTTCAAAAAGATATGTCTTTCTCGCAAGTCCTGCGGCACTGCGAACAACATCTTCATCAATTTCCGAGCTGATTGCAATGCATCTGTCAAGAAGCGAAAGGGCATCTCGCAACGCACCGTCTGCAACAGATGCGGCAAGCATTGCGGCACTGTCGCTCAGTGTCACGCCCTCCTGATTTGCAACATAGAGCAGTCTGTCTGCTATTGCACGGGGTGGGATTCTGTGAAAATCAAAACGCTGACAGCGTGACAGAATTGTCTGCGGAAGCTTGTGAACTTCGGTAGTTGCCAGAATGAATATGACATGTTCGGGAGGTTCTTCAAGCGTTTTGAGCAAGGCATTAAACGCCTCGGTTGTGAGCATATGAACCTCGTCAATGATGTAAACTCTGTATTTGCACTTTGCGGGCTTGAACTGAACCTCGTCAATAATCTGACGGATATCATCAATTTTTCTGTTGGATGCGGCATCCATTTCGACAATGTCGAGGATACTGCCGTCGTCAATTCCCTTGCAGATTTCACATTCACCGCAGGGATTTCCGTTTACGGGATGAAGACAATTGACTGCCTTCGCAAGAATTTTTGCACAGGTAGTTTTGCCCGTACCTCTTGAACCCGTAAAAAGATATGCATGGTTAAGACGGTTGGTGCTGATTTCGTTTAAAAGAGTTGTGGTTATGTGTTCCTGTCCCGAAACATCGGCAAAGGTTTTCGGTCGCCACTTTCTATAGAGTACCTGATACAAAAATTCACCCCGCAATCAACAAAAAATGCAAGCCGTCAGCCGAAATAACGGCAATCGTACAAATGAGTGAACGACAGACTTACTGCATCGCATCGGCAATACTGCTTAATGCTGCTCGGTTCCCCGCCTGACATGATTCACAGACCCCAATCGTACAGGGCCTGCCGCTCACTTAATTGCACGCTTTTTGACTTCTTGCAATTCTGAACTAAATTATTCATTTCTTTGTTCGTAAAAAGAAATATATTGTACAAAAGAACACCATTGCAAGACAAGCTGATTGTTCAGTCTGCTTCACAACGAGCTTATTATACCATAACCGATTAATAAAATCAATAGGTTTTGGTTATTTTTATTGTTTGCAGTCGCAGAAAGATATCGTCTGTTTTGCAGCGGCAAACCTTGTTCACCGCTGCAAATGAATACACATTTTTGATTAAATCACAAGTTATGTGAATAAACAAAATGTTACATCAATGCGGGCGTCCAATGAACGCCCCTACAGCATAGACTGCATAAACACTTGCAATTTTGCACTCGGGCATAGTATGATGTTTATTATGCAATCTATCTTCACGAATTGGGGACGGCGGCTCGCCGTCAATTTTTAATTTGCTAAGATTTCCCTTGCAACGAATACACCGCCGGCGCTGGCATGAGAAAGTGAATGTGTAACGCCGCTGCCGTCACCGATGATATAAAGTCCCTTGTGGGGCGACTCGAGGTGCTCGTCAACATCAACTTCCATATTATAGAACTTGACCTCAACACCGTAGAGAAGTGTGTCATCGTTGGCTGTGCCGGGGGCAATTTTGTCAAGAGCATAAATCATTTCGATGATACCGTCAAGGATTCTCTTTGGAAGCACAAGACTCAAATCGCCCGGTGTTGCGTCAAGAGTCGGAACAACAAGTCCTTCTTTGATTCTGCTCGGATTGCTTCGGCGACCTCGAATCAAATCACCGAAACGCTGAACAATTACACCTCCGCCCAGCATATTGCTAAGACGGGCAATGCTTTCACCATAACCGTTGCTGTCCTTGAAAGGCTCTGAAAAATGCTTGCTGACGAGGAGTGCAAAGTTTGTGTTCTCTGTCTGCTTTGCCTTGTCTTCATAGCTGTGACCGTTTACTGTGATAATGCCGTTTGTGTTTTCGTTTACAACGCAACCCTTCGGGTTCATACAGAATGTACGCACATTGTCCTCGAACTGTTCTGTGCGGTAAACAATCTTACTTTCGTAGAGTTCGTCTGTGAGGTGTGAAAAGATTGCGGCAGGGAGCTCCACACGAACACCGATGTCAACACGGTTCGACTTTGTGGGAATGTTAAGGTTATGACAAACATGTTCCATCCACTTGCTGCCGCTTCTGCCGACTGAAACAATGCACTTTTTGCACTCATAATTTTCATCGGCTGTGTCAACAAGATAACCTTCCTTATCATTGCCGTTCTTGAGTTCAACATTTTCAACAGGTGTATCAAAGTAGAAATCGACCTTGTTTTCAAGGTAATCATAAAGATTTTTAAGCACAATGTAGTTGATGTCCGTACCGAGATGACGGACTGATGCGTCAAGAAGATTAAGCTTATTCTGTAAGCAAAGCTTCTTAAAGCTTGTGCCTGCTGTGGAATAAAGCTTTGTACCCTCTCCGCCGAACTTCATATTGATTTTGTCAACATATTCCATAAGCTCAATAGCTTTTTTCTTGCCGATATGTTCGTAGAGCGTGCCTCCGAAATCATTTGTTATGTTGTACTTGCCGTCCGAAAACGCACCCGCACCGCCGAAACCGCTCATAATGGAACAGGTTTTGCATGAAATGCACTTTTTAACTTTGTCACCGTCAATCGGACATTTTCTCTTTTCAAGAAGATGACCTTTTTCAAATACGGCAACCTTTATTTCAGAGTTGTTTGTTACAAGCTCATATGCAGAAAAAATTCCGCCCGGACCTGCGCCTACAATAATAACATCGTACTTTTTCATTATCATTTTCTCCTTTATTTGTTGTGGGTAACATTTAAGGGCAATAAAAAAACCGCCAAAACATGATACTATGCCCCTTAACGGGGATTATAGTAAACTGTTTAAGGCAGTTTGTAGATACACCCGTCCGTATTACGGGCTTATACAATCCAACTTCTGCACACGGCAGAAAATTGTTCTGATAAAAGTCATCAAAACCTTGGTTATTGTAACAAATAACATCACAATTGTCAACAAAAAAACGCAAAAATTTAAAATCTGTTATTTTTCCTTTATCGCATAAAAGCTACACAATAATTATGCTTGCCGACAAATGCATAAATATTATTCAAACTTTTCGGCAACCTCACCAAGACGCTTGTAGATGCTGTTTTCGGGAACATAACCTCTTACAAACGAAAGCGGATAGATGTTGGTGTTTCTGCCGATTACCGAACCGGGGTTAAGAACGCTGTTGCAGCCTACCTCTACATGGTCACCGAGCATTGCGCCGAACTTTTTAACATTTGTGTCAACCTTATCGCCGTCGCAAAGAACAGTTACAAGGCTCTTGTCACTCTTGAGGTTTGATGTGATTACACCTGCGCCTGTGTGTGACTTGTAGCCGAGAATACTGTCGCCGATGTAGTTATAGTGCGGAGTCTGAACACCGTCAAAAAGAATTGAATTTTTAAGCTCTGTTGAGTTGCCTACAACTGCACCTCTGCCGACAATTGCATTGCCTCTGATAAAAGCACACTGTCTGATTTCGGCATCTTCGCAGATGATGAGCGGTCCGCCGAGATATGCGGAGTCAAAAACCTTTGCACTTTTTGCAACCCACACATTTTCTCCCCTCTGCTCGTAGATTTCGGGATCAAGAGTTTTTCCGAGTTCAATGATAAATTCGCTGATTTTCGGAAGAGCCTCCCACGGATAATCAACGGTTTCAAGCAAGGGCTTTGCAATAGTCCTGCTGTAATCAAACAGATTTTTTGCCAATAATTTTTCGTTTTCCATTTTTAAAATTTACTCCCAATATATATTATTCTTTTAAAGAATTTTACAGTTTTATACCTCAACAAAGAACAGCCAGTAACCGCTTGCGTCCTTTCCTGCAACAAACTCAACTCCTCCGCTTATGTACTTTGAAAATACATAGCTTTTGCCGTTCTGAGGATTTGTCACGGTGGCACAACTGCCCTCATGAATCCAACGCTCGTTGAAAACATTAATTCCCTTGATGAGAAAAGCCTCTTTTGAGGTTTTGCCGACAAATCTGTAATTTTTCATAAAATCAGCCTTCTTTAACCTTTTGCGGTGACAGCCTGTTGTCAAGACCTGTCTTTTTAAACACAAGCACAACGACAACGGCACAAATCACGCCGAGTAACATTCCGCAGAGAACATCTGACGGATAATGAACATAGTTATAAAGTCTTGAGAATACAATCAAAAGCGCAAGTACAAGTGCAGGAATTCCGAATCGTTTGTCCTTGATGAGCATAACGGTTGCCGCCGCAAGTGACGAACAGCTGTGTCCCGACGGAAAGCTGCTGCCTGACGGAATGGCTATGTTAAGCCCAAAGTCGGGATTCAACTCAGACGGTCTTGCTGAATAATCGATATTCACCATAAACGGCCGTGGTCGGTTTATAAGATTTTTTATTCCGATTTCACCGACAAGAAAGCCGATTGCCATTGCAACAAGCATCATAACTCCCATTGAGCGAGTTTTTTTAAAAATTATAAACACAATGCCGACTGCAATCCAGAAAAGTCCCATTTCACCCATATAGCTAAAAAAAGCCATAATCGGATCAAGAAAAGAGCATTTAAACGTGTTCTGAATAAATTCAAGAACCGAGGTGTCAAATGATTGAATCATATCAAAGAATGACATATCATTTTCCTTTCATAATATCATTATAACAACCAAAAAACAGAATGTCAAATTAAATAAATTTTAAGTTATTCACATTCATATTTTGCAAGTTTAGCATAAAGTGCTTCGTCAACAACAGCCTCAACCGAAAGTCCTTCGGCAACATATTCTTCATAAATGAGAGTGCCTTTGTTGCGGATTTCATTTGCAAGACCTGCCTGTGCAAACGGCAGAAGAATTTTTACCCTTTTCATTCTGACGGGAAGATTGTCCTCAATTGCATTAAGAAGTTCGTCTATACCCGTGCCGTTCTTTGCGCTTATGCGAACACAGGCTTTAAAGTCCTGTGCAAGCATAGTTTCGTCAAGCAAATCGCACTTGTTGAGAACGGTTATAATCGGTGTGTCACCGCAGCCTAGGGATTCAAGCAAGTCGGTTGTAACCTGCATATGTGTTCTTGCCTCGTCACTTGATGCGTCACATACATTTAGAATAATATCTGACTGTGCCGCCTCTTCAAGGGTTGAGCGGAATGCTTCAACAAGGTGGTGCGGAAGTCTGCGAACAAGTCCTACCGTGTCAATCATCATAACGGTTACACCGCTCGGAAGCTTCAACGCTCTTGAGGTAGGATCAAGCGTTGCAAAAAGCTTGTCCTGTGCAAGCACACCTGCGTCCGTAAGACAGTTCATAAGAGTTGACTTGCCTGCGTTTGTGTAGCCGACAATCGCACAGGTTATTACACCGTCCTTTTTTCTGCGTGAACGCAACATCTGACGATGCTTTTCAAGGTTGGAAAGCTCTTCTTTCAGGCTTTCAATTCTTCTGCGGATATGTCGTCTGTCGGTTTCAAGCTTTGTTTCACCCGGACCTCTTGTGCCGATACCGCCGCCGAGTCTTGACATTGCGATACCTTTGCCCGTAAGTCTTGGGAGCATATATTTAAGCTGTGCAAGCTCAACCTGAAGTTTACCCTCTTTTGACCTTGCTCTCTGGGCAAAAATATCGAGAATAAGCGTTGTTCGGTCAATTACTCTGACATCTGTTTCAGCCTCGATATTTTTAATCTGTGTCGGAGAAAGCTCGCTGTCGAACACAAGCAAATCTATCCCCTGCGATTCGCAGATTTCGGCAATCTCGGCAAGCTTGCCTGTGCCGACAAAAGTACCCTTTTCAATTTTTTGCAGATTCTGCGTTACCGACAAAACGGGATCTGCTCCCGCACTTTTTACAAGTTCAAAAAGTTCGTCAAGTGACGCCTGTGCGTCATATTCACCCGTGTCAACACTGACGAGCAATGCACGGGTAATTTTTTCTTCGTTACTTTTAAGCTCCATAAAATCCTCACTTGAAGTTATTTATTCATACTTTTGTCAAAACAGGTTTTCATATCCTCATCCGTGATTTTTCTGATAGGCTTGCACGGATTCCCCACTGCTACGCAGTCGGACGGAATATCCTTTACAACAACGCTTCCGCCGCCGATTACAACATTACTTCCGATTGTGACGCCCGGCATAACCTGAACTCCTCCGCCAATCCACACATTGTCGCCGACGGTAATCGGATAGGCATATTCAAAGCCTGCGTTTCTTCTCGGATAATCAACAGGATGACCTGCCGTGTAAAATCCGCAGTTTGGTGCAACAAAAACATTGTCGCCGAATTTCACCTTTGCACAGTCGAGAATCACCATATTGTGGTTTGAATAGAAATTCTCACCGAGTTCGATATTGTAGCCGTAGTCGCACCAGAACGGAGCGGTAATGTAGAAATTTTCCTTTGTACTGCCAACAATTTTCTTTATCAGAATTTTTTGAGTCTCTTCATCTTCAAACGGAAGATTGTTGTACTCTCTGCAAAGATTTTTAACCGAACAGCGTTCATTGCGAAGCTGTTTGTCGCCCATTGGATTATACATCTGCGAATTAAGCATTTTTTCTTTTTCAGTCATAATTTTCTCCGTTAATAAATCACATAACAAAATTTACATAACAACGCTTATTATATTATAATCTCACCTTCAATACAAGTAAATCAAAAAATTAATTTACTTTTCAACTGACAACAAAATTCAATTTTAAAATTCATAGGGAGGATAATGGGACAGCGGTATTTTGTATAATATAGTTACATTGAAAATATCAATGGAATTTGCAGAAAAAACGATTAAATTATGAGATTCCGTTTTGATTTGAGGAGGAATTATTATGGAAGAAAAAAGAAAAGCCGTCACATCAACCGAAGTAAAACGCAGATACAATCAAAAAGTTTACAGTCAAATTTCATTTTCCGCCCCAAAGGAACTTGTTGAGGAATTCAGAGGGATATGCAGAAATATCGGAATTTCACAGGCAAGTGTTTTCAAAAAGTTTATCGCCGATTTTGTTGAAAAGTACAGATAAAATCAAAACCACTCGTTGAACGGATGGTTGCAGTCTGCAGAAAAGCCCGAAATTCAAGCTGACCGAATTTCGAGCTTTTTATTTTTGAATTTTAAATTTTTTCAACCTGCTGTTTCAATTTGCAAAAAATTTTAAGAATATATATTCAAAGAAATAAAATTGTGGTATAATGATGAAGAATATATACAAGGTATGTAGAGGCAACACAGGTTGTCTTTAATTAAGGAAGTGGCAAAATGAAAAAACTATTTACTATTATTGTGTGCAAGGTTCTGAAATTTGTCGGAGGATTGCTCGGCAAGGGCAGCAGTCTGCCGGGACAGATTGCGCTTAAGCTCTGCCCCGATATTCTCGGACGAATTGAGCTGCCGAAATATATTGTTGCCGTAACAGGCAGTAACGGCAAGACATCTACCGTTGAGATGATTGCACATATTCTTTGTGAAAGCGGCAAAAAAGTTGCCTGGAACAAAGAGGGTTCTAACCAGATTGAGGGCGTTACAACTCTTATTCTCGGCAGTTGTACTCTTTCGGGCAAGGTTAAATCGGATATTCTTCTCATTGAAAGTGACGAACGCTTTGCAAAATATACCTTCAAATACATTACACCGACTCATTATGTTATCACAAACCTTTACCGTGACCAGCTCACACGAAACGGTCATCCGGAATGGGTTTACAATGCCGTAAAGGATAGTATTCATCCCGAAACTCAGCTTATTCTTAATGCCGACGATCCGCTTGTTTCGTGCTTTGGCTACGGCAGGGATAATGTTGTATGGTTCGGTGCAGGCAATCTTCCGACCGATACAAAGGAGTTTGTCGGTGTTTATAATGACGGTGCATATTGCCCTCACTGCAAATCTCCTATGACATATTCAAGCTATCACTACGACCACATCGGCAACTATGAATGCCCTAACTGCGGTCTTAAAAGACAGGATACAAGCTACACAGTTACATCTGCCGATCTTGAAAAAGGCGAAATTACAATCAACAATAAGTACAAGATTGAACTTACGCTCAAATCGCTTTATAATGTTTACAATTTGCTTGCGGCATTTACCGTTGCGTCAATCACAGGTGTTGACGGCAACACAATTGCAAAGAGCCTGAGCAATTATGTTCTTAAAAACTTCCGTGTTGTAACATTCACGCTCGGAAACAGAAAGGGTACGCTTGTTACATCAAAACATGAAAACAGCATTTCGTACAATCAGTCACTCAAGCTTGCCGCATCCGACAAGGATAAGTGTGATGTTTTGATTATTGTTGACGCAGTCAGCAGAAAGTATTTTACAAGCGATGTTTCATGGCTTTGGGACATCAACTTTGACATTCTCAAAAGCGACAATGTAAAGAACATTGTGCTTGCAGGAACATATTGCAACGACCTTGCAACAAGATTTTCTTTCTCAAAAGTTGACAGAAACAAAATCAAGGTTATCAAGGACATTGAAGAAGCCGTTGATTATCTTGACAATGACCGCAAAGAAAAGATTTATGTAATTACCTGTTTCTCAGACAAGGGTAAATTTCTTGAAAAGGTAAAGGTGGACTGATTATGAAAATTCTTCATTTGTATCACGATATAATGAACCTGTACGGAGAATATGCCAATGTTTCTGCGCTTGAAAGAATGCTTGAAAAGAGCGGTGTAAAATTTACAACCGACAGGCTTACCCTGTTTGACAATGCCGACCTGGGCGATTACGATTTTATCTACATCGGTTCGGGTACAGAAAAAAATCAGAAGCTTGTTTTGCAGGATTTTAAAAAGTACAAGGATTTTCTTGTTGAATACATCAACAGCGGCAAGGTAATTCTTATGACGGGCAACTCGTTTGAAATGCTCGGAAAAACAATTACAGACTCTGACGGCAAGGTTTTTGACGGACTCGGAATTTATGATTTTACAGTTACCGAGCAGAACAAACGCAGAATTACAGGCGATATTGTTTATACATCTGACATTCTCACAAAACCGATTGTCGGCTTCGTAAACAAGTGCAGTGAAATTAAAGGTATTGAGAATCATCTTTTCACTGTTAAACACGGACTCGGTGACTACGAAAACGCAAAAGCGGAAGGTTTGAAGGACAAGAACCTTTTTGCTACTCATGTTACAGGTCCTATTATGATTAAAAATCCGCATTTTCTTGAATACATTGCTTTGCAGATTTCAAAAAATACGGATGGCTTCAAGCCGTGTACGGATTACCTTGACTACGAAAGAGCGGGCTACGAAATTACTCTCGGCGAACTCACAAAAAGATTTGAGGAGTAAGTTTTGATGAACAACGACAATCTTCTTCAGCTTGAGGGAGCAATTGAAAGCGTGGTTTTCCGAAACGATGAAAACGGCTACACGGTAATTGAGCTTGCTGACGGTGACGATTATTTGACCGCTGTCGGAATTATGCCACAGGTGTCGTCGGGTGATGTTGTAAAGCTTACCGGCAAATATACAAATCATCCGAGCTACGGCAGACAGTTTGCCGTGCAGATTTGCGAAATCAGCAGACCTACAGAGGCGGCTGATATTCTGCGTTATCTGTCATCCGGAGCTATCAAGGGAATCGGCACTCAGACAGCACAAAGGCTTGTAAAGGAATTTGGCGAGGCAACGCTTGATGTGCTTGAAAATCAGCCCGAAAGAGTTGCAATGCTGAAAGGAATTTCTTCGCAAAAAGCCGAGGATTTTTCAAAGCAGTTAAAGCAGAACACAGGCGTGCGAACACTCATGCTTTTTCTCGGCGAGTACGGAATTTCAAACACCGCATCGGTCAAAATTTTCAACGCTTACGGTCCGAGCTGTGTCGATTTAATCAAGAAAAATCCGTACATTCTCTGTCAGGGTGATTTTGGGGTATCGTTTGAGAGTGCGGATTTTATTGCTAAAAAAGAAAAATTAGAACCCGATTCAAATGTCCGTATGCGTGCAGGAATCGTACACATTCTTCATCACAACGAACGAAACGGTCACACCTGTCTGCCAAAGGAAAAGCTGCTGAAGGTTTCAACCGATTTTCTCGGAATTGACGGTGAAAAGGTTTCGGAGTGCATGGAAGAAATGCTGTTTGACCGTTCGCTTATCGAAGATAAGATTGACGGCAAAAAATTTGTGTTTCCCCCCAATGTTCACCTCTGCGAAATGTACATAGCGTCAAGAATAAAAATGTTGCTCAAATTTCCGTCAGAGAAAATTAAAAACATTGACAAGGCGATTGAAAAATGTGAAAAAGAGGACGGAATCGAATATGCCGATTTGCAAAAGAAAGCAATCACTATGGCACTTACCGAGGGTATGCTCGTTCTGACGGGCGGTCCCGGTACAGGAAAAACGACAACCCTCAATGCTATAATAAAAATAATGAAAGCAAACGGCAAAACTGTTTTGCTTTCTGCCCCCACAGGCAGAGCGGCTCAACGAATGAGCGAGCTCACGGGCGATGAGGCAAAAACTCTGCACAGACTGCTTGAGGTCAGCTGGGATAAACATGACAACCCCGTTTTCAACAAGAACGAACGCAATCAGCTTAAATGCGACGCATTGATTGTTGACGAGGTTTCAATGGTGGACGCATTCATTATGGAAAGCGTCATGAGAGCGCTTTCCACAGGATGCAGACTTATTCTTGTAGGCGACTCCGACCAGCTCCCCTCCGTAGGTCCGGGTAATGTGCTCGGCGATCTTATCGAAAGCGGACTTATTCCCGTTGTACGGTTGAATGAAATTTTCCGTCAGGCACAGCAGAGCCTTATTGTCACAAACGCACATAAGATTGTGAACGGTGAAATACCCATTCTTAATTCCGCCGACAAGGACTTTTTCTTTCTTCAAAGGAACAATAAATCAGAAGTTTCAACGGTAATAGCTGACCTTTGTGCAAATCGTCTGCCAAAGGCATACGGATATTCTCCGTTTGAAAACATTCAGGTGCTTGCTCCATCCAAAAAGGGTGAACTCGGAACTACCGAGCTTAACCACAAATTGCAGGCGGCGCTAAATCCGAAGGATGACGATAAGGCGGAAATCACAATCGGTTCAAAAACCTTTCGCACAGGCGACAAGGTTATGCAGATAAAAAACAACTATGATATTCGCTGGTTTCGTGAAAACGGCGAAACGGGCGAAGGAATTTTCAACGGTGACATAGGAATCATCACAAAGATTGACAGAAAGACAAAATCGCTTGTCGTTAAATTTTTTGACAAGATCGCAAGATACACCTTTGAATTTGCGGGCGACCTTGATTTTGCCTACGCAATCACGGTTCATAAAAGTCAGGGCAATGAATTTGATGCAGTTATTATACCGATGTTTTCGGGACCTCCTCAGCTTTACTACAGGAATCTGCTCTACACCGCTGTTACAAGGGCAAAGAAAACGCTTGTGCTTGTTGGCAATCCGTCAACCGTTGAATATATGGTAAACAATAACCGTCGTACAAAAAGGTACAGCGGTCTTAAAGAATTTTTACTGAGAGATGACACACTTTATTAAGAAAGTTTTCGGCACGATAAAAGGATTTTTCTTTACGGTTCGTTGTCCGTACTGCGGAAGGGTTATTGAACCGAACAAAAACTGTTGTGACAAATGCAGAAAAGAATTTCCCGAAATGCCGCTTGTACGATATGCAACGGGAGGGTACATCTGCACCTCTCCTTTCCCCTATGACGGAATTTTCCGCAGGGCAGTTCTTAACTTTAAATTTCACAACTGCGGTGCATATGCCGAATTGCTTTCACACGAAATGGTTCGTTCAATAAAAGATGTTTATCGTGACAGGGAATTTGACCTTGTCACCTGTGTGCCGATGCACAAGGATACTCTCAGAGAGCGTGGATACAATCAGGCTGAGTTGCTTGCAAAGGAATGTGCAAGGATTCTCGGCATTGAGTATGCCGACCTGCTTGCCAAAACAAAGAAAAATAAAACCCAGCACAGCATAAAAGCGGCTGAAAGGGCAAAAAATGTTATAGGCGTTTACTCGCCGATTGACAAGAATTTAATCAAAGGCAAGCGAATACTGATTATTGACGACATTATTACAACAGGCAGTACGCTTGGCGAATGTGCAAGAATACTTAACAAGTGCAAATGCGGCGAAATTTGTTGCTGTACGCTTTGCACATCTCTGCTGATATAGCATTGGAGTGATTAAAATGGATATAGCTGTTGATCTCGGTTCTGACAGAACAAGAGTTTTTATTGAAAATAAAGGAATAGTGCTTGATGAGGCAAGCGTTGTTGCGTTTGATGTTGACACCTACGACATTGTCGGCGTCGGCAACGAGGCTTATAAGATGATTGGTAAAACGCCTGCAGGCATACGAGCAATGCACCCGATTGATGACGGTGTTATTTCACGCTCCGAACTTGTTGAGGATATGGTTTCAATTCTTATAAAAGAGGTCAGTCCGTCAAAGGTGACTATGCCGAGAGTTGTTGCTTCAATCCCGAGTGAGGTTACCGAGGTTGAAAAAAGAGCTGTTGTAAACGCAGTAAGCTCAATCGGTGTTCGCAAGGTGTATCTTATTGAAGCACCAAAAGCGGCGGCAATGGGCTGTTCGCTCGACATAACAAGTCCTCACGGCATTCTGATTGCAGATGTCGGCAGCGGTACGGCAGATATTGCCGTGCTTTCTCTCGGCGGAATTTCGGTTTCAAAGTGCATAAAGTCGGCAGGCTGTGCAATGGACGAAGAAATTGTTAAATACATCAGAAAAGAGCATAACCTGATTATCGGCACAAACATGGCAGAGGCCTGCAAAAAGGCTGTTGGCTGTGTAAAAATTCCGAAAGAGCCTAAGCTTTTCAGAGTTAAAGGCAGAGATGCCGTAAGCGGTCTGCCAAAATTTATTGATGTTGGCTATGCCGAAATCAAGCCTGTAATCGAGGATATTGCGCTTAACATTATCAGAGCAATTAAAGATGTGCTTGAACAGACTCCGCCCGAGCTTGTCGGTGACATCTACACGGACGGTATAATTTTGACAGGCGGTCTTGCCAAGCTGACGGGATTTGCAAGGCTTCTCAGCGAATCCACAAAGCTGAAAGTAAGAGTTCACAAAGCCGCCGCTGACTGCGTTATCAACGGTTGCGGCAAGGCAATTGAATATATTGACCATCCCGAAAAAATACAGCCGGGTGCAGTCAATCCGCTTATAGAGGCATTTTAATTATAATTTTAAACATTTTATCCGCAGATTTTACCGTCTGCGGATTTTTTGTAACATAGTATTGTAAAATCCGAAAATATGATTTAACAGTTGTCTTTATTCCGTTTCAGTACCGTACTTTTTTTCTTCTTTTTCACATAAAAAATCTCCCCTTAAAGCATTCCCTGAAAACCATGTTTTTCAAGAGTCTGCTTTAAGGGGATTATATTAGTTAACAATTGTTCTCCGTTTTTGTTTTATAGTTCATTATTCTTTCAAGAAATAACTGTACTTTTTCTTTGGCTATCTCTCCGCTGTTTTCAATTTCGGTATCGCCAATGTAAAACTTGTGTTCAGCGGATTTCTTCAAAATATCAAGCAATTTTTTCTGTTCATCCGCTTTGTTAATGAAAACGGACACGGCACAATCACAGGCTATGGAAAATTCTGCCGGTGTTTTTGAAGCAAGTGCGTCGTAAAACCTTTCTTTTACGCTTTCAAATTTATTTTCTGTGTCAGTCGGCAAAAGCTTTGTAATCAACTTCCAGGTATTCCACGCAAGAAAGCCGTTGCAGTTGTCAAGACCTTTGGCAACAAATTCAAAGAACGGATAGACAAGTTTCGGATTTACTTCGCAAATATACTCAAGAACCTGTTCCGCCCAGTGAGCATTTGCGTAATCATCGTCAAGAAAAATCTCAATAAGCAAAGGAACAGTCAGAATTTCTTTGCTTGCAAGCTGTGCATAATATTCTTTTTCAAGTCTTTGTTCAAATTCCTGAAAAATCTGCTCTGTTTTCATAAATTCCCGTCCATAAATTCACTTAAATTTCGGTTTAATACTCCTAATATAATACTGTATATTACATTCTTTTTCAAGGAAAATCATATTAAAAGTAACATTCCCCCCGAATTTTATCGGAGGGAATGCTTTACTGTTAGCAGAATATTAAGAAAAGGTTGTTCTGTAGTTCTGTTATTCTGAATAGCTTACCCAGACACCGCCGGACTTTGAACCCGGATTTGCACGGAAACAGTTCTTACCGTCAGCAACTGTCAAGTCGCTTGTCTGTGTTTCCCATGTTGATTCTGTGTCCTTAAAGAGGAAACAGTTTGAACCGGGGCTGAGCGGTGTGTCAAAATCGTAGTACCAGATATCTGTACCTGCAATCTTATTCATGTGAGCTGCTGCGTTGCCGAGTCCGCTCTCTGCCCAACCGTAGATATAAACATCAGTATAGTGTGCCTTTGAGTTATCAAAGTAAACTCTTGAAAGTGTGAATGCAGGCTTCTGCTCCGGAACATACGGAGCTGTTGAAACAGCTTCGTCATTGCTGAGTGTGATGCAGTTGTTTGTCTTTGAAACTGTTGCATCCCAGCAATTGTAAACATTACCGTCATCACCGCCTACAGGCTTTTCGTCAACCTCTGAAAGGGAACGATAAACGCTGACATTTGAAACTGTTGCAGGAACTTCAACTGTGTAAACATTCGGGTAAGCGTCTGTATCCTGCTCAAACTGATAGCTTGCACCTGTGTCAAGGTCATAAGCAAAGAGTGAAACACCGTCAGATGTCATCCAGCCAAGCTTAGTCTTGAAGTAAAGAGTGTATGTGTCAGCAGGCTTTGTTGTAGGTTCTGCTGTTGTAGGCTGTGCAGTTGGCTTTACGGTTGTAGGCTCAGCGGTAGTCGGCTCAGGTGTTGTAGGCTGTTCTGCCTGATAAACATCACCCGTGCGGCCCCAGTCTTTGAGCTGAACAATGTACTTCTGAATCAATGTTGCGTCAACAACAGAGATTGTATTATCCCCATTAACATCAGCAAGAATCTGCTTGTCAGCCGAAAGTGTTTCAAGCTGAACGACATGTTTCTGAACGAGTGTAGCGTCAACGACTGTAATGTCACCGTCACCGTTTACATCACCGTAAACAGCATTGCCCGAAGGCTCTGTTGCGGGCTGTGCGGTTGTAGGCTGAGTTGACGGAACAGGCTTTGTTGTAGGTTCTGCTGCAGAACCCTTTGTAACATCAGTAGCCTCAATCTCAACCTTTGTAGGTGTAAGAGTTGTATCCTCCCATGTACCTGCCTTTGTAAGCGAGAATGCCTTTGATGAACCGTTGAGGCTGATAGGTGTACCTGTTCTGCCCGGATACTGCTCGCCGCCTTTTTCAGAGATGATTACTCTTGTGTTGGCTGAAGTTGAAAGGTCAAAATCCGACGCAGCCTGATTTTCATCATCCTCATCAGCTGAAATACTTGATGACTTCGGAACTTCGTAGTAATAGTAACCTGTTGCAGGATCAAGAGTCATTGCTTCGCCCGGCCAGTTTGCATTCTTGTAAACAGTACCCTTGTTTGTGGTTTCATCAAAGATGTAAACCTGGTAAGGTGCTGACCAGCCCTTCTTGTTAGCAGGGTTGAAGAATACATACACTCCCGATTCCTGAGCGGTACTCTTTGCGTACTTATAAACCATTGAAGAAGTCTTTGCGCCGTCGGTTGCCGTAACTGTGAGATTGATTGTTTCGCCCGGCTTATAATCTGAACCGATGCGGATTGATGTTGTACCCGTAAACTTAACAGGAGTTGAATCATCAAGGCAGTAAGTACCCGATGTTGCGTTTTCAAGACTGAGTGTAAGGGTCATTGTGTCGCCCCTGAACGAACCGCTTTCAACAGAGTTTATTGCCTTCGGGGTTGTTGTACCGTTGTAAACAACAGCAACACCCATGTTGCCGATTGAACCTGTGAGAACGCCGTTTGCAACCGTAAACTCAGCACCTGAAACCGTATCCGTATATTTGCCGTCTGCAAGACCTGTGCCGGAAATACTTACGCTTGCGTTTGTACCTTTACAATTTGAAAGAACGATACCGCTTGTGCCTCTTGCAACATAAGCAATGTCGCCTGAAGAACCGAGCTTTTCAGACTGACCTACAAAAAGGTTGTGGAACTTGTTAATTTCGGAAACAGCTGTGCTCTTGTAAGTTGAATCCGTTGAAATGTTACCCATGAGAGCTGTTCCAGGACGGGCAAAGAAAAGTGCTGTTGAATCTTTTCTTGACGCAACGATTGCCCATGCCTTTACAACATTTTCATCCGAAACATCGGCAGTGTTTGAGAATCCCGATGAACCCGAGCTGCCCTCGTATGTATCGTGGCTTTCTGCCCAGAGAACTGCATTTGACGCTGCAACACCTGATTTGTATTTCGCATTGGTAGCTGTGCTTGCCTTACCCCTTGTGACATTGTAAAGCACTGCGTCGCCCGTTCTGTTGTCAGTAACATTGATATACTTGGTGTATGAGGAGTAGCTTCTGTCTGCACCGCAGTTGTTAAGAATTTCACCGTAGATGTAGAGGTCATTGCCCGTTTTCTGTGTGTAGTAAGAAGAAGCCGAGGTTGTTATATTTTTCCAGTAATCAGACGCATACTCGCCGTCATCCTCTGTTTCAATATGCTTTGCGGCATCAAAACGGAAACCGTCAACACCACAGTCGATGCATTCCTTGAGGAGGTTGATAATGTATCCCTGAACAGCAGTATCGTTTGTTACAAGGTCAGGACACTTTGAAACATGACCCTGAACAACTGCCTGAACCGAACTGTCGTTTGCATCGCCTTTGTATGTACGGGTGTAGGTTCTTCTTTTCTTATAGAACTCAGGCTCGTACTTTTTAACCTGATTGCTCACAGTCTCCGGCCTATCTTCATCGGCATTTGCAATATGGTTTGAAACGATATCGCAGATGATTTTGATGCCGTATTTGTCAGCCTCATCACAAAGTGATTTAAGATCATCCTTTGTGCCGAGCCATGACTTCTCTGCAATATGGAAGCTGATCGGCTGATAAAGCTTCCACCACTGACCTGTTACATCGCCTGAGGTTGAGTAGTCCTTTGGCTGCTGAACGGGAGAAGTCTGAACTGTTGTGTATCCTGCCGCTGCAATTGCGGGAAGGTTTTCTTTGATTGTATTGTAAGACCAGTTGAATGCGTGGAGCATAACACCGTCGCCGACCTTATCACGAAGGGTACTGTCGGCAGATGCAGTCTGTGCGGAATCAACCTCGGCAGCATTTACGGAGGTAATTGCCGCAAAAGAAGATGTCAGAAGCGCAGACGCAACAACAAGACTTGCAATCTTTTTTGCTTTCTTCATAGGGAAAACATCCTTTCATAAAATTTTCGATTTCATTATAACAAATTTCACCAAAAAAGTATATACTTTATGTTACAAATTCGAGGGCTGTTTTTTGTGCAGATTACACGGTTGTAAAATTTTTTTAACAACAATTTTGCACCAAAAAGCATTATATTTAACCTTTTCTGACTCTGTATGGACTTTACTTCTTTAAAAGAATATTAGTAATGCAAATTTGATTTTCTTTTTACACGATATTGATTGACATTTTTGTGCATTTAGAATATAATCAAAGAGCAGTTGTCCCCTGATGCTTATGTGACGGGTGACATTTCGGAAAATTTAAATTGTATTGCGTGCAATCGCTTTTAAGCGGTTAATAAGGATTTTATGTGAAGAAAAAGGACGGGGCGACACAGCCGTCTTATTTTTCTGTTCAAAAATTCTGAGCATCATGGTTATGTCTTTGCAGAAACGGCAGAGCGGACTGTGTTCGCCTGCATTTTTCAGGCTGACACAATCCGCTTTATTTTTTACGGATTTTACTGTTATCACAACGGAACAGGGGTGCATAAATGGAACAGACATCAAAGAAAACAATAGTTTCACTCAAGGATATTTTCATCAAATTTGACGGTGAGGTAATTCTTAACCATATCAACCTTGATATAAATGAAAAGGAATTTGTAACTATTCTCGGTCCGTCAGGCTGCGGTAAAACCACAACCCTGCGCATCATCGGCGGTTTTGTTGAACCCGACAGCGGCGATGTCATTTTCGGCGGCAAAAGAATTAACGGAACTCCTCCGAATAAAAGAAATGTAAACACGGTATTCCAGAAATATTCTTTGTTTCCCCACCTCAATGTTTTTGATAATGTGGCTTTCGGACTCAAGCTTAAAAAGATGCCGAAAGATGAAATAAAAAAGCGTGTAACCGATATGCTTGCAACCGTTGACCTCAAGGGTTATGAAAAGCGTTCTGTTGCAAAGCTTTCGGGCGGCCAGCAGCAGCGTGTTGCAATTGCAAGAGCGCTTGTGTGCGATCCCGAAATCATTCTGCTTGACGAGCCTCTCGGCGCTCTTGACCTTAAACTGCGTAAGAGTATGCAGCTTGAGCTTAAGGAAATCCAGCAGAAAACTCAGAAAACATTTATATATGTTACTCACGATCAGGAAGAGGCTCTGACCATGAGCGACCGTGTTGTTGTTATGAACAACGGTGTAATCGAGCAGATAGGTTCTCCCGAGGATATATACAACGAGCCTGTGAACGCATTTGTTGCAGACTTTATCGGTGAGGCAAATATTCTCAACGGAATTATGCTTGATGACTGCAGAATTCAAATTCTCGGCAAAGAGCTTGAATGTGTTGACAAGGGATTCGGCAGGAATACTCCTGTTGATGTTGTCATCCGTCCTGAGGATATTGAAGTTACCTCTCCCGAGGATGGTCAGCTTGTCGGAACTGTTGAGAACACGACCTTCAAGGGCGTTCACTATGAGATGAGCGTAAGATGCGGAAAGTGTGAAATTCTTATCCACTCCACCGAATCGGCTGAAATCGGAAGCAAAATCGGTATGAGGGTTATCCCGTTCAACATTCAGATTATGAACAAGCTTCTTCCGTTTTACGATAATGTTATTGAGACAACCGTTACATACGCAAATCAGAACGACAATTCATTTGAATTTGAGCTTGAGGGCGAAACCGTTACCGTTACCGATAAATACTATGAAGAAGGTACAAAGCTAAAAATCACTCTGCCGCCCGACGCTCTTTCGCTTGCAGGCGACGGCGTGGGCGATTTAAAGGATTTGTACATTGAATCCGTAGTTTACAAAGGTGAACACAACGAAATCATTCTTGAATCAGACGAAAGAAAGTGGCTTATGCTCAGCGATACGGACGAGCAGGTCGCAACCTATGTTCCGCTTTCATTCAACTTTTCAAAGGCTCGGTTTGAGGTAATCTCAGAGTTTTCGGAAAAGGAGGGCTGATAAATGAAATCACGCAAGCCCTCTATTCCCTACATAATCTGGATGGTTGTTTTCACAATGATTCCGATTATTATGATTGGCTTTACCGCCTTTACCGACAAGAACGGTAATTTTTCGCTTCAGGCATTTACAAATGCGTTTTACTACACAAACATTTTTGTAAAATCACTTTGGATTGCGCTTATTTCAACGGCAATCTGTCTTGTACTTGCATATCCGCTTGCATACCTTCTCACGAGAATGAAAGAATCAACCCAGAACACGCTCATTATGTTGCTTATGATTCCTATGTGGATGAACTTTCTGCTAAGAATCTACGCATGGGTAACGCTTTTGCAGGACAACGGTCCGATTGATATGATGCTCTCGCTTTTGGGTATTCATTCAACCTACATCGGCAACACGGGTGCGGTAATTCTCGGAATGGTGTATGAATATCTTCCGTTTATGGTTCTGCCGATTTACACCGTTATGAGCAAAATCGACAACGGTCTTATTGAGGCGGCGCAGGATCTCGGTTCAAACAACTTTACCGTATTCAGAAAGGTTGTCGCACCGCTCAGCGTTCCCGGAATTATTTCGGGTGTGACAATGGTATTTGTTCCGAGTGCAAGCACATTCCTGGTTGCACAGTATCTCGGCGGTCCGGATGACATTATGATTGGTGATGTCATTGAAAAAATATTCTGGACAGACCAAAACACGGGTTCGGCAATTTCATTGATATTAATGATTTTTATTTTCGTGTTCCTGATAATCATGAACTTGTTCGGTGATGAGGAGGCGATTGCATAATGAAAAAGAAAACAGGTATTCTTTCAAAAATTTACATTGCAATCCTGCTTATTTTCCTTTATTCGCCCATTGCCGTACTTATCTTCTATTCCTTCAACAACGGAAAAACTACCGTCTGGAAAGGATTTACATTCAAATGGTATGTACAGCTTTTTCGTGACGACAATATTATGAACGCATTGTGGAACACTGTTATTATTGCCGTTCTTGCATCTGTTTTTGCAACAATCCTCGGAACTGCCGCCGCAATCGGCATCAGCAATTTTAAGGGCAAAAAAAGAATGCTTATTCAGAATGCGTCAAACATTCCGATCATCAGCCCTGACATAGTAATGGGTGTTTCTCTCATGCTTTTGTTTACGACTCTCGGAGTTATCTTTAACTTTGAAATGGGATTTTTCACGGTTTTAATTTCGCACATATGCTTTTGTGTTCCGTTTGTTGTGCTTAATGTTATGCCGAGAATCAAACGAATGGATCAGAGCATTTACGATGCCGCCCTTGACCTTGGCTGTAACCAATGGCAGGCATTTTACAAGGTAATTATTCACGAGCTTATGCCGGGTATTTTCTCGGGTCTGCTCATGAGTTTTACATATTCTCTTGACGATTTCATCATAACATATTTCACAAGAGGTGCAAAATTCCAGAACCTCTCTATTGAAATTTACTCGATGACTCACAGGAGAATTTCACCGAAAATCAACGCTCTTTCCGCACTGCTTTTCCTTGCTGTACTCATTGTTATGGTTATTATTAATCTGCGTGACAGACACGAAGAAAAGGTGCAGAAAAAGAGAACTTGATTTTAAAAATTTTATTAAAGGGAGATTGAGAAATGAAAAGAATCATCAGCATTGTCCTTGCATCTGCAATGACGGCAACATGTGCGGCTTGCCTTTCAGGCTGCGGCGGAGGTGCTTCGGCTGACTCAGCTGACGCAGGAGAAGTTAATGTTTACAACTGGGGCGAGTACATTTCAAACGGCGAAGATGACTCACTCGACATTATCGAGGAGTTTGAAAAACGCACCAACATCAAGGTAAACTACACAACCTATGAAACCAACGAAGAGCTTTACAATATGCTGAAAAACAGTAATGTAAGCTATGATGTTGTCATTCCGTCCGAATATATGATCAGCAGAATGATTGATGAGGATATGCTGTTGGAGCTTAACTTTGACAATATTCCTAACTACGACAATCTTATGGATCGTTTCAAAAAGCTTGCCTGCGATCCCGAAGGTAAATATACCGTATGCTACAGCTGGGGCGTAACAGGTATGGTTTATGACAAAACAAAGGTTAAAACAAAGCCCGATTCATGGGACGCACTTTGGAACAAAGACCTTTCGGGTCAGATTCTTATGTTTAACAACAGCCGTGACGCAATGGCAATTGCAATGCAGCTTGAGGGCATTAATCCTGCTAACTGCACCAAGGCAGATGTTGACAAAGCCGCCGCTAAACTTAAAGAGCAGAAGCCTCTCCTTAAAAAATATGTAATGGATCAGGTATTTACTGAAATGGAAAACAGCCAGTCGGCAATTGCTCCGTACTACGCAGGCGACATTATGACAATGATTGATAACAACGAGGATCTTGACTACGCAATGCCAAAGGACGGCTCAAACCTTTTCTATGACGCAATGTGTATTCCGAAATGCAGTAAAAACAAGGAAAATGCAGAGAAGTTCATCAACTTTATGCAGGATCCTGAAATTGCCGCCGCAAACTTTGAATATCTCAACTATGCAACACCCAATCAGGTTGCTTATGACGATTACATTGATGAAGACGCAAAGAAAAACGAATTTATCTTCCCGAGTGACGAGTATCTTGACAAATGCTATGTATTTTCAAATGTTTCCGATGAGGTTTATTCCTATATGCAGGAACAGTTCGTAAAAATCCAGGCAGACTGATAAGCAATAAAATTAATCCCGAGCAAAGCTTTTAAAGGCTCTGTTCGGGATTTTAATTTTGGTGAATTTTTAAAATTAATCATCCCCCATTTATACAGCCTTTAAATTTTATGTTATCTTAAAAGTATTATTTCTTATTTTAAAGGGTTTCCGTGACGGGTTGTCATATTCGCTCTGTGAACACCCAAAATACACAGAATTAACGGGGATTCGCTCAATCTTACAAATAGATTTCAATTGTCTTGTTTTGATTGACAAATTAGGAAAAAGTAATATAATATATACTGTTAAAGAGTGCATAATACATTTTTCGATTTTATTCACTTGCAGGCGGGCGCCTGTGCATCACAAAAGAGATAGGATGGTATAATAATTGTTTACAATTTTAAAAGAACATCGTGGCTTTGGAAAGCAGATTTTGCTCCTTGCCAAAAACGAACTTATTAAAACTTACAAAGGCGCCGTAATCGGTCCTCTTTGGGCTGTTGTTAAGCCTGCGTTTACAATTTTTGTTTACTGGTTCGCTTTTTCCTGCGGTATCAAACAGCTTAAAACACTTCACCTTGACATCGGCGGAGCACAACCTTTTTCCATTGACTTCTTTACTTTTATGTTCATCGGTATCATTCCGTGGTTCTTTATTCAGGACAGCATAACGCAGGGTGCAAAGGAACTGAGAATCAACCGTCAATTTATTACAAAGGTTAAGTTCCCAGTTTCAACAATACTTACTTATACAGAGGTTTCAAGGCTTTTTGTTCACCTGATTCTTATGGCATTTATGTACGCATATGTACTTTTCACAATCGGGCCGAGCTGGTACAATCTGCAATTTTTCCTGTACTGTCCGTTGATGTTTATCTTCTTCCTTGCGCTCACATGGTCAACAGCCCCGATGTCTGCGTTCAGTAAGGACTTTGAAAGCCTGATTGTTTCCGTTATGTCAGGTATTTTCTGGTTATCGGGTATTATGTACAACTCCTACGGCTTTGATTCGCCGTTTCTCAACAAGCTTATGCTTATCAATCCGATTAACTTTTTCGTAAACGGCTACCGCAACTGTTTCCTCTACAACAGACCGTTCTATGCAAACAAAACGGAATGTCTTGTGTTTGCAATTGAATTTGTTGTAATTTTCGCCCTTGGTATTTTCAACTACAACAGACTCAGGAAAAAACTTCCTGATGTACTTTAAGGAGGTAATATTATGGCTGAAACAAAAGTATCCGATCCGATTATTACCTTTAAAAATGTCAGCAAAACCTATACTCTCTACAAAGATGACAAGGCAAGATTCAAGGCTCTTTTCTTTAAGCCGAGAAATGCAAAAACGAACAAGGCACTTAACAATGTTTCAATGGTAATCAATCGTGGCGAATCGGTTGGTATTGTCGGCGATAACGGTGCAGGCAAGTCAACTCTGCTCAAGATGATTACGGGCGTTGCATTTCCCGACGAAGGCGAAATCACCGTTGACGGCAAGGTTGCCGCATTGCTTGAGCTCACTGCAGGCTTTTCCATGGAAATGACAGGCAGGGAAAACATTTATCTGAAGGGTTATGTTCTCGGTCTTGAGGACAGCTACATTAAGCAGATCGAGGAGAAAATCATCGACTTTGCAGAGCTTGGAGATTACATTGACCAGCCTGTAAGAACATACTCAAGCGGTATGAAAATGCGTCTTGGTTTTGCTATCAATGTCAACATTGAACCCGATGTTCTTGTTGTTGATGAGGCGCTCTCGGTCGGTGACGCAACCTTCAAAAAGAAGTGTAAAAATAAAATTAAAGAGATTATCGAAAGCGGTGTAACCGTACTTTATGTAAGTCACAATGCCGCTTCGGTTAAAGAAATCTGCGCGCGTTCAATCTTCCTGAAAAAAGGAACTGTTATGTTTGACGGACCGACAGATGAAACCCTCAGAGTGTATGAGGAATCAAAAAAGAAAAAATAATTCCGTTTCGGAATAAAGCAAAAGCTCCACAATTGCGGAGCTTTTCTGATTTATCTGAGAGGTAAACCCATATGGACTGTACCGTAAAAGGCAATCTGCCCTCCGAAATTTTTGAGGACATTATAAAAATTGCAGACAACAGGATAAATTTTCAACAGTTAAAAAACAAGACTGTTTTCGTGTCGGACTGTCACGGACTTATTGCATATTACATTATATGCACATTGCTTGAGGGCAATGATTTTTTTGAAAACAACACAAGGGTAATCACCCTTGCAAAAAGCCGTGAAGATGCCGAAAAGCAGTTTGGCAACCTTACTCTCCGCAAAGATTTTGTTGTTGAAATCGGAGAGTCAAGAGCATTTTCCGTAACTGAAAGAGCCGACTTTGTAATATACTGCAACTGCCCGTGTGAGGTTGCAGAGGAAGATTGCAGTAATCCCGAAATTGCGGATACAATCACTTCGGGCTTTGCAAATGTGCTTGAATATGCAAAAGAGTCAAATGCCGAATCGGTTCTGCTCGTATCTTCATATATGGTTTACGGGGAGGTTTTCAGCGGTAAAAATAACATTTGCGAAAACGACCTCGGCTATCTTGATCCGACCGATGCCGACAGTGCATACGCACAAAGTATGCGTTCAGCCGAAACACTTGCTGTTTGCTATGCTGAAAAGTTCGGTATGAATGTAAAAATCGCCCGTCCCTGCCCCACACTCGGAGGTGTCAGAATGAGCGATGAAAGAAAATGGGCAAAGCTGATTGTCAGTGCGGCAAAAAATCAGAGCATTATGCTTACAGATAACGGTGGCGAAAAGTTCAGCTTTTGCTATGTGACGGACACGGTTTCTGCATTGATTGATATTTTGCTTAGCGGAAAAAGCGGTGAGGCATACAACATTTCAAACGATAACGCAAATGTGATAATGCGGGAATTTGCACAGCTTGTAAAATCGGCAAATCCCGAAAAGAATCTCTCCGTAGTGTTCGTTCACAGAAAAGACGAAGAAGAACCCGAATTTTCTCCGTCATCCCCCGCACCGTATGTTTTGTGCAATGATAAAATAAAATCACTCGGCTTTAGTCCGAAAACCACGCTTAAAGACGGAATAAAACGCAGTATAAGAGCAACAGAACTGCGTGCAGAATTGCGAAGGATAAAGTAATGCGTATTAAAGATTTTTTAAACGAATTTGAGGCCGACAGGGCGGCATTGCCCGGAGTTGAAAAAGAAACTCTTGCAAAGCTCAGGAACAAAACAATTGTCATCTCGGGTGGTGAACTTGCAAGGTGTCTTTGCTATGCCTTTCTCTACAATAACGAGGCTAAAAGGCTCGGAATAAAAGTTATCCTTCTCGGCAAATCACGCAACGCAATGGCATCATACCACAGCGAACTCTTGTTAAGAGATGATTTTGATTTTGTAGATTATAATTCTGCATCAGAAATTTCAAGTGCCGACTATGTAATTACAACAGGAATCTGCGGTGAACATACAGACAACAACCCACAGATTATGATTGACGGCATTGCAGAGATAAATGCCTGTGCCAAAATTGCAAAAGCCACAGGCGCAAGAGTTGTCGTTGTGAACGACAGCAGAATTTACGGCAAAGCCAAACCGCACAGAGTTTATTCTGAAAACGAGTACGCAGAACTTGACGCAACCTCTCCCTCATCGCTTGCAGGTCAGCTTATGAGAACGAGAGAAACCACCTTGCACTCGGTTTTGAAGAACAGCGAATCAACCGTTACAACGCTCAGAACGGGCATAATTTTGGGAGCGTCAAGCAACTTTACAAGCGTGCTTGATCCTGTTTTTGACGATATAGCCAACCGCCGTGACACAGTTGTTCCTGCAACAAGGGATCGCTGCACCTTTGTTTATATCAACGATGTTTTAAAGGCGATTGTTTTCGCAATGACAAATCTTGAAGAAAACGCAGTTTATAATGTCGGCGGCAAAAACTGCAACGCATCGCTGATTATGATTGCGGCTGTTCTCAACGATATTTACGGCAATCGCTGTACAATTGAGTCGGGCAATTTTACGGAGCTTGACGGCTGTGCAATTAATTCAAACAAGATTTCCGTAAACGAATGCACTCCCGACATTGACCTTGAAACCATGCTGAAAATCTGCATAATGGACAAGATGAAGTCCGAAAAAGTTCTGCGTATCCCCCACTCACATGAGCGCAGACTTGATTCAATCCACGAAATTCAGCTTGCATTTCTGCTTGAAACCGACAGAATTTGTCGAAAGCATAACATAAAATATTTTCTCGGCGGCGGAACACTTCTCGGTGCAATTCGTCACAAAGGATTCATTCCGTGGGATGATGATGCCGATATTATGATGTTGCGTGAAGATTTTGACCGCTTTTGCGAGATTGCGCCAAAGGAACTTCCGAGCAATATGACTTTTCAATCGTACCATACGGACAAGGCTTGTTTCTATGAATTTGCCAAGGTCAGACTTGACTACACTTTCTTTGCAACCGACTTTGCAAAAGACCATCACGCAATGCACAACGGAATTGCATTTGATATTTTCTGTCATGATAACACAGCCAATTCAGCAATCGGACGAAAAATTCATATGGCTGTGACTCTGTTCACAAGAGCGCTGGTGTTCAATAAATGGAACAATCGCAAGGCTGAAAACGGCAGTAGAATCCAGAGCATTGTAACAAATTTCTGCAAAAAAATATTTCCGCTCAGATTCAGTATGTGGCTTGAAGTCCGTACTTTAAAATTCTTTAAAAACAAAAAGAATGCAAAATATCTCTATGACGGAATGGGCAGAAATATTTATAACGGTGCTTTTCCAAAGGAATATCTTGACGATGTTGCTTATGCCGACTTTGAGGGTTACAAGTTCCCTGTGCCAAAGGAATATGACAAGTACCTTACTTTCCTCTACGGCGACTATATGGAGCTTGCACCGCTGTCAACAAGAATGGGTTGCCACGAAATTGCCCTCTGCGACATCGGAAAATATGACGGTTTCAAAATCCGCAAACCCGATTCTGAAAAATAATCAGCGTAAAACAGACCGATAAAGTAAATGTCACTTGACACTTACCTGTCGGTCTGCTATAATAATATAGCACATTTTGAGTGCTGTTGCGAAATCAGCTGAAGAGTAAGATTTATCTGAAAGTAAGCTCCGCCTCGGTTTCCCCACCGTGTAAAAATCAAGGGAATTTAAATTGATTATGCAAAAGTTGACACAATCATTTTCAACTTTCCATTTTCAATTTTCAATTTAATAAGCAGGTATGGCGGAATTGGCAGACGCGCATGGTTCAGGTCCATGTGAAAGCAATTTCATGCAGGTTCAAGTCCTGTTACCTGCACCAACAGCCGTTTCTTATGCAGGGACGGCTGTTTTCTACCACATTTTCGGTCTGTTTTATGGTGATTTTCAAAATATTTGAATTAATTTTTAATAAAAAACGAAAATTATGTTGACAAATCCGAAAATATGGTATATAATAATCAAGCTGTTGTTATTAAACAACATTTCGAGGTGTAACTCAGTTTGGTAGAGTGCTTGGTTTGGGACCAAGATGCCGCAGGTTCAAGTCCTGTCACCTCGACCATAGAAAAAACCGCATTAGAAAGCCATTTTTAAGCTTTTTAGTGCGGTTATTTTTTTGCCTTTTATCTGCTAAAATATGCTAAAATACAAGAAAAACGGTTAAAAATGTTAGGCAAATGCAAGGCAGAAAAAGTTGTGATATTCACCTCACCTTTAATTTGTAAACTGTATCCGTGAGCTTGAAAGAATCGCAGAAGAAAATAACAGCAAATAACAAATCCCCCTCACTCGCTTTTTACGGCGGATGAGGGGAATATTTTTGCAATTATGTGTGTTTGAATTTTAGATTAGCCAAGTGCCTTTTTAGCATTGGCAATTTTGTTGTCCTTGGCTCTGATGCCGTCATTGATGAGATGATAGATAGCGTTGATTGTCTTTTCGCCGACAATACCATCAACTGTAACCTTACCTGCTCTCTGTGCCTCTTTAACAGCTTTAAGAGTGCCGTCACCGAAACCGTTCGAGTTATCGACCTTAGTCTTGATAATTTTCATGTTGTACAAAGTAATCAACTGCTTCTTAAAAGCAAGTGTTGCCGTATTGTGTGCGCCGTATTTAATCATTTCCTCATTCTCCTTATTTGATGTTTTACCGCCGAGCTGTGCGGTTACTTCGTCTGCAAGATTGCCAAGCCTGTTATAGAGCCAGTCACCCGGGCAAGATTTATTTGCAAACCACCTATGTACAGTCAAGACCATTTCGCCTGATTTTGGCGAATAGTTTAAAGTCTTGTCCTCATTGCCAAACCAAAGCAGTTTAGTCTTGCCGTTACGCTTGCAAATGTCAACGCATAGTGCAACGAGTTTGTTATACACCTTGCTGTTCATGGTGTACGGAGCTACCGTGTCGCTTGCACATTCGATTGTGACTGCACGCTGGTCATTTGCGTTTGATGAACTGCACCAAGAGCGATTGCCTTCATCAACACAAAGCAACACTCTGCCGTCATAGCCGATTCCGTAGTTACAGCTTGCCTCACAGGCTGTATTCATAAAGATATTACCGAGGGTTTCGACACTGCACTGACCAACTACACAATGCGGAGTAATGCGGTCAATACTGTGTGTGCGTTTACCGCTGTGGTTTGGGCTTAATTTTGTGTAATTAACAAGTTTTGAATTACTCATAAAATTATTCCTCACTTTCGTTTTTATTTTATGCACTCCCCACTTTTACTACATTTTTTATAAATAATATGGTATAATTCATAATAGAAGGGAGGTGAATCATATGGAGTTGATTTTAAAAGAAATTGAACAGGCATTAGACGCTAAACTATACTATTTAGCGTTGCAAGCTTCTCTAACATTGCCCGATATTTGTGGAGCACTGCAATCAGATGACGGCGTAGCAAAAAATTATAAATATATTGCTTGGTATGACACTTACGCAAAAGAACCGGGCGATCTATCTATTTCCGGCAAGGATTGTTACCATTTCCGTTGTTCATATGTGCATCAAGCACTAACCACACATGAAAAATCTTCATATTCACGAATTATATTTTTAGCACCAACTTGTCAAGGCATAACTTTTCATAACAATGTTATAGATGGTGCCTTAAATATTGATGTTAAGCGTTTTTGCAATAATATTCTTAATGCAGTACGCAAATGGCAGAAATCAATCAAAAATAATGAAAACTATAAAAGAAATTACAAAAATCTCATTAAACTTTACCCAGATGGACTTCCACCATATATAACCGGCACACCAGTAATTTCGTAACAATAATCTAAAAAACATAGATAGTCCAGAAGAAATTTAATTTTCAACTGGGCTATCCTTTTATTTTAGTTAGTTTTCCGAAACTTCGGGCAAACCTGCAATGCTTGTCAACACAGACAATACACCTGCAAGCAAAGATGCCGAGCCTACTGCAAGCCAGTTTACATCTGTCATAACGGCAGATACTCCGATTGTTGCAATAGCAGTCTGTGCAACGGTCTTAATCGCTCTGACCGCCGTAGCTTTCGCCCAATTTTTGGTGAAAATTTTTTTCATTTTTAATCTTTCCTTTCGCTGATTTTTTCGAGGTCATCAATTCTGTGATTTGCGACCTTAATTTCTTCGTCCACAACCGCGTTGTGCTGTTCAATCGCATATGTACGCTCGATGAGGCTGTTATGCTTGTCAACCTTTTTTTCGAGCTGTTCAATGCGATAGTTCGACATTTGACTGTTAATCACAATACCGCCAAGAGTACCCACCGCAGAACCTGCAAGCGTGATTAAAGCGATAATAATTTCAGTTGTCACTTATTCGACCTCGCTTTCTGTCGGCTCGTCAACGGTTGGATTGTCGCCCCAAACTGCCATGACAGCATTGAAGTATTCGTCAGAGAGAACCTTTCTCAACTGTTCTCTGCCGAATTCGTCATTCATATATGCATTGCGGATGTTTCCGCCGACCTGCATTTCTTCACCGTTAAAGGTCAAAAACTGCTGTCTGAGTACCGACACGCTGTCCTTTGTGAGCATATCGAGTGTGATTTTTTCTTTAAGTTCCATAATTTTTACCTCCGTTATTTAATTTTGTACAAGCAAATCACATTAATTTGCTCGCCGTCTGCAAATGTGTAAGCCGCCTTATCCTGTGACTGAAACTGCAACCAAGTGTTATTTTTTGGCACAGCAAATTTAAAGACTTTACCGAGGTTTGAAATGCCGACACAAAAAACATCATCCACAGCAATGCACTTGTACGGTAAATCAATCAACGGATATGAACTGTTTGCTCCAATTGTAACAGCATTCATTTTGACGGTCGCACTGACGATTACGATGTCACCAATCGTCTTATATGTACAGCTTGCACTTTTGATTTTATCTGCAATGGTTGAGTACGGCGTAAGCGTTGATGTTCCGCTTTCGATATTTGACGAATCGTATTTAGTTGCCAAGGCGGTTTTATCTGCTTTCACAAGCAGAGCATTGTAAACCGTACCGCTTGTGAGGTAACACGGGCTGTTATTTTTTGGTTCGCTGTCGAACGGCATTGAATTGAGCTTTTGGGCAAGTTTTTGGTCTGTTCTTTCCTTCGTATATGCGTCCGTAATTCCGTACCCTGCAAGCGTTGTCGATTTATTGGCTTTACTTGCAAGATTTGCGTCGGTCGTATCAAACCTTGCTCCAAGCGATTTAGAACTGCCTCTTGCTGTGGCTATTTCGGTTTCAAGTGCAATTGCTCCGTCTGTTGCCCGTTCAATCCCCTCGTCCATATGGTTGAGGTTGTCGGCAGTCAGCGGAGTTGCTGTTGAGGGAGTATTTTCCCAGTTCATTCGTGTGTATTTGTTCAATTTTTATTCTCCTTTCGCTGTGATTTTGTCTGTGAGTGCCTGTATGCCTGTAAGCTCTCTTGACAGCACATATGATGTCACGGTTGCGGTTTGTGGAGTGCCGTCAGCGTTATAGGCATAGTTGCCGTCAGCGTCGGTTACATAATATTTAATCTGTATCATATCGCCCGGTTCAACCCACAGTCTGCCGTCAAGGGTTGCCTCGATAGGCTTATAAATTTTATGGTGTATTCGCTTGCCTGTATCGCCTGAAAACAAATTTTCAAACTTGTGTATCCACGCACCGCCTGCATTATCGTTTTCCTGCCAAACAAGAATGTTGTCTGTCATATCATAGGTTTTACCGCTTAAAAACTTGTAGCTACGCACCTTTGCGGTTCGTGTAGAACCTCCGATTGCAAAGTCAACAGTCCCGTATGTACCGCTTGATTTTTCGTCAGCGTTGAATGCCTCGTAAAAGTCATATTTTTCTGCTTTTGTTGTATCGGTTTCAAGGTTGACAAAAACAATGTTACCGCCTTTTCGGTTATCGGGTTTAACAAAAGCAAACACACCGAGCATTTCCGCTGTATAATTAAGCAATTGACCGTAATTAACCTTTTCGGAATCATCAAGCCATACTTTGTTAAAAATTTTCATATTCTTAACAGTCAGATTCTCAATCTTGTTGATAACCTCGTTAAGTAAACGGTCGGATAAAAAATGGGCATCAGGTTGACCGCATAGGTTAATAAATTTTTCAGAAACCATTGCCAACAGTGCATAGACCGAAGTACTGTTAGAATTGTTATTCCAGAGCTTTTGCAGAGCGTTTGTACAGTCGGTTTCATAAAGCTGCGAAATCACATCATAGGCGGTTATGCTGATTTTGTTCTGATCCGTTTTATTGACCTCGGCTTTGTCAATCATACCGTTAAAAATGCACCACGACTTTGTTGTCACGGCTTCGCCCGGATAGAGAGTGTCGCTTGGATATAATGAACTGCTCGGCAGTATCGGAGAGCCTGACGGAAAAGTTTGTGTCAGCTTAACTAAAATCCAACAACCGACAAGTTTTGAAACATCAAAGGTTCTGCCAACGGTGTTCAGCAGTCCGATTTTAAATTCTGAGGCAATGCAACCGCCAAACTTCAACTTATTTTCGTCACAAATCGACTGTTTAAGGCTCATACTTTCGCTTTCAATGTTGGTTTCGGTGATAACATCAAACTTGCTGTCAGATGAAAAGATTTCGAGCTTGTTTGAAATCAGCTCGTTAATAATTTTCTGCTTATGCGTACTTGAAACGGATAGCAATCTGTCACCCCCTTAATACTCAATAAAAGTGAAAGTCACGGCATTGTATATGATGTTGTTTTTGGTGATTTTCTTGACCTGATAGGTGATGTCGGGCATATAGGCGGTCATTGTGCGATATGCAAGAAGTTCATCGTCCCAATACTCGACACGGATTTTACGCTGTTGAGAGTTGTCCCACGAACTATTCAAAGCACTTCTGATTGACTGCATTTGTGCAAGGGTGAGTTCATCAACGGTTGTAAACTCAATTTTCGACTTGTAATTTGGCGAAGTTGTGCGGTGCATAAGATTGTTGCTGTCACGGTATGCCTTGATTTCGGTTCTCTGGAGTGGAGTGCCGTTGTAGTTATCCTTTGCAATAAGCTCGTGCGGAAACAGCTTACCGCTCTTAGGGAACCTTATTAAATAACCTTTAAAATTTGTCATGTCATCATCTCCTAACCTAACGCACCGACACCGTGACGCTTTTTGACTGCGTTGTTGCGTTTTACAATGTTGTTAAAAATCACTTCACCGTCAAGATTTACAGTAAGGTTAATGTCACCGCTGTCACCTGTTGAGCCTATTTCTGCCATAGCCTCAATAAGTGCCTGTTTGATAGTTGAAATCGGCGAAACAACCTCAGCCTCACGCTTGTTATCACCGAGTACGGCAAGAAACTCACCGTAGTTTGCAGGAACAACCGTGCCTGTGGCAAGTCGGGGAACTGTAATGTTAGGCAGTCCGACATTGCCGTTTATGCCCCCTAACGCTTCATAAGCAATCTTTGCCGCTGTACTCATTCCGCCTGAAATAGCACTGCCGAGGCTGTTGAACGGACTAACAAAATTGTTGATAAAGCCTTCCGTTTTGCCCAAAATCGAATTAAAAGAATTTGTAAACACATTTCCCAAGCTGTTCATACATACCATAAGGTGAAGCTTCATGGAATTAATACCATTAATCAATCCTTGCATAACATATACACCTGTTTTGTATGTTTTCTTTGACGGTGAATGACAGTCCACACCGTCTTTGCCGTTAAGAGCGTCAAGATATGTAGAGGCTGTTTCAAGACCTTTTTTTCTAACATCTCCGATATATTCTTTGACACCTGTAGACATGCCAAAAACCATATTCTTGCCCGAATCCTTGGCAGCTTGTGTAAGATTATCCAAAGACTTCCACTGTGATTTTTGAACCTGTTCGGTGCTGATAATGCCTGCATTATATGCCATAAGAACCGCAGAGGCATCACTGTAATTACCGTTTACAACTGCCTGCATTCGCGCAAGGTCTGAACTGTTAAGCTCAAGCTGTGCCGCTTTTTCACAGGTTTCATCGTAACCTAAACTTGCTTCGTCAAGTTTGCTTTTCAGTTCTTCGTATTCATCTTTCAACTTTCCGTAAGAGGTGTTTGCTTTTCGGTCAACACTCTGTAATGTCCAAAAATCAGGAACATCTAAATTGAGATTATCATAGTTCCATTTTTCCTTAAATTCATCAAGAGCCTGTTGCGCTTGTTTGTATTTAACAGCCGCATCACTTACGCTCTTGTTTGATTTAATCATCGCCTTTGAATTTTCTTCCATAAGGTCAGAAATTGCACTTGAACTTGCAACCTGCTTGTACTTCAAAATAAGTTCGTCAAGTTTTGTTATGATTTCATCGGTATTACCATTTATACGAATTTTGCCTTTATCATCTTTTGATATGTACTTATCCCAAGCTTTTTCAAATTCAGGGTACTTGTCAGAAAAATACTCGCCGATAGTTTCAAGCTCTGCCTGTTCCTCAGGCGTGAGATTAGCCTTTTGCAAGAGTTCATCAAGACGCTCTTTGTAATTGTCAATAACTCCCATATCCGTGGAAGTATTATCAAGCGATTCTTTGATTTCGTCGCATAAAGTGCTGACATCTTCTTTACACTGATTAACTGCATCAACATAACCCTGCATTTCTTCTGTTGCCTGTTTAAATCCGAGCTTTTCAAGTTCTTCGTCATTAGCAAGTTTAATAGCAGTCACAAGACCTGTCAGCGCACTTGCAACACCGCCTACAACAGCAAGGACAGGGTGCGTGCTAAAAACAGTAACCATACCGTCTATTGCGTTTTTTATCCTGTCTATGCCTTTTGCAATAGCTTGTGCAGTTTTAAAAATCACAAGAGCTGTGCCGAAACTGACTAATGCTCCTGCAAGCGCCTGCAAAGCGTCTGCACTTATTGAACCTACCATTTTACCCAAAAGCTCTAACGCTCCTGCAAGGGCTTCTACAAGTTTCGGAACTGCTTCTTCAATTGTCCATTTTGCAAGTGGGAGAAGAATATTCTTGTATGCCTGTTTCAGCTTATCTCCGCAGGCTTTGAGCAAATCCCTGAACGCCTGTCCGAGGTCGGCAACGGCTGATACAAGCGGTGACAAATCAAGACTTTCAAGCCATTCAAGGCGAATCTCTGACATATCGCTCAAAAAGCCTGTGATATCTTCAACAATGCCAAGGATTGCTTCCCAAATCTTTTTGCCCGATTCATTTTTGTCCCAAGCCTGTTTGATTTTAGTCCGCAGAGTTTTGGTGTAGTTGTTGCAGTTTTTGATAATATTCAGAATATTAGTCCAAATTCTCTCACCGGTGCCGTTATTCCAAACTTTGCGAAAATCCTCTGCAATCGTATTTACAAGTTCAAGCAAGCTGTTCCATTTGTCGATAATGGATTGCACAACCTCGTCACCAAGTCTTGCCTTATTCCAAGCCTTTGTAAACGCTCCCGAAATATCACCGATGATATCAAAAACATTTTTCAAAAGCTGTTTGATGTTTCCGATAATCTTTTCGCCTGTGCCGTTTTTCCACACTCTCTTCCACGATTCACCGATTGAAACAAAAGCATTTTTCAGATTATTCAAGGCTCTTTTAATGCTGTCAAAAACCTTGTTTGTACGCTTTTCAATCGCTGTTGCGGCAGTATCAAGTGCGTTAACTGCGGCTTTAGAGGATTTCTTTGTGGGGCTGTTTACTGCTGTGCTGTCATCTGATGAACTGTTTTCAAGGCTCATCACATTGAGCCTGTCAAATCCTTGAAGATTGTCTTTAATTTCCTTTGTCTTTTTCGATGTTGTGGCAAGTGCAGAGTTTGCACTCTTTGTTTCATCGGCGAGGTCTGACATCTCAGAGCTTGCGGAATTTGCGGAATTGTCGGTTGCAGATGAATAGCCGAAAACCTGTTCCGTAAAGCTTTTGAATTTTTCCGTTGCAACATCTAATTTTTCGATAAAGGAATTAAGATTTTTTAACAGCGGAGAAAACACATTGATAAGACCTTGACCGAGTGTAGCTTTCAGGCTGTCAAGTCGGAGCTGTAAAATTCTTGTCTGATTCGCCCAACTGTCCTGCGTTCGGGCAAAGTCACCCGTCGCATTGGCGAGCTGGTCTTGAACAAACTTGTAACGCAATGTTACTTTTTCGGCTTCGGTCATTTTAGCTGTGGTCTTACCGTAACCGTTTGCAAGGGCATAGCTGTCAAGCGCAGTCTGTGTCATTACGATGCCTAAATCTTTTAAAGTTTCGGTTTCGCCCGAAAATACTGATTTAAGTTTTGTATAAGCTTCGTCCTGTCTGATGTTGTAGAATGAAGCAACATCGCCTGCAAGTCCTGTCAGCGTGGTTGACATATCATAGGCTTCTTTCTCTGTAAAACCGAAAGCCTCAGCCATTGAGCCGAAAGTACCGACATACCGCTTTGCCATTGTTTCGGACAAACCAAAAGAATTAGCTGCACTTTTTGCCCACTTGTCAACCTGTTTGGTCATTGCCGGAAAAGTAACATCAACAACATTCTGCACCTCCGCAAGGTCAGAACCAAGCTCAATGCACTCTTTGCCGAAATTTGTAATTGCATAAGTGCTGAAAGCAACAGCGGCAGTCTTTGCAAAGGTCTTAAGCTGATTTTTTACCTTTTCGATTGATTTGGTAACAGTAGTATTAACCTGTGCCAAACCGCCGTTAAAACCCGATGTATCAAGTTTCGTGTCAAAATTCAGATAACCGTCAACCGCCAAATTTTCACATCCTTTCATTTAAAAATGGGCATAAAAACAGCGCACACCGTTATGATGTACGCTAATAAAATTTTGCAAAAGAACAGCCACCCCGTTTGGAGTGGCTTTTTCGTTTTATTCAATCATTGATTTCAGCTCATCCATATGCTCTGTAACACTTGCGACTTTATCAGTGCCAAGAGAATATTTAGCCAAATCTATCTCACCGCTAATCCAACGGTCATTATCAGTTGTCGGAAGATTTTCATTCTTAAGAATATAATCACCGAGGTCATTTTCAATCTCATCGAGCTTTGCTTCTGCTTCTTCGGCAGTAAGTGTTCCGTCAACATAACTCTGCATATATTGAATGGCTTTTTTTGCTGAATTGATTGCAACATTACTGTACTTAGCCACCTCAGTTGTTACCATTTCGGAAGTTTCAGCCTTTATATCGGTGTTTGAACTGCTTTCCGCTGTTGTACCGCAGCCAACAAGCGATACTGCAAAAACTGCGGTTAATGCTAACGCTATGAGTTTTTTCATTATTCATCCTCCTAAATGTTAAAACAATATAGTTTTTACTTAATCATACACTAACATTTAGAGAATGTCAACAATATGTGATACGATACTACACTACACGAGCGAATTTATGAAGTCAAGTTCCTCTTTATCTTCTGCTGTGAATTTGGGTTTTAGGTCGATAAGTTCTTTATGTTCGCTGTAAAAATCCCGTTCGGTTTTGTCGAGCTTCTTATGCTTTGCCTTTTTGGTGCGTATTGAAATCACCTGTGTAAACAAGCCGTCGCCCACTTCATTGAACAAGCCGAGAAAAGTCCACCAGTGCATATAATCGACTGTGCGTGTTTCCGCTCCTGCAACCTTATTGAGAGCAGGGAAGATTATGTGTCCGTCCTGTTCCCAATCAAGCACACGAACGGGGAGCTGTTTGCCCTGCGGAATATCTCCGCCGTCAAGAAACCAAGTTGCCCTGTCAAGTGCCTTTTGGTAATTTTCGGGGATTTCCTTGTAAAGGCACTCGACACACACTCGGCATTTTTCAAAATCGTTCAGATCATCGTCTGCATAGGCTTTGAAAATCAGCAGAGCAACACGGAAATCGGAATTGATTTCGTAGTTTCTGCCGTCAACCTCAAGGCTTTTCGGCAGTAATTCAATCACTTTTTCACCTGTGAAGTGTATTTGCCGACTTTCTCATCGGAAATTTTCTGTGCCGATTCAAAATCAGCCTGCATAACAGGAATAAGCACTTCAAGGAAGTTTTCAAAAATCGGCTTACCGCCCGCAAGTGAAAGACAGTTAATTTCACCAAAGGCAACCGTGCAGACATCCGAACCGAAAATGTAGTTAATCTGTTCTCTGATGTCCTTGTCGCACTCGGTGATAAGCTGAATTGCGTCTGTGTTTTCAGCTTTTTTAACGTTTTCATACTTCTTCTGAATCTGCTCAATATTCTTGATTGCCTCGTTGAGCCTTGCAAGAATGCCCACATCCGTGGTATTGATACGGATTACTGCGTTTTCGTCATCGCCAATCTGATACTCCTTGTAACCTCTGTCAAAAACAAGTTTCTGCATAAATCAATCCCTCCCAAAAGATTAAACCGTTGCGGTAAAGGTCGGCACTTTCTTCTCAATTGTAGCCGTACCCTGCTGTCTGTCGCCGTTAAATGCGATGTTGAACGGAATGTTCACACCGCCCTGAGCACCGCCGTAGGACTGTGGCTTTACGATACAGGTTTCAGTCCAAGCGTCATACGGGCCTGTCTTCTTATCAACAAGAACTTCAAGAATTGCAGTCTTGCAATCGTCACCTGTAAGGCGGTTCATTGCAATATCCTTAATCTTTTCATAGATTGCATCGCCTGTATTTGCGTAATAAGTGTCTGCGTCAATTGACGGTTCATAGCCGTTATCGTTTACAACCGTTTCATCAAGAATGTTCTTGACTGTTTCTGTGTCGGGGTTGAGTTCAACGGACATATCCTCAATGTCACGACCAATCAAAAACCACTTAGGGGTTTCGCCACCAAACGAAGCGTCAATGTAGTGCATAAGATAACTTCTTTTGAGTTTACCGATATCGGGTGTTGTTGCCATAATTAAAATTCCTCACTTTCGATTTTGTAATCTGCGGTAATCTGTAACTGATACATTACATTACCGATTAAATTGCTGTCGGGTATGTCATAAAGCATACCGTTTGAACAGGTTATTTTTGTGAGCGTACCTGCAAGCTCATTGTCGCCAACTGTTACGGTCAGCGTTTGCCCCTTTGCCTGTTTTTCAAGCCACAGCTGTAACTCGTTAATAAGTCCGCTGTTGGCAAGTCGGTCATAGTCATTAACCGACTGATAAACAGCGTACAAGATGAATGTGTGCTGTCGCTCCTGATTACCGAGAACATCGGATTTAATCAGTGTGTCGCCTGTCGGAGATAAGCCGTAGCTGTCGGTGTCAGGGGTTGTGTAGTCAATGTGCAGGACATCGTTCAGCTTTGGAAAGCTCATCACAATGCTCCGCATAAGTTCAATTATGTTCATTCTGCCGTACCTCCTGCCACTTTTGCAGCACCCTGCAAAATCTCTTTTTTACGGTCGGCTTTCATTCGTTCAAACCACATCTTGCCGGCAAGAGGGTGCTTTGCCCGAGAATAAACAAGCATTTTACCTGTGGGGTGTTTCTTCTGTCCTTTAGGGCTGAAATAGCCCACAATAACACCGTTTTCCTTAATCGGGATATTGGGACCGTAAACCTTGCCGTAGTAGAGATATCTCGCATACGGTGTGTTCTGATGAATTTCGCCCGAGCCTATAACCGTTGAGAGGGTTGCCGACTTTTCAAGCACACCGTTTCTGAACGGTGTATAGGGTTTCATCAATCGTAAAACCGTGCTGTCAACATACTTTTGCACCTTTAACATATCGGCATTTTTGCGGACTGCAAACTTTTTATCCCAGAGAAAACCTGCCGTACCGTTTTTTGACTTGATGACAAAATCTGGCGGTTGAACAATCTTCATGCAATCACCTCGCCGAAATTTTGATGTGCTGTAAATCGGTTACGCCGTAGAGCTTTTCATCAATTGACATAACCGCATAGCACCTGTGTTTTTGCTTTAGCGTTTTAAGGCTCTGTGACACGCTCTGAGGGTTTGAATTATCAAAGGTAAAATTACTCTCGTCCTTAATAATAATGTCCTGTGCGCTGTTCTGAGGAGTACATAGCTGACCTGCAAAAAGGTTTTCGCTCGGCTTTAAAAAGCCGGGCAAAAGCCCTGCGGATTCAATCGGAATATACACCGTCACGCTGTCAGCGTTCTGCATTCCGCTTTTAAGCACATTGCGAGCCTTGTTCTCCTGCCAATGACATTCGGGAATGAAATATCGGTCATAGCCTGAGCCGTTGAATCTGTAGATTGTGCAGGAGCTTTCAGGGGTAATAATCATCTGCGACCACCTCTGTACAGCAAATCGGTGTCGGCAAGATACTTGTAAATTGTGTGTCTGACAGCCTTTTTATGGGCGGTTTTACGCTCTTCTTCGGACACATAGCTTACGGATTCATCACCGACGCTTGCGGATGAAATTCCTGAATTTGCGGACTGCTTTTCATCGTTATATACAAGCTCTGCAAGCTCACAACAGCAGAGTTTTACGCTTTCGGGAATATTGTTCCCGTCAACATTTTCACCTGTGTATGCCTTAATGAGCAGGGTTGCAGAACGTGCATAATAATCAAAGGCGGAAACAATGACCGCCTTTCTGCCACAGAGATATTCAGAGATGTAATAGCCTTCATCGGCATAAGCGGTCATAGTAACACTCCTTTAAGCCTCTACAGCTGAATGGCAGTAGATACCTGCCTTTTTATTCGCATAAACATCGGCAATACCGACCATACGATAACCAAACTTCCAACCGTCAGAACTCTGATTAACTGACGGCTCAATAACCTTTGTGTCAAGGTGCTTTGTGAACTGAATCGGAGCAGAGCCGTGAATAATCATAAAGTTGATATTCTTGCCCGAAGTCGCCTTTTTGTAACCGCCCTTTTCCTTGCTTGAGGATGTGCCGTCAAGCTGTTCAATTGCTGTATAGAATCTTGACTGAGGAACAAGTGTGGTATCTGCAAAACGGCTGAGAACCTCCCTTGACTTTGTTGTATCGAGATCCTGCACAAGACCGTAAAGCGGTGATGTGATGAAAAGGTGTCTGTTCTCGAAAGGAACTTCGTCCTCGTCCATTTTTGTTGAGGCTGTGCGGAGAGCCTTTACAACCTCTTCGCCTGTTGTGAGAGTTGCACTCACGGAAGAAATACCGCTTGTACCGGCATACTTTGCAAAGCGGAAAGCGTCAAGCTCGGGAACAACCTTTGTGCGGATAAACTCGCCCGAAAGTCTGCCGAATGCAATGCCTGCCGTTTCTGCGTTGTCCATTGTGTCAACCGTGAACATTCTGCCACGGTCAAAGTTACATTTCACGGTTTCGTTCGTAAGCTCAACATCACCGTCAACATAACCGCTGTTGCGTGAGTAGTCTGCAAGACCGTCCATTGTGAGCATCGGAATGATAAGCTCGTTTGCGTTAGCGCCCTGTGTTGCAAGGTCTGACGCACCGTCAATTTTGCTTGTGAGTGCCGACTGCTTATAGACCTCATCAAGCAACGCTGTGTACTGTTTAAAAAGTGCAATTGTGTTTGCCATAATAAAATCACCTCATAGATTTAATAAAATTATTTCTTTTCGGCAGAAAGTCCCATAGCCGCACGCATTGACGCAAGCGGATTTGAGCCTGTACCGCCGTTACCTGTATCGGTTGCACCGACAGGATTCTGAAAAGGCTCATCAGAACCGAACATATAGCCGTTTTCGGACTTAACCTGTTCGAGAGCCTTTTTGATGTCATCTGCCTGATTTTTAGATGTTTTCAGGTTTTCAAGGTCAAGCAGAGCCTTGACAGCCTTTGCATTTTTCGCACCGCTCTTTGAAACAGCGGTGTCAAGAACAGAGTTAAACTCCATATCGGCGATTTTTATCTGATACTCGTTTTCCTTTGTTTCAAGTTCGCCGTTGAGCTTTTTGATTTCGCCCTTGAGCTCGTCCACATTGACCCCCTCAAACTTTTTGAGTGCAGTCTGTGCAGTTTCAAACTGTGACTTGTAGTTGTCCCTTGATGTGCGGAGCTTTTCAACCTCTGACACGGTTTTGTAATTATCCGCAAAGGCTTTTTCAAAGTCTACCTTTTTATCTTCGGGAACTGTAAAGCCGATTTCGGAGAGAAGTGTGTGTATATTCTTCATAGTAAATCCTTTCTGCATAGCTTGTATTCCGCTTTGCCTGCGGTAGAAATTCAGCCGTTATAACCTACGGCAGGGTAAAATAAAAGCACCTTACATATTCGTAAAGTGCTTAATCCGCTTTTTCTGTTTTTTCTGTTTTGGCTCTCGGCTTTTTGGGAGCGTCAGGCTTGACCTCTTCTGCAAAACCACCGTCAATGAGTTCCTTTGCTCTCTGCTCGGAGCATTCAAAAACTTCATTCACAGGTCGGGTTACATAACCGTTCTGCCTGTCATTAAATGCTGTTGTTACTCTGATTTTCATTCTGTCACCACCTTTCTAAACCGGTCGAAATCGACGGGTTTAAATGCAAAAAAGCACCCTATAATCAACATTGCTGTCGGTTATAAAATGCTCAATTCGTAATTTTATGCTGTTTTTGTGAATTGCATATAACAAAACCGCCCTTTTTACGGAGCGGTTTTTTTAATTAGTAGCTGGTTTCAAGTGCAGTTAATGGAACTATTTTCATTTCATAAACATCTTTATCGTTTTCCAAGCACTTGTTTATGGCTTCAACAATTTTGTTTTCAAATGTTGCTCTGTCAAATTCATATTCAAAATAGAAATCAGGAAAAGAGCCTTCACCGAAAACTCTTTCATATTTTTTTATGGCATTTTCGGTACTGTTCTGATATTCAAGATTTTCGTGTACACTCATACTATTTCAACTCCTTCATAATATTCAAAAAGCTATTATAACTATTGGGAAGATATTTTTTTACATATTCAAGCTCCAAGCCTCTGCAGGTTTCTGCGCTCATTATATTAGCCCACGTTTCGGATGCTGTTTCATAATCTCTTACAATAGACTTTACTTTTGCTTGATTACTTGCATCATAACCTAAGTTTATGTATACCTTTTGTACATCTTTTTCTATTTTTAATTGTTTAAAAGAAGAATATATGCGGTTATAATTGCTATCTTTATGTTGCCATTTCATTTTTGTGCGTTTAGTGCCAAACATTCCGCATATTGCATCTTGAACTCCTGCACTGGCAGATGAACTAAATAAATCATCCCTAAAGGTACTATCAAAGATTTTTGTGCTTAAAGCACTTTTATCTTTTCGCAATGCTTTTAGAAATTCATCACTTATACTGGCTTTATTTTTTATCAAATTATTAGATAATTTTACACTTTGTTTTATAGCGTCAATTTCTCTAAAATTAAGGTTTTTAAATACACCCACATAATCAATAAAATGCCCGTATTCGTGTGATAATATGCTGAATTTACTTCTACCGTCAGCTAGTTGGTTTTTATCGGGATATCCATAACTTATTTCTTTTAAGTCAGAACGATAACAAGCTCCAGACGGATTGTATTTTACACTGTTCAGTTGAGAAGAATAATTTTTATAGGCTCTTTTGATATTATCGTTTGAATTATTATTCAACAAATCAAGAAATTCTTTTGTATCTTGAATAGTCGGACTGGAGTTTGCAATAATTGAAATATTATTTGCATCAACAGTAGTCGTCTTTTTATTAATTATACCACTTTCAGCGGATTTTGCAACCTTATCATCCGAAATCTTGTTGACACTCCCTGCTTTTTTCGGGAGTTTTGAGCCTAAAGCATTTTTGCCGTTTACGGTTACTCTTTCCCATTGTTCGGGAAGTCCCATAGCTTTTGAAAACTTTACATATTCGTCCTGCCTTTGAAAGTATCTGACCTTTGCACCTGTGATTGTATCGTCATCGGCACCGCCCTGTGTGAGCAGTTCAATCTTCTGTCGGTCGGCACGCATTGCGGTTTCAAGCCGTCTTTGCCTCTGCTGTGCCTCATATGCCGTATATGTTTTGCCGTTGTATTCTTTCTGGGTGTTCTCCTCCTCGTTCATACGGTCAAGTTCTTCTTCGCTGTATGTCGGGGTATCAATGCCCTTGATGAACGGCGAATAGCTGTGATAGCAATTCGCACCGCAAAGTCCTGTGGCCGTACCCAATCCGCAGACGGTTTCAAGCTCCTTTTTGCTGTACACTCTGCCCTGCCACACCTGATGTGTCGGTCTTGCACCACGGTGATAGCTGACCTCGAAATATTCCGTGCCGAGCTGTTCGGCGTTGTCCTCGTTGACCTTTGCGACAACCTGATTAAAGCCTGTCATCAACGCCCTGCGTGCCGCCACATCAACACGATTGCTCCAACCACTTGCATAATCGACGGTACGCAATCCGCTGTCGGTCATAGCTTTAACCGCTTTTTTAAGGACTGTGTTATAATCAACCGCACCGCTTGCAATCTGCATAAGTCCGTTGTCAAGAGTGCGTTGGTAAAAGTCCGCAAGCGGAGTAAATGACAGCGTATTGTCGGCATTTTTCACGGCGAATCCGAGTGAGCCTGTAATGTTCCTGTACTCCGATTTTGTCTGATTTATGACCGCCTTTACAAGTTGTTGCAACTGTTTATTTTCCGCATAAGGAATATACTCTTTGCCCTTGCTTGTATAAAGCTCCTCATTTCTTGCATATCCCGATTTCACGACTTCGTCATAGATTCTGTCGATTTCATCGTTAGACACATCGAGCGTGCTTTGAATAAGGCTGTCTATTTCGTCCTTGCTCACGCCCAATTCATAAAGCCTGTTAATCTGCCAATCGGCGGCAGAGGTTATCTCCTCACCGTTAGCTTTCAAACGCTCCGTAAGGTCGGACATAATATTTAACTGTAAACTGCGGTACAGCTGTTCCATAGCCGAGGGCAAAGCCTCAATTTCAGTCGGAGTGAACATTATTCGATAACCTCAGAGGACTGCGGAAGATTCTTCTTCGCTGTCTTTTCGTCCTCTCCATACCACTTCATACGGTACTCATCAGGTCGCATAATACCAAGGTTTAAGTCCTGAATATCCTGCTTGCGTTCGGTTTCTTCATCGATCAGAATACTGTCCTTGAAATCGCATACAAACGAATAACCGCTTGTTGTCAGCGAATTGTAAAAGGCAAGAGCATACACCAAGTCATCAAGGCAATAGCGAAGTTGCTTCTGAATTGCCGTGACGGTGTTGTACTTCCTGTCCTTTGCCGACTTAATCTCCGTAGCAGTCTTTGCGACTGTTTCGGGGTTTGAAAGGTCACCGTATGCAAGACCGACCGCAAATTCAATCATACGCAGATATGTATTCAAGCCGTCCGTAATATCGGACTGTCGGAACGCAGGCGAAAAATCCTTGAACAGTTCTTCGTCACCCAAATTCACATCAACGGCACGGTACAAACGCCTGTTAAGTCTGTCGGCTTTGCCGTCCTTTAATGCGGCAGAATCAACATGAATTGCACGCTCTCCGCTTTCAAATTCCCAGTCAAGCCGTCCGAACTGCATATCGGCTTTCTGAATGATTTCAAGTCCGCTGTCAAAAATCGACATACCGCATGATGAGCCGTCAACCGTGTTTTTAATCGGCACTCTGAAATAACCGAACGCAGGTCTTTTCATATCGGGGTATGTGACCGCAGGCGGTAAGTCTGCCCACTCGTCAATGATAGCGAGTGGAATTTCAGTACCGAGAACCTCGGATGATGACGAACGGTAAGCCGTGTTAGTGACAGTCAAGCCCTTGTCCTTGTCAAGGCTGTGATATTCAAGCCTTGTGTAGTAGTTGTCACCGATTTTCTTAAATTCGGGGAAGATGACCTTTACAAGCCTGTGCTTTGCGTCAAACTCAATCGGCACAAAAGCATTTGCCGAGATATATTGTACCCTGTCACCGCCCAAAGGCTTGATAACCATTGCGCCTGTTGCAAGACCTGACTGTAACTCCGAATTAAGCTCCTCGGTTGCACTGTCAAACAATTTTGACAGCGTTTCATTTGAGATGTTCACCGTCATTTCGTTAAGCGTAATGTTAGCAAACTCCCTTGTGATTGACTGCTCAAGCCTCAAACTGATGACATTTTCATCAAGCCACGGAGCTTTGCCAACATAGCAGTTTTGCCACACGGCGATAGCCTTTTGCATTTCTGCTGTAATCGCAAGCCGTAAATTAAGCGCCTGCCGAATATTTTCAAGCGGAAACATTCGCCTCCACACTCCTTTCAAAAAATCTATAAGTCCCATTATTCACCTCTGCGTTTCCATACTCTGTTCATTGCATATCTGACAGCGTCAATATGGTGGTTGTCCTTATCGGGATAACCGCTGATAACATTGCCGTCCTTATCACGCTCGTATTCATAGTCGAGAAACTCCTGTGCAGTATGCGGACAGCGTGTGTTATCAATCACAATCTCCCGTAAAGACTGCAACCACTTCATCGAGTAAACAACCGAACCGGGTCCTTTTTCTGCTGAACGAGCCATTAAACCGTCAGCCCTGTAATCGCCGACTGACTTCTGTTCTGCACTGTCGCAGGTAATCAAATCATTACTTGTAACTCCGTGCTTAGTTCTGAGCAATTCGGCTGTTTCCCTGTTGCTTTTTTTGTTGCAATGTTCCTCGTCAAAAATAATGAGCTTGTGTTGACTTGGAATATAAGTCATACAATCATAGGCAAACGGATCAGGATACCAACCCCAGTCAACTCCTCTGTAAAATCTGTCAAATGTCTGAATTTCGTCATCTGTGACCTCACGAATAACAACATTATCAAATACATTGCCGCCTGTGCCGTTAGCAATGCCCATATACTCGTTTTCATAGGCGGTAGGGTTTGTTTCTTTCAGGAACTCTGCGTCATCTATAAACGGCTTTCCGAGCCATTTTGACGGTACTGTAAGGTATGTACTCTCAATAACGAGCCTGTCTTGACGGGGAATTTTAATATACTTGTTCGCCCAGTTCTGTGCAGATTTCGGAGGGTTGAACGATTTAAATTTAAAAGCCGTGTCACCGCCGCGAATCACCGACTGTTCAATCTTTCTGACAGCTTCCTCGCCCGTGAACTGGTCAAGTTCTTCAAACCACACAACGCCGATATAGCCGAATGGTACTTTGATTGATTTAATCTTGCCCGGATCATCTGCTCCACGGAAGTATATTTTCTGTCCTGTGCTTACCCTCGTGATTTCGAGAGGTGACACGGTGCAGTTAAACTCGCTTTCAAGACCGAGAGCAGAGATTGACCACAAAATCTGCTGATACACCGAACTGCGCAGAGTGTCGGCTACCTGACGAAAAATACAGGCGTGCATATTCTCGTTCTTCATAAGCAAATCAATAACATTCAGACTGACGAAAGACGATTTTGTTGAACCTCTTCCGCCGGGGAAAACATATTCCGAATGTTCTTTACCCTCAATATCAAAAAGCACCGACGAAAACGACGGTGCAACCATATTAGCCGGTATTCCTTTGTACTCCGAACCGTCACTCTTTGGCGGTTCAGCCTTTTTGCGTTCAATGTCGAGATAGGCATTGTCGAGCTTGATTTTATGATTTTCAAAAACATTGTCACGAATAATATTTCTTAATTCTTTAATGGAATTAACATCACCTGTTTTAGCCTTTTTGAGAAGTGCCGCATTTACAACGAGCAAATTATTGACCAAATCTTCGTCAATCTCATCAACATTAATTCCCATATCAATAAGCATTTCCCAGTCGGCAGGAGTGTTCGCAGGCAAGGAAAGTAACATATCCATAACCTGTTTCATACTCTTTTTACGGCGGCGTGACTTGCCCGAAGCCTTACCGCCCTTTGCTCCGTTTTTCACGGCTTCATCACGGCTTTGGTCAGATGTAAACGGTATTAAATTTTTCTCATTGGGCAATCACCTCACCTCTTTTATCTGATTTTCCCTCACAACACAAAACCGCCCACAGCTGGAACTATGAGCGGTCTGTGCGATTTTTTTAAGGGGACATAAATGCCTATGTCGTTTTGTTGCTTTCTTCAGTTTACATTATATCACCCTGAAACCGAAAAACCGAACAACTTTTACCAATGGTGGCGGTTGCACATAATTCTTATGTTGTCGGGGGTATTGATTCCGCCTGTATCGACTGCAATCTTCGCCCAGCTGTATTTTAAGCCGAGGTGCATAAACAGGCAGTTTTCCACAAAATCATCCCGTGAGAGGCTGTTCAGAGCCGAGTTTCTGCGGATTTCAAGGTTCTGAATATCACGCTGAATATCAGCAATCTGCACCACCGCATTGCCCACTCTGTCGGATGTCTGACCTGACGGGACAATTCGTTCACCCAGCGTCACCGCCGTGTTGTCCGCCTCAGCCTGAATCCGTGCCATTTTCGCCCTGAGCCGTGAAATCTCTCGGTTGATGTCCTTAATCTCTCTTGCTGTCAATCCGTATCTACCTCACTTTCAAGCCAATGTTTCGTGCAGTCAATGCAACTGCCATTGAATCGCTTTTCCAATTGATTTGATTTTTTCAAAGTTTGTCATCGTTACTTACCTCTGCACATTATATACCAAGCTGATTACATGCACGATAAAATCCTTCTGCCCATAAATAAACACGAGGATGTATTCGTTTACCACAATCATAAAGCCACTCAAAGTAATCAGCATCAAGTTCAGAACAAAAATCTACAATCAGTTCTGACGGTATAAACTTGTTGCCGTAAATGCAGTTTGAAACTTCATGTTCAAGTTCTTCCCAGACATCATCTTCCGATTCCATATAACACGAACTATGTTCGCTATACGAAGATATTATTTCATCGGAATCAAAATCCTTAAGATTGTATTTAATACTCTCTACAACATTTTTTTCGTCATAATAAAACAAATTTGATGCTGTTTGAATCTTGCTTATGTAATACTCAATATCATTTTTTACATAATTTTTAAGATTTGACGGCTTAATTTTGTTATACCAAGTAGCAATGCTATCACCCAAATCACCGCTAACTATTAAGCTACCTCTTTTCTTATCTACTATGTAATTCACATAATAATCTCCGCTTCCATCAGCTCTTTGCCAATCAATAATTAGGTAACGGTCTGTGTCCTGAATAAGCGTTGCTTTGTGTGTGTTAAATTTCTCGCAGAATTTAGCGATTCTTTCTTTTGTCATCACTCTTCACCTCCTACAAGCTCGGGATTATCGTAGATATTGCCGATTACTTCAATTTGTTTCAAATCTTGATAATATCCAAACGATAAGGTTTCAAGTGTTGAATACACAAGACCAAAATACGCTGTTCCGTTTCTTTGTTCAAACACTACATTATGAACAGTATCACCATATTTTACAATATCCCCCTCAAAAATCTTCGTGCCATTCTTGTCGGTCAAGCCTGTGTACTGTCCGACTGTTTCGGGATCTACCGCAACATACACCGTTGCATCGGGTGTTATACAGCAACCTTGTTTAGTCACAAGCAAAGTGCCCTCTGACCACTTACCGTTAGCTATCGTCTTGCCTCTGAATAAATATTCTCTCATCACTTAATCCCCCTCTATTTCCAAATTAAGATAGCTTTCGTTATCTATCTCGTTTCTCAATTCCTGTCCATAGTCAATGCCTTTGTATTTTAATGCCATAGTTTTATCAAATTCTTTGTGCATTTTAATAGAGGCATATTCTACATTGTTCTTGTATTCCTCGGTAAATTCTTCTGCCCCATCTTTAACATTTGCAATATATCTCAGGGCTTCAAGATTTAATTTATAAAGTCGCTTTGCTCCGAATCCGAAATGGCGACTCAATATTACGGAAGCAAGTTCCAACCCGTAACCGATACCGGTATCAAACATTTCACCACGAATACGATCTTCGTGCTGTTTACTTCTTAATTTCCAGTTGCTTTTCATTTATCACAACTCCTTTTTAATTTAATATCGCATATTTTCTCTGTGCTTGCTTAATTCTCGCAGCTCTGCAGTCCTTGCAAATGTCATTACTTTTTCGTTCATAAAAGGTAATTCCACATCTTTTGCAGAATTGTGGTTCTATTCTATTAAATGATGTGCAGCTGTCGCAGTCTTTTTCGTTTGCCGTACAGCCGTTTATGTTATCCCAATAGGTACAACAATCTTTTTGCCAAAATTCAGCGTACTCACTCTCAACATTTGAGTTCTCTTTCGCAACACATTTAATTTCACCTGCAAGCATAGATAACAAGACTTTTACCTTCTCCTTGTCCTCATTAGACATAAACCTCTTGTATTTAATCGTCCTGTCCGGAAGATTATCGCCAAACTGACCATTGCCAATGTATGCTCTTACCTTATCAAGCCTTTCGGTCAAGTAATAGTCAAATACTCGACCTCTGATAGCTTTAGCAGATTTATCAAGCACATCTGACATTTCTTCATACTTATAGCCTGATTTAATCATTTCACCAAGCTTCTTAATTTCTTCAGCCGTCCACTTTATGTGATTATTTGCCTTAACCGGTCGCTCCTTAATACCAAGGTCTAATATTCTTCTCTGTATTGCTCCTTCCGTTCTATTAAGCAGTATCGATAATTCTCTATAGCTATATTTATGTTCAGCAAGAAATTTCTTAAGTCGCTCATCTTCAACAGCAGTCCAAGGTGATGTAATAAATTTATGGCTGTGCCTTATATCAGTTCTTCGCTTTTTATCAACCCAATCAGGTTCTACACCAAGATAATACTTTTCAAATTTGGAGAAATTCAAAAAGCTCTGATTCTTGTATGCCCATTCCCAAAATTCATCAATATAAACTACCTCAAACTTTTCTTTCTGCCTGCAAATCGTATGTAGAGGAAGGCCTCTATTTTGTGCCCAAGAAATTTTGATGTAACCTCCGCTACTTTGATTACCATAAACAGCTTCGCTCAAATATGATAAAGTTACATATCTATCTCCACAGCTTAGAAAAGCTCCAAGCTTTAATTTATTAACTTTGTTAAGTACCGAATAAACAGAGCGTGATAAATGTTTTGTAATGTTTTTTACACTAACATTTCCCCACGCAGATGTTAAATACTCAACTTCTTCTGTTGTCCAATTTCGTCTCATTTTGTATACCTACAACACCAGCCCGTACCTATCTGCTCTGAATACGGACACTTTTTGCAGCAATAAACGCATATGTACAAACCTTTTTCAGAGTACGGGCATTTCCGTATGCTACACGGATGATATTCGTATTTACACTTGCAACACATTTGCAATTTCATTAGCAGCAATCACCCAATTTCAGATATTTTTCAATTGCTTGCTTTGCTGATGTACTGCCATAACATACCTTTACGGCGTATCCACACCGTGAAAGATTCTGCAACCATTTATCCTGATGTTCAGAAGTCTTATTGTTGCCGACTTTAAGCTCGATATATAAGCCGTGATATTTACCTTTTGGCACAGCAAGGCATAAATCCGGAACACCTGCCCTAACTCCTTGCCTTTTAAGATGTGCAGCTTCGGCTTTATCTCTTCTGCCACCATTTGGAACAGTGTACAGCATTGAAAGTTCAGGATGTATTTTCATTTGCACACATTTATCCGCCCATTTAATGAGTTTACATTGCTCCTGTGCTTCAGACATCATTTTCATTTCCTCTCGTAAAACGGTAATTCTTATTTTTATCGGCTTTAATAAAAATTTTCGGATTAGCCATTTCTGAAATTCTACTGCCTAAAGCCTCATCAATCTGCGAAATCTGTTCAAGTGATAATTCAGATGTTATGACAGTCGGCAATCCTTCATTGTATCTGTAATTGATAATCTTAAATGTAGCATTGACATCAGCTGTTGAGACAAAATCGCCCCTGCGAGTTTTAAAGAAATCATCAATGTAAAGAATTTCCGCTTGCTTATATGAATTTATGAGAGCTTCATACACCTCTAAATTACTCGATGCCTGCTTGATTTTGGTAATATCATCCTGCCAAAGCATATATTTAGGTGCTTTGCCTTTTTTGAGTAATGCTCCGACAATAGCCGTACATATATGTGTCTTTCCACAACCGGGCTGACCGCCGAAGAAGAACCAATCAGAGCATTTGTCAATGTACTCATATGCTTTATCTTTCACATATTTCTGCCAATCTGAGGTTGTCTTGTAACTTTCAAAAGTATATCGTTTAAGAAGTTTTTGAAGACCGCTGTTCTGCATTCTGTGAAGTTCATCTCGAATTTTCATACAATCACATTTGCAAGCAACCACATCATATGTAACCTGCCCGAAAGGCGTTTCGCCTGCCTTTACACGGTAAATATAGCCTCGGTTCATACATTTCTCGCACTCATAGCCAATGAGCTTACCGGGTGTTGAGTTAAACACTTTTGCTTCTTGTTCGGCTCTTTCTCTCGGAGTGAGTTCTTTAGAAGACTTTCTCGCCCGTTGGATAATTTCCTCCGCTCGCTGTGGTGACATTATTCTTGACATTATCGCTTGGATTGAATCCATATCCTACACCTCCTCTGTCTTGGACCTTATTAAGCCATTTAGTAATGAACCCTTTAATGCCGGTTCTTGTTTTTCTCCTGCTCGGATTAGCTTCGAGCCACCCCAACATCGAACGCAATTGTTGTTCTACATCAACAGCAGGATACAAAATTTTGTAGTGCTGAACATCAGATTTTGAAACTGAATAATTACTCTTATCGTTCAAGGGTAATGTAATAAAAATATTTTCACCGGCGGTGTCGGCTGCATTTGCAGACGGCATCGCACAGTTATTATTTATATTTACTTTACTTTTCTTTACTTTACTTTTCTTTGTGTCATTCTCGGAGAGATTATGCTCATTCTCGGAGAGATTATGCTCATTTTCAGGTATAACTATATAAGCCTTTGTTTCTTCCGTTTTCAAAAGCCAATATAATCTATTTATTGTGCGACCTCGCACGGAGCGTTTTTCGATAGCGTACATATATCGTTCTTGCATCATTTTGTTGGTCAGTATGCTCTCCCTATCAAACAGCCCGTTATCAAACAGCCCAATTCGTAAGCAAAGCTTAACTACCTGATTTACCGTATCTGATTTAATTCCACCGCTCATTCGTTTCGCTATCGTGGCAGCACTGGTTTCTTCTCGCCACTCATAATAGTAACCATTTGTTGCATAAGCTTTGGTACAAATCCAAAAAAATACTCCAAAGCCGTCCCAACCCTGTGCATCAATAAGCACATCAAATCTCTCATCATCATCGAACAAGTGAACATCCCAAGCCGCAAAGTCAAGCCCTCGCTTTGGTTGTCCAGCCATTCACTGTATCACCTCTTTCTTTTTGTATTAAGTTTCAGCTTTGTACAAAGATATTCATCAAGCTCTATACCGTAGATTTTGTACTTATCAAACAGCTCTTTTTCGTGCCGATGTGCTTCATCGTGGTGCTTTCTGCAAAGGCATATAGCTTTTAATCCTATATGTACAATCTGTTCCCTATCTCGCCCCATACCAATTCTGTCAACATGATGAACTTCACCTGGTGCATTGCATATTGCACACTTACGATTTTCAAGACAACTGTACAAGTATCTGCCTATATCATCTGTAACATTAAGCAGAGTATCTCTTGTTCCGATATTTTGGTAGAAACAAAAATCTATCAGATAGCTTATGAAATCTCTTGCTACGCTTTTTTCGCAATCAGACAGCGAAAAGTATTCAATGCCAAATTCACCGCAAAAATTAAACTTGAAATATTCTTTAATCCATTCGGGATTATCTCCGCACCAAAATGCTATATCTCTGATGATTGCGTATATTTTTCTTCGCTGTTCGGCAGAAATCGTGCGTCCGTCAACAATTCTGAGTTCAATTTCATGTACTTGTTTCTGTGCAAGTTCTCTGCCGATACGCTCATGCGGTCTTACTATTAAGTTATATCCGTCATAAGATACTATGTTCGCTGATGTAATCATACTAAGTCCTCGTGTTGGTGCATATAAACGAAGAAACTGTTATTACCCATATTTTGATACAACCATTCATCGCACTTTTCTTTGCTCAAATGTGTACGAAGAACTCTATCTTCGTACACATATTGACCTTTCAATCGTTTATCTTTTATTCGATTAAGTAATTCTGTTTTTGAGTAGTTAGCTTCTACAAGATACAAATCGTAGTTCTTAGCTGTTATATGAGCGATTTCCGATGTATCAGTTGCGTATATAACTTTATATATCCCCTGTTGAGTGTTGAAGTGTAACTTCCAGCCGATATTAGGAACATCATGCCGAAGTGGTACTGCTGAAAAAGTAATATTGCTGATTGAGTACCATTTATCCTGAGCGACTATGAAAGAATTGTATTGAAAGGAGGTATCACCTAATAAAAAAAGCTTTTTGCAAAGATAATTGGGGTAAATTATCCGAATACAAGGGTGTTCGGACAGCAGTCGCTTTAGAGTAGCAACATTACAATGGTCTCCGTGTTGATGAGTTAAAAAAACATATTTAACTCGGTCAACCACTTCACACTCAACAAGTTTGCTGAACGGCACTCCGCAGTCAATCAAGACCTGACCGTCAAGAAGAACTGCGTTGCCCTTAGAGCCTGTACTTATTATCTCAACATCAATCATCTCACTCTGCAAGATCATCGATTGAGAATGCTTCATCGGAATCAATCTGCTGTTCAGATGATTCCGGTAATGGGGCATCTGACGGTACATCTGCGTCAATCATTGTATTCGTTTCATAATCGGGAGTACCGTCGGCATTGATTATATGATTGTCAGCTTCATACGCTGTCTGCATTTCAACACTCATAACGCCCCATTTGCTGATAAGCTGTCTGAGCATTGTTTTCTTAGCCATCGCATCAAAATCCTTTGCCCAAAATGTATAGCTTGTACCCTTATTGACATCGCTTGCATATCCAGCTGAATACTTCATAGCGTGCTGTTTCATCTTATCCTTACTCCAGTAAAGAGCTTTCTCAAAGCCGTTTACATAGCGAAAATAAGCATAATATCCGATTGTTTCAGCTGTTTCACGCTCTGTTTCATCTTCAATCATTTTGATTGTAATTTCTTCTGTGAGCGGATCCCAATTAAGAAGTTCTCCCTCTTTGATTTCCACCACATTAAGTCTTTTATACTGTCCTGAACGGATAGCAAGCTGAATATAGCCACGATAACCAAGAACGAATGTTGCTGTTGTACGATTGTTCTTACGGTCCTTAAACGGAACCATGTAATACTGTCCAAGCTGTGGTGATGGTGGCAAGCCGAGCGAATGTCCGCAAAGTGCCGCTGAAAGAATTGTTCCTGCATCACATTCTTCGAGTGCCGGATTGGTACTCACTACTGAGGTAATAGCCGCCGTGAACTTTTGGATTTCCTTCGGGTCTTTCATTGAATTTGAAAGGCTTTTCTGAAAAGCCACTGTCTGGAGCATGGCTGAAAATTTTGGTTTTCTCTGCTGAATCTGATTCTGAATGTTATAATTACTCATATCTTAATCCCCTTTCGCTGATTAACTGTTTTACCGTAAGAGCAAAATCTTTAAGCTGAGATTTTGTTCCGTATACTTTGAAAGACAATGACAGAACTTTTTCATCTTGCTGTGGCTGTTCTGATATTTCTTCAACCGGAGGAGCAACTTCTTCAGGCACATTTGCAACAAACGGTTCATATTCGGCAATAGTATCTTTCATGACCTGTTCAGTCTTTTCACGCTCTGCTTTTTCTGCTTCTGCTCTGGCTTTTTCTGCTTCAATAGTCTTGTATCTGTTTGTTACCGCTGTAATAGCACCTGATACATTCAAAGACTGCTTGTATTCGTAAAGGATTTCGTCTTTGTGTTCCTGTATAGCAATAAGCTTTAAATCATCCATAACCTTGTCCAAAAAGGTCTTAATGGTTTCTTTTAGCTTTTTGAGAGATACGCTCATGGTTATATTCAGATTAACCTGCTCATATGTTACGAAGTCAATACCGAGTGATTTCTTATATTCTTCAAAATAACTCATAGACTTTTCGTATTTAACCCTTTTTAATTCCTGCTCGGTAGCGTTAATTTTGCCCTTGAGCGCCGAATCTGCCTTTTTGTACGGATTTGTTACACAATCCTTATAAACTGTTTCAAAGGCTTCATAAGGAGTTATTATTTCCGACTTAACCGCTTTTCTGCGACTTTCAAACTCAGAAAATTCCTTATTGAGTTCCGAACGAAGTTTCTTGATTTCTTTGTAATTTTCGTCGGTACAGACCATCTCACAAGCTGAATTCACTTTTTTTTCAATCACAGATTTTACTGATTTGAGATTTTCAATGATAACAGGTATCTGCTTTACCTGTATCAATGATGATTCAGATTCGGTTTCTGCAACCTCATTAAGCGATGCAAGAACAGTTGTTTCTTGCATCTCCGGTGAATTGGTGGGTTCTGTAATTTTTGTCATAGGTTTAATCTCCTTCCCATTCTTCCTCGGTAATGCCATGAAAAGTATCAGCACATTCTCGAGAACAGAAAATGTCATCGTTTGTATCTCTGAAATATGTATAATCAGATCTGAGTTCTGAATTACACATTCTGCAATATCCCATAACTTGTGGTTTTGGTGCATTAGGGCAAGCAGATTTACACGGAGTACTTCTGCACACTTCACACATTTAAAATATCTCCTTTTTCGACTGATTATAACTATTGATTTTTCACTTCAATATGCTATAATGATAGGTGTTTAAATTTCTTTTTGTTTAGTCCCGTATTGCTATGCTCAAGCAATGCGGGATTTCTCATTTTTATCAAGCTGAATTTCAAATAAAGCCTTTGAAATTCTCTCTGCTCTGAGTTCTTCTTTGATAAGCTGCATAAGATAATAATCTTTCAGGCGTTCACCGTTTGCGTCACCGAAACGATTGATGATAACAGCCAGTTTGGTTTTAGCATGAGCCTTGGCTATTTCAAACTCAGATTCAGTGCATATGTATCCGTTTGAGGATATAAAATCAGTGTAATTCAAAATATTTTCCCACCTTTATATTTGATAAACATTTTGCTAAGGTCCGCAAAATGTTCTTTTCATCAAACAACCTTGTAGTCGTGCATTTTTCCGTAGATGTCCTTGACTTTGATTTCGCTGTCTTGATTTAAAGTTAATCTTTTCATCGGTTACACCTCTTTGCTGATAAAATCTGTAGCACGATATAGCGTTACGTAATCCCCATCAAGGTCGTCATCGTAATACTGTGCTATCTCATCGCTCATCGCTTTAATTATCACGGCGTAGTAATCTTCTTCCCATTCTTTCGCCGCTTCAATTATTTCATCGAGCGTAAACTTGCCTTTAGCTTTTTTGAGTTTCAGGCACCAGCGTCCCTCAACATCATATCCGCTTTCGACTGTTGTCCCCTTTTTCATTTACTGACCCCCACACATTCAATATTGAATGCTTCGGATTCAGGCGTTTCAAGGGCTTTGAGCTTGCGTTTTAGCTCTCTGTTCTCGTGACGATAACCGCTTGACGCTGTTTTCTCGAGGGCAAGATCTGTTCTTGCGTTTCTCAGCTCAATACTGAGATGTCTGTTCTCTGCTCTGAGGTTTTCGATATCTTTGAGCAGTTTCCTTTTTGTCGGGTAGTTTCTTAACCACATTGTTAATGCTCCTTTATGTATTGTCTGATTTCTTCCTTATCAAATCGCCAAAGCTTTCCGATTTTGTGGGCAGGAAGAACGCCCCTTTGTGCAAGTCGTGTTGTGTAATCAACATTAAGTGCAAGCAACCGTGCCACATACGGCACATCAATTATCACCGGCACTTCATCCCAATTGATGATAGGTCTTTCTCTCGGCATATGTACACCTCCTATTTTTCGTTGGTAATTTTGTCTGAAACGATTTCGACTGATTCAACATCAGCTACGCTGAGTGCCAGTTTGAGCAGTACAACCTTGCTGACCGTTCGTGTTATCTGATAGCTTGTAACATACGGAATTTCTGTTCCGTCAATTTCAAGAAGAAACTTGTCCTTTGTGTCAATAAGTTTAAGTTTTGCCATTTTCTCACCTGCTTTCTGTTTTACCTATCTTGATTTCTACACTCAAAGCCGTTAAGAGCCTGTCGGCATTTTCAAGAGAAATACTCTTTTTGCCTTTTTCCCAATACTGAATAGCTCTTTTAGTAAAGCCCGATTTCTTAGCAAGCTCACTTTGCGAAAAGCCTTTCTGTTTTCTGCTTTTGAGCAATATTTCAGCAAATTCATTGATGTGCATTGATTTCACCAACTTTCTATGATATACTATATGTAGTGATGAACGGCAATTCATTACACTATATAATGAAAGTGAGGTGTGCATTGTGCTGAGTTTTAAAAAATGGTTAAGCAAACAAGTTGTTATCGGTAGTAATGTTACATACAATACAGTTAATGATATAATCACCGACAATAATTTTCCTGAGAGTGTTTGCAAATTTGTAATGCTTGATTATCTTGAAAAAAATGCCGATGATAATACAATTGTTGTTTTTGATGATTTTTACAGAGATTATATTAAATACATCACTCAGAACACCTACCCTGTGGATTAACAAACAACACAATTGTTCCCGTTGGATATCTTTTATCCACATTCTTTGCTTTGTGTAATACACCGTACGATTCGGCAGTTGTATAACTATCTACATCTTCCCTATTGCTCAGCTCTTCTACCAACTGAGCGGTGGGGATTTTCTTTAATTCATTCATCTTTCTTCACCTCTTTTCAGCGTGGTAGTTTCCTTGTTTATAAGGTTTTCAAGTTCTGCGATACGCTTTGTAAGAGCACCGAGGTTTCGATAAACTTCAAGCATATCCGCCGTGTAATTAGGCACTTTTTCCTCAACGATTTTCATTCGTTTGTTAAGGTTGTCAAGTGCGCCGTACACATTAAAAATTTCGTCTGTATGAGTGTTAGCCATATAAATCTCCTCCTAAGCTGATTTCTGCTGTTCGGCTATCTGCTTGCCCACGACCATTCCTTTCATCATTGCAAAAGCAACAGCCTTTTCTTCGTCCGTCATATCAATCAAGATTTTCGCGAGCTCTGCGCCGATTGACTTGATGTCCATCTCCTGTTTATCTGTCATTGTTTTCACCTCCTCGTTGACTTGTTGTATATATTGTAATCCTTTTTCTTTGACTTGTCAATATAATTTTAAAACTTTTTTTAAAATAAATATTGACTTGTTGTATATTTTGTTTTATAATAATAAGCGAAGAGAGGTGACAACGCAATGACCATTAATGACAGATTAAAGGTTGTACGCACAAATTTAGGACTATCTCAGCAAAAATTTGCAGATAAACTTGGTATGAGTTGCAATTTTATAAATTTATGTGAAAACGGAAAAAGAGAATTGTCCGAAAGAACTATAAAGGACATCGGAGCTGTTTTTAATGTAAACCTCGAATGGCTCAAAACGGGCGAGGGAGAGATGTTCGACGAAGAAAGCGAAGATGTCGTGATTGATGCTCTTAGAGCAGAGTATGACCTCGACGAAATCGACATTGACATTATCCGTACATATATAAGTATGGCTCCGCTTGAGCGGCAAGTGTTTAAGAACTTTATTAAAGGAGTTTCGGACAAAAACAAAGGGGAGCGTTAAGCTCCCCCGTGACCGTTCAAATTACGACGATATATGATTTTTATAAATTTCAGTATAGCTACTAAGGCTTTGTGATTTTCGATTGATTCTATGTATTCAATTATTTCTTGCCGGATTGCTGTGTTTTTCTTCATGAATTAATTTCCTTTCATTCGTAAGATTCGGACAAAATTCCTATAATTTAATTATAGAACTTCTGTTCGACAATTTCAAGTAGTAAACATTGGCAATATATTACAAAGTCCCATTAAACGGACTTTGCTACAATATTTTACACGGAGGTGTTAATATGGATAGTTGTGCAAAACTAAAGAAACTAATACAGACCGCAAACGAGCTGTTAGATAAAAGAGTAACAGCCGATTTACCCGAGTTTAAAACTTGGCACGCAAGTGCACTTAGATTTTTAACAAACGAGTTTGGCGAAGACAGCATTGAAGTTACAAACTTTAAAAAGACACGCTTTCAGTGTGCGTTATTTGATGATGAACAGCAACGAATTTGGTGTTCTAATGGATTAAAAGCAACAATTCCGACATTTGAGGAATTGCTCAGCGACCTTGATGAAGATGATGAAAACACACCAAAAAATGATAGTAAGATAAACAGCAATAAGGTGTTTATTGTTCACGGACACGACGGCGAACTAAAATATAAAACAGCTGAGCTTTTAAGAAAACTTGGTGTAGAACCTATTATCTTACACGATCAGCCAAATTCCTGCAAAACAATTATTGAAAAAATTGAAGATTTCGGTAGTGAAGCAAGTGCGGCTATTATTCTTTTTACTCCCGATGATGTCGGCAAAGCAGTTTCAGAAGAAGAAACCAGAACAAGAGGAAGACAAAATGTTGTTTTTGAGGCAGGTTATTTTATGGGGCTTCTCGGAAGGAATAAGACCATTTTAATTCAGTCAGATAGTTCTATCGAATTACCCGGTGATTTAAGCGGTGTTGTTTATTCTAACGACGCAAGTGAATTTACAATTGCAAAAGAGTTAAAAGCTATGGGGTTCAACATTGATTTGAATAATCTAATGTAATCAACAAACTTCATACATCGACAGCCATGGTCTGCCGATTAAATAGGATAAATAAAAAAAATCCGCCCTAAAATAGGAAATCAATTTCCCATTTTGGGGTGATAAAGCGAAAATGTTTACTCGAGTAAACAAAATAAGTCAGCGAAAATGTCCACTCGAATGGACAAAACAAATTCTGAAAATGTGCAATCGATTGCACAAATTGGAATGATAAAGCGAAAATGTTTACTCGAGTTTACATTTTGCAGTAATGTTGAGGTGGTATCTTGAGGAGGGTTTACGGGTTTTTCTAACCTTTCGTATAAGAAAAATAAACTAATATTATATATATAGAAAGGGTTCTTTAAAATAGCCCCAAACCCACCACAAGCCTCCGTACATAAGCAATAAAAAATCCGCCCTGCTCGACTGGTACTCGAACAGAGCGGAATCATCCACACAGGGTGCAGATGATACGATTACACGCAAAATAATTGTATCACATTCCCTTGTGTTTTTCAAGTAATTTAAAGCACAAGGGATTTTTGCACCCTTTTTTAAGCAAAAGGAGTGTATAAAATGAAAAAACGCAAAGACGGGCGCTATCAGAAGAACATCTATATCGGACGAGATGAAAACGGTAAACGAAAGTACAAATCCGTATGTGGCACATCACGAAAAGAGGTTGAAACGCTTGCCGCCGAATTAAAACAAAAACTCGGCAAAGGCATAGATATCTCATCAGATGATACATACGGATGTTGGAAAAAACGCTGGCTGACGGTTCAGAGGTCACTGCAAACACCACAGCAATACAAAACGCTTGAACGGTATCTCAAACATTTTACAGAACTTGAACCTTACAAAATTAACAAACTGACAATTGCCGACTTTCAGGAAATCGTGTTTGACTTAGCCGCTAAGAACCCAACAACAGGCAAGCCCACAGCGAAAAAATCGCTGAAGGAGTTCATCGCAACCGCAAGCCGAGTGTTTGAGTATGCTATTGAAAACCGAGCTATCGACTTCAACCCACTGAAATATGTCAAAATATCAAAGAATGCGGCAAAGAAAAAAGAACGCAGAGCCTTGTCACCTGAAGAGCAAAAGCTAATAATCAACACTCCACACAGAGGAAGATTGCCGGCAATGATTATGTTGCTTGCAGGACTGCGAAGAGGTGAATGCCTCGGCTTGCAATGGGCGGATATTGACTTGAAACGCAACAAAATAAATGTTCATCAGACTTTGGTTCTTGACGGAAACAATTCTTACATAAAAGCAGGAGCGAAAACAGAAGCAGGTGTCCGCAAGGTTGACATTCCGACCGTTCTGTCAGACTATCTGAAAAACCTTGCACCCCACTCCCCATTTGATTATGTAGTCACAACCACCAAAGGCAAACTTATGACAAATTCAGCGTGGCGGAGATTGTGGGAGAGTTACATCAATTGCCTAAACCTCGAAGCATTCAATTCACAGCAAGGCAAAATTGTCGGCATTGCTCCACGCAGTAAATACTGCCCCGACGGTATTCCGCAGGTCATAGAACCGTTTACAGCTCATTGTCTTAGACACACCCACGCAACAAATCTTTTCTATTCGGGCTATGATATTCTCTACATTCAACACCAGTTAGGGCATACCAAACCCGAAACCACCTTGAACATTTACACGCATTTAATGCAAGATGATACTGAAGCACCTGCGAAAAAACTTGATGATTTTCTCAATCGTAAAATAAGCTAAAAAATAAATGCAAGGCAAATGTTAGGCAACCGAACTTGAAAAGTCCGATAAACACTAAGTTTTTCACACATTTATTAGGTGGTTTGGGACCAAGATGCCGCAGGTTCAAGTCCTGTCACCTCGACCAAAAAAGGTGGTTTTTTAACCACCTTTTTCTTTTTGCCAAAATTACTTAAAATGCCTTAAAAGTGGCTTAAACACTGGGTTTTTGAGATTTTAAAAATTCAGTTGAGTAATTTTGAATTAAGTTAAAACAAGATAAAATGCAGTCAAACTTACTGTCAAACTTACTGTCATTTTAGTTTGCCTGCCGATTTTCAAGGAAACAAGATAATATATTTTTAAAATTTATTACATCGTAACACAAAAGATTTTTTATTATTAAAACAACAAAGAGGTTAAGCAATTTTTTCTAATGCTTAACCTCTTTTTTTATTTTGTTGATTACAGAGCATTCCCATATCATAACTACCCTCCTCGGGGTTATAACTTTTCCTATAAATACCTCCTTTAATATGTTTATATTATAACATATATCATAATTAAGTTAAATACTTTCTTTAGTATAATATTTATTTTAGCATAGAAAAAGAGGGTTCATAAAGAACCCTCTCTTCCCAATAATTATTTTAAGGATTTATACTTGCTATCGAATTTAATTATCTGTACTCCCAGTGACCGCCATCTTTGACTTTCTCGTCATAAGCTTCTTTCCAATAGCCGTCTTCTACTGTCTTTGTGCCTACCTGAATCTGTCGCTTTTCAGCGTGATAAGCACCTGCACCATTTGTTTCCAATTCCCAAAATAAATGCTCATCCATCTGGTTGTCATCTAATAACTCTTTACCACAATTATTGCAAATATTTACCCATCTTGTCTCATATACTGGCTCTTCCTTTGTACCTACTACTTTCCAATAACCTTCGTGGTGTACTGTCTTATAGTCATCTACCCATACCTTCTGCTTTGGCTTTTCTGTAGGTGTTTCAGTCTTTGAAGATTCACTTGGCTTAGATGCTGGCTTCTGAGCTGGCTTTGTGTCGTTCTTTGAAGAGTTGCTCGGCTTAGACACTGGCTTATTGTCATTCTTAGAAGTGTCAACCTTTGATGTATTTGTCTTTGAAGAGTTGTCTTTCTTTGAAGATGTATTTGACTTAGTATCTTCCTTCTTTTCGGTGTTACCCTTGTTGCTGTTATTGTTGTTAGATACTGTAGCTTTTACATCGTCAACCTTAACTGTAACTGTCTTACCGTCATCGGTTTTTACTTCTACCTTACCGTCTTTTACTTCGACTTTCTTACCATTCTTATCAGTGATGTTGCCATCTTTGTCGACTTTGATTTCACCCTTGTCTACCAAATCTTTAACTGCCTTTGGTACTGTTACCGCAGGAACTGTAGTTGCCTGTGCAGTGGCCTGAGCAGAAGTTGTTGCGGTCGGAACTTTGTCACTTTTACAACCTGCAAGAAGACTTGTGCCGACTGTTGTGCCTGCAAAAAGTAAGGTCATACCGCAAGCCATAGCTATGACTTTTGTCTTAACCGCTGTAACTGCACCTGTCTTAACCGCAGTTGCGGTACTCGATTTTACCGCTGTTGAAACACCCTTTGAAGCCGCAGTTACAAGGCTTTCACCGTTTGGAAGTGTGATTGTAATGCTCGGTACTTTAAGGCTCTTTGCCTGCTCTCTAAAAATTGTTGTAAAGAACGGAACAAATACAACACCGTGAAGCTTGTCACCGCTTTTGTTTTCGTAATCTTCAATTGCAGTTTTCATCTTTGCCCTTGAATAGTTGAGCCTTGAAAGCACAGTACCCCTTGAACATTCAAAGACTTCTGCGATTTCATCAACAGTCATTTCATTAAAATAGTGCATAATCACTGTCTGATACTGAACATCGGACAGTACTTCCTGCATAATCGAAAGAATAATTTCTCTCTTTGCCTTGTCTGAAATGTATTCTTCGGGAATTGATATACGCTCGTCAACTATTGCCTGATTTTCAAAAATTTCATCGTCCAGTTGGATTTCACCTTTACCTTTCAAATAATTTTTGCACTTATTAACGGCAATTCTGTTAAGCCAACTTCTGATTTGTGATGATTTTTCCAAAGATTGGATTTTTAAAAAAGCCGTTATGTAAGTTTCCTGCATAATGTCCTGTGCGGTTGTTTCGTTCTTTAAAAAGCTGATACAAGTAAACCACACTTCACGCTCTGTAAGCTTGTAGAGCTTTTCAAATGATTTGTTATCTCCCTTCTTAATTTTCTCTACTAAGTGGGAAATGTTCATAAAATAACCTCCTCTCATTTCCTTTCATAATATAGACAATTTAAAACGGCTTTTGATTTTATAAAATCCGAAAAAATTTTAAAATTTTTCAAATTTTGTCGATTTTTTTAAAAAGCAAATATTTTTCGCATAATTTTGCATAAAACAAAAAGTGCGTAGCTGAAGCTACGCACGAAAAATACATAACTCTTTTGTCGCCAAACAAAATTTTAAACTATACTAAGAAAGTATGCTAAAACAGAGCCTGTATTTTTACCGAAATAAAAATACACACTTAGGTGAACTTAAAATTAAATTTTTGTTTGGCATTTTTATTTTAGCATACAATATGTGAAAATTCAATATTATTTTAAATTAACTTTTAAAATTTATGTAAAAGAATTTAACAATATCAACTCCGTACTATCATATTTCAGTTTATCAAACATCCCGTTTACAAGCAAAAGTATATCGTTGTATTATTGTTATTATACAGAATTAAATTTGCATAAAAAAATCAGGCAATCGTTATGACTGCCCGATTTGTTTTTGGAAAATTTACAATTTTAATCCTATTTATGCACTGTTTTACACGCACTAACCGTAATCAGAGTGCCATGACTTTTTGAGAGATTTCCGCCGGAGATGACACTGTGCCGACGCACTTGTACTCTTCGGTCTCTTCCTTGGTTTTAAAGCCCCAGCCGTATAGCACAGCGAGGAAGTCCATACCTATTTCTTCCGCACCCTTTGCCTCGATTGTGCTGTCGCCGACAAGGATACTTTCTTCAACGGAAACTCCTGTCTGCTCACACGCCTGCAAAAGCAGATGACTCTTTGTGAGGTTTGTACCGACATCTGTTGCACATACTGCGTCGAAAACATCCGACGCCTCGTAGGTTTCAAGAATATCCGTTGTGAACATTCTGTGCTTTTGAGTTGCTATTGCAAGCTTAAAACCGCTTTTCTTGAGTTCACGAAGAGCATCATAAATTCCGTCATAGACGGTGAACATCTCTTTTCCTTTCTGGGAATAAAGTTTACTGTAATTCTTTACGGCATATTCAATTTCGTCATCACTCATATTAAAGAGCGTTTTAAATCCGTATTCAAGCGGTGCGCCGATTACTCCGTAGAGTGCGCTGTGTTCAACAGGCTCATAGCCCATTGCAACTGCTGTTGTATTGAAACAATATAAAATTCCGGGGGCTGTGTCGGCAAGAGTGCCGTCAAAGCCAAAAACAACTAATTTTTTCATAAACCCACCCAATCTGCAAATAGATAAATTCATAAACAATTTTTTACAAAAGTCTTTGTCCTGCAAATATGGAAATACATCTCAAGGGGAATTATACCATTTTACGGAGATAAATACAATACTAATTTTTCCACAAGTATTAATTTGGGAATAAAAGTGCCGAAAAATATGCAATTATTGTTCTTTTGCAAGCATATGCCAATCGAAACAAGTCGAAAACCAGAGCTTTCAACTTACTTTATTTCTTGACAACATCGTGTGTGCGTTATAAAATTGAAGTACATTATATTGAAAGGTTATTTTATTATGACTTCTGCAAAGCATAAAAATCCGCCTGCCAAACCCAAAGAAAAATATTCGGTACAGCAGGCGCTCACAAACTATTATCTGCTTATTATGTTCACGCTTTTTCCGTTGTTTTTTACCGACGCATATTTTAACATCAGGCATGACAAGTATTACTTTTTCATTATATTGACGGGTATTCTCGTTATTGCGGAATTTCTTATTATTATGACCGCAAGCGTTGATAAACCGCCGGAAGACTCAAAGCTTGAAAAGCCTAAACCAAAGCATTTGTATGAAGAGCTTTCGTTTATGGACTGGGCATTTATTGTATTCCTCGGGATAAATGTCATTTCAACGCTGTTGTCTGCAAATCCTTTGGATGCACTTATGGGTACTCAGGGACGAAACAACGGTCTTGTGCTTATGGCATTTTACACCGCAGCATATTTTATGATTACAAGGTGCTTTAAATATTTTGAATACATATTCGTTGCGCTTGCGTTCGGTTCAATGATAGTTTATGCACTTGCGGTGCTTAACTCATTCTATATTGATCCTCTCGGGATGTTTACTCTTCTCACCGACCAACAGACTATTACCGACTTCACTTCAACAATCGGCAACAAAAATCTGCTTTCAAGCTACATCTGCATCGCTATGCCTGTTATGATTGCAATGTCGGTTATCACGGAGAAAACCTTGCTCAGGGCAATTTATCTTGTAGCAACAGGATTTGGCTTTGCGGCTCTTATGACTGCCGACAGCGATTCCGGCATTCTCGGTATGGCTGTATTTATGATTATTTACCTTATTTGGTTTTCAAACAGTCTTGTAAGACTTAAAAGATTTTTCCTTTCGGCAACTGTTATGCTGTTGTTTGCAAAGCTGCTCAGATTGTTCTCGCTCTGCTTTGACGACAAAAGCAAGGGCTTTGATAAGTTTCAGGAAATTTTCGTTTTCTCAGGCATCGGCTGGATATTGCTTGCAGCTTGTGCCGTTATTACAGGGATTTTATATCTTATTGATTACAAAAAACCAAGCATCACAATTTCAAAAGCCGTGCCGATTGCTCTTGCCGTTGTATTCGGACTTTGTGCTGTTGCCATGATAGGAATTATGGTTTATTTCAGTTGTATTGACACCAAAACCGACCTCGGCAGTTTTGAAAGAATTATCCGCTTTAACGATATATGGGGTACGCACAGAGGCTTTATGTGGATAAGGTCGATATGGATTTTCGGCGACGCTTCATTCATTGAAAAGCTGTTCGGCGTAGGTCCGGATATGTTCTACTCCGCATTCAGTCCGTACTTTGACGACCTTTCAAAATACGGTGACAGCTCAACAAATGCCGCTCATAACGAATATCTAAACTACCTTATCACAATCGGAATTACGGGACTTCTCTCCTATCTTGCCATTGTGTGCGGTACGATTAAGAACGCAGTTAAGTATGCAAAGGAAAATCCGATGCTGATTGCGTGCGTTTCGGCTGTTATCTGCTATGCTGTTCAGGCTGTTGTAAACCTTTATCAGCCGATTACAACTCCGCTGTTTTTCATCTTCATAGCTTTGTGCGAGGCTTTTGTAAGAAACGCCAAGGCTGAAAAATCTGCCGTATAAAGATTATGACTGCATTTCAATTCGGATAAGAAGATTCTGCATTGACTCGTTGCGGTCACGGCGGTATCGTCCCAGCTCGTAGAGGCTGTCGGGATTTTTAGTAATTATATTGGGCTTTTCCGTACAGGTTAGTGTACACGAAAAGCCCATTTCTTTTATCAGCTTTTCGGTCAGATCATTTTTTGCACCGAACGGATATACAAAGCAGGTCGGTTTTTTCCCTGTTGCATTTTCAAGCAAGCCTTGAGCTTTGACAACATCTTCCGTAAGAATAGATTTATATACTTCGTCACTCTCCCCCGCTTTTGGCAAAACACCCTTTCGTGATTTCAAAGAATGCATATCGTACGAATGATTCTGAATTTCAACATAACCCGAATCGGACATTTCTTTCATATCGTCAAAAGTTATATGACCGTAGGTCACGGAAATATCCTTGGTTTCGGTGAATTTTTCGGACACTGAGGCAATCGGAGATATGACCGCCTTGCAGTTGTATTTTTCGAGCAAAGGGAGTGCATAATAATAATTATTATAATAGCCGTCGTCAAAGGTCAGCATAATGCATTTTTCGGGCAATGATTTTTTGCCGTAAACATAATCGGTAAGGTCTTTTACAACAACGGTTGTGTAGCCGTTTTCGGCAAGATATTTTAAATCATTTTCAAATAGAGTCGGCGAAACAGTGTAGTCATTTTGCAATTTTTCATCCTTTAAAAGTGAGTGATACATTATTACGGGCAGTTTTACGCTGTCGGTATCAGCCGTTGTTTCTTTTGTTGCACCTGTCATTACCGATATTAAAATTACCGCAGACAGGAAGAATGCCGTAAAAATGATAATTTTTACTGTTTTGTTTGATTTCACTATATTTCCTCCCAATTATTTGTGCAAGATTTTTTATCTATTATTCTTTATTGTAAATATAATTAAACATCTGCGTGATAGAATATAGCCAAAGTTAATACTGATTACTGATTTTGGTCAATCGGTACTGACTAATATTGCATAAGGATTTATGAATTATGGCAAAAAGAAATTTCAGCTCAAAACGCAATGCAATTTACAACGCTGTGTGCGGTACGGACACTCATCCGAGCGCACGCTGGGTTTATGATAAATTAAAGCCCGAAATTCCCGACCTTAGTCTTGGCACGGTTTACAGAAACATTGCTCTTTTTAAAGATGAAGGAAAGGTCAGCGTTATATGCAATGTAAACGGTGAGGAGCGTATTGACGGCAACACAGAGCCGCACCCCCACTTTGTATGCAACAAATGCAAGGCAGTTATTGATGTTGAAGACAATCAAAATGCTGATGACCTTGAGTCACAGCTTGCCGAAGAGGGATTTAAGGTAGAAAACAGATTTGTTATCTACTACGGCATATGTCCTAAATGTTCGGCAGAAGTACACTAATATTTATTACAAAGGAGAAGTAATTATGAAATGGTATTGCACAGTATGCGGTTATGTTTATGAAGGTCCCGAAGCTCCCGAGGCTTGCCCTGTTTGTAAGGCACCGAAGGAAAAATTTAAGCAGATGGACGAGGAGGCATCTTTCGCAACAGTTCACGAGGTTGGCGTTGCTCAGGGCGTAAGCGAAGATATTCTCAAGGATCTCAGAGCTAACTTTGAGGGAGAATGCAGCGAAGTCGGTATGTATCTTGCAATGGCAAGAGTTGCAGACAGAGAAGGCTATCCCGAGGTTTCTGCCGCATTTACAAAGTATGCTTTTGAAGAGGCTGAACACGCTGCCAAGTTTGCAGAGCTTTTGGGCGAAGTTCTTACAGACAGCACAAAGAAGAATCTTCAGATGCGTGTAGATGCAGAAACAGGTGCTTGTGAAGGTAAGTTTGACCTTGCAAAGCGTGCAAAGGCTCAGAACCTTGACGCTATTCATGACACAGTTCACGAGATGGCAAAGGATGAAGCAAGACACGGCGCAGGCTTTAGAGGTCTTCTTAACAGATACTTTAAGTAATCATTAAAAAATAAAAAATCAAAAAAGTCAGCTTGATAATCGTATGACCAACAACTAACCGATTACACAACAGACTTTGAACAGGAGATTTGATAGTATGAAATATGTATGCGATGTTTGCGGATATGTTTACGATCCTGAAATCGGCGATCCCGACAACGGCGTTGATGCAGGCACAGCATGGGAAGATGTACCCGAGGATTGGGTATGCCCTCTCTGTGGTGTAGGTAAAGACGAATTTTCCGCAGAAGAATAATTAACAAATTGGCAATTTGGGAGCAGGCAATGCTTGCTCCCTTTTGTGTGTACGGGAGTAAATTATGAAAAAATTGATTTCGTGGAATGTAAACGGACTTCGTGCCTGTGTTACAAAGGGCTTTGAGGACTTTTTTAAAGATGTTGACGCAGATATTTTCTGTCTTCAGGAAACAAAACTTCAAGAGGGACAGATTGACCTCTTGCTTGAAGGATATCATCAGTATTGGTGCTATGCCGACAAAAAAGGCTATTCGGGAACGGCTATGTTCACAAAGGAAGAGCCTTTGAATGTATGTTACGGGATCGGCATTGACGAACACGACCATGAGGGCAGAGTTATCACGGCAGAATTTGACAATTGCTTTGTTGTCACCTGCTACACTCCTAACTCGCAAAGTGAGCTGAAAAGGCTTGATTACCGAATGAAATGGGAAGATGATTTCAAGGCATATCTGAAAAAACTTGAAGAAAAAAAGCCGGTTATTATGTGCGGTGATTTGAATGTTGCACACAAAGAAATTGATTTGAAAAATCCGAAAACCAACCGTAAAAATGCAGGCTTTACCGATGAAGAGCGTTCAAAGATGACAGCGTTGCTCGATGACGGATTTATCGACACCTACCGCTATTTCTATCCCGATACAGAGGGCGTGTATTCGTGGTGGTCATACAGATTCAAGGCTCGTGAAAAAAATGCGGGCTGGCGTATTGACTATTTTATCGTTTCAAAAGCTCTTGAAAGCAAGCTTTACGGTGCAAAAATCCATACCGAAATTTTAGGTTCTGACCATTGCCCCGTTGAACTGACGATCGACATTTAAAAAGCAAAATAAAAACCCCGACACAGCATACACCGTGTCGGGATTTTTTGTATATTATGAAAAATTTTCAAAGACTGACAATACAAATTCCAAAAGTGTCAATTGACAAAACGGGAATTTCGTCTTGACAAATGATTTTTTTTGCAAAGAAAATGCTCCGACGCTAAAAAGTATCGGAGCATATATGAGCTTTTTTATAATTAACTGACGGTAATTTTGTTTTGACCGCCTGTTATATCGGAAAAATTGTTTTTTGCACTTTTAACGAATGCGAAGATTGTTTTCAAAAGCATATTTCTCGTTTTGCTGTCAAGACCTGCAAAGGATTTTAGGATTGTTCCCGTGTTTTTAAGCGGATTTTTCAGCATCTCATTAAAGGTTGCGGTTTCGGTCAGCGACAAAAGGGCAAAAACCTCTTTAGTGAACTCCTTTCTTTGAGCAATTGTCAGCGATTCAACAAATTCTTTCAGCGTGTGGTCAAAGAAAACGCTGAAATTTGTAGTGCTTTTCAGCCTGACAAGCCTGTTCTGCTCAATCTCCCACGAATAGACATCGTGTTGGAGAAAACCTTTTTGATTGCTCTTTACAATTGTGTAGCTCTCCTCATGCTCAAACATCATGCCGAAAATGCTTGACTGCGGAACAAAGGTGTAGATTCTGTCATCGACTTCATAAAAACCGCTGTCCCTGATTTTGTCAAGAGAAAACCCCGGTCCGTCAAAATTGTAAATATAATCAATGTGATTTCTTGAATTTTCATCGGTAAAAGCACCGGCATAAACCGCAAGATTTCCGCCCTTTGAGTGACCGCCCAGAATGAATTTTCCGTTGAGCATACGGACTGCCTTTTCAAAATAATCAAGAGCCTTTTTCTGTGACGGCAACGGAAATGTGAAGAACATATTGAAGTCCTCCTGCCAGCCGACAAGAGAATTGTCCGTTCCTCTGTATGAAATAAAATAATTCTTTTTAAGAAATTCAAAAGTGATTGCGGAAAACTGCATACTCACATCGGACTCAACCTCGTTTACATACCCCGAAACAAGAATTTTGCCGAATCTCTTGCTCTCTGCCGTCGCTTTCAAAAGGTCGGCGTCACCCTTCCACAATAGATTTTTCTCGTAATCGTCGGTTGCAAACACACGCATTGCCGCCTGTTCAAGGGTAATTTCATCAAACAGACAGGACGATACCGCACCGTCAAAAGGAAGATATGAAAGCCGTGAAAGCACAAGTGCGTCAAGCTCGTTAAAACCGTCCTGTTCAAATGTCAAATCGCCTCTTCGACTTATGTAATCAAATATGTCAGCCATACAAATGCCTCCAATCTGTTTTCTCTCTGTAACTATTGTACCACTTTGTACTAATTATTTCAATACAATTTTGAAAATTGAAAAAGAAAAGGACAAACGAATTCGTTCATCCTTTAACAGTATATGAAGTTATCTGAATTTTGCGATTTCTTCAAGAAATTGTTTTCCGAATTTTTCAAGCTTTGTTCTGCCCACACCCGAAACTTCAAGCATTTCATCGGGTGTTTCGGGGCATTTTTTACACATATCAATCAGCGTTGCATCGGTAAAAATAACATAGGCAGGAACGCTCTTTTTGGATGCAATGCCTTTTCGCAAAGCCTTGAGTGCGTCAAGTAATTCGGAATTGACAGGCACTTCGGGGCGGTGCGTTTTGACAACCTTTTCGGAGTTTTCAACTTTCTTCATCACAAGCCGTTCCCGTCCGAAAAGCACATCTCTGCTCTTTGGCAAAAGTTTTAGAACCTCGGTTTCATTGTCGGATGAAATATACTCCTTTTCGGCAAGAAAGTCAATTGTGCCGAAAATATGCCTTGCCGTAACCTCTTTCATTATTCCGTAGGTTGATTGATTGTTAAGCTCAGCTTTTAGAATTTTCTCGCTTTTACTGCCCTTTAACACATCACAAATCACGGTTTTGCCGTACCTTTGTCCTGTTCTTGCAATACACGACATAATTTTTTGAGCGTCAATTGTGACATCAACAAGCTTGTGAACGGAAAGACAGTTGGAGCATTTTCCGCAGTAAGCCTTTTTTTCACCGCCGAAATACCGCAGAATAAATCCACGCAGACAATCGTTTGTTGTGCTGTAAAAGGTCATATATTTTAAGCGTTCAAAATCACGCTCGCGAATTTGCTCGTTTTCTTCAATTGTAAGCTCATCGTTGCCCTCGGAATTTTCAATCATAAAGCGATTTAGGCGAACATCCTTAGGACTGTAGAGCAAAATACAATCAGCCTCACCGCCGTCACGACCTGCCCGTCCTGCCTCTTGATAGTAGCTTTCAATGTTTTTCGGCATATTGTAATGAATTACATATGTAACATTTGACTTGTCAATTCCCATACCGAAAGCATTGGTTGCGACCATAATATTTTTTCGGTCAAAAACGAAATCCTCCTGATTTTTCCTGCGTTCGTATTCATCAAGACCTGCATGGTATCTTGCCGCCGAAAAGCCGTTATCGCAGAGCAATTCGCAGACAGATTCAACATTTTTTCGGGTTGCACAATAGACAATTCCCGACCTGTCGCCACGCTCCCGAATGAGGTCAATAAGCTTTTCATCCTTTGACGATGACTTTATTACGCCAAAGAAAAGGTTGGGGCGGTCAAATCCCGTTGTAATTTCAAACGGATTTTCAAGCCTGAGAATTTTCTTTATATCTTCTTTTACATCATTAGTAGCCGTTGCGGTAAATGCTCCGACAATCGGACGATTTGCAAGGCTTTCAACAAATGAAATAATTTTGAGGTAACTCGGTCTGAAATCCTGTCCCCATTGTGAAACGCAATGAGCCTCGTCAACTGCAACCATTGAGATTTTTATCTTTTTACAGGTGTCAAGAAATCCGTCAGTCAACAGCCTTTCGGGTGCAACATAGATGATTTTGTATTTTCCGTGTTCAACATTTGAAAGCACTCGGAGAAATTGCGGATATGAAAGCGAGCTGTTTATATATGCCGCAGGAACTCCCGACTGAACGAGTGAGCCGACCTGATCCTTCATAAGCGAAATCAGAGGTGACACAACAATTGTCACCCCGTCAAAAAGTAATGCGGGAATCTGATAGCACATAGACTTGCCCGCACCTGTGGGCATAATGCAAAGTGCATCTCTGCCGTCAAGCAAAGCATCAACTATCTGTTCCTGTCCGTCTCTGAAAGAATCGTGTCCGAAGTAATCTTTTAACACGCTTAATTTATCACTCATCTTTTTGCCCTTATCTATCATTCTTTATTGGAATTATAATCATTGTATTCCTTTTCAATCCAAGCCATAAGCAGATTTACAATTTTCTGCTGTTCGACCTCGTTAAGCTGTTTATCCCTTGCAACTCTGTACCACTTGTTAAGACACCCTCTGCAACAACAGGCACAGGCATGCTGTGCGATAAAAACAGGGTGTCCCCTCATGGGTGTTTGCTTTCCGTCATTCGGAATATATTTTGGTGCAAGCCGTGTTCTGACAAAATCTTCTGCATGGGAGCGGATTTTATTCATTCCCTTTTCATTAATATAGTCAATGTCCTTTTGCTTTAAATGAAACCGACTGCGAAAATCAGATTTTTTCAGTTTGTTTAGTGCCTCATCTATCGTTTGCATTGTTCATGCCTTCTTTTATTGTCATACCTTAATTATAAACAATTACTACGGTAATGGCAAGAAAAAATGAACTCATTTTCTGTTACAGAAAAAAACAACCCCACGATTGTTTTACCGTGGGGTTGTTTTCATAGGGTTGCTTTTCAATTATTTTTAGAGATTAAACATCTTTGCAATATTTTTCAGCAAGGGCAAAGAACGCTTTTTCGAGCGAATCCAAGGTTTGTTCCGTCATACTGACCGACATACTGTTTTTGTCGGAAAATATGATTTCAACGATTGTAACCGTGGCGTCATCGACTGTCAGTCCTTTGTTTTTTGGATTATATTTTTTCAGAATTTCCAATGCGTCTTCGGCGGTATCACACAGCAGTCTCATATCCGTTTCGTCGATCAAAACATTTTCAAAAGCGATATAACCGCATTTGCAGATAGCGTCAAAAAGGAAATTTACACCTTCTTTTCGCACATAAAAAGAACAGCAGTAATCAAAATTTGAATGATTTTTTGAATAGCTCACGGATACAATTTCTTTTTTTACACGCGTTTTTCGTTTGGAAATATTATGAAATAACGGCCGTAAAGTCATATCGGTTATGTCATGGCAGCCCCGCAGAACGGACAGAATTTCGGCGGATTGCCGTCTGGCTTATATCCGCAAGCCGAGCAAACAATTGCCGCAGCATTTTGCGGAGTAAACGGCTGTGAAACTTGCTGATTTACTGTGTTGCTCTGCATAGGCATTCCGTTCTGCTGATAGCCCATATTGTTCTGCATGGGCATTCCGTTCTGCTGATAACCCATATTGTTCTGCATAGGCATTCCGCTTTGCTGATATCCCATATTGTTCTGCATGGGCATTCCGTTCTGCTGATAACCCATATTGTTCTGCATAGGCATTCCGCTTTGCTGATATCCCATATTGTTCTGCATAGGCATTCCGTTCTGCTGATAACCCATATTGTTCTGCATGGACATTCCGCTTTGCTGATAGCCCATATTGTTCTGCATACCGTTCCTTATTTGTTCACACAGTCTCATCAACTGCATTCCGTCATCAAACGCTCTCATAAGCTCATTCCTTACAGTACCGATTGACGAATCAACATACATTGATATATCGGTTATGAACGGATGATTTACGATGAATTTTGCTTTTAAAGAAGATATTCTTTGCGGTGATGACGATGTGTTTGTATCACGAACATACGGCTGAAGTGCAAGCGGAACATCAAGCATACCGTTTTGCCCCGAAAATGAGTTTGTTGTATCAAACTGACTGCCAAAACCGCTGTTCCTGCCCTGACGGTTATCATAGCGGTCATACTCATCAGGAATTCCGTCACGGTCGGAATCCTGCAGAGTTGTATATCCAAGCTCAAGCCAAAAGTCCTGCAGCTGTGAAAAATCAAAAATTTCAGGATTGCTGTTTTTGAAATCTCTGCCTATTGTAAAATAGAATTTTCTGTTATTAAAATCTACAACAAGCTTTTCGTTTGTACCGGCACTTGCCGACTGAACAAATGCCGAATATTTCTGTCTGTTCTGTTCACGCTGTTCAAGATGAGTTTTAACATCTGCTAATGTTCTGTTTTTCCAGCCTGATGAAAGCGAACTGAGCTTGTGCTTACAGTCGCTGCAAAGATAACCGTCTGAAAGCTTTTGCCTTGTGAGGGCGTTTACCTTGTCACCGCAAAGGTCACAATATTTCTTTTCAAATAGTCCCATAAACTTTCTCCTTTACAAAAGATTCACGATTTTCTTCTGAATATTTGTAGCATCAATAACTGATATTGTGCCATCACCGTTTGTGTCTGCAATTTTAAAAGTGTAATCGTCAAATTCTTCAAGCCCGACAACGTATTTTTGAACCAAGGTTGCGTCCACAACATTAATAACACCATCCATATTGACATCATACGGAACAGTAATTTTTACATCAAAACTAATATCGTCTTTATACAGATATATCTCATACACCCTTGCAATACACTGCGGTTTGCTTACAGTAATGACATATTTGCCTGGGGATGTATCAAAAGCCACATATAAGGGTTTTGCATTACTGTTTACCGTTTCATCTTCAAAGCCGCCCTTATAAACGCCGTCAAAAGTGTATCTATCCACCTTAACAGTAATAGTGTCCTTCGGTGAGCCGCCTGTTTTTAAGTTCATTGTAATTCTGGCCTTAACCTCTTGCGTAACTTTAACCGATTCACTGTAAATAACATCACCGTTTTTACCCGTAACAGCACATCTGAACTGAGTTTCATCAAAATCCGTATTCGGTCTGATTCTCAAAGTATTTGATTTTGTACCCTTGAAGGAAAACTGGTTTAATGTAGATGAGTCGTCATCTATGTTTTTCCACATTCTTATTATACCGGTGGGTGTTCTTCTCTTTACTTTCATCTGCCACTGATAGCTTGCGGCATTTTTGGCAGCAACCCATATAATTTCTTCTTTGCCTTTCATAATCATAATTTCTGCCTCAGGGAACTGATGTGTAAATGATGGCGATTCATATGGAACAATGTAATATGCCCAAATATAATATTGACCTGTGGTTTCATCCTGAAGAATTGTCGCCTGACTGTCGCCATTGTACAAACCGCATACTGCGTCTTTGTCAACCGCATATCCTCTGTTCATATTAAAGTATAGCTGACAACAATACATACCGCTGTCAAAAGTTTCTCCGCTGTCGAGCTTTCTGCTAATTTTGTTGTTTTCGTACTTATACCACTCAATATAATCAAAACTGTAGTAAGTGCTGTTTATCGGAGTTGCCGTAGTTGAGGGGATTTTTCCCTGTTCAGGTTTCTCCAAGCCTAAAAATCCAATTGTAGGAATTTCTGTCTTCTCAAGAAGTCCCGGAAAGTTACATTTTCCCGAATAAAAAGTACCGCTCTTTGAACCCGTTACTTTACATCTAAAGACAACATCTTTCCACCCTGAGCCGGGTCCTACAAGTTCTGCGTAGGTCTGAAATTTAAGATGGTCTGTAAAAACACCCGAAAATTTCGAGTCGGGTCTGTCGGTTTTATCGGAGAGGTTAACCCAGCTTAGGCTCGGATACTTTGCCTGCCATTGATAGGTATAGGTTTCGTCTGTACTGCTGTTTACTCCCACGATAATGTTAAGGACATCTCCTATGTAACCCTCGGTGTCGATATATTTGATATAAGCCTGAGCCGCCGCATTTGCGGTTATGGCTGTCATAGGAAGAGCCGTTAAAAGCATAAGCATACACAGAACAACACTCGAAATACGCTTTACTTTTTTCTTGATTTTCATAAAAATCCCTCCTTTATGCCCAAGGGTCAACCGAAGCCGGAGTTCGTATATCAGAGAGTGCAAGATTACGCCATAAGAACCATTGATTGCCCTTTCTGCGAAGCTCAATCGGACGAGGTGAATCTGCTCCCGACGACTGAACCTGAACCTTTGCATAACCCTCGCTCTGATAGGTATATGCATACTCGGAAACAGTTATTTTGTACGGAACATTCGGTGTATAATCGTTCTTCACGGATGAACCCTCAAAATATGAGCGAGGAATATATCCCCTGCCCTTGATTCTGTCACGCAAAAACTGAACATCCATCCCGTTCATTGGCTGAGGTCCTTTTAATACATTAAGCATTTCTATTGTGTTTTCCGGACTTTCGTCATATTCAAGCAACACAAGCATAGCAAATGCCGCTGTTGAAAGAGGTGACGAAAAGTCAGGCTCCGGCATTTTTTTGAGTTCATCTGCATTTTTCGGATAATCGGCAAATACAAATGTTTTGCTTTTGTGCATCGCATTGTTTACCGCTCCCGAAACGGCCTTTGAAACATTGTTTTTTACAGTCTGATTTGTCATATTTTTTAAGCTGTCAAATATACCCATAAACAGTACCTCCTTTTTAAAGTGCGTCAAGTGCGGCGGCAAGATAATCTGCCGTTACGGATGAATAAAAAAACGAGCTTATTTTTCCGAATTGTTTTGCCTGTTTAACCCTGTCGGCAAGGTCGGGATATGACTGTTCGTCACAGAGCAGAGCCGTTTTACAGCTTGGCAAATATTCCTTTACTTTTCCACAAAGCTCAAGCCGTTTCTCAATAGTTGAATCGGCAAGTCTTGTGACATCCATAAGCAAAACATCAACTCTTTCTGCAATGCACAAATCAAGAATTTTCCCGTCTTGATTCGGTGAAACATTTTCAATACAAAATCTTCCCTTCTTTACAAGGGCATTTTGAATAGCCTCACTGAGCAAATTATTCTGAACACTGAGCAAAATTTTCTTCAACGGACATCACCCCTTTTCACCTATATCTTTCACTTATATTGTACAATTTTGCGATAGAATATGAATGTGCCAAACGGCATATTTCACAACATAAACAAAAAAAGCACAGCCGCCCGATTGTTCGGACAGCTGTGACCTTGTGCTAAAAATATTTATGGTGGGTAATTAAAAGGGGGGTAAATAATAAAATAATTATGCTTTGTTCTTAACAGCGCCTATAATGTAAAGTACAGGGATAGCAAGACCGCAGATAAGAGAGAATACATTGAACTGTGATCCGCCTATCATGCTGATAATTTCGCCTGCAATACACATAACCGCAACAACAACGCCCCATACAATACATGTATTTGCCTTGTGCGGAAGTTTTGCGTTGATAACGCCGATAATACCTGCGACAAACTCAGCAACCGCACTGATAAGTGCGAAAACGCCGCCGACATAAAGCATAGTCATATCGTATGTACCGTCGTTAAAAGCTGCAAGTGCGGCGATACCGAGAATGGCGATGATTGACACAATCAATGCAATAGCACCGAATACAATCATAAGGATTCCCGTTACTTTAAGAAAAGTTGAACCTTTTGCCTCCATAGTTTTTCCTCCTGTCATTAAATAATAAATTTTATGCACCTTTGTCTTTGATTATTAATCGGACAAAGATAGCGTTTTGCACAAAAGATATTCACCGTCTGAGCAGTTTATATCCTGTAATTGTATTATACTGTTTTAACAGCAAAAAAATATGTGCCAAACGGCACATATTCAAAAAAAGTATTTATTTGTCGTTAATTCTATCGTCAAGGATTACAAGTCCCGCCTCTCTTGCCTTTACGGCAAGCTCTGTTCTTGACTTAAAGCCTGTTTTTTCAAGCATATACTGTATATAGTTCTTGACAGTACCCGGAGCAATGTAAAGTCTTTTGGCAATTTCCGTGTTTGTATCACCGCTTGTCAGTTCACGCAAAACCTCAAGCTCCCTTTCGGTAAAATCCGTACTCATTGCGTTGCCGAATTTAATTTTGGGAGTTGTGTCGGGAAACACACGCTCACCGTTCATTGTTCTGTCCATAAGTTCAATAATAGGTTCGGGACTTACCTCTTTGTACCAAAAGCTGTCAACTCCTGCATCCTTGGCACGCTTTAGATAGGAATATTCGGGCATTGAGGTAACAATGATTATCTTAATTTTCGGGAACTTTGCTTTTATTCTTTCAGCCGCCTCAAGACCGTTTGCTCCCATTGAAGTGCATATATCCATTAAAATTAGGTCAACATCGGAATTTTCACAATGGTAATCCGTCATATCGGCATTACTTATTGAGCCCGCGAGCGTATAGTTTTCGCTTTGGTTTACATACATTTCAAATAAAGTTCTCGGCATTGACTGATCTTCAACTATCAGCACTCTTGTCATACTGCATCACCTCGCTTTTCGGTATTGTGATTTCAAGAACAAAAATTTCGGAAGTTGATATTTTCATGTTTCCGCCGATTTGCTCCGCCTTTTTTCTTACGGAAGAAAGTCCACCGCCCTCATTGATTTTTTGAGGCGGTTTTCTGCCGTTATTTGCAAATTTAAAAATATATTTTTCACCGTCGTCAAGACTTTCAAGAATCATTTTATCTGCTTTTGCGTGTCTTGCGGCATTGTTAAGGCATTGCATTGTTGCAAAAGTCAGAACCCGTGCAACCGCATTGTTATCAGTCGGAAGATTTCCGACTGTTTCAAGCGTTATTCCGACAAGCTTTGCGGCATTTTCAATATCCTTAGCAAAGTTTTCATCTTTGCAATCATTCTCTGCGGTATTCAGAACAGAAATATTGTTTTTCCACATTTCAAGTAATTTACTGTTATTTTCAGACAGAGTGCCGTTTTCAAGATATCTTCTTGTTGTTATCAGCGTACTGCCGAGCCTGTCATGAATTATCTCTTTTGTGCGAAGAATTTCTTCTTCTCTTGTCAGATCATAGACCATTTCATTGTATTTTTTCAGATGAGCATTGACCTTTTTTAACTCGCCTATTTCATATTCCAAGGTTGATGTAAGCTTTGTAAACTCTGTTATATCGGTTGCCGCAAGCTGAAAATACGGTTTTGAAAAAATTTCCGTTTCCGACAACGAAAAGCTGAAAACCCTGCCGTCCTTTAATCTGACTGTAAATGCCCCGTCATTTTCATATTGAGAAGCCTCTTTTATCTTCTCTCTGAAGGGCATCGCAACATTAAGCGATTTACCCGTAAGTTCAAGGCATATGCTTTCCATAAGGTTATTTTTCAATACAACAAGTCCGTTTTCGTCAAAATAGCAAAGTCCTGTCGGCAAGCCGTCAAAGCTTTCTTTAATTGACATTGCGGTAATATCGGTATTCCTGCAATGATGAAGCCTTACCGTTATGTACACAGACATTACAGCACAATATGCCGTTATGCCGACAGACAGAGCAAACGGCATTCTGCCAAAAAATTCAGCCATTTTATTAATTTGGTTATCATAATATATTTTACTCAAGACATGAGTGCTTACCAAAAACATTGTCAAAGAGATTACTGCAATTATAACCGCTGAAATCGGTTTCCACAACCTGATTTTATAAAGAAAAGATTGCGTTGCGTTGTATATTGCCGCACAGGCAACAACAAATTGCACACTCATCAATATAACACAAACAAACGAACGCATTTCAAGGATGGGTGTCATATGTCATCACCTCCGCTTTGCATACGAACAAACACAAACAGCGTGTCAGCATCATATTCCGTGGTGACATTTCCGCCGAGTTTTATAATATCGTCAAGTAAATCATCGGGAATTTTCATTTCATTTTTGCTGTCACAGTTGATTTTTAAATCAATAAATTTCTCATTGACTTTTAAATTAAACAGCAACGCATCTGTGCAGTTCATTATATGCCTTATAAAAATCCCGATGAATTTAAAAAGTGCAATCGTTTTTTCGGCTGAAATTTCTCCCGAAACATTACTGAAAAACGAACACGAAATTCCGTAAACAGAAATGTACTCGGCAAGTTCTCGGATACTGTTTTCAAGCTCAAAAGCATTCAGCATTTTTCTGCTTTTTGCCATAATGAGCAGATTGCTTATTCTCTTGATATAGACATTAACAACACAGGCACCGGCATAATTAACCGAAATATCTCCCCTGTTGTTTTCAATATTTTTGAGTATATTTTCAAGGTCGCAAAGCTGAGGACGGATAAATTCGGTTATACTGTCATAGAGCTTGTTCTGTTCGGTTACTGCCGCTCTTCGTTTTTTCAGCTCTGCCTCTGATTTTAAGATTACATTGTATTCCGAAATCTGCTCTTTTACTTCCGAAAGTTCTCTGTTAATTCGGTTAATTGCCGATATATCTTCCGTCCAAACTGCCTTACCGCCTTTTATATTATGCTTTTTAAGAATTATATTTTCATCAATCAAAACACTGTTACCGTTTTGCAGAACAACATCTTTTGAAACATTTGTTGCGTTTTTTGAGCGGTATTTCACATTGCCCTCATTGTCAAATATGAGAGTGTTAAGATTTGACGCATTGAAAAAATCGCCGTAACCCGTATTTGACGGCACAAGACCTATCTGAATAAGGCTTTCCCATAAAGCAATTGAGGCAAAACAGAACACCTCGGGAACATTGTAAATTCTAAGTCCCGAATATCCGTGATTCAGATTATTCCAGAGTGTGTAAATTATTGCGACAAGAATTATTACAATCGGAATCCACAGCTTTTTGCGTGTTGCGGAAATTCTGCATCGATTTATTGAAAGCACAATTGACGAAAGTACAAGTATAAAAATCCACACTGCAATTACATAGTAAACAGGACCGTAACTGTATTGTTTGTTCCAATTGTGAAAATCGGGTTCAAATACAAAAGCAAGCTGATGAAAATCGTTCGTCATAACAAGCAGCACAAGAACGGCGGCAGGTATAATCAAAAGATATTTTCGGTTATTTGTATTTTCGGGCTTACCGATATTCAGCATTGCAAAAAACATCATAAGCGGCAAAAACACTATTGCTATGTAATATGAATACCAAAGATACCGTCCGTATGTGTTGATGTCGGCAGGGCTGTTGTATTTTATGGCACGAAGAGCCATCCACAAGAGCATAAGCGCCGCAGATATCACAAGGCAGATTCGTATATTCTTCTGAACAATGCGATATGCAACAGACACACCCCAGCCTATAATAAGCCCGGAAAAGATAATAACATCAAAATTTTCAATATAATTGTCCGCCGAGGAAGTAAGATGAGAAAAAATTCTCACCGCACCTCCGAACAGGAATATAATTATCCCGACAACAGTCAGAAGCTTTGTTTTGTCAACTTTGCGAACCATATGCCACCCGTCAGTTATTTTAAGTTTAATTTCAGCAACATAATTTTTTCAAAACACCAATGTTGCACACCATTTTACTACATAATAACACAATAAAACGGATTATACAATTCATATTTACCGCAAACTTAAACAAAAAAGTAAATAGTTAATCCCAAAAGTAACTTCCATGGTGGAACTTACTTTGGAAATTAACGCACTGAAATCTTCCTTGTTTTGGACTGTAATCAATCGTGGTATTCTTAACAAACTTATTAAACTACAAAAGGCACATAACCGAAAGTGATAACGGTTATGTGCCTTATTGTTTTTTGCAATGCTGTTTTTTCACAGTCCACGAGTAAAATTTGTACCCTAATTAGATTGTTCATATTCTCAAACTACAAGCGGTTTATTGCCTCTTGCAAGTATTTTTACTACCTTATGAGTTTGAATAAAAACCAATTTTATGAATGTGCAATATTAAGGATGGTTACAGTATATGAATGATAATTTTAAGTGTATATACAAAATTCTGAGTACACTCGAAGCTGCTATGGATTATTCTGATTTTGATGTTTCTCAGATTGATCACAACCGACTGGAAATAAGTAAGGAGCGTTGGAACAGATATATTGAAATGCTTTCCGACTCAGGCTATGTTAAAGGAGTCAGTACTTCAAAATATCTTTCGGGTGATGTCAGTGTTGATTGTACAAATATCCGCATTACTCTCAAGGGATTGGAATATTTAACTGAAAATTCAATTATGCAACGTTTCTACAAACTTGCTAAAGGTATAAAGGACTTTGTTCCCGGTATATAATCAGCAAACTGTAAATTGTACCGCATTTGCCTTGTATCAGCTTTTGTAGTTAAAAGGTAAAGAATTACATAGTTGATTTGATTAAAACAAAATTAAACGAATTTAAAAGGGTATTAAAAGGGTGTTTGAAACATCCCTTTTACTTTTACCCACAGATTATGGTTATAAGCTCCCGAATTTCGGGGGCTTTTAATATTGCTCAAATATCTGAGCACACACAATTGCTAATAAATTGAAAGGAGCAAACGAATGGACTTAATGGAAATTTTAAAAACCATGTTTGGCGGCAAAGCTTTGACATTTGAACAGTTTGCAGAAAAGGTAAACAATGCGGCAGATGTTAAGCTCGGCAACCTTGCAGGCGGTCAGTATGTCGAAAAGGACAAGTACGATGATGTATCAAATCAGCTTGCAAGTGCAAACGCAAATTTTCTTGAGGCTTTGTAAAGATTATTATTTACACAGAATTTTATGGGGTGCCAAAAATAATGCCGACAGGTAATAGCATTAAAAGCTATAACTTGTCGGCATTTAAATTCTAAAATTTGACTTTATTTAATCTCCGCAAATATAATCAGTCAACTATGTTATTCAATTCTTCAAATGGTATGTCATGTTTGTTTGCATACTGTTCTGCATAACTACCTTTTATTCCATAAATTGTGAGCTTATCACAACCTTCAAAAGCGTTATCTGCAATATATTCTACCTTATCGTAAATGATAATTTTCTCCAGCAAGGTGCAGTTTTCAAAAGCACCCCATTCAATGCTCTTAATATTTTTAGACAAAACTAACTGTTTTAAGGATATGCAATTACTAAATGTATATTGTTGTATTGCAGTAATATTATCGGGAATATTTATACTTTTTAGTGATGTGCAACCGGAAAAAGCACCGTATGCTATACCACGATCAGCAATATTATCCGGAATTACAAGCGTTTCTAATGAAGAACAGCCTGAAAATGATAAACTTTCAATTTCTTTTACATCACCATTAAAATTAACATTTTTCAGACTTTCACAATTCATAAAAGAGAATTGTTTTATAGTACTTGGGAGTTGTATGCTTTCTAATGAAATACAATGGTAAAAACATCTGTTAAATATATACTCTATCCCTTCAGAAACAACAATCTCTTTTACTATATCGTTATCCTCAAACATTCCTTTCCTTTCTGCTCCCCACAAATTGTATCCTGTAACATATCCGCCTAAAGCATTTGCTTTATGGAAAAATATCGTTGAAGAAATTACAACTTTCTCTGATGGGTAGTTTACCTTTACAATTGTAACCGGTGGTTTGGCTTTTGAATTGCTTCTATTATCATTAGTTTCATATGTAAAACCAAACCACCAATGCTCACTTGAACAGCTTTGCAGCAATATAAGTATCGCTATCACTGCACACAATATCCCAATAGGTAATTTATATTTTTCTATTTTCTCCATCATATTAAAATTCTCTCGTAAAAAATATAGTTTTAATTATCAACAAACCGATAATTATTAATTTACAGACTGAATTGTTGTATCCAATTTTTCAAATGGTATGTTATGTTTTTTTGCATACTGTTCTGCATAACTACCCTTTATTCCGCAGATTGTAAGTTTGTCACATCTGTCAAAGGCATCATTAGCTATATATTTAACTTCATCATGAATATTTACTTTTTCTAAAAAGTCGCAGCTATAAAACGTCCCACTATCAATAGATGTTACTTTTGGTGGTATAGTAACAAATGTTAGAGAATCACACTCCCTAAATGCATAAGATTCAATTGTATTTATGTTTTCAGGTAAATCTATTTTTTGTAACGCACATTCTGCAAAGGCATCACCTTCTATCTTTTCTACACTACTTGGCAATTCGATAAAACGCAGGTTTTTACAATTACTAAACATTGATTCACTTATTGTTTTTATTCCTGTTTCAAATTTCACAGACCTTAAATACTTACAAAAAGCAAACGCCCTTGTCCCGACTACTCTAACGCTGGAAGGTATATTCACTTCACAGAGACCTGAAGAATAAAATGCATCATTACATATTTCCGTTACACCTTCAGGGATACTCACTTCTGACACATTACTGTCTTCGAATATTCCCCTTTTAGCTGCTCCTGAAAGATTAAGCACCTCATACTCACCTAACTTTGTAACTGGAACTCCATAAACACTTGACGGAAGCTTAACATGATACTCTTCACCCGTATATTTAATCAAAGTTGCTTGACCATTATCCACCTCAAACCAATAGTTATATTTTTTTGACATATAATACTCCGTACCATCTGATTTGTTACTCTTCCAAGGATGAAGCAAAAGTATTATTAATGCTATAAATGCTACAATTAATACAATTATCAATATAATTTTAGTTTTTTTATTCATACACTATCACTCTTTTTGTTATAGTATATTGTAATCGGATGACATAGCAAAAGACTTTGTCATCCGATTGCTTATCAAAGTATATTACGGTTTATATGTTGACCATATACCATCTTTATACCACACATCCCGTGTTACTAAGTGACCTTCTTGTAATACTCCTGGTATCTGCTTATTTTGAGAATCATTAAATATTACTTTAGGATTATCTATACCATATATCGTATAGGTTAACCTATTATCGTACATTTGACTATTCATCAGCGTACCAGGCCATTCCATCAGAATATTATTATCTTCATAGAAGTAAATCCTTGTATTCCAATACTCCCAATCAGCCGGACGATAAAAATGAACTGTAATTCCTTGTGGCTTTTGACTATATGCAGTTTCATTTACTACCCACATTTCATCTTCTGTTATTTCAATTCCGGGTTGATTGATACCGGGATGTTGTTGTCTGGTTGCAGGATCAGTAGTGCTATTATTAAAAATAACTCTCGGATTGTTCACACCGTAAATTGTGTAAACATACCGGTTATTACCACCATCCGGTGACATTTTCTCTCCTGGGAATGGAAGTTTTTCGTCATCATCATTATAATAATAGATATGAGGCTTTGTCAAGAAAAGTGTGCAAGTTGTTTAAAAATCATAAATAATTATGTTAATGCCTTAAATCATGTGCTCGTATTTTTTAATACGGGCACTGATTTTTTCATTCGCAGCCAATTGATATCTGACCATAGCCCAATTTTGAACCTTACTGCCATTCCACTTTTTGTAAAGCTCGGTTGTGCGTAAATAGAGCAATTTGAGTAGTGCGTTTTCGTTTGGAAAAGCACCCTTTTTTGTAACTTTTCTGAAACTTGAATTTATGCTTTCAACCGCATTGGTTGTACACATAACCTTACGAACGGCACTGCCGTAATCAAAAAGATACTCGACATGGTTGAAATTTCGTTTCCACACATCAACTGCTCCGTGAAATTGTTTGGTGTGCAAACGATGAAATACTACATAACGTATTGTGAAATTTTCTGGTAACACAGAAAGTTAAATGAAATAAATCAGCTTACACCGTAGGCATTTCACATTGAAAAGGAATACTGCACACGCAAAGCGTATTTCACAAATTCGTAAGGATTTATTTCACTAAAAAAACGACAGGTAAAAACCTGTCGTTTTCTGGCTCCCCAAACCTACTTTGTAAGGGAGGAAAGTAACTGCCTCGCATACCACGTTTGGTTCTTAAACAGCACTCACTCAATCCCAGTTCGCTAAAACCAGTCCACAGGACTGGTTTCTTAACGCTCACCTTCTCGCCCGATTTAGCAGTAAATTTAGATAAAAAAACAGAGTAGTCAAAAGACTACTCTGTTGTGGCTCCCCCAACTGGGCTCGAACCAGTGACATCATGATTAACAGTCATGCGCTCTGGCGAGTGTAGGTAAATAGTTCTCTTGAATTAATTTTATAACACAAACGCTCTTGGCTTCATAAAGTTTTTCCATACAACTAAAAATCTTCTTCGGATATTGTTCCTTTTATTTCGTTATCCTCTAAGTACAATATACCATTCCATTCTTGCCAATACTGATTGTGGCCTTCATAAAAGTACTGTTTTTCACCATAACATTCCCAGAAAAGCACAAGATTATTATATTTTATAAACTTATCTAAATAATCTTTTCGGAATATTAGTGCAAAAGAATCTCTACCTGTTGATATATAATGTGATACCAGAGTTTCCCCGCTATAAAAACAACCATCATATTCCTTAAAGTTTAATTTTAAATAGTTAATAAGTTCCTCACAAGGAAGTAAAAAACTGGTTGTTTCATCTTGCGATGCATCATATTCTGATTCCCACGCAAGATTTGAATATGATGATATTACTTTCGCAATAGCTTTTTTCACTTTTTCTTTTCTGGTGCAAACTGTTTTGTTAAACTGAAGAATTCCTTCCTCCAATTTTGAATAATCCAATTCTCCTCCTTCGAAAGCAACTTCTTTTTCTTCGCCGGTAAAAATATTATAATCTGACCAACTATCATTATATAATGTATGGTAAGATATTGACCAAGGATACTCTCTCAGAAACAAGCTGGTAATATTGAATCCTCCAAATAATCGTTCGTCCGTTATTTTTTGATTAGTAATTGCATTTTTTATATTTGCAAATTGTTTTTTATCTACAAAATACCCTTCGGATTTAAGCCAAATATCTTGTTTTCCTGTGTAAAAATAAGAGCCCTCGTAATTATCATCTTTATTTTCTATTTTATCGTAAGAGAATAGTTTCACCCATTGAATATCACTTGAATCTCTTAAAATTAATTTTTTAGAATGATTTTTAAATAATTGGCAATTTTTCTTTGTCCATTTTTCTGCTACGCCCAAATCAGACTTATCTGAAATAAAATCTTCTATATAATCTTCATCCGAGTTAAATTCAGGCAAATCCTTAGAAACAATAAAATTGCAATTAAGCGTAGGATCAAAATCTCTAACATGTATCTGCCAAGGTCCAATATACGGTGATGAAGGTTCGCTATAATTATGAAGCATGTGCTTGTCGGATACTCTTGCAAGTATATTATAAAAAGTTATCCATTGATACTTTTTTCCAATTCTTTCACATTTTTTTGTGTTACTTCTATCAGAAAATGCTCTTCTGGAATATAAATCATAATCAGTAAAATAGCTGTTTTTATACCCTAACACATCACGTATATACTGCATAGCATAGTGGTATAAATTATCAATATCTATATTTTCAAAGTAATCTAATGTACTTTGGAATGTATAACGACCAAAATCTCCATATAACCCCGGTGTATTCCTTGTGTCTGGTCTCATTGAACAATCAATAATATTAAACCCGCATTGATGAACATCATTGTTATAATATTCTTCCCTCTCTACGGTTGGAATTGTTTCAGAATTATAAGGCGGAGATATTAAATCAATATCTATAATTATTGAATCAGGAAATTCATATAAAAATCGTTCTATTATTAGTCGTGCATAATCCCTTAATAAAATATCGGGATAAACCTCTTTCTGAGAAAATACGTTTTTATATACATATTCTGCCAGGTTTTTATAATCATTCTCATAAACAGATGTTCTTTTAATGCAAGCGCCAAACACGACTCCATATAATCTTTGAAAAACATATGGATCATTTACAGATTCAAATTTTTGCAATAAAGGCAGACAAAGCTGAAAATTACTTTTCAACAACTCTATAATTGCCTTTGATGCTATATCCCTTGTATATCTGTTCGATGATGTAAGCAGCCAAGTGAAAAGAATTAATAACAAAAACGTATTATCTGTGCTAAGTCCGCTAAGAGTGTTGCCCTCATTAAAATAATTAATCAGTTGGATAACTCTATGTGAAGCATCAATATCATTAATAAATGTAGTCCACATCCAGTCACGTTCATTTAAAGATTTATTTATTAGAATTGAGTGCAGAAATTCTGCATTCAAGGGATGATTAATTTTAGTACTGTTTTGAATCAACACCGAAAAAACTATCTTAGGTTCTATATGATGCTTGTCCACAAAATCTATAAAGTATTTGTAATTAATTGTATTTGCTTTTCTAAGATTATATGAATTAATATATGAATGATACAGTAATGATACATAGTAATGTTCATTTAAACCTTCTGCAACGTCAATACACTCTTCATTATACTTTTCTGCAAATAAACTACAAATAGCTATGAATAAATCATGGTTATTCGGATTGCTGATTTTACCATCGTTTATATCTAAAATATCATTTTTTATATATTCACGTAATTCAGATTTATCGGTATGAGTTTCAATAATCATTCTTGCACTTAAGTAATCTCCTAAAAGATTATATCCTAGATAGTATCTCTCCTCATTATTCGTCATAAATGAGTTTAACAAACCAGATTTTTCAATAATCCTTATGGAGTTAATTTTATTATAATTTAACCCAAAAGTTTCCCAAAAATCCAAACGCAGTAAATCCTCTTGAGATATGTTGCTTTGATTTTTGCTTATCTGAATTTTAATTATTTCGTATATTAAATTTAATAATATATTTTTATTTATATCAATGTTATTTTCCTTAAGCAATTCTTTATTGGTTTCATTAATTAATTCCTCAAACAGCATGTAAATGTTAAAAAAGTTATTTCCTTCATATTCTTTTTTGTACATCTTGCAGAAAAGCAGTAAAAACAGTGGATTTGTTAATTCATAGTTGATACTAAAAGATGGATAAAATGGGATATTATAAAAATTCAGAAACTCCCTCACTGCTTCTATTGAGTTTTCCTGAAAACCTGTATGATGTATATTTGTGATTGCTTGAGATGCTTGTAAATTTATCATATTATTATCAAACACGAAAGGTTCATATCCTGAACGCACCGATATAGCCACTCTGACATAATTAAGATTTTTAATTTTATTATAAATTCTACTTAATCCATTTTTCCATATATCTCTATAATTACTTTCATTCACCGCATCAATATAGATAACTATCGGTTGGTTATGTATTTCGCCTAAACATTCAAGAATATTTAATAACTCATCAAATTCACAATTTATTCCGAGAATACTGGAAATTTGTGATTCTACATATTGATTATTAATGAATGTTTGTCCTAAGACTAATATTGAATACAAACCATTTTGGATAGCCTTTTTTGAATTAAACGCAAATAATTGGGATTTTCCTGTACCAGCATTTCCTGATACAATTAACATTTTATTTCTTATAAGATTTTTCTCAATTTGCTCAAATTCCAAAACCATATCAAATTCACATAATTCCTGTAAAATGCAAATTTCTCGTTCTATTTTCTGCTTTTCCTCTCTTGATTCACTTTCATTTAGTTCTTTAACTTTGCTGGCAACTTGATTATTTATTCGAGCAAAATCATTAGAAAACTCAGATTTTATTCTGTTTGACCAATCAAAACAATCTGATATTGTTGATACGGTAACATTATCAAGATTTTTTATAAATCGACATAAACTATCAATAAAAGGCCGATTTTCATCGTATTTCCAACAATTGCTCTTAATTATTCTTATTGCCTCAAGCTTTTTGCCGTTTAAAATTTTTATCGCATCATCATTACAAGAAAACAAATCTAAATATTGATTTAGTGATGTTGTAACATTAAATTTGCTATTATATCTTGTTCCTAAGGCATTTAAGCTCGTTGTAATATTCTCATAAAACCAGTTTTCATCAAGATTATGAGCTAAAAAATAATATGAAGCAATTTCAGGCTCTTCAACCACTTGATCTAGTATAGTATTATTACTGATTAGCACTAATTCTATCCCATTATTTTTTAAATCACTTACTGTTTTAACATAAGTTTTTGATGTTGTAGTCAAATCTAAATTACAGTACAAGTAAATAACATCTAATTTTCCTGAATAATATTTTATAGCCGAGTTTGCAGAATGTTGAATCTGTGAATAGCAACTTGAATCCAATTTTTCAAAATATTTAGATTGAAAGCTTATCCTTTTACCGGATTCTGTCAGGACAGGTTCTATCTCAACCCCAGGGTTGTTTGCATTTGAATGGTAAGTATTAATATTATTCAAATATGTATGTTTAAAAAGTAACCGACACATTGACTCAAATGCGTTTCTTTTATCTGAGTTGCATATTTCAAATTGCTGCCATGTAATAACTTTTTTATTAACACTCATAATTAAACCTCCATAAATAAGCTAATAACGTAACACTTTCATTCGCAAACAACATTTTAGCAATTATACTCTGAACTTTTATACATTAATTATAAAACATATAGTTTACAAACTGCAATAGATAAAGACACGAATTATTATTTGTTAGTTGTTATTGCATTTATTAATAACATTGGTAACTATCACTTGCAATTTTGAAATTATATTAAATATATTCCCATAACGAGCCACAATTGTATATCGTTATGGGAAGTTAACTATAAATATTTATAATTTGGCTAATTCTACATTTCTATACTCATACTTACATTAAATATCAAATAAACAACATTAAAGATGTAATTTTATATAATAATTAATATTGTCTATCTGCATCAATTCTATCCTTTGCAATAGAATCGTACTCTTGATTTGTAAGATTAGATCTCAAATAATCATCATTTAACAGTTTAATAAAAGCATTTTTGGAAGCCTTAGTATCCAGTCTAATTTTCTTCCCATCTTCACTATATTTAAACCGTCCTCTTAATCCGGGATTTGTTTTTGTAAAATTTATAATATCGTCATTTGAAATACTCAAATTAATAACCGGAGATTTTTCTCTGACCTTAGATAGCTTTCGGGCAAATGTAATATCATCAACCAAATCTTTGAGCACTTGAACATCTTCTAAAATTCCTTTTTGATCTATTTCTTCAACCGTTTCAGATGCTCTTTTAGTAATAAGGTTCTCAAATCCAAAATTTCTTTCAAAATTGTTTATATCTAATACAAACATTTCATTTTCTAGCTTCATAACCTGCGCACTACCACTTATCCTTAATATATCATCGCCTTCAAATTTCACAAACCGTCTGTCTTTCTTATACAGCAGAAACGAATCTCTCTTTATTAAAGAAACCGGATAATGCTTTTTATACAGAACTATACCTTCGTTCATTGAACCTAAATAAATCAAATATCCACGCAAATTGCTTAAACTCTCCTCTGAAAATGAAAACATTTCAGATTCAATTTCTTCTTCAATATTAAAATCATGGATACAATTTAGATCTTTGGGATAAACATCATAATCATACGCATATATAGCGTTTACTCTGTCATCGGAGCTTGAAAGTTTGCACAAACTCAATTCTTCATTTTGAACAATAGTTTTTTCCAGATACTCCCTAAATAACTCAATAAATTCTTCTGTTGTATCGCCTTGAGCTAAATCAACTTTTCTCTTTATGTATTGTCCGTCTTTATCCGTAAGTAGAAAAAACAGATTTAAGGACGTATTTTTAGAAATAATGCTATTTATTTTTGATTTTATTTCCTGAACATTCATTGCTTCTCCTTTTTACATACCAACAGGTGTCATCAAGTTTAATCCAGTCAATTGAATCATTATTAAAAAGTTCTGATCTGGAAATAACAAGAATATCTTTATTGTCTTTCTTTTTATCAACACTTACCTTATATAGCCTATACCCCATAATCGCAAGAATAGGATTTGCAACATACAAGTTCATTTTTACAAATACAATACCAATGATAATTAAAAGAATCAAAAAGACAATTTTGTAGCGTGTTTTATCAAAATCAAAACAAATCAGCGGAATAATATATGTAGTTAAAAATGTTAAGAACTCATAATTAACATTTTCAATTTTTGTTATTCTACAACAAGGATTTGCCGCACCATTCAACTCATGGTTTTGAAGAAGTAAAAATATAAAACCCATTATTATGAAAACAATAGAAATTATCGAAAACCAATTGCAACATATTAATTCACAGAGGTCTAAATAAGCCTCATTAGAATCAAATAGTTTAATATCTATGAATACTGCTAAAACAAGCAATATCAAAATTGAAATTATGTAAAATTTAATTTTTAACATTGTTTCTTTCGACATTCAAGTCACCTAACTACTTATATAAATTAAAGTTTTTATGTCTGCTGAATTTATTAATCAGCGGACTTTTTATTTTGTCAATAAAGGATAATATACAGTTATCAATT
>UMIA01025218.1_pt1 | contig 178614 bp, 277 predicted proteins | sample 1965701 | NCBI WGS metagenome assembly UMIA01 (sample SAMEA4836113, study PRJEB28245) | human gut metagenome | biome: gut microbiome; material: fecal sample | place: Denmark | collected 2008 | reverse complement strand
GGCGATACTGGCCCCCAAGGAGAGAAAGGTATTAATGGCACTAATGGTCTTTCTGCTTTTGAAGTATGGCTTGAAACCAATCCCGGAAAAACCGAAGCTGATTTCTTTTTAGCAATAAAAGGAGATAAAGGCGATAAAGGCGATAAGGGAGATACTGGTGAACAAGGAATCCAAGGAGAAATTGGACCTCAAGGTATCCAAGGAATCCAAGGAGAGAAAGGTGAGAAAGGTGAAACTGGCGAACAAGGACCTAAAGGCGAATAGGGACCACAAGGCATTCAAGGCATATAGGGTATCCAAGGCGAGAAAGGTGAAACTGGTGATACTGGACCACAAGGAGAAATTGGACCTCAAGGACCTCAAGGAGTCCAAGGAGAACGTGGAGAGCCTTTCTCAATAAAGAAAATCTACTATTCTATTGGTGAGATGAATTCGGATTTTAGTAATACTGATGTTAATATTGGAGAATTTGTACTTATCAATACAGGAAATGTAGAAGACGAGGATAACGCTAAGTTATTTGTTAAAACCGAGACAGAATATTCTTTTATAACTGATTTATCTGGCACTGCTGGTATTCAAGGTCCTCAAGGAATCCAAGGTATTCAAGGTCCTCAAGGAATCCAAGGTATCCAAGGAATCCAAAGAGAGAAAGGAGATACCGGTCCGCGGGGAGAAACTGGGCCCGCCGGTTCTGACGGTAAAACCCCGGAATACGGCGTTGACTACGGCACGCCGGAGCAGATTGCCGGGATTGCCCAGCAGGCGTCGGAGATTTTGAAACCGGATGTTAATCAGATAAAGGATGATATTGCTGGGCTGAAAGACTCCAAACAGGACAAGCTTATTGCCGGTACTGGAATCACGATTGCAGAGGATGGGAAGACCATTTCAGCGTCTGGAGGCGAAATCCTGATTGCGCACAAAGTGTGGGCAGACTGCTACATTGAATTAACCCCAGTGGAAATCGACTACGAAAACTATACAATTACTGTAGCCGATGCATCTGGTGTGCCGCTGGAAATATCCGGAAGTTGTGTTGATTATATATCTATTACAGACTGGTCCGGGAAAAATGCAACACTTGATATTGCTCCAGTCGAATTGTTTCCAGTTCAGCTTTTTGCTATCCATGTCGGTGATAACAGGTTACAGTTTTACAATTCGCAGAAAGCGCTAATCCGATTTACAGCCAATGACAACGTTGATATCAATCGGTTCAAGATTTATGTTAAGAAGCAAAATGCAACTAGATTATCAGTAGCAAATCTTTATCAAAATCACGCATATCGCATTGTGATGGTTAAACGCGGATTTAATCATTTTGTAAGTGGATTCAGTATCAATAATAGTAATAATCGTGATTGGGGCTATTCGTATGGCAATAAGGGTGGAGTTAAATCGTTTGGACTTGGTTCCAACAACGCAGGCAATTCGTTTTCCTCTACTCAGGTAAATCTCTACGAAACATTTTCTTTTCGTAGTATACCTTATGGTGACACTGTTACGTGTTCGTTTTTTCCATCCATCATCGATGTCGAAATAGTACCGTCTAAAAACGGAAGTGTATTCGAGCATTGGCTTCATTGGAGAATGTCGTATGTGCAGAGAGGCAGTAGCACCGTTAAAGAAATAGAATACAGATATACTACAGGAACGCTATTTATGCCATATGAAATTGGATCGATTGTGTCACAATCTGGCAATGCAGGCAATTATTTTGGGAATGGTACGGAAATGTTAGTGTTTGATAAGGGGGAATGGGTTGAATGATTGTCGAACAGATTGATGCAAGAACAGGCAACGTGGCACTTTTTGAACAGCCTGACAAGCCTGTTATTGAATGCGATATGGAAGTAATTCCGAAACCCACCCCGGAGGAACGGCTGGACGCGCTGGAAACTACCACGGATGACATGATTCTGCTGATGGCAGAACTGATTGGAGGGAACTGATTATGAAAACACTTTCCGCGCTGAAACTGAAAATCATGGTGCGGGCGTTCCGCATCCGCATCAAAAACGGTGAGGATTTTGCTGACATCGCCGCAGACTATCCGGCTCTGACTGCTGACGATTTGGAATCCATCCGGGAAGCTCTGAACGTGGCTTAATCCGATAAAGCAGACTTTATGTGATTAAGGAGTAAACCATGGCAGACACCGCCCATTATCAAACGGACTTAAAACTGGAAGAAATGGAAAAGCGGCTGTCTGCCATTTATTCCAGGGCGGAAAAGGAAATCGGGAAACGATGGAAAGAGTATTTGGCGGAATCGCAGGAAGAAATTAACGAACTTTAAAAAGCTTATAAACTGGCAAAAAGAGCCTAGAATAAAATCTAGGCTCTTTTTCTATTGACTTTTTAATGACCTTATGATATAATATTTATAGAAAATAAAGAAAGGAAGAATGAGTATTGGGTTTTGATTTTATTATCTACGATTATGACAATCAAGAGACTGTTTGTCATGTTGAAGGGTACGATATATCCGATATTAAAGAAATTTTTATTTGGATTATAACTGGTGATGAAACTGGCAGTCTAACAATGCAAGATGGTACCGTTTATAATTTTGACGCTTCGGATAATCGTTTTGAAGATTTTAATGATGGCTCCTATACTGTTGAGGGAAAGGAAAACATCGAGAAATGGCTTAATTTTCAGCCGACTGAAAAGGAGTCTCATCTCACTTTTTCTTATGTGCGCCAAGAGAAATGGGGTTAATGTTTATGTGGCTTGTTCGTTATAAAGCAAAAGCAGATACTAGCTGGGCGACTTTCATTTCCAATGCTGCTTTGATGAATTTTGCTGCACAGGATTTTATTGATTACTGGTTTAAACAGCATGATAAAACTCCGCCGCAGATTAAAGATTTCCACGAAGCCCGTAAAGTTATGTGGAATGAAGGTATAGATTTTTATATCACCTTGTGAGAAAGGAAGATTATTTTGATTGTTTCTGAGATTGAAATGAATATGAAAGCCGCGCTGAAACAGGATAGAATGGAAGATAAAAATGATTATTCTTATCTTTTGTCTCGCTTTCGCGCGAAAGAAGTTGAGCTTCGCCGTGAATTGACTGATGATGAAGCCATTGACGTCATTCGCAAGGAAGTCAAACAGATGCAGAAAGACTATAATGCAATGTCTGGTGATTTGCTCAACACCCATTATGCTAAGGGCCTGAAGCGTCAGATTGACCTTTATTCAATCTATTTGCCTAAAATGATGTCTTATGATGAGGTTTTGGATTATTTGCGCGGAATGGATACTGAGTGCATGCTCCCGACTGCTTTTGGCGCAGCTATGAAAGCCGTTCGTGCGGAAATTGGTACTAAAGCAGATGGCAAGACTATCTCTCAGGCGTTGAAAAATTATATGGCTCAGGAGAAAAATTAAATGAAGATTTTTAGAATGAAACGTGGAGAAGGCAAAACCTCTCGTTTAATTGAGGAGAGTGCAAATTCTGGCGTTCCTATTTTTGCTATTAACGATCATCGACGACACGTTTTGATGGAAAAGGCAAATGTGATGGGTTACAAAATTCCTTCGCCCGTTACTTTCGAGGACTTGTCGACTGCAACGAATGTACATTTTGATAGAATTATTGTTGACGATGCAGAGTATACTTTGCCTGCTATTCTCAATTATTTTCTCGGTATTACAATTGCAGCTGAAGCATTTTCCACCAATACTCTTGAAGATAGATTAATTGACTTCAGAACGATTTTATGTGATAATATTTATAGAAAATCAAGAAAGGATATTTGAATTATGATTAAGTTTATTCCTGCTGTTTCTCGTTATACTGCTAAGTCCAAGGACGATTATGTTTATGAGAAGCCAAGTTTTTCATATTTTATTGATCGAGATAAGACCGGTTGTATCAATGGTCGGCTGTACCATGGCGTTGTAGTAGCTAAGCTGAGTGGTGGTGCTCGCGACTTGGCAAATATCTGGACTAAGCGTGACGCTTTCAAGATTCGTGAGCTAGAGGATATTGCTTCTCTGCTTCATGTTAATTCCGATCTTGGTTCTGCTTATCTTGAGTTTGAAGGCAAGGCTTACTGTTCGGTTGATGATAAGTGGGACGAGGATGAGGGTATGAAGATTGCTCGTCGCAAGGCTTGGACTCAGTATTATCATGCTCTGGCGAATTACACTTATGACTATCAGAAGCGTGTCGCCGCGCTGTATGAGCAGATTACTAAGTATGCTGATTTCGCTGCAAAGCGTAGTCACGAGCTGGATATGGAGAATACCGAAGTCCAGAAGATGATTGAGGAAATGTCGGGAACTGTTTAATTGACTTTTTTTAAAAATCGTGATATAATATTTATAGAGTTTGGGAATTGATTCCTACTCTTTTTATACATACCTCTTTCTTTTAGGGAGAAGCAATTCTCCCTTTAATATGCGACTGTGGCCCAGTGGACAAAGGCGGGTGCCTGCAAAGTACTTAATTTTTTATCGTTGGTTCAAATCCAACCAGTCGCTCCAGAACGGAGTTCCCTACTAGATTCCCAATGGGAATTGAACTTCACGGTTTGGTTGAGTTAGTCCGTCGTCCTCGGTATTGAGTAGACAATCAAGAGGGAAAGATACGAAAACTCTTTATTATGCGCGAGTAGTCGAATGGCATAGACACTACGCTAAGGACGTAGGATTTGTGGGTTCAAATCCCACCTTGCGCACCAATAGAAAGGAAAGTTGCTATGGGCAAATTAAAAATGACCAAGATAGTTTATGGTCGGGCAATGGTTGGAACTGATGCTTATAAAAAGAATTTATCTAGTAAGCGTTCAAAGTGTAATGACCAGAAGAGAAAACGAAACTATCGTTCAGCCACAATCAAAACCAATCTGACTTGGGAACAGAAATTGATTCGATGGTTTGAAAAAGTTGAGAAATGGTTTTTAGATTATTTTGAAAGGTTTTTCGATTGATGAAAATTTTGACTGCACCAGTTATTGATTATGGAGTTCTTGAGGACGAGCTAGTTGACGCTGGTATTCTCAAGAGAGAAGATGTTGAAGAAGATTATTCATACATTCTCGGTTTGCTTTTTGCAGATAATTGGAGTTACGATTGTTATTTGAAACTTTATCTCAATGACAAGCCTATTCCAAAGAATCTTGACATAAGTGCGACTGTTTATCTGAAAAAGTGCAATGAGATTTATGCTTATTTGCGCGAGAAGGCTCCAGGTTATCCGTTCATTTTGATTGAAACTTAAAGAAAGGATTAAAATGAGTAAGAAGAAAAAGAATACTCCTGTAAGTGATTGGGTCTATGACGACTTAATGGAATTTTACGAGTTTTGCTTTGGCGGCACCCACGTTTTTCGTTCAAACAAAGCTAAAAAGTACCTTTTTGAGATTCTTACTCACGATTCTAATTGGACTGTTGAAAATGTTCATAATGAATATTATGTTCTTTATCACAATCCAGTTTATCAACCTCGTGCGAAAATTCATATTCAAGCAAAAGATACTAATTTGATTTGGCTTTTGTGGATTGCATATACGCATGATTTCTACAAGTATAACAAACTTCCTTTTGAAAAAGGAAAAGGCAAAGACTATTGGCGTTTCGTTGAAGATTTTAAACGTTATCTTACTTATAAAGGTCTTCATTGGACAGAAGATGACTTTCAATGATTTGACTTTTGATAGATAATATGCTATAATATTTATAGAAAATGAGATTTATTCGTAGATAAGAATTAAAAATCGCTAAAGACAATAATGTTGCTCTAATGTGGGAACGTGAAGGTTACGGTATATCCGATACTGTTAAACGAAATCCCTATGAGCTTGCGTGAGATTGAAACTGCTCACCGAATGAATTGACTTTTTATGATTTCTATGATATAATATTTATAGAAAATGAAAGACAGAAGCAGCAAATACTTCTAACAACTTGAACTTAAAATTCAAATATTGGTAAGAAGCTGTCTTGATGTGGGTTGAAATGAGATTCTAAGACGATTTCTGCAAACTTTTAATGTTTTGATTGAATTATTAGATGATAAAAACGAAAAAGTCGTCTTGATTTTTTATTATGGATGGTTCGTACAACGGTTAGTACAAGAGACTGTTAATCTCCTAATGGGGTTTCGACTACCTCACCGTCCGCCAAAAGCGATAACAGAACGCTTCTTAATATCCCATTGCCAATAGGGGAGCATTGAGTAGCTATCAATGAGATTAAGGTGCCTCCACACCGGCCTTATATTTAATTATTCTGGAGGGAATGGTTATGAAAGTTATTTGCGGGATTTATAAAATTACTAATCAAGTTAATGGTAAATGTTACATTGGACAGAGCGTAAATATCGCTCGTCGATGGAGAGACCATAAAAAGACAAGTTCTGATGCAAGCTATAATGCTTATGATAGTGTGTTGCATAAAGCATTTAGAAAATATGGAATAGAAAATTTTTCTTTTGAAGTATTAGAAGAATGTTCTCAAGAAAGTTTAAATGCTAAAGAAATTTATTGGATAAATTATTTTAATTCAGATGATTCTTAGAGAGGATATAATTTAACTCCTGGTGGAGATAATGTTGGTTAGAAATGTCGAAAATTAACTGACGAGCAGCTTTAGGAATTAAAGCGTCTTTTAAAAACTACATTAATATCTCAAACTGATTTAGCAAAGTAGTTTAATATTAGCCAAATGGCAGTTAGTGATATTAATAGAGGAATAAGTTATCCAGATTTAAATGAAGATTATCCTTTAAGAGATTCTAATGCAATTCGAGGTTGGAATTTGCATCCAGAGAAGAACGGATTAAAAACAGAATCAAAAGTTGATAAATCTAATAAGTCTAGTAAATCTGAAGAGTTTATTAAAAGTAAAGATAAAGATAAACCTTTTCCAAAAGTAAAAATTAAAAATATAAAAATTTGTCCTGTTTGTGGAAAGGAATACGATAGTAAAGCAAAAACTTGTTCTGTTAAATGCGGAAGAATTCGTGTTAAAAAAGTTAAAATTGTTCCTAAACGGAGTGCTTTAAAGTACTTAATTCGCAATTACTCGTTCGAATGGATTGGTCGTTAGTTTGGTGTAACTGGAAATGCAATAAAGAAATATTGTGATAAATTTGATTTACCAAGAACTAAAAAAGAAATTAATTCTTACTCGAATGAAGAATGGAAAAAGATTTAAAATTTGCCGGCTTGCCGGCTTTATGCATCTGTAGTTCAATGATAGAATAACAAACTTTTAATTTGTATGATGCCAGTTTGACTCTGACCAGATGCACCATTAGCTCGTCTATCATGTGTAGAAAGAGTCTCTGAAACCGTTTATACGGTTTCTATTTTATCCCTCATTAGACCATAAGGATTGGGGCTGGACTGTAAATCCAGTGTGTTTTACGCCGGGATGGTTCGATACCATCATGAGGGACCATTTATTTTAAGAAAGGATATATTATGGACTTTTTTGTTGGAAATTTTGCTGACTGGTTCAATAGTTATGCTAGGAATAAGTTATTTCGTCTTTGGTATAAGGAGGATGAAAAACTTGGTCTGGATGATGGCTATGATGGAGTTTGTCAGTATGTTTATCTGCGACAAGCGATCAATCTTGGTAACGATTGGTTGATTGGTTATGCTGTATTTGATGAACGAGAAAAAGATAATATGTATCCTAGTTTGAATTGGGCTAGATTGAGTGAAATTGATTTGGCCTGGTACAAAGATGATGAGGAAAAGTAATTTTCCTCTTTATAATGTCCTGTAGCGCAAATGGATAGAGCGCCACCCTGTCACGGTGGAGGTATATTATTGCCGGTTCGAACCCGGTCAGGACAGCCAGATGCAATTCGGAAGGATTGCGAGTCTTGCGCCTAGGAGATAAGGCGTCAAATTGGATGATTTGTGACCTAAGCAGGTCGTTAAAAGGCTCAGTTTGGTAAAGACTGTAAAAAATTACCAGCCGAGAGAGGATGGATTTGAGGTAAACTACCACCGGCGCTTAGCGATATGTGGCTTAGTCATTTGTATTCGGCTTAATACAAAGAAAACGAAAGTAACCTTGAACGCATAGGAGTTCTAAAACTCTATGGACTAGACGTGAGGGATAGTCTGAAAACTCCCTCTTATATGTGCGAGTGGTATAACGACAATTATCCTTGCCTTCCAAGCAAGGGACGAGGGTTTAACTCCCTTCTCGCACACCATTAATCAAAGTTTCTAATTAGGTTCAATCCTCCCAGAGGATTATAGCTGAAGTGGAGCAATGCCTGGGCTAGACACGCATTGTACGGTACACTGAAACACCAAATAGACCGCGGTATAATAGGTGTTATAATGCCGAATACTTAATTAAAGTAAAAGAACACCAATCTTTGATTAAATTGGGCTGGAGTTTATCTCCTTGGTCCACCAATCCAGTGGAATTTCTACTGGCGGCTTTATGACAGGCACGTAAGAAATCTGTCCCTCTGAATAGATACTTGCATAACAGCAAACTTTTCTAGTTGGAAGAATAAAAGTATTACTTGATAATACTTTGATCGCTCGCGCATTCAAACTAGAGGTATCTAGTAATAAAAGAGGTCTGGAATGAATGTGTGAGTGTAGATTCTCAGTAATTACAGAATGAGGATCGGTTCTTCACCGCCTAAGAGTGAACCCTCGCGGGAGTGGGTATCTCCCGTTTCATGTCTCCTGAGCTGGGAACTCACGGATGTTTCATAAGCAACCTATGCACAGTTCAATTCTGTGAGGAGACACCATTTACAGTTATAGCGGTGGCTGTAACAGAAATTTTTATCGTTTTAACAAAGGCCTCGGAGTAAAATCTGAGGTCTTTTTTATTGACTTTAAGACAAATTTATGATATAATATTTATAGAAATCAAGAAAGGAAGTTGGAGAATGACAGTTAAAGATTTGCTCAATGTACTGTGCAAGTATCAGTGGATTGAGATTGCTGGCGATTTTTATAGTGAAAGTCCTCATTTCACGGGAACTGTAAAAGATTTAATGGGCGAAGATGAATATGAGTTCCTTTGCGCGCAGAAAGTTAATGGAATATTTTCTGAAGCTGAAGATAAAAGCCATTATATTCTTGTTTATTATAATGATTCTGAGTTAGGACAGGTGTGGTAATGATTTTTAATGGAAAAGAAGTTGGAGAACTTCATCATCTAACCTTTCGCCATAGTAATTTTCCTAATAAGCAAAATTTTGCTCCAACTGATTTATTTGGCGTAAAGAAATTCTTACGCGATCATCCAAAAGTTAATGTGCTTGATTTTTCGCAATTCTGCTCGGATAACACAGTCTATACCACTGTCTGGTATACTGTCCCGCGCAATCAAAATTAAACTCAAAAGGAGGAGCATTATGGAAATGTTTGCTTGGACTTTGTATTACACTTATACCAAGGATGGTAAATCTACTCGACGAGTTTCTACCATTAATGCCCCTACTCTTGGACGAGCATTTCAGATCTTACGTCATTATATGATTAAAAATTCTGACGAATATATTACTGATCTTTGCGCAGAGCGCAAGAAAATTAAGAAAGAGGATTAAAGTGAAAGAATTTTTAAAAACGGCAATAGCAGTTATTTTGTCAGCTATAATTATTTTTGGATGCTGTTTTTATACTTATGCTGACAAAGAATTGCCTGGTAAGGAAAAACAAATTACTGTCACGTCAGAATATAATGACAATGTGACTATTAAGAAGTTGGCTGAGCAATATCGAGGAGCATGGCAAGAGGGAACAGATTTTTCTCCTATCGCGCGGCGAATGGATTTAAAATTCGAAGGCAAAATTCAGGCTGACCAAATTTCTGTCTCTGAAGATGGACGATTGATTGCTTCTACCAAAGATTTTTATTGGGACTATGGTAAAATCCCTGGATTTTATGCTATCTGTAATACCGAAAGTGATCCTTCTCCCTATGGCGCAAAGATTGTAATTTATCTCAATAGCACTAATCAAAAAAAGTTCAGTACAGGGCAGACTATTAAATTTAAAGCTGACTTTTGGAGGATGGATGGACGTACAATGGTTTTAACGAATGGAGTACTTGAATAATGCTTTTGCTTTTGATTGTCCACATTATAATTTTTATTATAATGGGTTTTATTTCTTCTTTGTGCGGCGTAACATATGACGAAGATGAACTTATAGGTATGATATGTCCTTTTATTGGAATTGCAACAACTATTTATGCTATTCAAACAGCAATAGAAAAGAAATTAGATAAATATGATTTGATTGATGTTGATTTTAAAGATGTAAATGATAATATTATTCGAGAAGATGACAGGTCGATTCATATAGACCATAAAGTATGCTTGTCTTACAAACAGTTTGTCGATTTTTATTCTATTAATCCAGCGCGTTGGAACATTGTCAAGCAAACATATCCTGAAAGGCGCTATTTGAGATTTAAAGACGGCGAAACTTGGTACTGGGTTTATTTTAAAACTGCTAAGGAATATAGAGCCGCAGTAAAATATTATTATATGCGAGAAGAAGTAAGAAATGGTCCTCGCGCAGTTAATTATAACCCGCAAGAAAAAGAAAAACTCGACAAAGATACGGCTGCTTTACTTCGTTGTGTTCAAGCTGACATCAATAAAATTAAATTCCAAGCAGAATCTGAGATCAATGAAGCTACCGATGGTATCAAAAAAATTTCAGAACGTCTAAATAATTAATTTTAAGTCAATAGGTATCTAGCCTATTGACTTTTTTATTTATATATGGTATAATATTTATAGAAAATGAGAAAGGAAGAATGATGAGATGATAATGAAAGAACTTGCTACTTTTGATGAAAAAGTTTTTAATCAGATGATGCGCCATGTCAAGTTTGCAGAATCAAAAGGTTATGATGTTATTTTGGCGTCAGTTTATGGTTCTCAGAATTATGCTCTTGAGACTAAGGAATCTGATGTTGATTCTTATTTGATTGTCATGCCTTCTCTTGAAGATTTAGCTTTGAATCGTAAACCTATTTCAAAAGAATTGATGTACGTTGACGAAAAGGGTGTTCCTAATGATGAACACGTTGTTATCAAAGATTTTCGCGTTTTCGTTGAAGCATTGATGAATGCAGATTTTCATGCTCTTGAAGTTGTAAGTTCTAAATATACTACTACCATTCGTTGGACTGATTTAGATGAAAAAGTAAATCCTTTCGAGGATATGGATTGTTTTACTGCCGTCTTACCTAAATTTTATTGGCGCGTAGTGAATTGTTTTGAGAGCGCGCTTAAGAGTAGAAAGTTGGAATGTTTAGATTGGAATAAGAAAGGCGACCGCAAAACTTTGGTTGATATTGTTTTGCATTATTTCGTTTTTCTTCATGCTTTTGAGCGCGATAAATATCCTTATTCGACTTATTCTAAAAATTTGCGTGACACTCTTCTTGAGATTAAAAATGGTTCAATGTCTAAAGAAGATGCTCTTGCGATGTTTGATTTGAATACCATGCTCTACAATGTGCGCGACCGCTGGGAACATGACCAGCCCGCAGATAAAGGAAAAACTGAAAACCAGCTTCATAAAGAGTTAAATCAAATGTTAATTGAACAATTTGAAGTTAAATTTGAGGAGCAATGTTTATGAATCATCCTCGTACTCGTGCAGAACGTCGAATCGCGAAGAAAAAAGAGTTCAATAGAAAGTATTTTTTGAGCCAGAATGCTGACTATCCAGCACCTTATTTTTTAACTTATGCTCGGAACAAAGGGCGGCGTCGGACTTTACATACTAAACTTCCTGTTGATTATGATTTTAAAGTACCTGGAGAATATAGAAATTATCATTCTTGGCGCGGAAAGTACAGAGTTGAAAAAATTTATTTTCGTCAGCTTGGTCATGCTAGTCGTTATCATTATTTCAAGAGGAAAGCAAATCAAGCCGTACGTAGGAACAAGAATTTTTCGACTCGGAAAAGTAATGATTATCGTAGAGTTTATGAATATGCTTGGATGGTGGATTAATGGATAATTATATTGTAAGTGTTTCACTTCCCGCTGCGCCGGCAATGACTCCTCAAGGACCGATTTTGCCAACTGACAGCTTGGTAACTTTCTTTTGTTCTTGCGGCGGGCGCATTGATTTTAATGATATGAATATTGCTAGTGAAGCAATTAATGAGGATAGGGTCATTTGTCCGCAATGTCACCAAAAGCATAAAAGAAAAGATTATATGTGGCTATTTGGCGGAAAAGGGCAAATCATCGCTTTGCCGCAATCAATGTATAAAGAGGTAGAAAATGAAAATGAAGAAGGATAATAATCTTCAGTTGACTCCTGATGGAGAAAGATTTAAAAATTATTTGCAAGATATGTTGAACGGTGAACAGTATAGAGTAGCCCTTTTTGAAGAAAATATTAAAGAGTTGGGCGACAAAATGGGACTTGAGCGTATGGATATGATTAAGGCTTTTCTGGTAGTAATGGAGGAACTTTAATGGCTTATTTGATTTTGTTTTCGATGCTGTTTCTTCATTTGATTGCTGATTATAACCTTCAAGGCATTCTCGCGCAATTCAAGCAAAAGGAATGGTGGAAGAAAAATTATCCTCAGCCAAAATATAAACACGACTGGATAATTGCCCTTATTGAACACTCTTTTATGTGGAGTTTTTTAGTTTACCTACCTGTGTTTGCGTATATGGGTATGACTAGCGATTGGGAAACAGCTAGTTATTTATTCATTTATTGCATTATATTAAATACTGGAATTCATGCGGTGGTAGACAATGAGAAAGCCAATGATGGAAGTCTTAGTTTGTTTGGTGACCAGTTTTTACATTTTGTGCAGATTTTTGCAACTTGGCTATGCCTTTTGATTAAATGATTTACTTTTCTCCAATCTTATGCTATAATTATTATAGAAAATGAGGAAAGGAAATGAGATTATGAGTGAAAAGAATTATGAGACTAAATGGCATACTGTTCGTGAATCTTATCTTCGAATGCTTATTGGTAAAGCTATGAAATACGACATTCTTATGGATGAAGATTCTAAAATTGAAATCAATAGCGAAGATTTCTATGGTGAAATTTATCGAGGTCTAACTGGTGAGGAACTCACTATTCCCAATGATCAAGCTCACTTTATCAAGCGCGTAAATTCCGTCAACAGCGAAATCATCAAGCAGACTGATGAGACTCTTGAAAAACTTGATCTTGCCGTTAAGAAACATGGATTTGAATAATTGACTTTTCTTCAAATCTATGCTATAATATTTATAGAAAGTTAAGGAAAGATTACTTAATTTTTACGACAGTTTTGTTGGCAGACACTTCACTGAGTAAAAATGTGAGCTGCTAGGTTTACGAGAGGGGTCACAGGCTACCAGAAATGGAGCTGAACCGAGCCAAACCTCCTAACGCAGAAGTTGCGTTCATAAATTACTTGCAATCTTAGCTTAAAGTGACAGGGCGCTAAAAGATTGTTTTGCCACTCTTAATTGAGTGGTAAGGTTCACTATAATTGATACCTCCACGCGGTGTGAACTGGACAATCTGATGAACTTGGAAGTCAGATTGACGAAAATCAATAGACATGAAAGACGAAATGAATACAAGCTCTCTTTCGTCGGTTAAATTGCACCAGCTTCGATGGTAGAATGAATTAACGTTCTGATAATTGTCGGCGCAATGCGCATCTACGGCACGGGTAAAGACGTCCCCTGCAAAAGCAATTAGACCATGTCGTTTTATTATGACCCCTTCGTCTAAAGGTGAGGATAGGAGATTTTCAATCTCCCGATGCATTGGGTTCAAGTCCCGCAGGGGGGCCACCACTTTTAATTGAGGATAACTTATGGATTCTTTGGTAGATAAATACACTTAGCAAGAGTTAGAATAGATAGTTTAGCTATCTACATCTTATAAAGATTTAGCTCAAAAGTTAGGTTATACTGCATTTTCCAGTGATTTAAAATATTTTTTAGAAAATAAATTTTCTGATTTTGATACTTCGCATTTTCAAACAAGAGTTTCAAAAGAAAAGCGGGTAGAAAGAACAGAGGAAAATGTTTTTATAGAAGATTCTACAGCTTCTCAGCAAACTTTAAGAAGATGGTATCGAAAAGGTAATTATACTCCTTATTAGTGTTCTATTTGCCATCTTGAACCAATCTGGCAAGGTAAGCCATTGACTTTAATCCTTGACCATATTAATGGCATCAATAATGACGACAGATTAGAAAATCTTCGATGGGTTTGCCCAAATTGTAACCAATAGCTTGAAACAACTAATGGTAAGAATCGAAAAAATTATTCTAAAAAATATTATTGCATTGATTGTGGAAAAGAACTTTCTGGGGATTTCCAAAGATGTAAAAGTTGCGCTGGGAAAATTAGAATTGTTCCTGTTACAGAAATGAGTGTTTCAAGAGATGAATTGAAATCTTTAATCCGAAATAAAACTTTTGTTGAGATAGGAAAAGATTTTGGAGTTTCCGATAATGCTGTTCGAAAATGGTGTGATAAGTTAAATTTGCCAAGAACCAAATCTTTAATTAAAACCTATTCTGATGAAGAATGGGATAAGCTATGAAAGTAGCTTTATTTACTCCGATAGTTTAATTGGTGAAAATTTTCGACTGATAATCGAAAGAGTGCCTGTTCGATTCAGGCTCGGAGTACCAGTTGCGTGACAGTCGTAGAACTCCTATCGGCTGTCTAAAGAACTAGGGTAAGGCTTATGAGTGGAGTTCGCTCATAAGACGCGCGAGAAAACGTTGCCCAGAGTTTTGCTTCAAAGTCACTCGCGCATTATAGCGGCCACTGGAAGAAGCGGTTAAATTCGCCTGGCCCTCAACCAGGAGTTCTCGTAAGAGATATTGCCAGTTCAAATCTGGCGTGGTCGACCAAAGTATTGATACCTTCAAGCCTCAAGAAACAGTTTAATAGAATACTAGTTGCCTATTGAATTAAAGTATTGAGAAACTATAAATCAAAAGATATGTTGTGGAACGGGAATGATACTAACCGGAAAGCGTAAATCGTATTAGAGAAAAATGGTCTGGAACTCTTTAAATTATCGGACTACCGTGCCGGAGTCGTATAGTGGTCGATTACAACGGTTTTGTAAGCCGTCAGCATATGCTCGCGGGAGTCCGAATCTCCCCTCCGGCTCCATTATGCGTTTGTAGTTCAATGGAAGAATCGCAGACTCTTAATCTGTCAGATGCAGGTTCAAGTCCTGTCAAACGCACCATTTAAAGACCATCACAGCATCTGAAATTGGCTTATAACCCGTTGATTCCAGTTCGAATCTGGTGGTTCTATCTTAAAAAGAGGAACTTAGCTCAATGGTAGAGCAGCGTATTGTTGGTCTTGTTTTATGCGCTCATGGCTCAATTGGAAAGAGTACTCGGCTACGAACCGAGAGATTAAGAGTTCAAGTCTCTTTGAGCGTACCACTTGTAATTTCTACGAATCTTATACAAATCTCCTTGTCGTTCGCGGCTCGACGCTAATAAAGCCGCACTCCTATGCGGCTGTAATTCAGTTGGATAGAATATCGGACTTCTAATCCGAAAGTCAAGAGTTTGAGTCTCTTCAGCCGCCCCAATAGGGGAGCATTGATTCGCGATCAATGAGATTAAGGTACTCCTAATACCGGCCTTATATTTTATTTATCATTTAGGAGTGATAGATATGCCTATTTGTGGTATTTATAAAATTACTAATTAGATCAATGGGAAATGTTATATTGGACAAAGTATAAACATTAAACAAAGATGGAGAGCGCATAAAACAAAAGCCTTTAGTCCCTCTAATTCATAGTATGAATGTCCTTTATATAGAGCCATTCGAAAATATGGCTTAGAGAATTTTTCTTTTGAGGTTTTAGAAGAATGCCCAGCAGAAGAATTGAATCAAAAAGAATAGCAGAATGTTTCTTTCTTTTAGTCTAATAATCCATCTTTTGGTTATAACTTAACTCCAGGCGGCGATGCCTAGGGAGATAAATGTAGAAAATTAACTGAATTACAAGTTAAAGAAGTTCAAGATTTGCTACTTTTTAGTTTATTATCTCAAGAAGAAATAAGTAAAAAATTTGGAGTTACTCAAAGAACTATCAGTTCAATAAATACTGGAGAATGTTATTTTGATCCAAAAATAAATTACCCAATCCGTTCTCACCAAGAAGGAGCGAGAGTCTCCTTTTTGAAAAAGGGACAAGAAATTTCTCCAGACAATTATATAACAAAATTATCTGATTCTTTATTTAAAAAATGTGAATATTGTGGTAAAAATATTTAGCATTCTGACAATAAACGCTTTTGTAGTTAGAAGTGCGCACAAATGGCAAGTCGAATTGTAGAAAGACCAAGTAGAGAAATTTTAAAAAGTGAAATTCGAGAGTAGCCTTTTACGTCTTTAGGTAAAAAATATAGTGTCTCAGATAATGCAGTTAGGCGCTGGTGTAAAACTTATAATTTACCATTTAAAAAATCAGAAATTAAATCCTATTCAGATGAGCAATGGGATAAAATATAAATTCTAAGTTTCTGGCTTTGATAAAGCCAGATTTTATGCGCGGATAGTTCAATTGGATAGAACACGTTCCTCCTAAGAATGAAATGTGGTTTCAAGTACCGCTCGGCGTACCACGATTAACTAATAAGTGTCTCCTTTCTTTTCTCATCTTGGAGCCTAGTCTGTAATGGACTAGGCTCTTTTCTATTGACTTATGCGAAAAGATATGATATAATATTTATAGTAAATGAAAAGGAGAAATAAAATGACCATTCGAGAATTTGTTGAAAAATGCTCAGTTGTCACTGAGATTGGCATTACCAACTGCGGCGATAAAGATGCCATTTATCCCTACGAAATTGAAGACTTTGATGCTATTGGTTTCAATAGACAAATTCTTGAGGGTAAGCGCGGAAAGTATGTTTGTGATAATGGTATCTTGGATAAAGAAGTTTGTGCTTTTCGAGATACAATGGATTTGAACGATCCATTTCGCGGTATTATTGTTTTTTATAAATAAGAAAGGATGAAGATAATGAAACCTATTAAATGGAGTGGTGATAATTTTCTTGAAGCTTTTGATAGCGGCTATAAATTTTCAGAATTTGAGCTATCTGAGCTTGCTTATGAAAATAGTATTGAAACTACCTATGGAGAGAATGAACGTTGGGTTCGACCCGTAACAACGATTATAGAATTTAATGGTCGTTATTTTCAAATTGATTGGTGTGAAGGATTGACAGAAATACAGCCTAATGAATTTTTTGACTAGCCGTTTGAAGTAAAAAAGGAATCGCATGAAGAGACTATTACTGTTACTGTAACTAATTGGATTCCTCTGGAGAAGGATAAAAATAATTAAGCCCGTTTATAACTTTAAAGCTAATTGACTTTTGAACGAAATTATGCTATAATTATTATAGAAAATGAGAAAGGGGATTAGATATGAGTTTCAAGTTGAGAAAAGCCACTCAGCGAAAGTTCAATGCTGATATGCGTTTTGTCAATCGAGTCATTGAAAATGATGATTTGTGGCAAGGGCGTTTTGTAGTCCATCAAAAGAAAGCTGATTGGCATTCTTTCGATGATGGGAGTGGTGGCATACTTTTCACTATTGTTGATTTCTATGACAAGAAAACTAAGAAGCATACCACTCGTATGTATGAGAAACTTGCGGGCGAGCCTTTTAATTTCTGTGTGAGCAAGTTGCTCCGAGATATGAATACTTTTATCGTTGAGGATTTGGATGTTTGGAAAAACGAAAAACCTTACGATGAAAAGCAAGATTGGCGAAATGTCCCTTATGAGAGAGAAGGAGAAGTGATTTATCCTTGGCGCGCCTAAGTGAAGAAAAAATTAAGCAGATTCAAGAGGAATATGCTAAAGATCCTGTATATAGTCACGTCGCAAAGAAGTGTGGAACAACCGCGGCAACCGTAAAGAAATATGTATCTGGTGAAGTACCAGCTCCCGCAAAGAAAAAGAAAGATGCCGATCTCATTTATTTTGAAGACATTTCTAAACGGCTTCTTGAAGATGGCCCTATTGAGCCGCTTCCAGTCGACCAGATTAAACTCCCCGATAATTTCAAGTCGTGGACTATCCTCACCGATGCTGAACGCGCAGCGATGAATCTTAACTATATTTCAAAATATTAAGAAAGCGAGTAAGCAATGAAATATTTTCAGTGTATTGAGCATCCTTGCGACCTCTCTAAATACACTTATGCTGTAACTGATGACTTATGTAAAGAGTTTGGTCCTCTTTGCGGTACTTATCGGATTCTTCCCGCGCGATTGCTTGGTTTGAGTTATGAGAACTATGTCGCTTATTTGTTTAAGCGATTTGGTAAAGAAATTTGCCTTCCTCATTATCTCGGTGGTCCAATGTTTAATAAGCGCGAGGATGCGATGAAAATGGCAGAAATGCTTGAAAATAGATTTGTTTATCTCTTGGAGAATAAAAATGATTGACCCAAAGTATTATGGTGATGAACCTTTCTATGTGTGTAAAGACGAATTTGCGCCTGGCAAGTTCCGTATTAAAGAAAGTGTTATCGCTGAGAAAAAACTAGATCCAAATGGAGACCTCGGTTTTATGGACGTCGCTCAAGCACGAGTTCTCGGTTTGGACTATCCGGTATATATGAAGTTTTGTGAGAAAAATTATAGTGGGCGCGCGAATGAATCAAAGCATGGATGGACTTCACCTGTTATCCGTTTTGAAAATGAAACGCTTGCTAATTCACTATGTTTGCTCTTGAATAAGAGGTGGGGTGAATTATTTGGTTAATGAATTTTTTATTACAGTTCAGTTCAAGAGAAATAAAGGTGATTTTGGCGGAAAGAACTATGTTTATAAACTAATTTCGCCAATGTATATTGGTAAACATGATGAACTGTTAATTCTTAAAGACCCAGTAAATGAAAAAGGTTACAGTTACAATAACGAGATACTTGTTACTGGCGTCTTCGACAATTATGAAGCATATCAGAAGTATTGTAAGTTAAAGAATGTTTTTGCTTGCGCTTATGAAGATATTCTTTTCTTGCAGTATTTTAAAATTAAATATTCTGATGATATTGATTTAGTATATGAGGATCAAAATAAAACTGGGACAGTATTTTATCCTAAGATTAGTGCAATTTGGAACAATGATAAAAAATTAGCTATCATGGCTTGGCGTCCAGAGGATCAAGATATTTTAATCGATCATCAGACAATGAGTAAATTGATTGCTGATAGAACTATAAGCTGCGGACATTGCCTCCATAATTCTTATTGTGAAGAAGATTGCAAGTCTTGTTTTAATTTTGATTCTAAAATGCCTTTTGCTTATCAGCCAAAATGTGGTCATGGCGATCTTGGTCCTATTGATACAACTAAGCAGCTTTTGAAAGTTACCGCTAAAACAGATGGAACTATTACGAATTCTATCTCTATTGGTTCTGATTGGGTGCATAAAATGATTGCTGACCTAAAAGACCAAGTAAATAAAGAAGTTGCTGATGCATTTAACGAAAAAGAAAAAGAAAAAGAAAAGGAGTCCAAAATGGATTTTTCTAAGATGCTAAATATTGATTTTGGTAAGGTTCCTCATACTGCTGAACTTAAACCGTCTATTTATGGCGTTGCAGTTCTTGGTTTTGATAACCGCTACCGTGCATATGATAAGATTAATGATAAGGTCATGGATGTTACTGGTATGACCTTTGATACCGATATGTTGTTCAAGATTCCCGTGGCGGTATCTCAGGTGCGTGTTGGTGATGTCATTATTAATGCCAGTAACTATGTAACTGTTACCAATGTTCATCCCGATGGTACTTTTACTGTTGTTGATCCCAAAGCAAGTGAACAGAAGATTGCCATTCCTGCAAAGAATATGTTTGGTTTTGATTTCGTAACTAAAATCATGTATCCTTTTGAGAATATGGTTCAGCCGAGTGACGATAATCCGTTTGGTCTGAATCCGATGACTATGATGATGCTTTCTGATGGCGCAGATATGGATATGTCTACTATTCTGGCTCTGTCTATGATGAATGGTAATAGCGGCATGATGGATCAGAATATGCTCGTTCCGCTTATGTTGATGGGCAATAGTAAAGGCGGTAGCAAGGATTCTCTGATTCTTGCTCTAGCAATGATGAATCAGTCTCGCCCAACTAAGAAAATCAAGCAAGAAATTCAGTCTAATGCTTTTGCAGCCCTTGAATCTTGTCCTGTCCCTCCTGAAGCTGATGAAAAGGAACCGCCCGTAGGAGTAACCGCTTGCGAAGATGACGACTAATTAAAATCTAGCCAGTAGATAGAAAATCTACTGGCTTTTCTATTGACTTTTTAGCATAAGTATGCTATAATTATTATAGAAAATGAGAGAGGAGATAAGGAATGGAGAACTTTGATAGTGTAATTGAGGTTATTCACGAAGCAATTAGTGGTTATCTTGAAGTTTTTACTACAAAAGAAGATGTCGAGCGCGCAATCAAGGAAGATATGAGTGTTATGGAAATTCCTTACACTCTCTTTTGGAAACAGGATTATATTTCTAATTATGATGATTTAGCTGATCATGAAGCTGATGTTGTCCATATTCCGAAGTTGATCGTGCGCGGGAAGTATCTTGGTACTTGTTTCTTTATGGAATTTTATTTTAAAAATGCAAAGGAGTTTAACTTTTAAATGATTCTTGGTACTGCTGTTTCTCTCCAGGGTGCTCACTGGGTTCTTATCACTTTGACGACAAAGAAAGCAAAAGGCGTAGTTACGTCTAAGGTTTTTCGTCGTTTGAATCCACGCCCGAACATGAATATTAAGGAGAAGCCTTATACTCATGCCCGCGAGGCGCTATGCGAAGTGATTAATCTGAGTGAACTAAACAAACAGGAAACCGCTGATTATCAGCAATTGAAGAATTGGTGTTTTAATGTAAGGGAAAACTAAATGAGTAAAGCAAAATTGTTATCGCCTGAATGGTCTTCTATTGCCAAATGGTGCGAAGAAGTTGGGGTAAATCAATCATCCGAACTGTTAAAATCAATGAGGACATGACAGATATTTATATGGATTTGCTTTCTGATGAATGGTTTGATGAAGAGAAAGGAAAAGAATATGGATTTTAATAAGTATCCGAAAATCGAGACTTGTTTTCAGCGTTCTCTTGAGACTAAAAAACTGCTTAATGATGTCTGGCGCTCGGATGAGCTTCAGTACCTCAAGGATTGTGAGTGGATTTGGACTGAGAAGGTCGATGGCACCAATATCCAGATTCATTGGGATGGGCATCGAGTTGAGTTCGGTGGTCGTACTGAGCGTGCGAACATTCCTCAGCCGCTGATGGATTATCTTGAGACTACTTTTGGCGGAGAGGTTAATGAGGAGATTTTCGAGCAGCTCTTTGGCGAGACTGAGGTTGTCCTCTTTGGTGAGGGTTACGGTCCGAAGATTCAGAGTGGTGGCGGCTATCGTAAAGATGTTAGCTTTATTCTGTTCGATGTGAAGATTGGCAACTTCTGGCTTCTGCGTGACAAGGTTGAGGAGATTGCTAAGCAGCTTAACATTGATGTGGTTCCGCTGATTGGCTATGGGCCTATCCAGTTTGCTATTGATTTTGTCGAGGAGCATCCAATGTCGCGGGTTGCACAGAATAATGGCGGCAGTGGTTGTTATATGGAGGGTTTGGTTGGCACTCCGACTGTGGGACTACTTCGCCGTAATGGTGAGCGCATCCAGGTGAAAATTAAGTGGAATGATTTTAAAGAGTTTGTAGAGGAGTAAAAATTGATTAATTTTATTTTTATTATTGGGCTGGCAGTGCTGGTTATCGGCGCAATTGTTGCGTTCAATAAGGAATCGGTGATTGGAGCTATTACCTCGGTCATCCTTGGTGCAGCAATTGCCTTGTTTGGTATGTCGTTTGTTATCATTCCTTCTGGCTATACTGGTGTAAAAACCACTTTTGGTCAGATTGCAGAAGAGACTTTGCCAAATGGTTTCAATTGGAAAGCTCCTTTCATTGAATCTATTGAGATTGTAAATAACAAGCAACAGGATGTTGGCTTCGCGCAGAAAGATTCCAAAATTTGGGGCGAGACCTCTGAAAAGGTTCCTGTTTATATGGCAGACGTAACTGTTACTTATCAGATTGATAATGAAAAGTCTGCATGGATTTATGCTAACGTCAGTGACTACAAGAGTCAGCTGATTAGTGACGCAATGGTTGCGAGCGCTCTAAAGAATGCTGCTGTTCAGTTTACTGCTGAACAGGTAACTATTCGCTCTAATATTGAGCCTACCGCGCAGAAAGAGCTTCAGGAATCCCTTAATAATAAATATGGCGAAAATGTTGTTCATATCCTCAAAGTTGTGATTAATAATATGGATTTTGAGGATAGTTACAACGAAGCTATCAATCAGAAGAACCTTGCCGCGAAGCAGGCAGAAGCTCAGGCTATTCAGAACCAGATTGAGATTGATAAAGCAACTAAGGATGCTGAGACTCAGCGTATTGCCGCTGAAGCTCAGGCAACCGCAGAAACCGCAAAAGCACAGGGCGAAGCTGACGCAATTCGTATTAAGGTAGAAGCCGAAGCTGAAGCAAACCGTAAGCTGTCTGAAAGTTTAACTGATAATGTTTTGCGAAACAAACTGTACGATAAGTGGAACGGTGAACTTCCCAAAGTTAGCAATGATTCTGCGCCGCTTGTAAGCATTCCTCTTGAATAAAAATGAAAGGGTTGGAGTAAAATCCAACCCTTTTTCTATTGACTTTTTAAGATATATATGATATAATTATTATAGAAAATGAAGGAGGAAGTTGAAGATGATTAATTGGATTATTTGGATTATTGCACTATTAACTACTTTCATGGCGTTGGATTTTTTCTTTATTACAGTTAGATTAACGTTGTCGGAAATTCATCGCGCGCGAGCAGCAAAGAATCCATTGTGGTTAAATTTTATTATTGCGGCATTGATGCTTATGCTTTGGGGTACAGCTATTTTTATTCTTGGCGCGACAGCAAGTCTTCTTTTTCATTTGATGATTGGAGTTTAAAATGGATTGGTTTTTCTTGGAATTAGTTATTTTTGGTAGTGTTTTGGGTTGGGCAAAGGAATCCGAACGTGTTCTTGGGCAACATGCAGTTCAAGAGGTAACAAAAGAAAAGGTTGGCCGTTTGATGATTACTGGCGGCTGGAGTGGATTACTTTTGTATGCTGCCAATGTATATGAAAAACCAGGAGTTGGCATTCCTTCAGTTGTATTTTTGATTATTCTTTATTCTTTTTTCTATTTCGGAGCCATGGGTGTAGAATTCAACGATAAAAATACAGTAATTCGCAATTATAAAAATCAACGTTTGTTTTCTCAAAATTATGATTGTATTTCCTACAAAGTTGTACACAATATGTATCTAATGCATCCTGAATTATTCAAATGGGATTACAATAGTATCTATCCTGCATTTAAAGGATTAGAATTTAGAATGACTTATTTTGACTTACTCCTTTTCTCGCTTTTGTATGATAGTCCAAAAATAAAGAAGAATGGTGTTGTCTCTCAAATGATGCTTGAGCAACTTGATAAAGACATGGCGCGCATTCAAAAGGAAAAAGAGAAATCCATTCAAGAAATAAATCATGCTTCTACCGAATTAGCTGATATTATGGCTTCAATGAAAGGAGAAATGAAGTAATGATTGGCTGGACGATTTTTAACTGTCTTTGTTTGGGAGCTTGCTTAATTTTTATGTTTGGCTGTGATAAGAGTTATTTGTCTAAGTTATTAAAATATGACACTGCGATGGCTGCTTATATTTTTTCTTTTATTAATGCTTGGCGAGATATACCGTGGGAAAGTAATTTAACTAATTCTTCATTCCTCTGTATGGTTGTAATTTGCGGCTCTATTGTTGCTTATGCTTGCTCGATGCTTGTAATGATACTAAATGATGGTTTGCCCAATATTAATTTTGTTAAGAAATATTTCGGAATTGATAGAGATAACCCACGAATTAATTACAAGTTGTTTAAGCAGATGTATACCCTTCATCCTGATAAATTTCATTTTTATTCCTCTAGTTGGTCTTACAATTTCATTAACTTTAGTTTAAACTTTTTTGATTATTTGCGCGCCTCACTTCTGGTTGAATCCAAAGAACATAGTTCTAAAAGTAAAGACCGCCAAAAAGATTATCAGCGATTGGTTTCTGAAATGCAAGCTGATCTTGAAAAAGATTTGTTGGCCGTGCAGAAAGAAAAAGAACAAGCTTTTCAAGAAATAGAAGATGCAGCAAAAGACGCACATGAGCTTTTTAAAGCTCTTTCAAAATATAATTAATTGATTTTCCGCTCAGATTAAAAATCTGGGCGGTTTCTTTTATTGACTTTTGAACAAAATTATGCTATAATATTTATAGAAAATGAAGAAAGGAGATTAGAAAATGAAGATTAAAGTTCTTCCGCGTGCTGAGTGTTTTGCCGCGGCACATGGTTGGGGAATCGAGTACGGTATTGCAGATTTTGATATTCCTACTTTGATTATTTCAATTTCTAGTTATGATACTCCTATTCCCAATGCTCTTGCTATTGATGCTAAGAAAAAGCCCGACATTATTAAGCACGTTGAGTATTGTCAGTTTGACGATATTGATTGCAAAGAGCCTGTAAAAGGTCTGATTCCTATGCGCGATGTGGACGCGCAAAGAATTATTCGTGCAGTTGAGCAATGGAAAGACAAAGTTGAGCAGATTGTGGTTCATTGTGATGCTGGTTATTCTCGTAGTCCTGCTGTTGCAGCGGCTTTGGCTCTTGCTTTAAATGGCAAGGGCGCAGATGATGAGTTCTTTGTTAAAGGCAACTATTGCCCGAATATGCACGTTTACAATACAATGTTGAAAGAACTGGATGCGCGAGGTTATTTCAATGACCTATGAAGACCTTTAGTTATATGTAAATAATCAATATACAAACGCAATGCAAGTTGGAATGTTAGGTACTGACGTTGTGATTTCAAAAGAAGATTACTTTTCTCTTTTGGAAATTTGTAATGAATGGGATATACGATGTACGCCAGTTATTCTTGGTTTTAATTCTGTTACATATATTGAGAAAGATGGAAAATTAGACCCAAAACCTCATTGCACATTTCTTGAAGGTATTCAAAATGCTTGTGATAAATATCTAAGAGTAATTCTTGAATGGGACGAAGATAATGCTAGTGAAGATGAAGTTTTTGAAATCATCTGGTATCCCGAAGATGAAAGCGAGGACGAAAATGACGAGGAAGAGATTTGAAAAATTGCTCCGTGCTGAATATACTTGGCTTTGGATGCGCGCTCCGCTTAGTTTTAGTGACTCGATGCCCATTTCGCGGATGTATCGTGACATCCCTAAGATGAGCGCGTTTGCTCGAAAAATGGGTAGATATGATACTCTTTATGACTATATGACTAATAGCTAAGAAAGGTTGGTAATTTAAATGTATATGAAGTCTATGCGCGTTAAAGACGTGAATGGTAATGAAGTTGTGGTTGGTGGCGAAGAGATTTTCCGTGCTTATAAAGATTTGGTTCAGTGGTTTATGGAGACTCGTTTTGTTTGGATTTTCAATAATTTTGGCGAACGATTTAACAGAACTGCAATCAAGCATTGCGCGCGGAAATGTACCGAAGTCGTAACTATCAATCCTGAAACGACTTCTACTTCTGAGCCAGATGATTTTGAAATGGCTGTATTTAATAAATACAGAAATGGTGATTTTGATTGACTTAAAGATTGGGAACTGGAAACTAAAGTGATTGTTATTAAAGAAGATAATAAGTCTCAGGAGGACTAAAAACATATGACTCAGATTAAGACTAAAATTCGTGAAGCTCTTGACCCCAATGGCAAGAAAATTTATATTGAGCAGACTTATGTGTTGCCGCGCAAGATTCAGCGTGAGAAGGCTCGCCAGAAGCTAAAGGCAATGGGCGTACAGCATCCTAATAAGAAGCGCTGGAATGCTTATACTAGAGAGTTTGACCCGTCTCCGCTTGCAGAGCATTGGCGTGAGTATGGCGTGGAAGTTTAATTGATTTTGCTGGGTAGTAATACCCAGCTTTTTCTATTATATTGACAAATGAATAAAAGTATGATATAATATATATAGAAAATCAAAAGAAAAGAAATAAAAGGTGGTATGATATTGAATGGTTTTTGCAAGTGTTCTTTTGATTGCGGCATTGATTATGAATGTACTTGCATTTGCAGTTTATGGTTTTTTATGGTTTAATTTTATTGTTTGTATTGTAGATGCAATTTTGTTAATTGTAAATTTTGTATTCTTTTTCTTTAGGGAAAAATAATGGCGCAAAAGAATTTCTACCCGAAAAAAATTTTATATAGCTAGAAGCCACGAAAACATATTGTTTTCAACGAAAAAGATGGCTCTCTTGGAGAACAACGGATTCGAAAAATCCTTACGCAAAATCTATGTAATTTTGTCGAATAGAAGACTTTCGACGGATTGAAAGATTAGAAGCCGCTTAGATTTGATTTTTCGTTAGAGTTTAATGGTAAGGTTGTATGCTTAATTGAGTATCAAGGAGAACAGCATTTTAAAGCTGTTGAACATTTCGGTGGAATGGAAGGATTTTAGTTGCGCCAAAAGCATGATGCGATGAAATTTCAATATTGCCAATAGCATAAGATTCCGTTGTTTTATATAAGATATGATGAAGATTTAGATTAGCGGCTCGCGCAAATAATTCAATGGTATACAGTTTTTAAATGGATGGTGTAAATGATGATTAAGTATATTGAAGATTTGTTTTATCCAATTGAATATCGTTTTTTTGAGTGCCTTTTGGCCTTGTAAAAAGTTTGAAGTAAATAAAGTAATTGATAAAGCGACGAAATATTGCCAGCAACATCATGTAAAATATAATGTAGGGAAAATTCAGAATATAGACATGAAAACTTATTATATAGTTTTCAATTATATCAAGCCTGAAAATGGAGAGATTCAGGGTCATGTAGTATGGTGCGAAAATGAAAACAATCGTTAATCCTTTTTTGAGAAAGATTTGTAGATTAGACAGTTTTGATAAGATTCAGCAGAACATTAAGGATTATTACAAGAAATGGTTAGCTTTGGTTAAAGTTTACGATCCTGATGCTGATAACTATTACGATGATATTTGTGACTATCTTGAAAAACAACGGGTGCCTTATATGGATTTCTCTTGTGATGAAGGAGATTACATTGAACGCACTTTGTTTACTTGGACCGATGGGAAGAGAATTTATGATGCTTACTTTGCGAGGGAGAAATTGCAGACGTGATGCTTTGCGTGAGCGAATATCTTGATTGTAAAGGGCCTGATTATCTTGATCGCGTCATGCTGATGAAGCTCAAAAATCATGAGCGCTGGAAACAGCGATTGAAGGAGGATGGCAAATGAACAACATACGATTTGATACCGAAAACAGCAAATGCGTTTCCGCCGAACAGATGATGCCGGACGAATTGCGCCAGCTGCACCGTCTGGCAATTGAGCGCCGCCTCGAAGCCTGTTTGGGCTGCGGGCTGGAACATAATTGCTCCGTGCATGGATGTGCCGTCATCCGCAAAGCATTGCGACTGTTAGGAGGTGAGGCGGATGCCTGTCTTTGATTCTAACTGTATTTACGTCATTAAGTGCCTGGCCCTTGTGTTTGTTGTGGCCCCATGCGTGCTCTTTGCGGGCGGTATGCTGATCTGTGGGCTGATGTGGTGCGGATTGCGCATCACCCGTGCGATGCATCTGCGGCTGCTGGGACTGCCGCGGTGTGAGCGCTGCCGTTACTGGGGCACCGTCCAGTGCCCGCTGCATGGCCGCAACACGCCGGATGATTTTTGTAGTCGCGGTGAAAGGTGGGGTGACTGATGGATATTCTGCTTTTGATCATCGGCAGTGCCGTTCTGGCCGCGCTGCTAGCCGCCGCCTACACCGCCGGGCTATGCGCCGGAAAAGCCGCTGCCCACATGGACGAGGACGACGAACCGAAGATCTACATGGATCGCACGTATGGAGGTAAGGATTGATGGATGTTAGGGAAAAGCTGGTGGAGTTGCTTGATGATATGCAGAGAAGCGGAACAGGTTATTTTGGCAGTGCTATCGAAAATAAAAAAATTGCCGACTATCTTATTCGACACGGCGTAACGGTGCAGGATTGGGTTTCGGTCAAGGATAGATTGCCTGACGAGCACGAATCGTTATTTGCACGTTATAAGGACACAGACAAATGGCGCAATGCAATGTTCACAACGATTTCTGACCGTGTTATTGTATGCGCAGAGTATGAAAACGGAAAGCGTATAGTAAAAACGGCTAATACGGTTGATGGTGTTTGGAAGGTAAAAGATATTTTTCACCCGTGTAAAGTAACCCACTGGATGCCAATGCCATATCCGCCGAAAGGAGAATGATTAAATATGGTTGAAAATGTTTGTGCTACTGTGAGCAATTACGCAACAGAAGCATTGCAAGACACCTTGAATTTCTATGGGAAAGAAGGTTTTTCTTTGGTTTCAACTCAAATGGCATCGGATAAATATGGGAGCCAAGTGATGTATTTGTTCTTTGTTCGGAACACTGGAACAAATTGTATCCGCCGGAAGAAGAATGATTATGGACTTCAACAGCAAAGAGTGCCTATATCGGATTTTGTTTGCTAAAAAGTTTGATGTTCACGTTTGGAAAGAGGACTGCGACAGATATGAAACTGATTATTGCAAGAAACAGAAATCTCAGAAAGGAAAATAACAATGGATGAGTATATCAATCGGGAATCGGTTTATGAAGATTTTGAGAAGTGCAATAGTGAAAATCCAAAATGGACACCGAGTAGGGTTAAGACGCTTATATCTCGTCAAAAAGCCGCAGACGTTGCCCCGGTGCGTCATGGGCGATGGGAATGTGGAAAGCCATGCCCCGTTTGCGGAGAGAACAGATTTAAGGGGCTTGATGCCGATATATGGGCTGATTGGGAGCCACCTTATTGTCCAAATTGCGGCGCAAAAATGGATAGAGATGCTGACTGATGGGTGTTAGAGGAAAGCTGATTGATTTGATTCTGGATGCAAAGAGAACAGACCACGAAACAGGAAGCTTTACTGAATATCTTGCAGACTATCTTATCAGCAATGGCGTAACGGTGAAGGAGTGGATTTCGATTAAAGATAGGATGCCGGAATATCCAGGGCATTATCTCATATGCACCAGTATCAATTACTGGTATGGCGGGTGCATGGAAATAAATGAAAACCATAAATATTATCCAAACGGTACGCCAGCTGGTTATGATGGCTCTACAATGAGTGTGATTAATTGTTACTACGATTGGGAAGAGAATTTATGATACTTACTTTGCATGGGAGATTTGCTAATGAATTGGCTAATTTTGATTGTAGGATATGTAATTATTCTTGGAGTATTTCTTAGCGCGAATGCGAATGCGAAAGCCTATAAAGACGAAGATGATGATGCTCCTTGGGTAGGAAATATGCTGTTAATGATGATTTTTGAATTGTTGTGGATTATTATTTGGGCCAATGCTTTTGGGATATAAAATGAAAAATGGATTAATTCATATTGACGATTTGCGCGAAATGGATAAAATCGCGGCAAGCATGGATAAAGATTATACTCTTGAAGATTTGATTCAAGCGGTTGAATGCAAAGAAGAGTTTACTCGTCCGCATTCATTTGTTGTTAGAGCAAAAGCAGAAAAAATATGCTCTGCGCGAGAAAATGAACAGTATCTTGAGTGCGACCATTGTAAGCATAAAGTTGATTGGAATAAATGGAACTCTGAATGGAATTATTGTCCATTCTGTGGGTTCCCAATTATTCGATGGACGGAGGAAGATTGATGACTGCTTTAGAAGCTAAAAGAGCCGCGGACAATTTTAATCAAACTTATTCAAAAGAATGACGGAAAAACAGCAGAGTACTTGAATAAGAAAATTGAGGAAGCTGCTTATCAAGGTAATTAATTGGGACATTCTCAAAAAGAGCAACCAAAAGAAGAGAAAAAGAAATGGTTTTGGTAGAAAGGTTGATTTGAATGATTAGTGCAAAAGAAGCTAAAAGTTTTGCTGACGAAGTGACCATTGCCGCACGCCAGCGCAAAGAATATCCGATTTTGATTGGTGACATCGAACGAGAGATTACTCGTGCGGCAAAGATGGGTAGATACTCTATTCATTATTGGTTGACTGATGTTTCTTTTGGTATGATGGAGAGTTCTTTGAATTTGAATGATCCAGTAGTGAGCGCGCAGTTTAATAATAGATCGGATTCTTCTTTGTATGCAAAGATTAAAAATGATTTAATTGAAGCTGGTTACGAAGTTGATGAAGATTTTGGTCCTGCTTCGATGTATTACTGGACTATTAAGTGGGATAAAGAGGATGATGGTTATGATTTTATTCGGATCTGAAGATGCTATTGGAGTTTCTCAACTCAATAGAGAGATTATGGATTTTCTCGCTATTGCAGAACCAGCAGTAATGATGAAGATTAAAGAAGCAGCTAATCGTGGAGAGTTTGGCTTTTGGTGGTCGAGTAAGAAGAATAAAAAGGTTGCTGATATTCTTTTTTCTGATAAGATAGGTGTTGAACCTGATAGTAAGTTTATGGCAGCTTTGTTCCATTCGTTGAAAGAAGCAGGTTATAAAGTTAAAACTGATTGTATAGGTGATTTAAATGAATATTGATGCCACCACTGCGGACAGAATTGCTTATGTAATAAATAATAATTATATTGAAGAATTTTCAGGTGAAGATACCGGAGAAGCAGTATCAACAATTGATTTTATAATGAAACAAATTATTAAAGCCGCGCTCCATGGGGAATATAGTTTGGAAATTATTTGGACTCGTAATGATAATAATGAACAACTAACTCAAGAAGTTGAGGATTACTTAATTTACAAAATGGGTTATAACATTGAAGAACGATTTCCCGATGGTCCTAACGGTAGTATTGTGATTAAATGGTAAATCAAAAGGAGAATTAATATGTATTTTAGTGCTAAACGAGCAGATTGGTTGAGAGAGAATGGTTACTGTCCTGAAGTAGGTTCTTTCAAAGAAGCTCAGCGAGTTCTTGATTGGCTGATGGCTGATATTTATGTAGCTGCGATAGCCGGAGATACGAAAATTGAAATGTATTGCCCAGATAAACATTCGATTGAAATTGAGGATAAGTTGAAGGATTTGGGGTATGAAGTTGAATATGATGGCGGTGCCGAAGTGCTGAAGGTTCAATGGTGAGTTAAATGAAATTTGATTGCAGAATTCCTCGTGCTCTTATGATGCCTAGGGTGTCTAATTTCCCCTTTAAAGAAGCTCAAGAAATTTATTGTCAGCAAAGAATCTTGGATGATATAATGGAAAGAATTTATGACAATTCTTGCCGTAAAATCGGTTGTGCAAAATTTAAGATGCGTGACGGTAAGACTTTTTCAGTCATTTATAATGAATTGAAAAGTCTCGGGTATGACGTAGAGTATGAGAAAGAACCGCTTGAAGACGGAGTTTTAGTAAAAATGAAGATAATGTGGTAACTTCAAGAGAGGAAAATCCTCTCTTTTTTATTGCGCGGGAAGATGAAAATTTTTAGAATTTCCTTTTATGCTTACTACTCTTTAAATGATTCTGAGGGAAATTCCTATCTAAATTATAATTAAAAGAGAAAATTAAGAGAAAGAAAGAAAGAAAGAAAGGACGAAGCCTTAACCATCGGGGATAATGCAGCGCTAGTGAGCGAGATTGGGCTTGCCGCAAGCGCAGCGGGAGGCAAGGCGAATAACGAAGCGAACGGTGCGAGCGACAGCGAGCGCTCAAATGAAATAATAAATTAGAAAAGAAAAAGAGAACCCTATCGCTGCACTAAAAAGCGATAGGGTTCAATTTATATAATTAAGAAATTAAATAAAGAGAAAGAGAGAGAAAAAGAGGGAGGTGGGAGAGGGAGAAGAAAGAGGGAGAGGGAAGGGAAGAGAAGAAGAGAAAAGAAGAAAGAGGGAGAGGAAAATGGGATAAGAAGGAGAGAAAAAGAAGGAGAGAAAATGAAAAATGAAAATAAAATGAGAGGGAGAGGGGTACAATTCGGGCTAAAGAGAGAAAATCAAAGCAATCCAAAATCCAAAAATTAGAAAAAAATGACACTTAGAGGGAGAGGGAGAGGGATTGAAGTTAAGAAATTAAATAGAAAGAGAAGGAAAAAGAAAGAAAGAAAAGAAAAATGAAAAAGAGGGAGAGGGAAAAAGAAGGATAAAGAGAGAGAGAAAAAGAGGAAGAACGAGAAAACTCCCCGCCCGACCACCGACGGAGAAACCCAACGTCACCATCCATCCCGTGGCTCCGGCTAATTATATAATGATTTTTAATGGGCCGAAAAGTAAAACCCGCCCACCTAAAATTTTTGGTAGCGGGATTGATTGGGATGGATGGGAATCCTCTGAAATGAGCTAGTCCACAACTCTTTACAAAAGTCAAGTATTAAACTCAATAAAAAATATAAAAAAAAGAGCCACGAATCCCGTGGCTCCGGATCATAATTATTGCGCGGAACGCATTTTCAGCTTATCATTCCAATCCTCAACCGCATCATCAATGTCGAAGTTCTTCTTGGCAGTGAGCGAAAAGACAACCCAAATTTCCTCTCCGTTGACTTCCTCAAGAGAAGCCCATTTATAATCGTCAATCTGGATGCAATCGCTGACAAAATCTTTGCATCGTTCCTTTGTTAAATCCTTGGCGGCTTTGAGTTTTTGCTGCTGATTCATCTTATTTTTCATTGGTTTTTCCTTTCTTTGCGCGCGGAGTATAGTCATTTCTGCCACAAATCGCGCATGGAAAAACAGAAATGTAGCCTTCGCTATTGGTAAAAGTGTTCAAAACTGTATTGAATTTGAGACATTTTTTTGCCCCGAACTGAAGACTAGTACAGCCGTTGCAAATTTCGTCGCGTGAAATCTTCATTTTCGATTCTCCTTTTATCTTCTTTATAATTATATTATACCACAAAGTTGCGCTTTTGTCAATATTTGGCGCTGATTTAAAAAAGTTTTTTTTGCTTATTATATCATACTTTTGAGTAAAAGTCAAGTTTTTGAGTTCGGCGCGAATAAAAAAAGATGCGCAGAATCATCCGCGCATCCTTTTGATGTACTACTCGATCTTTTTAAACTCAATCAGCTGAGATTCTAATTGAGTTATGCCATTTTGAATTTGATTTGTACTTTTGAGTTGATCATTTTGATTGAAAACTCTTGACTTTGGCTGGCTTTTGGAGCTTAAAACTCCAGAATTTTGAGCACCTTCGCTCTCAAAACCCTACCAGTCAAGTAGAAAATGAGCGCCAAACTGATTTGACGATACTACGCACTTTTTATTTGGCGTAGCTACGTCGATTTTTTCAACGCTGGAACGCGATTTATTTTCATCGTTCCTATGTCTTTTCTCATTTTCTATAAATATTATATCATATATTTGCTCTTGAGTCAATAATTTGACGTAGCAGCGTTATTTTTGGCTTGAAAAGTTACGATTTAGGTACAATTTTGCGCATTTTTATTCATTTGTGCGCCCGATTGTTAAATTTTTAACAAAGTTCGCGCTAAAAAATAACGATAAGACGCGAAAAATTGCTGGAAATAACTGGAAAATTGAATTTTTGAATAAATATTCAAGAAAAAAGTTTTATTTTACTCGAAAAAATACTTGACATATTGCAAAAAGTATGGTAAAATGGTATTGTGGAAGAGTGTTGACTATTTTTGGCCCGGTTAGTTAGCTATGACTAACTTTGCCCGGGTGAAACTAGTTAATCATGCCTAACCTCTTGCCCGGGTAAAATTGCCGGGACGAGTTAGTTATAACTAACCATAGAGTTCTCCTCCCCTTTTATTATAACATAAAAGATAGGACTTGTCAAGCCTGTTATTTATTTAACAATGTTTTGCCCGGGCAAGTTAGGCATGACTAACTTCGAGTCAAAAGAAAAGAGGGTGAATCACTTCACCCTCGATTCTGTCAAGCCTTCTTCTTGGCGGCACGCTCCTGAGCCTTGCGTTCCTTTTCAGCGGCCTTTTCCACGGCTACGCGCTCCTTTTCCTCGCGCTCAAATTCCCAATCACCGCAAGCCTGCTCAATGTCGAACGCAGGCACCTTGTCAGTGGCAATAGGGTTGGCGCAAGTAAACGCAATCTTTACCCAGCAGGTCACACCGTCAACCTCAGTAGGCAGTGCAAAAGTCGATGCGCCAATCTGACGCGCACTCTCAGGCAGAATCATGCCGATGATGTTAGACTTAGCAGTGGACAGAATCTCGGACTTCTTCATAGTGGTAGCCATAGTAAACCTCTTTCTCCTACACTTTCGGCAGTAGGCGCTCTGTTTTAAGTTCTGCTCTCTTTGAGAACATATTCATTATACCATAGGTTGCGAAGTTTGTCAAGAGTTTTTTGAATTTTTCCTGTTGCTCTGTCGTTGAGTTATTCGCTCTCTTGAAGTTTCCGTTCCCTTTGGAGTGATTATAGTATATCATACTCTCAGGAAAATAGACATAGACAAATCAATCAAGAATATGGACAAACGTTGCACCGCGCCCGGGCGCGCTTCGTTAAATTTTTAACAAAGTAGAATATAAGAAAAGGGGCAAGATTTTCTTGCCCCAATTCATTACTGCTCGACAGAATCGCCCTCGGCGTCAGTGTTTGCGGCTTCACGCTTGGCCTTCTTGGCGGCTTTTACCGCGTCACGCTGGGCTTTCGCGCGTGCCTTTTCAGCGTCTTTACGCGCCTTTTCAGCAAGGCGTGCCTGCTTTGCGTCCTCACGCGCCTTAACAGTGAAGTCATACTCCTCCGAGGCAGCGGCAAGATCATAAGCCTTTGCCTTTTCAGTATCCGCATAGCGGTGTGCGGCAACCTTAACGGTCATCGGCACATCAATCTCGGTCTCACCGTCTTTGACGGTGACATACATACCGAACTCTGCACCATCAACCTGATACGGCAGGTCTGCCAGCTTCAGCTGGGCGATAATCTGCTGACGGGCGGCTTCCATAATTTCAAACTGCTTCATCATAAGTGTACCTCTTTCTCTCACTCTTGGCTGTGAGCGCCTTGTTCTGTACCCCTTTGGAGTATCTTTATTATATCACAGTCAGTGGAATTTGTCAAGCGTTTTTTTAGAATTTCTTTTGAAGTTCTTCGCTTGCTTTCCTCTCTTGACTGTATATATAGTATACCATAGCAATGCATAAATGAACATAGACAAATCATGCAAGAACATGGATAAATGTTGCAGGCGCCCGGGCGCGAGTTAGGTATGACTAACTCAAAAGAAAAAGAAAAGAGCCGTTCTGATTTTGAACGGCTCAATTTTTTATAGTGCGGCCAACTTTTTACGCAGTTCCTTCAACTCTTTTTCGAGTTCTTCAATTTCGGACTGAATCTCAATTTTCTTCGCGGCAACTTTCTTTTGATTGCGGCGATTGATTTTTTGCGCCTTCTGCCATACGCCACCACGCGGAGTTTTGTCCAGCTTTTTGTGCATAGCTAAGCACTTTTTCAAAATTAACGCTTCTATGTTGGAATCGTCAATGCCTTTGTGCTGTTCGACAAACTCAAAATTTCCAGTCAAAAAACGGTAGGCACATTCCGCATTTGTAAGAATGTTTCCCTTTTCAGATACCCAGCCCTGCGCAATAGCGGTCTTATAGTAGTCATTACCAGCAAGGAACGCACAAGCGGCCATATTCCAAATACAGTACAGCCGAACGCCCTTTTTCCAAAACCATTTATAACGACCGTCCGTTGAAAAATTCATGAGATTGTTAAGAGCGCGGCGGTCAAAAGCCATGTTGTAAGCGTAGCACTCTTTGCAATTAAACTGCGCTAAATCGTCGAAAAAAGTCTTTCGCGCGAAATATGCGCTGACAAGTTGTTTTTTGCCTGCCCAAATATCCTCCCAATAAGAAGGAACCTTTTGAACGTAATAGGCCGAATCCATCAGCGTATTATCGAGAAAAATTTCTTTAATAACAAAAGAACGGCGGCAAATCTCGCGCATCTCTGCGCCCTCGTACAAAATGTAAGAGAAGTCATAAGGGAGGGGCTTATTCAAACCCCCTGCAGTTTCAGTATCGAGAACGCAACGAATCTTTTTTTTACTCAATGGGTGCAACCTCTTTCTGTTAATTTTTTAGAACATTATTATTATAACAGACTGTATACAATTTGTCAAGTCAAAAGACAAAAGAATTTTCAAATGAATTTTATGCAATATGCCGAAAATGAGAGTTAGGCTTGACTAACCGCGTCCGGGCAGCCGCTTGTTAAATTTTTCACAAAGTTGGGTCAAAAGAAAAGAGAGCGCATTTCTGCGCCCTCAATTCTATCAAGCCTTTTCGGCGTCACGAGCCGCCTTTTCTGCGGCACGCTTGGCACGGCGGTCAGCGTCAGCCTTGACCTTATCGTCATGCTTGCGCTTGCGCTCTGCGGCCTTTGCGGCGGATTCCGCCAGCTCTGCCTGATACTTCTCGACCGCATCGTCAAGGTCGAACGCGGCGACCTTTTCGGTGGCAATGGGGTTCGCGGCAGTCACCGCAATCTTGGTGTAGGTCTGGTTGCCCTCATAGTCGATAGAGGGGATAGCCCACAGGCCAGAGCCAATCTGGACAGCACCGAGGGCTTCCAGATTCAGCTTTGCAAGGGTGTCAGCCTTGATAGCGGAAAGCAGGTCGGACTTCTTCATAGTGTTAGCCATAAGATACCTCTTTCTCTTGCAGTCAGTCGCAAGTCACTTTGTTTTTCTGTTCCTCTTGGAACATCTTTATTATAGCACAGTCGAGAGCGTTTGTCAAGAATTTTTTTTATTTTTTTTTGAACTCTTTGTGAGTGATTTCTTATTCCGTTCCCTTGACTGTATATATAGTATAGCACAACTAAACGCTAATGGACATAGACAAATCGTGCAAGAACATGGATAAATGTTGCGCCGTGCCCGGACGAAAAAGAAGTCCCATAAAAGGGACTCCAATTTGTTACACCAAAGAGTAGTAAGCATTTGTATTTTTAACAACCAGCTTTGTGTGGTCGCTATTAAATTTACATCTATTACCACAAGCCTGGCAATTTCTGGTATCCGCTGAATAGCTACACCAATCTTCAAGGGGAATTTCCAGCGTGCCTTCGTCAACTTCTTCACGCTTAACAAGTCCCATCTTGACGAGCCGCCGACAACAAGCAGCAATCATCTCAACAGTAACACCGCGAGGGAAACCAACATTATCATTGACCCACTGGCGAATTTCTTTGCATCGTACAGGGCGATTCATATCTTGAAGCGCGTGATAAACGCAATCAGTGCACATGAGCTGCCACGCAGGAGCGGACAGCATAGGGAAAGCGCGAAGAATGTTTTCGTTGCAATCAATAACAATAGACATATTAGTTACCTCTTTCTTTCTTTTCTCTCTTGGTGTACCTATATTATATATCATTTGCTCTTGAATGTCAATAGGTAAAGTGAAAGTTATTTATTTAACAATGTCTTGCCCGGGCGCAGTTAGGCTTAACTAACTATTTTGCAAAAATAATGCTTGACTTTTGAACGCGGCTGTGCTATACTAATAATAAAGAAAGCGAGGTACGCAATGAAAATCACAAAACTCAAATTTGAAACCGATTTTCCTATCGACTTTTTCTTGGTCCTCAATACTTGCCCTCGGAATAAAGAGAAACGTTATTGGTGGGCAATCAATTTTGCTAAAGAATGGGGGCTTGAAGTTCACAGCGGCATGACGCGCGTTGCTTTTGTGTTTGATGATTTTGCAATCAAACTTGATATTAACTCTACCACTAACGGTTGTGAGGAAGAATACAAGCGTTTCCAGGTTGCACGCGAATATGGAATTGAACGAATCCTTTTGACCATTGAAAAATGGTACACCTCGCCGCGTGGTGTTACTTTTTACATTCAGCCCAAATGCGGCGAATTGGTGTACGATTATGATGCCGATGAATATACAGACACCTTTAATGCAGTAGCAAGCACTTTGGAACATCAAGGTTATTGCAGGCGTAAAATTAGACGCTATATCGATAAAATGCCTTACGAAATCGAGGAGATGGAATGGGTAGGTCGTTGTGTGCAATATTACGGTTGGAAATTTATGCACCGTCTGATGGACTGGATGCAAGATTATAACATCACGGATTTGCACGGCGGGAATATTGGCTTTGTAGCGCACAATCGCCCTGTAATTTTTGATTACGCAGGCGTGAGATAGTCAGCTGGGTCACATTAAATGTGACCCTTTTATTTTTTATGCAGAGTTAGGTGCAACTAACTGTGCCCGGGTGGATTAGGTACGACTAACTACACACAAAATAAAAACCCGCCGAAGCGGGCAAATTCATTCCTTAAACTTTACATTCATAAAGACTTCTACTTTTTCATCAGCCGTGAAGAATACGGGCAAACCATTCGAGAGCATCACGGCATTATACAGTCGATTCTGCGCGATAAAACGCGGAACAACCAAACACAGTCTACCGTGAGGATAACGAACATAATCACCCACCTCTGTATTACCAAACAGAGATAAAGTTTTTTCGGTAAGGTTAATCTGCATAGATACCAGCTCCTATTGATAAATTAAAATGCTTGACGGGAGTTTTCTGGCTTGACTATTGCCTTGCCTACCCGTTAGTTCATTTCCTTTTGATGTATTTATCATATCATACTTAATCCCGATTGTCAAGAGCTTTGCGGCAAATTTCTTTGTTGATTTTGCGCATCTTACGCGTACAGTCATGCTTATCTTGACGGATAGAGTTTAACCGCGCGTGCTGACAGTAAAAGTGACGCGCAAACTTATCCTCAAAGGTCAGTTTCTTTTTCTCGTTTTTTGCAGCCATACTATCGTCTCCTTTTTCTATATTATACTATATATAAAGTAAAATGTTAAGCGTTATTTATTTAACAAAGTTCGCCCGGCGGATGGTTAGGCATAACTAACTTTAAAAATAATGCTTGACATTTCGGGATAATTATGCTATAATAAATACATCAAAAGGAGGTAATGAATATGAAGAAAATGATCGAAATGGATTGCTGCGATGTTTGCGGCAAACCGATATATATGTCGCCTAAGTATATTAACAGCTATGCTTTCAAGAACGGCAATGGACAGCAATTTGATGCAGTTCTTTGTGAGGATTGTTTAGAAAATAACAAAGTCTTTGAGTGCGCAGGTTGCGGTTGCTATCTGCGTAATGAAGATGCTTTCCATGTAGATTGCTACGACTACTGTGAGCAGTGTGCTGAAGAAGTGCTCGAAGATAAGCGTCAGGAAATCAAAGATCTGGAGGGTAATTTGAAAAACGCAAGAGAAGCGTTCGAACGCCGTAAGGTAGAGAGGGAGTAATCCCTCTTTTTTATTTTGATTAGTTAGTCATAACTAATTTGCCCGGGTAGCAGTTAGCTTTAACTAACTCTTGATATTAAAAAAGAGGGCTTTTCAGCCCTCAAAATTATTTTGACTTAATCGAGATACCTCCGCGAAGCAAAGCGAAAGCAATATAAATGCCCCAGAAATTAAGCTCTGGAATTGCTGGCAGAAATGTAAACCACGGTAAGAGCATTAGCACATAAAAGGCATACCATAAATGCGCACTAAGCAACAAAAGTGCGATGCAAAGTCCAAGGGCGCTCAGCATCAAGCCCATGCTGTCTTTATTTTCATTTAAGGCTTGTAACAGCTCAACAAAAACCAACAGCCCGACAAAGTACGCAATCAGCAAAAACCAAAACATTAGATACACCCCTTTACCTTGTATGTCATAATGTAATTACGGCGATTCTTGCACTTTTCGTAGCGCTGGCGTTCCTTTGCTTGGCGATAGGCAATTTCGGGATTGCCCTTAAACTCGATAGGGTCGAGCTTACCACAATTTAGGACAAAGCCATAGTTTTCATCAACTTCATAACCGAAAACCTGCATTTTATTTTACCTCTCTTTCAGTTTCTATAATTATTATACCATACATTCGCACCATTGTCAAGAGTTATTTCCATTCAATATCTTGCGATTCAATCTCTTGCACATCGTAATTTTCATCGAGGGTAAACATTTTGTCTGCGGTCATGAACATCAAACTATAAGGTCCGATGTCATTGTCTGCGGCAACAAGCCAAACCTCTTTACCTTTTGCCTTTGCATAACCAATCTCCCACGCCGCACCGTCATCGGATTTATAACCATAGGAGATACACACGACAAGGTCAGCCGCATCAAGCTGTTTATGGTCTTCCTCAAAGATTTTCTTTGCCCAAACATGGTTGGGCAGTTCCCATGCATTGGGCACTTGAAAATCCTGCGGGCAGTAGATAGTTGCGCCGCGGAAAATGGTTTTCAGCCACTTTTCAATGTGCTTAACATTTCTCTGTTCCCATTTGTGAAAAAGCGGACTTGCGATGTAGATATTCATTTTCTTTGTTCCTTTCTCTCTTGGTGTAATTATATTATACAGTATTGAACGCGAAATATCAAGGATTATTTTATGAAGATTTGTATTATTGATTTGTACTTTTGATGCGCGGCACCCGGGCGAGTTAGATATAACTAACTCTCAATCAAAAGAAAACCGCCCGAAGGCGGATAGAATCAAAGAACTTTTAATTCTATTTCAGTATCTTCAACCTCTTGATCAGAATCAAAATATGTTGTTTTTTCTCCTTTCAAAAGGTCAATGACGTCATTGGCACTAATTTTAATATAAACTCTTCCTTCATACTGAAAAAATTCACCGAGTTTAAAAGTACCAAACGGAAGAAATACTTTAGAGGATATCAATTTTGCAAAAGACATAATCAAAAACCACCTTTCTTAATCAGCTCAAAAAGTTTTTCAGCCGTTACGGCCTTGCCACCGTGTTTTTCCCACGCAGACAAATTCTGTTCTTCGTCATCAAAAAGAATCGTATTAGTGCGATTTTCTGGGCGGACAATCGACCATTTGGGAACGCCGTAAGCAACCACATGAATTTCTTCCGCATAGGGGAAAAACTTTGCAAGCCACGCCTTTTTTACCTTGCGGATTTCAGCGTTGAAACCCTTGTTATTTTCTTTAGAACACCAGCTGATAATGCCGATACCAAAACCCTGAGCCTGCAAAATCTGCACGATTTCTGCAAACTGTTCAGTCGTGAACAGCGGCTCTGCCACAGCGTAGGGGCGAGGGTCATGAGCCATCAGACAGTCAAGCCAACCGTCCACGCCGTAGAAGTTAGCAATCGTGCCATCCATGTCGAAGTAAGCCATTTTTTTCATATCTGTTTGTTCCTTTCTCTCTTGGTGTATATATAGTATAGCATACCCTGCGGCTTTTGTCAACAGATTTTTTTATGGACATTTATATTATTGATTTGTACTTTTGACGCAGCGGCCCGGGCAGCACTTTGTTAAATAATTAACTTTCGTTTTGAGTATTGACAAATGAGGAAAAGTATAGTATAATATAAGTACACCAAGAGAAAAGGACAAATGAAAGGAAATTTTAGTTATGAAGGTTTCTGTTATTCCTGAGGATTATATCTCTTACGCCTTTGGAAATGTGAAAATTGGCGATATGTTTCAGGACAATGAAGGAACATGGTTTATGAAAGTTGAGTATGAGGATGAAAACTGCGATAGACAAGACGTATTTGGATTGAGCCTTGAAGATGGAACACTATACGTTTTTAATGATAAAGAACCTATCATGCGGTTTTTCACGCCGTCCGCAATCACTGTCCAATAAAAGGAGAAATGAATATGAATAAAATTAAATGCGAAATCCCGAGCAACATTTTTGAAAATTTCCCCGTTGGCACTATTTTCTCAAATGATGGCGATTTTTACATCAAAATCAATCAAGATGAAATTTTAAATAACCTTGAGTATTCAGAGGAAGTTGACAAGGGCAATATACCGAATGCTGTTCGTTTAAGTGACGGTAAGGCTGCGTATTTCAATGATCGAGACAGAATTGACATGATTTATTTTAATACTACGCTATCAATCAGCTGAACTTCGCGCCCTTCATGGGCGCATTTTTTTTTGTATCAAAAGTTAGTTGAGACTAATCCGCCCGGGCAAGTTAATCATGCCTAACTCAAGGTAAAATTAAAACCGCCCATCTCTGGGCGGCTAGCTCTAATCTCTGTTGATTTGGGCGCGGGTTTCGTTTTTCTGCGCCTTGCGGTCATATGCGGTTTTCTTCTTAAAACGAGCAGGGCGTACACCCACAAAGGTCTGACGCCGTGCGGCTCGCTCTTTTTTCTGTCGATTCTTTTCAAGCATGATAATCACCTCTGATATGTACATCATAGACGGACAGCGTTTCCAACGGGTGGCGATTCTGCACAATCTTGGTCGCGCTTGCTCCATCGGAAGCCCACGCACTTTCAATCAGCAATTCATTGTCCTTATTGTAGTAGACAACATCATAGCAATTCAGTTCCTTAACACTCATGGGGTTTACCTCTCTTTCATTTTCTATATATATTATAGCATAGATTTTTGCGTTTGTCAAGATTCAAAGAACAAAAAAGTTAAAAGAAGATATAAAGGATAGAGGACAATCTGAAGTGCCGCAATCAAAATTGTTTTGAGTGCGAAAAGAGGGACGCGCAAGCCGCACTTTAAGCCATCTAAAACATCTTTACTTGTGATTTTATCACGATGATGAATTACACAATGCGCAATCTGAAGAAACCGCGCGAAATTTCCGAGGACATCGCCCATGAAGAAATGAGAGGTAAAATCCCATTTCTTATCGCAGAATTTACAAGTGTAGACAACATGAGAATAATTCAAACCATCGTAAATCATTTTTAATACCTTTCTTTCTCTCTTGATTTGTATATATTATATCATAAGATATATAATTTGTCAATACCATAAATCGGACTTTCAAAGCGCCCGGGCGCACGAGTTAGCTATGTTTAACTTTAAATCAAAAAAAGAGAGGTTAATAACCTCTCAATTCCATCCGCACAATGCGGTCTGCCACACAGCGGGCAAGGGACTTTTTATTCCAGTCCCTGCTCTTGAGCAGATAAGCAATATTCCCAGGGTCAGATGCTCAGAAGCCACGCTGGACACCTTCAGCGATGATGCCCGCTTTCGTGAGCTTCATCAGGCGGTCATATTCGATTTGGAACATATTCATGGTAGTTACCTCTTTCTTTCTCTTGATTCTGTATATATTATACCACAGATTTTTATTTTGTCAATACTTTTTATGGGACTTCTTGGCGCCCGGGCGAAGATTGTTAAATAAATAACTTTTGATTTTCCTCTTGACAAAATAGATTTATATGATATAATATAATCAAGATAAGAAATGGAGAGAGGCAAATAAAAATGGAAGATTACATGATTTATGAAGTATGTGATGATATTCTTTATATTCCGCGAGGAATTCAGACATGGCTTGCAAATCGTCCCATGGAAAAGAAAATTTTTGAAGAATGGTTAGTTCAAAAAAAGAAACGCTATTATGTCCATTATATCGCGCTTAGTTCTTTTGGGACAAGAAAATATGGACAAAGAACGATGCATATTAAGAAAAGAAATACTTCTTTTCACGCAGATGGAAACAGTGATGCCGATAAAGTCCGCCGAGAGCTAAAAATTGGTGGTGGTTACGCTTATGTTATGGTCTTTGAAGGCGGTTTTAAAGTTGGTTTGACTAATGATTTAAAGCATCGCCGCAATCAGCTTAACGCTACTCACGACCATCATTATGAAATTGCTTGGAGTTCTTCTTTTTCTACCTATGAAGCCGCCGCAATGATGGAATGTGATTTGCATTACTACTATAAAAAGTTGTATCCTAACAACTTCATTCCTAATGACCATTTTAACATTGACGGTTTTGACGCTAGGCGCGATGTAAGAAAACTTAACAAAATGGCGGAAGAGTGTGAAGCACGTTATGCCGCTTGAGGGCTTATGCCCTCTTTTTTATCTTAACTTATTAGTTGTAACTAACCGCCCGGTTAAGTTAGTTAAGACTAACCTGATAGATAAAATAAAAGCCGCATAAAGCGGCTCAAAATTATTTGTATTTAAATTGGACATTAGACGAATTGACATAAGGGGTTGTGTAACTTTCATAATGCCCACCATAAGGGTCAAGATGAACATAAACTCCTGTGTCATGAAGTTCATCCAAAGTCTCTTTGAGCGTGTCAATCAAATCGTGGATCTTTGCTTTTCTTGCTCGTTCTTCACGAGACTTAATGATAGCGTCAATATCTTCCTGAGTCAAAGTCATAACATCAATATTCATTTAATTACTTCCTTTCTATCAACCACGAGGTAACGACCATCGGTGTTTCAGTTTTAAACCCAATTATCATACAGGCGACTTGCTTTTTATTATATGATACTCGAATACCAACTGAAATGATTTCGTTTTCCTCTAACTTTACTTCATAAATTGTAGCGCGTTTCATTTTTGTAGATGAGATTTTATTTAGGTCAATATTGCGCTCCTCTACTCTGTCTAAAAAATGTCCAGTCCTTGCTAATCTTTCAAAGTCTACTGTGTCAAGTTTTTCCTGAGCTAACTTAATCAGCGGCTTTCGCTTGGACAGCTGATAGCCGTTATATACCACCATTTTCTTTTGCTCCTTTCTCTCTTGGTGTATCTATATTATATATCATTGCGCGAGAAATGTCAAGAGGAAATTTGAAAGTTAATTATTTAACAAAGTTTGCCCGGGCAGTTAATCCTAACTAACTTATACGGCAATAAAAAAAGAGGGTATAAGCCCTCTTAATATCTATAAAATAAAGGAACGATAATAACTTTCTTAGCCATTTTACATAACCTCCACATAAAAAGCACTATAAGTACCGCGCTCACTATCGCAGTTGTAATACTCAAAAGCATTTACCAGCGAATCAAAAGAAGAATAACCAGCATAATAGTTTGCGTCACTCTTGTAATTCACAAGAATACCCCAGCGTAACGGGTCTTGGAAACGCGGCACAATCCAAAACTCTTTGCCTTCGTTGAACAGTTTACGAGCAGTGCGCTTATTGATTCTCTTGACAGTCATTTTGTTTACCTCTTTCTTATCTCTTATCTTGTATATAGTATAGCATAGATAATTCAGAATGTCAAGCATTATTTTCTTAAAGACCGTTTTATTGGACTGCGCCCGGGCCAGTTAGCTACAACTAATTTTTAAATTTTTATTCAAACGCTGTTCTTTCTTCATCCTCACAGATGAAATCGTCATCTTCATCCCAGAACAATACGAAATCGTCACAATCAGTAAGTGGATTTTCAATCCCGCATTCTCCGTTTTTGTAGTACGGACAGTCCCAACCATTAGCAGGACAATAAATTTTTCCTTTTCTCATAGTTATCACCTTTTAGCAATCGTAGGTAAAACAGCCTGCATAGGGATCAAAGCCTTCATCGCTGTCAATATCGTCAGGCTCGTCAGGCTCATCGTCTTCATCAGGCTCATAAGCAAGAAAGAAGATTCTTGCACCCTTATGCTGAGCTGCAAGATCACGGGCTTCTTCATAACTCGTACACGGCACACCTGCATATTCCCCGTTATTCTTAACGACAGCCCACAAAGCGGAATTGAAATCGAAATCTCTCATAATTGGAACCTTCTTTCTTTTGATTGTGTATATATTATATCACGCATAGCTTAATTTGTCAATAGGTGTTTTGAAAGTTATTTATTTAACAAGTTCGCCCGGACAGTTAAACGTAACTAACTGATAGGCAAAAAGAAACCGCATCGGATTTGATTCGTAAACCCCTGCAGTGGTTTAACATTTATCCGATACGGACAAGTATGGTGCTTGTTTGGCGGCGCATTCGCCCATCAATAGCGCAATAAGTAGATGCTAAGTGAATCCAGTATAATACATTCTAAATACCTTCTAAATTACAATAAAATTTTAGGCTCAGTCGCTAAGTAAATCCCGTATAATATTTCATAGGGCCTCCCACCGCAACCGATTATTACGGCTTCGTAATTTAATTATACACAATATGTTAAAGCGTTTAATCTTCGGGCGCCACCCCTACGTCCATATCATAGGCATTTCCTTTCTTTCTCTCTTGCTGTGTATATATAATACCATAGAATTATGGGATTGTCAATAAGAAATTTGAATTTTATAGTCCGATTTATGGGATTTAATTTGCGCCCGGGCAGAGTTAGATAGTACTAACTACCTAACTTTTTAAGTATTATTTTCGTGCATGATTTTTTCAAGACGAGCCGCAGCTTCTTGAGCAATGCGGATGGATTCTTCTTTGCTCGGTATCACGAACTGTGGACGGTAGCCATACTTGTGAACCTGATTTACATTGTAATACTTAGTCATATCTGTTTACCTCTCTTTTGTTTATCTCTCTTTCAGTGTCTATATTATAGCATAGTGCAAGCGATTTGTCAATCCCATTTATGGTACTTTTAACTTGTTATTTATTTCACAATGTTTTGCCCGGGCGAATACTTGTTAAAAATTTAGCAAACTCGCCCAATAAAAAAGAGTGGATAGAATCCACTCAATCTTTTGTGTATTCGTGAACAGATTCCTGTCCAATCAATTCATAGCTGATGGTATAAGAATCATCGTTGCCGCCCTCATATCGCGCGGACTTGACAGCGGCATTAAAACCGAAAATATGAGCAAGGACAACAGCAATCAACAGAACCATAGTATAAAGAATCTTTTTCATTTTGATACACTCCTTTTGATTAGAAAAGAATCTTGCCGCAGAAGGCTTCGAGTGCGATAAAGTCATCGCCTGCGAACAGGACTTCATCACCGCGGCGGATAGTAACATAGCAGTCCATGGCACGCTCCACATCATAGCCCATCTCGTCAAGAGCCATCAGTATTTTATTGATTTTGTTCTTCATTTTTGTTTACCTCTTTCTTTGTTTCTGTATATATTATACCATATATATTTTATTTGTCAATACCTATTTTAGGAAAGTCCTAATTATGGGACTGTAAAGTCGCCCGGGAATTCAAGTTAATTGAAACTAACTAAAAAATAAAGGGCTGATTTCTCAGTTCTCTTTATTACTTAATAACCAATCAACATAATCTTTACTGACTTCGCCCTGTTTCGGCAACATTCTACCAAAAGGGTCAGTATAAACATGATTGACTTTATATTTTCCTGTTTCTGTGCGCTCAACGCTCAAAATTTTGTCGCCGATTGCGCGGTAATACTTTTCTTTTTCCATTTGATTCACCTCTTAAAAATCACGGTCATCAAACATAGGCTGGTCAGCCATAAAATAATGATAGCCAGCCAAAACTTTCGGACTAGAATCTTTCGGATAGTAGTCATGCGTGGCTTGATTGAGTTTATCACATTCTTCTTGCGAACCACCATAACGATACAAGAAAGTATTGCCATCTTTTTCCATGTAAATGCACTTCATATTTATTACCTCTTTCTTTCTTTCTGTATCTAAATTATATCATACATTTCGGGATATGTCAATAGTAATCAGCCCAATTTATAGGACTTTCTAAATTTTTTAATTAGTTGAAACTAACTTTACCCGGGCATTTTAGGAGTCAATAAAATTATAAGCTGGCCGCGTACAAATAATAGGAAAATTTTTTTAATTAAAAACCACACAAAATAGGAAAACTAAATTTAATTTTAGGATTTGCTATTGATAAAATTAAAATTAAATTACATAATTTTAGGATTTTTTATTGTATATATGTATATATAAATATATATAATTTATATTAAATGATAGTTAGTTTCAGGATTTTATTTTAATTCTTTTTCTATTGATTAAAATAAAATCAATATAATTTTAGGATAATTTATATACATATATATAAATATATACATATATCCAATATAATATATCATTTCGGGAAAACTAATTCCAAAAGTAAAAATCAAATTTTTTAGAATTCAAATTTTATTTGATTGCGCCCGGCGGATACCTTGTATAGTTTTAGGATTTTATTATTAGATTTTGCTATTGATTTACAAATGAATCAAAATAAAATCGAGCAACCCTATTTCGGGAAACTCGATTTTTTAATTTGAGTATGATTTTGGATGAATCAAAATTAAATCATCCATTTCAAATTCATATAAATCCAATGGGGTATTTCAGCTTTGCTCATGTTTTTCAACGCAACCTCGTCAAACATTAAACCGCCTTCAACCTCAAAAGCCTTGACACCGTTTTTATTCAGAAGCTCTGCAAATGCTTTGTTATCAAACAGACTGTTGGTGTTGTACATTTTCATAGTAGATACCTCATTCTTCCTCGGTGGTTTTATCTCTTTCAGTGTCTATATTATACCATGGTGCAAGCCGGATGTCAATGTTTGGTAGTACTATAAAACGGATTTCTAAATAAAATCATAGTATTCTAGTTAGTTATGACTAACTGTGAGTTAGTATAATTGGTTAGTTATAACTAACCGAACTATGACGCTATTGAGTTAGCTATGACTAACTCTTGCCTGGGTGAACTAGTTAGACATGACTAACTTGCCCGGGCAAACATAGTTAGCTATGCCTAACCCGGCGGAAAAGAAAGAGCGGATTAGTGCTCATTACTAACCCACTTCAAGAGTCCTTCATAAGGCTGGACTGATTTGAAATCGCCTGTCAGAATCAAATTTTCATTTTCATCAAAGATTTGGACAAATTCATCCATAACTCTCTCTACGATAAAACCCATTTCATCGAGAGCCATCAGCATTTTATTGATTTCATTCATCATTTTAGTTACCTCTTTCTATTGGTTGATTAGTTGATTGATACACAAGGATTAGGGCGGCCCACCCCGAAGGGTGGGCTTTTCAGCCCCTCTCTCACTTGGAGAGGTTCCGCAGGGAACTCTCGGTGCAGAATGTTGCTTTCTGGAATTTTACCTGATAAGCGATTCCATCAGCTTCGATGTCGCCCGCTTCGGTGAACGGAACATTATCTTTCGTCCAAGTCTGTCCGAAGTACTCGGTCATGAGCATTTCGAAGATTTCGCCCTTGTTGTACTTGCTGGTCTTAACCATCTCATTGAACTGATCTTCTGAACAAACCGCAATCAGCTTGCCGGCAGTCTTGAGCATTTCCTTCTGTGCCTTGTTGGGGCTAAACCGGACAGAGTAACCGCCGCCATTCTTGCTGGAGGCGCGGTCAAGGGTCAGTGCATAGGGCAGAACGCTAGAATCAGTGATAACAGCATAAACAACGCCGCGATCCGTAAAGCCAAAAATGTAGTTGTGAGTGAATGCCAGTGCGTTGTAGCGGTCAGTCATAGTCTTGAGCATGGTCAGGTTGGTCATAGTGAATACCTCTTTCCGGGGTTGCGCCCCTCTTTGTTTCTATGCCTTTATTATACACTTATCCGGTTTATTTGTCAATGCTTTTTTGCAATTTTTTTTTCGTTAAAATGCACAACGTTTTATATAATTTTTTGTGCATTCTGCCATATAAACAGAGCGACTGATCCGAGCGCCACTTGTACGCGGTACACGGTCAAGTGCACGCCGACCGCGGACAATATGGGGTGTACGCCGACCGCGCACACTTGACCGCGACCGGGGTGTGTATTCAGGACGCGAACAGATTGACAAATTTTTAACAGGCCGGGCCTAGTTATCACTGTATAGAAATTACTCAAATTAAAATTCCAAATTTTACCATTTTCACTGTACAGAAATTACTCAAATTAAAATTCCAATTTTTACCAAATTTAAACTCAAATCCTTGAGTTCCACTCCTACTCATCTACTTGACTTCTCCCTCTAACTCTGGTATAATTTAATTAGAAAAGTTAGATGAAAAGATATTCATTTTACTTGTTAATTTTTTAACAATTATCTTCTCATTATTATTCAAGGAGAAACAATAATTTGATTTGGTTTCGCCAACTCAAATTGCTTAACAACCAATGTTAGATTTTGATATTTACTCAGATACAGACCGCGCCACCGCAGTCAAAGATGAATTATCCAAACTTACTAAACCACCCACTCAATCTCAACTTGAAACAATGGCCAATTATATTCTTTTTGGTAAAGATTCTAATGGGCAAAATGCAGTTGACCGTGGTGAAGTTCAAATTCAAACTAAATATTCATCTTATCGCAAAAAGAAAGAAGAGTCTCTCGATGAGCTTACCGAGTCTCCTACTTTCAATGAAGCTGAACTCAAACCCATTCATCGTTCAGTTTATAAAAATCCTAAACCAGAGCTTGATCGTTCGCTTCCCGAACTCCAGCCTCTTCTCACTACCATTGCGCAATATGAATCGTAGTTAGAAGATTTAGAAAAGCTCCCGCAAACAAAAGACGTCAAAGACCGTATCTATAATTTGAAACATTTAGTCATTTCACTTAAAAAAGAGCAATATTCACTTTAGGAAATTGTGCGCCCGCCGCTTCAATTAATGAGTTATAACCGTCCTGCGCCAGAACCTTTCGTAGACAATCTCTGCGAGAATATTGGTCCTCTCGGCTTAAAAATTGGCAATCTAACTCGATTTACTAATCCAAAAGAAGATCATAATCAATCTCAACTTTCAGATTTTTATGATCCCACGCGCAAAGGAATTAATCTCGAAGACCCTACTCATATTTATTTTCTCATCGAGGCTTATGAGTCTCTTTATGAGAGGGGGCTAGATAATCCGTATATTAATGCTAAGTACCTAATTGAAACATTGGACTGGTATATAGATTAGGTTCCATTTGACCAGAATCGTCTGGATATTATTGCGCTCAAAAAACGCCATTGCCCCAATAGCCAAATTCGTAAATATCTTAATGAGAAATATGGATTTAATTATAGCGAAAACTATATTAGTACAATTTACACTAAAGAAATTTGTAAAAAGATTGCGGCGCAAGTTAGTTTGCATAAAGAGAAATGGGAAAGACGTTTCGAGCCAGGAGTTTGGAAAAAGTGTTCTTGCTGCGGCGAATGGAAATTAAAAGATGCCCGCGAATTTGTAAGACGAAAAAATTCAGAAGATGGATTTACTTCTCGTTGTAAAATGTGTGATAGAAAGAAGAAATTAGCCAAGAAAATAGAAGAAAATAAACCAATAAAATAAAATAAAATTAATGATCGTCGCGCAATCAAAAGCAAAACAAATGTACAAATGGTTGAAATTAGTCCATTTCAACTAGAATATCAAATTTCTGCCAATTTGAGCTTAATTTTGCTTTTGATTGCGCGACGATTTTTTTTGTATAGGAAGGATTTAAAATGAAATGTAATTTTAAAAAGAAAATTCAAGAAAAGAAAGTTCGTCCCGATTTTATGACAGCTTTTAATCGAGCTTTTGTAGATGGAGATTTTAAAGATTTAATTGCGCCGGAAGCAATGAATAAATCTTTACTCCAACTTTTGAAAGATTAGAGTTCTCTTTGCGAGTGAGACTTAGTCAATAAGGAGGGATTTTATTTTGAAAAAAATTAAATTCAAAATGAGAGCTTGCCCTTGCTGCGGGAATATGCTTGGCGCAAGTTCCTATCCAGAAACTAAATCTCCATTTTTCCCCGATGGTCATTTAACTATTTGCGGCAATTGTTTAGATGAACAATTAGTTGATGTAAATGGTGAATGGGCTACAATGGATTATATTTGTGAATGGGCAGATGTTCCATTTATTCCAGAGCAGTTCACGAAAGTATGGGATTCTTGCCCAGAACATACCGCGTCCTAGTATTTAAAACTGTTTGGACAAGCTGAATATTCAAGACTCCATTGGGCAACTTATCAAGAGAGATGGAAGAAAGCAATTGAAGATGGACAAGATAAATTACTTCATCCTTTATTTAATCAAGAAGAACTTGACCGTTTGCGAAAATCTTGGGGTAGCACCTATTCTGATGAAGAATTATATCAATTAGAAGATTTGTACACCGGTATGAAAAATAGCTTTGGTATTTCTGATCCAACCAGAGAAGATAATGCTAAGAAGATGTGTAAAATTTCTAAAGAAATAGATAGGTGTATCGCCAATGGCGGAGCAGGACTAGATAAGCTAGTAAACTCTTACTCTAAACTCCAAGATATAGGTGAATTTTCTTCAGAAAATGCAAAAGACTTTAATAACTTTGGTTCTATTTCTGAATTAGCCTTATACTTAGAAAAAACCGGCTGGAAGAAAAAATTCCATAATGATGAAACTCATGACGTTGTAGATAATACAATGAAAAACATTCAATCTTATAATAGAAGATTATATCAAAGTGAATCTACTATTGGTGATTAGATTGATGATGTCTTAGCGGCCAAAGCAAGAATGGATGCAATCGAAGATAAGATTTTAGATTCAGAAATGGATTAGTTTGACGTCAATGCTCTTAAATTAGATGATGAAGATTCTACGGAAGAATTTTCACCAAATATATGAGGTAAAATATGGGTAAATTTAAACCGGAATTTAATATTCCAAAGAACGTTAAACTAACGGAAGAATATGTAGAATAGAATAGAAAAGAAGTAATAGGGATGATGGAGCATTTTCTTAATTATCCAGATGTGTTTTTAGATATGATTACTCCTTCTTATTCTAATTTCTAGTTATATTTTTACTAGAGGATTTTTCTTAGGGCGGCAATTAGATATAGATACCTTTATGTTGTTGCGCCCAGAGCGTTCTCTAAATCGTTTTTATCAATTTTAGCGGGATTTCTTAGATGTATGTTCTTGCCAGGTAGTAAATTCTTTATCGTGGCCCCAGGCAAGTCTCAGGGCGCAAAAATCGCAAAAGAAAAACTTGATGAAATTTTTTAGAAATTCCCACTACTTAAAAATGAATATTTGAAATACAATTGTAGTCAAGATTACGTAACTGTGGTATTTAAAAACGGTAGCGTATTTGACGTCGTTGGTGCACTCGATAGCACCCGAGGCGGAAGAAGGAACGGTTCCCCTAGAAAAATCAAAATTTTTTGATTTCATAACTTCTTTTAGAAGACCAGAAAAAAGAATTTGCTGATAATTTAAAAACTGCCGTTCTAAAATCGCGGAATTAAGCGGGAACGCTAAAGTTTTATATTCTAAAACCATGCCAACCCGAACCGAAGGCTTTATAGCCAGGGGCAACGCATAGGGAATGAAATAATTTCCCCACGAGGCCGCGACATCTAAAAAGATGAAAAGATATGCTGAACTTATAGGAAACTATAAGAACTATAAGATAAAAAACTTATAGGATAACAATTTGGGTATTATTGACGAAGTGCGTAAAGTCATGGATTGCGCACTAAAAATTTCCTTAATTGCTGGAAACTCTCTTTGAGACAATCAGCAGCCAAGCCGCGAAAGTGGAAGGTTCAACGACTAGCTCCTATTGAGCGTAGTGTCAAGTGACACGAAACAGGAAACGTTTTTATAACGATGATATAGTCTAATCTTATGGGCGACCATAAGCAGCGAAAGCGGGATAGGATTAACGACCCTATTTGAATATTTTGGACCATGACGGTACTATGTTAACCGAGGTAGTTCTCCCTTAGAACTTAAAATAGGGGGCTTAATAGAGTAATCTATTATGAAAAAGATGGTGAACGCAAGAAAAAGCGGTGTGGCGAAAGCTGCTAACGGTGAAATCGAAAGACAATACCGTGCCAAATCATATAATGAAAGGTGTAGAGACTAATTGTAGGGTAGATTTTATCACTACTCGAAGCGCCATCCAACTATTTTCCTATTTTTTTTATATTCCACTTATATATAAGACACTTATTACATGAGGTGAATTATATGTGGAAAATTTTTGAATATGATGGTAAAGAAACTAATTATGAAGTAAGTGACGACGGATAGGTAAGAAATAGAACAACTAAAAGAGTATTGAAATAGCAGACCTCAAAAGATAATTATAAAACAGTTTCTTTATCAATAAATAAAAAACAAAAAAACATGAGAGTGCATAGACTTGTAGCATTAACTTATATCGAAAATCCTGATAATAAAAATATTGTTAATCATATAGACGGGAATAGATAGAATAATCTAGTGTCTAATCTTGAATGGGTAACATATTCTGAAAATACACAGCACGCCATACGAATTGGTCTTATGTTACCTACTAGAGAAAAACAAGTAGATCAGTTTGATATGAATGGAAATAAAATTGCTACATATAAAAGCATAACTGATGCGGCAAATATAACAAATACTAGTCCTAATAAAATCAGTGACTGTTGTAATTTAAAAAGAAATTCTACGAATTTATTTTAGTGGAGATTTCATTCTGATGGGTATTAGAGTCTTCCAAAATCAGAAATTCCAAAAACTACTAGAAAGAGAGTAGCCAGATGTGATAAAGATGGAAATATTCTGCAAATTTATGATAGTTTACATTAGGCCGCAAAAGATGTAAATGGAACGCAAAGTGCAATAACTCATGTATTAAAAGGAGATAAATAGACAATAACTCATAAGGGTTATTATTGGAAATTAGTTGAAGAGATAGTCCAATAAAGCTAATGAACGTCGATAGACGCGACATCTAGGGAGACATAGACCCAACAGAACCAAACTAGTAGTAGATATTCAAAAGAGTATCATTATGCAGAAATGCATAATCCAAAACTTCGTGAATTGCTGGAAAATCTAGAACAGACAATCAGCAGCCAAGCCGCAGAAGTGGAAGGTTCAACGACTATCCCTATGGGAGTAGATTCAAGCGAATCGAAGTGCGAAGCCCTTAACTCAAAAAGAGAAAGGTGAAGATATAGTCTAATCTTACGTGGGAACGTAAGCTGCGAAAGCGGAGTAAAATTAGCGACTTTACTCGAATGTTTAATGATATTACTAGTGCCGGAAATAAAGGCTCATACGCATATGACCGACTTATAGAACTTTTAGTCCAGTCTATAGTCGCGCCAGATACATCTTTTGTATTCGGATGTGATTATCGAGTCCCGGTTATGCATGGACTTTTAAATAAGAAGTTTATTTAGGAGTTAAAATTAAGCGGAACATACCGTGAAGACTCATTCGCACGCGAATATTTGTCCATTAACCCTCAATCCTAGTGGACACTAAACCTATTTAATTGCTGGAAAATCTCTTTTGAGACAATCAGCAGCCAAGCAATCTAAACATAGATTGAAGGTTCAACGACTATCCAATATGGAGTAGATTATAAGCTTATGATAATCGAAAAGGTAGGGTATCTTATAATTTATAAGATATATGATATAGTCTAATCTATATAGTAATATATAGCAGTCTAATAAACGATATCTGCTTTGCGCGCAGATATGAATAAAAATGATGGACCGGAGGGTCCTCTGAATCTTGGATAGACTATGACAAATTATCAAAATATAGAACTATAGTTAATCCAGAAAAAACTTCTAAACTTCAAGCTGGAGACAAGAGTTACTACTATATATCTGTAGACGTAGCTCGTAAAGGCGTGAATACTTCTGTTTAGATATTTAAAGTGCTTCCTCAAGAAACTCGTTTCCTCAAGAAACTTGTGAATTCTTTAACATTCCATGATATGCACTTCTAGCTTCAAGCAATAGAGCTTAAAAAGTTATATCAACGCTATCATCCAAAAGAAATGTGTATTGATGGAACAGGGTTAATAACTAGCCCCTTTAGTTAGAAATGACTATCGAATAACTCTTTTAATTGCTGGAAACCTTTATAAGGCAATCAGCAGCGAAGCTCTATATAGAGAACGTTCAACGACTAGTCGAAAGACGTAGGCTCAAGTGAGTCGAAATGGAGAGCATCCAAAAGGATGAAGATATAGTCTAATCTTATAAGCAATTATAAGCTGCGATTTATTCGCGGGGTAGGCTTAACGAACCTATCTGAATGTAATGTAGGAGTTGGCTTGATGGATTTCATGGTTATTGATTAGCTTGGTGAGGATGGCGTTATGTATCCTGCGCTAAGTTGCATTAATGACGAAGATTATAAAAAATATTCTGGACCTAAAGTAATTTATTTATTAAAAGCTAACGCAACTGAAAATAGTTTAATTCACTCAAACTGTTATACTCAAATTGCGAATGGTTCAGTTAGATTCTTAATTTCAGAATAGGAAGCTAAAGTTAAACTTTTAAGTACAAAGAAAGGGCAAAAAATGAAACCAGCTGAACGTTTGGTCCGTCTTGCTCCGCATATTGAGACAACTCGTTTGTTTGAAGAAATTTGTAACTTAAAAGTTAAGAATACTGGAACTAATACCGTAGTTGAACAGATTAGCTCTAAAATCAATAAGGACCGTTTTTCTGCTTTTGAATATGCGCTTTGGCGTATTAAAGCTGATGAAGATGAATACTTCCGTAAAAAACGTTATAAGAATAGAAGTTTAAGTAAATTTATGCTCTTTACGAAGAAATAAAAGGAGGTCTATATAAATGTAGGATATTAGCACTAAATTTGATATAGCTGAAAAATTTAAAGCTAAGAATTACGACCTCGCTCATTTTAACAAAATTGTAAAACAAGTCTCTAAAACTCAAGAACGTCCTTATCCTAGATGGGGAGATATTGGCGGACTTCCAAGAATCCAAGCACATGGTTACAAATATACAATAGAAGATGTAACTAATGCTCTTGATAACTTGAGTCTCGTTGAAATGAGAAGAATTAGTCGTTATTTTTATAATACTAGTACTTCTTATAGACGTTAGATTGACCATTTCGCACAATTGTATAAGTATTATTACGTCGTTGATTTTAAGCGCGCGGCGTAGACAAAAAAGAAAAATACTTTGCTCAAGATTTATAATGAGACTCTTGATTTTCTTGACTCAATTAATATCCGCGATATATTTGGTTATATCACTTAGAAAGTATTAATTGACGGTACATTTTTTGGGTACATAAATAAGTTTGATGATAATAAAATTACAATTACTTAGTTGAATCCTAATTACTGTCGTTCAAGAGATACAAGTGCTTATGGGACAGCTTGTGTGGAATTTAATGTCCAATATTTCACGCGCTATCAAGATAAAGCTGATTTGGAAAAGACTTTAAAGAATTTCCCAGCTGGTGTACGTTCTTATTGGAATGCTTATCATGCAGGCAAGGTAATTTCTCCTTGGGTGCGTTTGGCAACAGAATCTTCTTGCGCTTTCTTTATGGATAATAAGTGTATTCCGCCAATTTATAGTAGCATTATTGATATTATGAATTTTGGTGACTACAAGAACATTGAGAAAAAACGTGATTCGTCAGAATTGGAAAAATTACTTGTCTAGCAATTTAAACTTGATGAAGATGGCGATTTGGATGTCTTGATGGAAGAAATGGCTGGTATGCATGAAGCCGTTTCTCAAATGATGAATAGTCATGATAATATTGATGTTTTAACGACCATTGCAGATAATGTCGATTTAAAAGATACTCAATCTAATACTAATCGTTCTGGTGAAACTAATCTTCAAAAAATGCTACTTCCAAAATATGAAAATGCTGGACTTAGTTCTGAAATTTTCTATGCTACTGGTGGCACAACTTTAGAGTATTCCGTAAATAATGCTACTTCCTTTATGAGTCAATTGATAGACAAATATTCAACTTGGCTCTCAATGTTGTGTTATAGTCAATTCAACTATGGTAAGATTATTCCAATAGTAACCATTCTGCCAATCACTTGGTACAATCAATCAAAAATGGCTGATATGTATATCAAGAACTCTCAGTATGGCTTCTCTTGGATTCTTCCATATGTTGCTAGTGGTAAAAAGCAATCGACACTTCTTGACAATGCTTATATTGAGCAAGAAGTTTTGAATCTTTCTGAGGTTATGCGCCCATTGAGTTCTTCTTTTACTTAGACAGATGAAGGAAACGGTAATGGTAATAAGACTTCTACTCAGAAGAAGCCTGCTGGTACACCAGGACGCCCTGAAAAGCCAATAGAAGAAAAGAGCGATAAGACAATAGCAAACATAAATGCTCAATAGTAATAGGCGAGGAAGTCCTTATGGAAAAGAAAATCCCTACTACATTCGTTGGTGAGATTGCTGAGGAACTTACACAAGTTTCTCCCGAAATATCTAAAACACGATTAAGAATTTTCTATAAAGGATTTAATCGTAACTAGGGATATATTACTGACGAATTTGCTGAAAAGTTATTAAGTTCTCTACCTTATACTCCCGTAGTTGGCATATTTAATGATTTGGTCAAAGATTTTGGCGGCCACAATCAAGACCGAAATGTTGCTAAAATGTATGGTGTGGTGCCGCAAGACCCACACTTTGCTTGGGAAGACCATTTAGATTCAGATGGTGTAACGAGAACTTATGCTTGCACGGATGTGTATTTGTATACTGGGCGCTATGACGCTGCGAAATTGATTCCTGGTAAACAGCAATCAATGGAGTTAGATACAAAAACAATTCGTGGTGATTGGCAAGTTATAAACGAATACGGTCAAGAGGGTTTTGTTTATACCGATGCGCGATTTATTGGTTTAAGCGTGCTTGGAGATGATAAAACTCCTTGTTTTGAAGGCTCCGCATTCTACGAACTTGTTAGTCAATTTAATGATTTTATGGCCGCTAAAACTTCAAATGGAGGAAATGATATGGCATTAGAAATTACTAAGCCTGTCGATGGTTCTGATCAAATAGAATCAGAGATTGATGCAGCTACTTCTGCAACTCCTGCGGAATCATCTGGTCCATCTACTGAGCAAACCGAAGACACAACAGATTCTACTCCTTCTAATGAATCTGCGGCCGAGACAGCTGATGAAACTCCTGATGGAGACTCTTCTACTGACGATAAGAAAGATGAAGAGTCTGCCGATGACAAAAAGGATGAAGAAAAGCCGGCTGACTCTGAATCTAACCCGGACGAGGACAAGAAAGAAGAGGACAAGCCCACTGATTCTGCTTGTAAAGATAAGAAAGCAGATGCTGAAAAAGAAGAGAACAAATCTGCCGATTCTGTTTGCGGAAATAAGAAAACAGATGCTGAAGCTCAAGAGAAAAAAGAAGAGAACAAATCTGCCGATTCTGAATTAACTCCTTCAAATTTTGAAAATCTCAATAACAAAATTTTAGAGCTAAATCAGCAATTAGCTACTTATGAAGCAGAAGCAAATAAATTCAAAAATTTGTATACTGCTCTCAAAGCAGATTACGATGTTTTAGTTGCAGAGAAGAACAAAGAGTTAGCCGCGCAGAAAGACGCGAAACTCCAAGAGTACACTAGTTACATTAGTGATGCTGTAAAGCAAGATTTTGAGTCTCGCTTGGATTCTTACTCTACTGTTGATGATTTAGAGAAAGACCTTCTTTTTGCGGCTAAGCCTTCTTTATTTGCTAAGCACGATGATTTCGCTCCTACTTCAACTTATGAGGTTGATGAAGATGAAATCACTGCACTCATTAAAAAGAGTATGAAACATTAATTTTACCGGAGGTAAAAGCTATGGCTATTCAAAGACTAGCCCATATTGGATACGGCGTTATCGAGCGTAACCGTGTTAATGCCGAGAATATGGAATCTGCTTGCGAGTTGGATGCTACTAAGTTCCCCGATGGTGCAGAGGTTGGCCGTATTGTCGGCGTTCGTAAGGATTTGGGCAAGGTTGTTCTTGCTACCGACCCTCTCGCAGTTAAGGGCGTTCTTAACAACTCTGAGAAGATTTATGATCAATTCCATCAGGGATTGAATCAATACAAAGTTAAGGGTGGCAAGATGGCTGCTGTTCTTTTAGTTGAACAGGGCAATACTTTCACTACTAATACTATTTGCTATGACACTGGAGAGTTTGCAAATGACGAAGCAGTAAAGAAAGCATTTAAGAGTTTGGCTACAACTCCTCTTGCTTGCGTTCCTTCTACTGTTGCCGGTTATGAGGGTATTCTTCAGTTGACTAAGAAAACTGAAGGCGCTCCTTTTACTGCTGTTGAGTATAAGGTTATGCCTGATATGTTTAACTATGGCGTTAAAGTTATGAAAAACGCCGTAGCAATGTGATTTCAAGGGGAGGTATTAAACAATGGCTTTTAATAAGAAAAATGCTTTGACCCTTGGTATTAAGGCTGCTTTACGTCAAGGTTATACTGATGGCACTTCTAATTTCTCTTGTGAGAATGTTAATGATGCTTTCCGCGACCAAGTTAAAGAGTTGGTTGGCGATTATTCTTTGTTCCGCCGCAATAAACTCGACTTTTTTGAGTTGATTGAGGAAATTTACGCAGAGGTTCTTCCTCAAAAGGTTCTTCAGAACTACGGCGTTCTTGCTGAGGTTCAGACTGTTGGACATGGTCAGAAGATTACCTTTAAGAAGAAATTGGGTCGCGCTCGTGGTAAGTCTTTCGTAACTCGCGTTGGCTTGGGCGGCGTATTTGAGACTTTCCGTTTGGATAGCACTGAGTTCACTATTGAGACTGAGGCTATCGGCGGAGCTACTGCTATTGACTTTGAGCGCTTCTTGGCTGGTCAAGAGGATCTTGCCGAGCAAGTTGATATTTTGATGGAAGGCATGGACGAGGAAATCTACGTCATGCTTGCTAAAGCTATCAATAACTCTGCTAAGTCTGTTGGCGTTCAGTCTACCGATGGCTCTACTTTTGCTAAGTATGATGCTAAGGGCGAGTTGGTTCCTAATCGTGACATGACTAACGGTAATAAGACCTTTGTCGAGGTTTCTAAGTTCGACCAAGTTAGCTTTGATCAATTGATCAATACTGTTCGTTACTATGGCAATCCTATTATCGTTTGCACTCATGAGTTTGCTGATAAGATTCCTTGCAACTATCTTGCAGTAAATGATACTGCTACTGGCGCAAAGGGACTTCGTATCAGCGAGCAAGATGTTGCTGATATGCGCACTTATGGCGTATTGAAGATGTATAAGGGATGCCCAATTGTTGTTCTTCCTCAGAGCTTTGAGGATGAGACCAACCAACGCGTCGTTATGAATCCTGCTTATTGCTACATTATCCCTGGTGATGGCAATAAGTTGGCTCGTATCGTCTTTGAGGGTGGCCCTGTTGCTAATACTTATGAGCAGAAAGATCGTTCTATGGAGTTCTCAATGTATCAAAAAGTTGGCATTGCTATTCTCCATTATAATAACTGGGGCTTGTATCACGACTCTGAATTGGACACCGATTCTGTGGTTTGATAACTAATAGAGGGGTGAGATAAGATTCTCACCCCTTATTATTTTATTGAGTAAGGAGTAATTTTATTATGGATAATAAGAAAGTTTATATTAAGAATATCAGCAATCATACTATTATTGTTGTTGAGCCTTCTATTAGATTGCGCGCTCAGCTTCGCCCTATGGCTCATTTCCCTGTTAAGGCAGAGGATTTTGACATTCTTGCTAATGACGATGGTTTTATTCACCTCGTCCGCGCAAAGAAGCTACAGGTTGAAGATGTTGAAGCTGGACTTGAAACTGGTTTAATTGACCAAGAGGAAGTTAAGCAGGATAAAGATGGCAACCTTGTCCAAGAGCATACCGAAGATTACATTGCAATTCGTAAGTTGCTCGAAAAGGGAACTGATCTTGAAGTCAAAGAATTGCTTAATGCTTCTTCAAAAGAGCGCAAAGAAATGATTGCTCAAATTGCAATGGACTGCAAAGATATTTCTTATAACAAGACCAAGTTAGTTTCTAATGCAAGCGGCATTGATATTGAAAAGGCAAGATCTTTGGAGAGATAATCTATGACAGACTACGAGGATGTTTTTCAAGCATTTACAGCCAAAATTACCGATCGTGACCGTGCGATTATGGATGATGATGTAAATGAACAGGATATGATTGATTTATTAAATGCGGCTATTCCCAAGTTTAGACTTCCTCATGTTAGTCTATCTAAAGATGATGACACAGAGACTTTTGATGCCGACTTGGGACAAGATGAAATTCAAATTCTTGCTAACTTAATGAAGCGTGAATGGTATCAGCGTTTCATCTATGATACAGATGTCATTGAACAAAAGTACGCAGAAAATGATTTTGAATTTCACTCTCAAGCCAATCACCTAAAAGCACAAGTTAGTGGAATGACTGAGCTTTTAGATAAAGAAATCAAAAAAATGATTAGTGATTACAGCCGCACTCCTAATCATAAAGTTTTTGATTATTCACGACTTGCGGGGAAATAAAATGAATAGATAGAGTAAAAGGACTGCTGAGTATAGAGAGTATTTAAAAGGCAAGTATTACGGAATGCTCCGTGACTACGAAAAAGGCTGGGATTATGAGAAGTTACTCAATCAACTCGAAACCGAGATTCTCGGTACTTTTAATGAATTTGATGGAGAACTTTTAAACAGTCTTTATTCTAAAACTTGTTCATTAAGATTTTTGAGATATAAGTATTTTCGTGAAAACGTAATGCTCTGTATGAAGCTAGTGGATAAGATTTTTGTATAATGCCTTATCTTGATCAGTATAAGGCAAGGGTTTTAGCTTTTGGTCAAACTGATTAGGAAGTAATTGAGAATAAGTCTGCAAGAGATTTTGAAGCGCTAAAGAAAAAGAGTCCAGATAGGTGCGAATTTACCTATAAAGGTAAAACCTATATAGGAGTCCTTTCCTCTGGTGCGCGAAGCGCTGCACAGACAGAAAGTAAAATTATTTTCTATTTGAGAGCGGCCAAAGATATTCCTTTGCCAGAAGGTGCCGTTATTACAACTCATGATAGAGGATTCGATAAGACTCGTTATTGGATCGTGATGAATCAAGAGGTTCATCCTTATTATGGATATTTCAAGTATAAGATGCTTGAATTAGACTATATATTAAAATATATAGGCACAGATGGTAAGGAACATTCAATTCCTTGCTATATCAACGGCACTGGCACATTTGATATAAAAGAATATTTTAAATTCTCTAATAAGAATTTAGTCCAAAAACCAAATCGCGCACTTAATACAGTTTGGGCAACAACAGACGATATTGATACTAATTGTCGTTTTATTATTGGCAAAGAAACTTGGCGATATGTAGATGATGATAGAATTAGTATTCCTGGTATTTCCTATGCTACTTTAAATCGAGTTGGCATTGATGAAAGTCAAGATTCTGTTAAAGAACAAGTTGCGGGAACCTCTCGTTTGGATTCAATTTCTATCATTACTAATTATGGCGCTGGGCTAGATGGAGAAGAAATCTCTATTAATGACGAGTTCGAGGATTTGGCTTTCTACCTTATCAAAGATGGTCAGATCGTAAAATCTAGCTTCTCTTATGAGATTAGTGATGGTTTCGCTAATTATAATGAAGATACAAACAAATTTGAATTACTAGGTAATGATGGCAGTATTACTGTAACAGACAATATTACTGGTTATTCTTAGAAATTTGATTTTGTTATTGATTAGATTAGAGAGTATTTCTATATTATTGGTAATAGTGTTATTGATGTTTTTGGAACTAATTATTATACCATTAATAGTGATTACACTAATATAACTTTTGAATTTGACAAAGATAAAGTTGCAGTTGTAAAAACTAAAGATGGTAAAATCAAAGTGGTCGCGCGGAGTAATCTTGGAGACACTCAAATTAAATTTAAGTCAGGAGATAAGGAAATTGGCACTCTTGATTTGAAGATTAAAACCGCCTGGAGGAAATAATTATGTCTGCATATTTATTTGAAGACCTTGGGCGTGCGCTCAATAAGATTGCACAAAAGTTAAGTAAAAACGAAGATTTGTGTCGTCTATTGACTGATATGAGCGAAACACCTCTCGACAAGAGTAAGGATTATGATATTACCAATCCCTTGCTTGAAAAAAACATTAGAATTAAACCTAAAGTTAATCCTAATGAATGTACCGAGGCTTTTGTTGTAGTGTCAATTCCAAATTTTGAGCCAGGTGATAATGTTGATTTTAATGACGCAACAGTTGCTATTGACGTTATTTGTCCAATAGATAAATGGTTAATAGATGACATTTGCCCGCGCCCATATAAAATAATGAGTCAAATCTATGAGGAACTTCAAGGCTCAAGAGTTACTGGTATTGGTACTTTGTAGTTCATTGGAGAGTAGCAAAACGTAGTTTATGAAGATGTTACAGATAACCAAATGGTGTTTATGGTGACAGCTAATGGCTAATTATTCTAAATCAGATTTGCTCTCTAAAGCTCCTCTTGATTTTCATGGATTAGCCATTTATAAACCTACTCTTGATGAAATCCAATAGATAGGATTTGATAATTATAATCGTTACACCGCGCGCATAACACTTTCGATTTTAGATATAGCTAAATTCCTAGAAGAATAGAGAATAGGTGGAGATGTTCCCTCTCCACTTCATTTTACTATTGACACTTGTAACGGGAATCCAATTGCTTTTTTGGAGTTACAAATTGCTTTTTTTACTTATTTAAGGAAGCCGATAGAAATATCGGGAGATACTATTGTTATAATTGACGAATAGCCCGATAAGAATTTTGTTCTTGATGAATCAAATTTCAATGAGTTCCAAGAAGTAATTTTAATGATTAATAAAATGTATGATGTTGAGGAAGAGCGAGAAATTATTTCGCCCAATGAAAAACTCAAGCAGAAGTTTATTAAAGCAAGATTGAAATTACGCGAAGCGAAGAAAAGAGAGCGAGAAAAAAATTCTCAAAAAGGGGACGGAATTACTTTGCCAGACATTATTTCATCCCTTTGTGCTTATGGCATTGGTTATACGATGCTTAATGTCTGGGATTTAACAATTTATTAGCTTTACGATTAGTTTGAAAAAGTAACTGGCAAAGATAGGTATGATAAAGATTATGCCGCAATCTTAGCAGGTGCTGACGCTAAAAAGATAAAGTTAAAGAATTGGATGACTAATCCTTAAAGGAGGAAATTAAATGGCTAGTATTCTTGATATGTACGGTATTAAGGAAGTTGCTGACGTAACATTTTACCGTATTGATGGAAACAACAAGTACACCCCAGTCCTTTATCTTGATACTTTGAAAGTATCTACTATTGAAGAGACTGCTTCTAGTACTGATGCTACTGGTGGTAAAGGTAACGCTAAATTGATTACCTGGGACTATGGTAAGGAAATCACCATCACTCTTGAAGACGCTTTGTTCTCTATGGAGTCTATGGCTCTTATGCATGGCGCTGCTTCTTTGCCTGGTGTTGATAAGAAAGGTGAAATTACTGGTTTAAAGGACGGCTAGAAGTTTATGCTTCGTACCGCTCGTTGCTTGGGTACCAGTACTGAAGGTACCGATCTTGCAACTCGTGTAGCTTTGCCTGCTGGCATTGATGAAAAAACTAACGTTACCTATTATGGTCCTCAAGGTGAGAAAATTGCCACTGGTGCTTTTAAAGAAGGCGAATGGTATATTGCTCAATGGAAGGTAAAGGCTGGAGATAGCGCAAAGACCATCGAGATTAGTGCTTCTAACTTCCCTGGCACTTATCGTATTGTTGGTACTACTTACGCTCGTGATTACTCAACCGGTACTGACAAGTTCTTTGAGTTTGAAGTTCCGATGGCTAAGATGGACCCTGCTCAGACAATCACCATGCAAGCCGAGGGCGATCCTTCTACTTTCTCTATGACTATGAAAGTTCTTCGTCCTTCTGATGGTGTTATGATGCGTTTGACTGCTTATCCTGATGTTGATGTTAGCGCAGCAGGCGAGCTTGCTAATGGGGAAGGTTAATTAATATTTAATCATTCAAGCCTATTCCGAGCCGGGATAGGCTTTTTCTTTTAAGAGTAAGGAGTAATAATTATGGATAATAATTATGGAATAAAAGATTTGTATAAAGGTTATTTGTTGGCAGGAACAAAAACTACTGTTAATGGTCAAGTATATGAAGAGAATGAAATTATCCTTGAATTTGATAATATTCAGTAGATAGCTTTTGGAGAGGATATTTAGTCTATTTCAGCGCGCGGTGGCTGTTAGAATCCAGTCTTAATTAACTGGGAAACCGCGCGTAATATGTATGGTGCAATTAATATGGGGCGTGTTTCTCCAAATGGTTTTGCGATGATTGCACGTTCAAATATTAATTCGGTAGAGGAAGGCACTAAATCTCTTCCTTATTCTCAAGAAGTATATATTGATTCTGATGGGATTTTTACTTTCGATCATTCGCCTAATACATCTTATCCACTTAAGGTATGGGCGCTTTCAAAAGGCAAAAAGACGAGAGAAATTGTGGACTATATAATGTAGGATGATACTCTAATTTTAGAAGATACAGATATAGACGTACTTGTTACCTATTGGTATGATGTAGATATTGATTATTAGACAGTGAATGTAGGTGCCAAGGACTTTAATGGGTATCTCAAGTTTGTCGGTAAGTTTTATTATACCGATGAGAATACGAGCAATCGTAAAACGGGGATTATTGAAATTCCTAAATTATTAATTCAAAGTAATTTTAATTTGAATTTTGGAAGGAATACCAGCCCATTAATATCGGTTCTACAATTCGCGGTTATTCCTGATGGCTCTCGTTACAAGAGAAAGTCCATTTAGGTAACTTATCTTGACGATGATATAGATGCGGATATATGATATTAAAGACTGGTAAGCATTTACCAGTCTTTTTTATTTGAGGTGAAAGTGATGGCTACAAAAGGCAATATTAATTTATAGCTAAACATAAATACCCAGTTTACTAATGTAAAATCTGCGGTTGACGCTTTTCAAAAATAGCTGTCTAATATAAAGATAGATACTAATTTTAGCAATAGTAAAGGATTAGCAGATAATTTCTCTAAATAGGCCGATTAGATTAGAATTAAGTTACAAGAAATTAATGATTTTGATTTTAATACTGATTCTTCTAAAAATTATGCTGCTTTATTACAAGACGTCAGAACTTAGTATGCGCAATTATCTGCGGCTGTTAATGATTATAAAGTTTCACTTGGAAAAGAAAAAAGTGAAGTTCAAGATAAATTAAAAACAGAATAGGAAAATCTCCAAGCTTTAAAAGAAAAAAGTAAAACTGAGAAAGAGTACATTGATGGGTTTCGGGATTATCATAAAGTTTTAGCAGAAGCAAAAGCATAGAATCGAGAATTAACTGACGATGAAAAATTATTAGTTGCGACTTATAGTTCTGAAACTAAAACTATGAAGCAGCTAAAAGAAGAACATAAAAATACTAATCAAGCCAAAAGGGATTCTTAGGCTGAAATTAAAAAATTATAGGCGGCAGATAAATCTTATACTGCTTTATTAAAAACTGAAAAAGAAGTTCAATCTCAAGTTAAAACTGCGATTGATACTACCACTAAAGCAAGAGAAGATGAATATACCGCTGCGCGAAACCAAGAAGCTATAAATAAAGCTAATGCAGCATAGTCTCAACAACAAGTAAAAAACAATTAGAAAATAGCAGAGTCTGCAAAAAAGGCTGCAGATGAGGCTGCAAGAATTTAGCAAGAATGGAATATCACTTCCGAAACTTTTTCTTCTAACTTCGAAGCCGCGGCAACCAGTTCGAATAAATTAACTTCAGCTCTTGAAAGTCAAATTACAAAATGGACTTCTTTAGGTTTTATAGTCCATACTACTATAAATGCAATTCGAGATATTGTTCAAACATATCAAGAACTTGATGATAATTTAAGCGCAATTTCTGCTGTTAGCGGGATTGCAACAGAATCACTTTGGGGCAATATGCCACAAATGATTGATAATGCTAATTCATTAGCATTATCTGTTGATGATTTAACTAATGGCATGTTATTATTCTACCAGCAAGGTTTAAGCACAGAAGAAACTGAAATTCGTCTTAATGCTGCTGGTAAGATGGCTGCGATTTCTTAGCAAGATTTAGCTACAGCCGTTGATCAATTAACTTCTACCATGAATGCTTTTGGTATGGAAGGCGACGATGCAGCTAGTGTTGTTGATGTTTTTGCCAACATGGCTGGTAGAACTGCAACTGACGTTGAAGAACTTGCAACAGCTATGGCTCGTACCGCTTCTATCGCAAAGAACGCTGGCATGAGTTTTGAACAAACGACTGCTTTCATTGCCACAATGGAAGAAACTACTCGTTTGAGTGCTGAAACAATCGGTAACTCCATGAAGAGCATTATTGCTCGATTCCAAAAATTAAAGACTGATCCTGATTCTTTATTGGAAGATGGGGTTAATGCAAACGATGTCGAAAAAGCATTAAAGAAAGCAGATGTTGCACTTCGTGATACAGAAGGTAATTTCCGTAATATCGGTGACGTTATTATGGAATTGTCTGCTAAGTGGGATACATTAGATACTAACACTTAGAAGTACATTGCGACGATGGCAGCTGGCACTCAATAGTCTTCAAACTTTATCGCATTAGTTAGTAACAATCAATCAAATATTGATAACCTTGCTTATGCTATGGACGCTGCTGGAGCAGCAGAAGAACAATTTGCAGCAGTTAGTACAAATATTAGTTCTGCATTAACTCGATTAGATAATAATTGGATTAAATTAAAGACTTCTTTTAACGATGGAAGAAACATTATCGTAGATGTTATTAATGATTTAAGTTCTTTAGTTGGTTTTGTAGCTGATTTAGGTCCAGCTTTTACAACTGCAACAGCAGCTATTGGCCTCGCGGCAATCAAAATGGCTTTGTTTACTACTAAAAGCGCAAGACAAGTCTCAATTCAAGAATTAAAAAATACTATTACTAAATCAGGAATGGACTTAGATAAACAAGATAAGTTAATGACAGATTTAGTTAGCGCCGCGAAAGAGAAACAAACTAAAAGAGTTATTGAACTTAGAATTGCTACTGAAAAATTATCTGATGCAGAGAAAAAGCAAATTGCAGATGCTTATGAATAGGCAACAGCAAATAACGCTTCTTTATTAACTTGGAAGAATTTAAAAGCGTCTATTGGAGATGCTGCAAATCAATTATTTGCTTTTGTATCAACTCCTATAGGAGCCATTTCTGCCTTAGTTGCAGTTATTACTGCTATTACTTGGGCAATGGATAAATTTGGTATTTCTGTTAAAGGAGCAAAAGAACAATTAGAAAATACTCGTTCTGAATGGCAATCTACTCAATCAGAACTAGAGAGTACATAGACTCAATTAGATAGTATTGCTTAGAAGATTGATGAAATTAATAGTAAAGATGTTATTACTTTATCTGATGCTCAAGAACTTTCAAATTTAACTTTAGAAAATATAAAATTACAAGAGCAAGTTGATTTACTAAAACAAAAAGCTGATTTACAAAGAGATCAAACTATTAAAGAAGAAAAAGATTCTTTTGATGCTTATAAAAATAAAGAAAATATAAAGAATGCATTTTTAGGAACTAAAGATAGTTTAGACAGTAAAATTGCAGAATACAGTGGGATAAAAGATAAAGATTGGTCTGGCTAGTTTGATGAGAAACTTAATGAATGGTATCGAAATAAGTTAAAAGAAGAATTAGTTGCACGAGAAGAACTTGCTATTTAGACAATAAAAGATCTTGATGACAAAATGACTGCAGAAGGAAAAGATTCTCTTACTCAAAGAGAACAAGAACTTTATGCAGAAGCTAAAGAATGGCGCGATAAAATTTAGAAAGAACTATCTCCAGAAACTTATGTTAGAAACGCTATTGCTGATACAGTTTTTGCAGATCCAGAAACTTTAGTTGCAGTTCAAAATGCAGGTAAAGAAATAATGGACAATCTTGCTAATGGGATGATAAGCGATAGTGAAGCATAGATTCAAATAGGAGACCTTTTAGGCGAATATCTTACTAATCCAGAATTGCTCAATAAAATTGGAGCAACAGAAGACGATGTACAGACAATGTCCGATGCATTAATTGAGTTAGCTTTAAACGAAGGTAATGCTCGAGATAATTTAGTTAGACTAAATTCATCTGTCCAATAGTACGGTAATATTGCTAATAATTCTCGCCAGATTATAACTTGGAATAGTGAAGCGATTCAAAAATGGGGAGATGCTTTAGCAAGTTGGCAAATGAATGCCGACGAATTTGAAGGATCAATTTCTACTGCCCTTGGAAGTTTTGATTATATTAATGAAAATGGTTTCTCTGACGCTTCTAATGGTATAGCAATTGCTTTTACTCCAATTTTAAATACCGATGATGGTCCAAAAGTCTTATCCAATAGCGAAATGAATAATTATTTGCAATAGATATATGCTAATGCAAATGGAGATGCCAATAAACTATTGGAAGAAGACGCAAAAGGCGTCAAAATGGTCGTCAATAATCAGCTAGTTGAAGTTAAAAATATGCTAGCGGGTGCAGAAGGAGCTATTGTTGATGGAGTAAAAGAAACGGCTGAGGACTGTGCTGGAATGTCTGGAATGGCAGCAGAAGATATTAAAGCGCAATTTGGCGAAACTGGACGCTATGCAGAAGATTCTATGCACTAGGTTCAAGAAGCTTTTATTCGTGCCTAGGAAGCTCTTTCAGAAACTAATCCTTTCCTTGCAATGGCTCTATAGCTTATTATGCAAATGTCTGGATTAGATTTTTCCTCTTTAGATGATGGATTAAACGATGCTGCTGATGCAGCAGATAATGCAACAAATGCAGTGTCTTCTTTAAAAACTTAGATGTCAGAAGTTAGCAATGCGGCTTCTGATTTAAAAAATGCTGCAAGTGATCTTTCAGGAGTTGCAGATGCCTATAAAACATTAACTACTGCAATTAAAGATTATAACGCTGATGGGAATATTACTCTTTCCAATCTTGAAAGTTTGCTTTCATTATCTCCAGAGTATCTTTCTTGTTTAGAGATGGAGAACGGTCAATTATCTCTAAATACAGAAGGATTAAAAGGCATTGTTTTAATGCGAATCCAAGCTGCAAAAGCAGCTGCCTATCAATCAGCAATGGAGTAGATTCAAGCAATTACAATGTCATCGTCTGCTACTGCTGCGAGTACAGCTGGTGAAGCAATTGCAGGAATGGAAGCTGCAACTTCAAATGCTGCAACGGCAATGTCTACAGCATCTAATACAGCAGCAACTTCAACTGGCACGATGGCTAATTTAGCTTAGTCTGGTTATACAGTAGCCGCGGGTTTTGACACTGCCGCATCTTCAGCTGCTAATTTTAATAATGTTTTAGCTAATAAATTAACTGAAGCAGGAACTGGTATTAAATATACAGCAGAAGATGTCGCAAGCATGATTGCTGGAGATATATCTGGGATTACTGATGTTTTAGGGGATGCTGTTGGCGATGTAGTAACTGGTTTGCAAAGCCAACTCTCGATGCTTGACAATTTAGAGAATCAAGTCAATTCAATGGATTTTGGTTCTTTTATTGGAAAGTATGGTGGTTCAAGCAAAGGTGGTTCTGGTGGTTCTGGCACTAAAGGTGCAACGGAAGCATCTAACGAATTAAAAAATGCACTTGAAGCGCAAAAGAAAGCTCTTTAGGAACAACAAAAAGAGCTTGAAAAATCTAAATCAGCAATTGAGGAATAGAAAAAAGCTCTTGAAGATCAAAAGAAAGCTCTTGAAGAAACTAACAAACAACTTCAAGAGAACTACAAACTTTATGTCGAGTTAATCAAGTCTCGCCTTAATGACGAAATCGACCGTCAGACCACTCGCATCGAAGCCTTTTACGATGCAATCAAAGATACCATTCAATCCGAAATTGATTCTTTCAATGACCAACTCGATGCCCTTAAAAAGCAAGCTGATGAACTCAAATCTAAAGCCGACGAACTTCAAGATGCAGCAGACCAACAAGAGGATTCTCTCAACAAACTCTATGACGCTGCCCAAGCCTACTATGATGCTGCTCAAGATGGTCTCGATAATCAAATCGACTCTTACGATAAAGTAATTGACCGCAACAAAGAGCACATCGACCTCCTTAATGAGCAAAAAGACGCTATTCAAGACCAAATTGATGCACTTGATACTGCGGCTGATAGTGAATCAAAACTTCTTGCTCTTGAAAAAGCTCGTGATGCTTTAGCTAACGCTCGCAACCAAAAAACCCGTATGGTTCTTACCAACGGTGGTTGGCGTTTACGTACTGATAAGTCCGAGATTTCTAATGCTCAATCTAATCTTGTATCTGCTCAGCGCGATTATTAGAAAGAAATTCTTGAACGCCAACAAAAGAAAATCGAGGAACAAACTGATGAAATCGAGAAACAGAACAATAATCTTGAAAATATTAAGTCTGACCTCGAAGACCAAAAAGACGCTCTCGATGATATTAAAGATCAATGGGATAAAGCTCAAGATGCTCTTGGCAAGACCACATCTGAACTTGAAGAATAGACTAATTTAATTCGTCAATTCCAATATGGAAACGATGCAAGTCGTCAAGATCAACTTTCAAACTTTTCTGGACAAGTTTCAAATAATAATCAATAGCAACAAGCAGCGTCTGATGCAACTAACCGTGCAAATGAAGCATCTAATAAATATGACCAATAGAGTAATGAAGATGTCCAAGGTTCTATTGCTGAAGCTATTAAAAAACTCGAAGAACAGCAAAATCAAGCCGATGAAGCCTTAAAACAATATTTCGAGAATCAACTTTCAAATAATGCTGAAACTGCTCAAATTCAGCAAGAAATGAAAGATTTGATTAATCAAATGGTTAATGGCTAGATTGGTCAATTAGAGAATTTTGCATAGTTCTATGAAACAATTAATGGCGCGCTTGAACAAGCTAACACCAATGCAAGTCAAACGGCAGATTATATTAATAATATAAATGCTGCGATTGATCGCTATGATGAATGGTCTAATCGTTTAGATATGACCACTGATGAAATTAATCAGCGTCAAGCGATAATGAATGAAATCAATAATGCTACTCTTGGTTCTTTACTTGAAGGCGGTTCTACTTTTGGACAACTTCAAGGACAGTATGAGCAAATTGTTAGGAATAATGATGAAGCTGAAAGAATTCAAGATCAGATTGACGGACTTGATGAACAAGCTAATGTTATTCAAACATAGATTAATGCATTAAAAGAACAAGAAAATAAAATCTCTGAGCAAGAAAAAGAGTTAAGTAACGCTAATAGCAATAAAACTGCTAACGCTGCAAAAGCTGCTGGCAATACTGCTGCTTCTGGCGCAAAAGCTGCTGGCTCTGGTATTCGAACTAACGCAGATAAAAATACCGCTAGAATTATTGATGCCATTAATAGCAAAGATATTTCTGTTACAATTTAGGAAACATCTAAGGGTTCTGGTGGCGGTTCTGGAAAGTATCTAATGGCCAGGTATAATACTGGTGGCATGTTAGGGTTTTCTCATGGAGGAGTTGATGATGTTACAACTGTTGCGGCTGTGCATGGTTCTAAAAATCGTCCCGAACTTGTCCTCAACAATTCTCAATCAGCTGCTTTGTTCAAATACATAGACAGTATGACAAGGATTCCTACTTTATCTTCAGCAGGAAGTGCTCGAAATGCTCTTATGGGCTTCGGCACAACCAATAATACAAACAACAACGGAACTAATTTCACTAATTGTGAATTTAATGTTGAGAGTAATGCTGATAACTTAGACTCCTTGGTTCAAGACTTGAAACAAAGCGCTTCAATTAGGAGATAATATATTAAAGCTTTACTCTAAATGGGTAAAGCTTTTATTTTTTTATTGAGGTGGACAAATGATTAGAGAACCATATAATGTAAGTCCATATAATGAAGCTAAGGATTTAAGTCAAAATCCTTAGTTCTCTTTTACTTTTGGCGGCGACGCGCTTGTTGGTTACGATTATAAAATTTTAGATAATAGTAATAAAAATAATATTCTAAAAGATTGGAGTTCAGTTGCTTCGACTGTTACTGGAGAAAATATAAAATATTTGCCCACTATTGATTCTGGAGCAGTTGCTATACCAACAACTCAATTAGGACAAACTGTTACTATATATAATGATGAAGATTATTATTTTGATTGCGCAAATATATTAAATTCTGATCTTTATACTAATAAAGGTTTGGTCTGGAAATTGCGTTTATTTGAAGATAATACTACTCCATCAAATATTATTCAATCCGGTGAAATCATAAATGTTTTGTCCTTACAAGATGACGAAGCCATTGTAAAAGGAACTATTACTGGTTTACTTGAAGAATCAGACTCTTATGTTTTTAAGAATAACCCCAACTATTCTCCAACTCTTTATCCTGACCCAAATGACGAAAGCCAAAATATAGAAGGATATATTCCAGATAGATGGACAAGAAATGTTTTAAAAATAGGACAAAATTCTTTTCCAATTAACGATTATGAGACTCATACGGAGCAATATTATAATACTCAAAAACCAGATACTTATTTTGTAGGAACAAAAGCAATAGGTAACGGTAATTCAGAAGTTTATTATACACCTGTCAAAAATTTAAGTTACTATACTTATAATTATTCTTATGATGCGAGTAATAAGACTTATCAATGTATTGCCTCAAGTCACGCATCTGCTTCTACTCTTGTTAGAAGTAATATTTCTGGCATTGTTGAAAATGCAATAGTAAAAGATTCTACTGGCGCGATTGTATCTATTTCAGACAAAGTTACCGGACGAGATTTATTTAATGCAACAAATAATAATAAATCTATTTCCTATTCTCTAGGCAGCACATCTATAGTTACTGAACAAGTTACAAATAATGGAGTATAGGATATTGTAAATGCCACTTATGACATTGTTTGGGGTTCAACAGGAGAAAATAAAAAGAATAGTAATTTATATAATTTTACTGTAAAGCAAGAAATAACTTCCTATGATTCCAACGGCGCGCCAATCGTTACAGAAAACATTCTTACTGGTACTCGTTCTTTACTCGGAATGAGCAATTTACTTTATATTGACGCAAAAACGGGTAGTTATCGTAATGGTTCTTCTTATCTCACAGAAGAAGAAATTGCGGCAATTTAGGGCAAAGCATTAGCAAGTACAACTATTGATTTACTTAACAGTTCAACTTATTCTACTTTAAGTGAAGAAGATATTGATTTTAATAAAGATAACGAAACTACAATTTATACTGTAGAATTAGAAGATGAAAAAATTCAATATAATAAAACTACTTCTACTAATGAAATACTTACTCGTGAAAAAGCGAAAAAGAAAGGAATTATTGATAAAAATGCAGCTGATATTTTAATTATTTTAAGTTCAACAGATTCTTCTGTTGATTCATCAAATACTTTTTTTACCTATGATGAAATTTCTAATATCAAAGATTCAGATTACGGATTATATACTTTGGGACGAGGATTGTCTGATGATAAATTAAGTTTAATTAGTCCTAAAGATTCAATTAATCAAATTGGTGAATTAACTGGTAATTAGGTTCTTTATTTTACTGTCTTAAATAATTATTATGATAGTAATTATTACTATTTTACTAATTAGAAATAGCCAGATATAAATTTTTAGATTAATGATGTCCCATATTACTCTTTTTTAGCTTATTCTGAATAGATTGCTGCGGGTAATAAACCTACCTCTTCTGAACACGGATTATTAAATCATTTTACTTTTTAGAAGTCAAAAACTCAGATTTTACCTTTGTCAAATTCGTCTGTTGGTTCTGAAGACAATCCGCTAGTAACCTTGCAGAGATTTTTCCCTATTGTTTCTTCTCTTGCGGGAATGCCTTATAATTTTAAATATTACAAATTTAAAATTCAAGGTGGAACAATCAATGAAAAAGGTACGGTTATTTATAATAGTGCTCCTCTTTATGAGTCGGGAAAAATCTTCTCTCGTAGTATTTTAATTGATTATAATAATTATGTCACCGATTATGATAGATATAGAATAGAATTAATGTTAGCTACCTCTGAAAATGGTTTCTATTATTATTATACTTATTTATATCCTACAATTGATATGTTCCAAGACGATGAAAAAGACGACCATTTTGCTTCTGTTTCTTACGATGAAGAAAAAGGAGCGGCAAAAATTTCTTGGACTAAAGATAACGCTTATCCTCCAGCATTAAAAGGAGTAGAAATTACTGAATATGGTACTTATATCACCAATGGTAAAAAATTCCCATTAAAAGCATATAAGATTTCAAAAGATGGGTATATAACTTACTATCATAAAGGTAGTGAAATTTTAAATATTAATCCACTTCATGATTTTCAAATTAGTTTTACTATTGATAAGGTTTTAAAAGGACTAGACAAAATAACTATCGATCCTCTTATAGCTTTTAATAACACTCAAAATGCAACTGTCATTAGTCTTTCAGTAGAAGATAATATAATTGAATTAATGGAAGATAATGTTACAATCAAATCTTCTAAAAATACAATTATTGAAACTGTTCAATCTTTTATTGATTGGGATGATGATGATACACACAAAAATCAAATTTTCCAATATCGTCTACCAGAAGCTACAAATAAAACAGAAGATGTTTTATTACCAACCAATGGTGTTCTCGCGCCAACAGAACAAAACTTATCTAAGTACTGTTTCCACTTTTATTTATTCCCCTGGTCTACAAAAGGCTCAAATGAAGCAAAAGCTTCTTATAAAATTACTCGTTTTTATAATGTAGACAGTTGTGCGACAAATGAACTAATCATGGAATCTGAAGATGAATGGCGTTTAGGTTTCTATGGCGAAGGCGCAGGTAATAATGCGGATTTAAGCAATGGCAGTAATAATTTACCATCTGGCCCAACCAAAACTAATTTTGATACTTCAAAGTACATTTCTGTTTCTTATCTCTTAAGCGGCGGACGTCCCACTTCCCAAATGTTAAATGGTTTAAGTAAAATTAATCTCTATGGCGAAGTTCTTTATTATGGAATTTTAGATATTAACCGCCGAGGCATAATTGCAAGTGAAGATAATTTTATTTTAAATTTTAATGATAGTAATGTTGGATTTTCTTCTTTATCGCGCGAAGTATACGGTTATAGAATTTTCCGCAATGTTTATGAAAATGACAATGTAAATAGTAGAGATATAGCTCTTGATTTTATGCGCCAAATGGATACTGTTTATGCTTCTATCTGTGGTGCAATTACACTAGATGATTCAAACCATAGTCCTCTTGGTAAATATGAAAATATTGTCGATACCGCAACTTATGTTCAAGGCTGGGATGAAAATGGAAATGCTATCGGATATATTCGTGGAGCAGATTTAAGAGCATTAGTAAATGATAGTTTCACCGATTTAAGACAGGCGATGGATGAATATTTTGCAGGAAAAGATTTAAGTTTTAATTTTAATACTGAGCCTTTTGATGAAATTTATAGCTTACTTGACGGCATTCAAACTCCTAACATGATTGCTAATGATATGATTGCGGACATTAATATTTTTAATTATACAATATCGGAAGAAGCTGGACAATATTATATCTATGATTATAACATTCCAAGTAATGGCTATTTTAGATATTAGATTGTTCCTTTATTAAGAGATAAAACTTATAATGTTTTAATCGCCAAAACTAACAATAATGGTGAAACCATTATTTATATAGATGATGAACAATGGCATATGACTGACATAAAGAAACGTGCTGACGGTAGTTATGCTCCCGGCGATACTTGGAATTTCCTTTTAGGAGTCCAGAGTGCGCAATATACTCAAAACTTTACAAAAACTCTTCAAACTGGTTTTGCCCCATATCCTAAAGTCATGACCAGTATGGCTAATTACAAGACAACTCAATTTACTGGTTATTTAGGTAAATTTAGTTTTAGAAATGGTGGCTCTAACGTATATGAAGATACCATCGATCGTATTGAAAAATGGAATGAATTTGCATATGCACGCAATCAAATTTTAGTCAAAGATCCAAAAGGTCACGTTTTCATTGCCGCAATTTCTGCAACCTCTGACATTAGCGATGCAGCAATTCCAGAAATGCCAACTCAAGTTACCTGCACCTTAACTCAAGTTGGAGATATTGATTCGTTTAAGGTATATTCTCTGTGAGGTGTTCAAATGGAATATTTTAACTACACAGGGAAGGAGTATAGAGTAGCGGTTCAATCTGCTACTTTATATCCCGTTATAAAGGTTGAACTACTTGATTAGTTTGAAAATGCTTACGCCGAAATTTCAGAAGAAATTACAGATAATAGTGGCTCAATTCAGTCAACTTTATAGCAAGGAGTTCGTAATACAGTTTCTTTTTCTATTTTTGATCCAGCGGGAAAATTTATTCCAGATGCAAATAATAATTTGTTTTGGGTTAGAAAAAAATTTAAATTATATGTCGGACTTGCGACTGAACAAAAAGCAATTTAGCTTAATGGTCAAACCACTGGAATTTCTGGAGATATATTTTGGTTTTCTAAAGGCGTTTACATCATTACTGATATAAGCGCGCAAAAAGATAGTTCTGGCAATCAGACAATTTCTTTTACTGGCGTTGACAAATATGGAGCTTTTACTAACGATACTGGTTATGGCGAAATGATTGGAACTTTTTCTTTTGATATAGGAATGTCAATCTCTTATGTCATTAAAAATGTTCTTAAACAAGATATTGGTAATGGTCAAATGCTTGATCCTCTTGAACCAATTATTGATCCAGACCTTCAAGAATATAAACTTCAACTTGCTTTTAGTAAAGGTCCCGGCTCTTATATTGGAGACCTCTTAAATGATTTAGCTACTACTCTTCATGCTGATATTTATTATGACATGGATGGACATTTGAATGTCAAAAAGTCATTAAATTTTGATGAATATAAAAATGTCCAAAATCAATGGGATTTTACAGAAGGAAGTGCAGAGTATATCTCTGCGCAAGTAAATTATTAGTTAAAAAATATTGCTAATTATATTTATGTAATTGGTGATAATCCTCTTGGGGGACAAATTCCTGTCGCAATAGCTGAAAACAATGACGCTCGCTCACCATTAAGTATCGCAAAAATAGGACGTAAATCTCGTTATATCGAGAAAAGTACTATTTATTCTCAATAGGAAGCTGAAGATTATGCACAATATATTTTAAAAACCGCTTGTCTTTTAGGTAATCAAATTTCTTTTACTTGTACTTTAATTCCTAGTCTTGAACTTGATAATACTTTTTCTTTAACAGATTCTTACTATCAATATGATAGACAAGAATTTATTATTACTGCAATTACTTATCCTATTGGCGTTGGTACAATGTCTATCAGCGGCAGTAGCATAAAAGAATTACCGGAGAATTGATTATGGCTTTAAATAAGTATGGAAGATAGATTATTGAAGTAATAGATTAGAGAATTGATTCCTATATAAAAGAATCAAAAATTACAGTCCGTTATATTGGGCAAATAAAAGAAGTTCTTGGAAATAATAGATATAGAGTATAGCTTGTTGGCTATGATACTATTTACACTTTTCCCGCACGCCCCTATGTTGATTCGATTGTAAATGATTATGTTTATATTGAAAGCAAAGCTGGAAATATTGATAATGGTATAATTATTGATAAATTAAATGGTAGTTATGGTTATATTTACAATGCCAATGGTTCAGTAGACCAAGATTTAAATAGTCAAGGCGCAATGTTAAAATCAGTTTATGACAGAGACAACAATGGTATCGTAGATAATGCAACTCGTGTTAATAATCATACAGTTCAATCTGATGTTCCAGCCAACGCGCAATTTACAGATACTACCGATGCTTCCGGTATCCGTATGGCAAATGGGCAAACTGTTGAGCAAATTATTAATTCTATAAGCGCCGCTGTAGGCAACAGCGATTCTATTGACGAAGGCTTTTACTATAATTAAAATTAAAATAAGGGTCAAATTTCTGATCCTTATTTTTTTTAAATTTCATTGGCAAATTTTGCCAAAATTTTATAATTCTCAATTAGGCTTTTCGCTTTATAGATGAAGGGGTGAGATAGATGAATGATAAATTTCTTGATGCAATGATTGAGCAAAGTATTCAAATGATGACCGATGCTTGTCATGGAAAAACATTAAGCAAAGATGAAATGGCATTTATTATTGCTACACAAAAAGCAGAAGATAAAAGAAAACGTGCTCAAATACTACCAAATTTGATTAAAAATTCTCAAAATATTTTACCACTAATTAATTCATTATTTGGCGGTGGAGGTAATTAATGAATAATCTTTATCAGAATATGCAAGGATAGCAATTTAATCCTGCGACAATATCTTCTATACCCTATAAACCTATTACTTTTGAAAAATTATCTAATGTAATTGGAATGACTTATAATTTATCTGCCATTGAAAATATGAACACTATTTCTCTTCCTCGCGGTGGAGAACAACAAATTTTCTTTGTTAATAACGACGATAGAATTTATACGCGAGCTTTTGACAACAGCATTGGCATTATTGCCTATAAACAGGACTATGTTGAAAGACTTCAAAAAGAATTAAATGAAGCACAATCCCAATTACACGAAATTTTTGAATCAGTTACTCAAAATGAACAAAGTAATGAAACTTCTCCTTTTGAAGAAAGACTTTCAAAAGTAGAGCAACAATTAAATGAACTAATATCTAAACAGGAGGTTGTTTCTAATGAACATCCAGAATCTAATAAAGCTATGGCCGCAATATCAAAATTGGCTGAAACAAAATAATATTACTCCTAATAATATCCAATAGAAGATTCCAGAATTTGTTCAATAGGTACGACAAAATCCTGAAGATTCAAAGCGCTTAGATTCCTATTTGTCTAATCCAAATTTGACAAAAATTGCCAAATCATAGTTTAATTTAACTGATGATTAGATAAATAAAATTAAAGAAGTTGCAGGCGTAAATCAAACACCAGTAGGTTCTGGAAATTTAACTCCAGAACAATTAAATTTAATTAAAAAGTTTAGAAAGTAAGTGCGCATTAACCGACTAAACTTTAAATAAATAAAATTTTTAAGGAGGATTCATTTATGGATTCTATTGGCTTAGGCGACATTCTTGCTGTTATGAACCAAAAAGATAATGACGGTTATGGTTGGGGTGGCTCTTGGTTTTGGGTTATTATCCTTTTCTTCTTCTTTGCTTTCTTTGGTCGCGGATTCGGTGGCTATGGAGATTCTGGTGCATTAACTCGCGCGGAACTTTATGACGGTTTAAACTATACTCAATTGCAGAATGGCATTCGTGAAAATCAATCTACTATGCGCGAAGGCTTTTATGACAATGGTATGAACAATATGCAAGGTTTTAATGTAATCCAGAAAGACTTATGTCAAGGCTTTAACAGCGTAAATTCTAATATAAGTCAAGGATTTGATGCTGTATCAGCACAAATGGCTCAATTAGGCTATCAGCAATAGAGCTGCTGCTGTGACATTGAACGTTCTATTGATAATGTTCGCGCAGAAAATTATAAGAACACTTGCGAAATTACTAATGCTATTCATTGTGAAGGAGAGCAAACTCGCGCATTAATTAATGCTAATACTATGCAAGAACTTCGCGATCGTTTAGCAGATCGTGATCGCGATTTGCTTACTGCTAACTTCCAGCTCAGCCAGCAAGCCCAGAGTGCTAACATTATTAGTACTCTCCGCCCATTCCCACAACCAGCTTATATTACTTGCTCTCCTTATGAAAGCGTATATGGTAATGGCTGTGCTCACGTGAATGCTGGTTGCGGCATCTAATTATTAAAGGAGGAATAACATGGTAAATAGTTATACTAATACCAGTGTCGCTGTTGCTAGTAACGCAGCTATTCCTTTTGTTAATAATAGATATGTAGTTGGTTGTGGAACCAGTCATACAGCTGGTTCTCCAACCGTTACTTTAAGGAAAACTGGATATTATTTAGTTAATTTCAGTGGTGTTTTAAGTGCAGCTAGTACTGGTTTAGTCTCAACTCAATTATATAATAATGGAGTTGCAATTCCTGGTGCGCTAAGCTCTATAACAATTGACACCGCTGGAAGTCTTAAAAATGTTTCTTTCTCAACAATAGTAAGAGTTCTAAATTCTTGTGCTTGCATAGACAATACAGCTAATCTGACAGTTGTTAATACTGGATTAGAAGCTACTTATTCTGATGCTGAAATTACTATCGTAAGATTGAATTAAGGAGTGTTACTATGGAAATAGAAGCTCTGTTAAAAACAATGATGGATGAGCTAAAAGACGCATAGATGATGTATGATTATGCTTGTGGTTCTAAAAAATACGGCCATGATGACCTTATGACTTTTTATATCACTCGCGCAGAACAACGTTTAAAAATGTTTGATGAAGATCATGCTATCATTCTTCGTGAAATAGGCAAGAAAGAAAAAGAAGGATATTTCGCAAAGGAAGGGAAATGGGATTATCTTTATGACTATTACATGGATCAAAAATGCGATTTAGCTAATAAAGTCAAAAATTTTAAATAAATAAAAAAAGAGAGAGGACTCTTAATTGAGTCCTCTCTTTTCGTTTTATCCCCATTGAAACATTTCAACAGGTTTACAGTTCCTAGTTCCATAACGCCCAATACAAATTGCATCTGCTTCATCTTCAGTAACATTTATATCGAACCAATCTCTTACATGAACCTAAGCACTTCGTTTTTTATCAGTCCTTGTTTTACCTTTAATTCCAACATCAGCGCGCCAGGTAGACGAAGACACAACTTTAAAATCTACGCCCTACTCGCGCAAAGAAACTTGAAGAACTCCGAGCAATTCAGCCAAAGCTTTATAAACAGTAACCCCATTTACGGCCTCGCCATTAAAAACTGATTTTCCTTCAATTTTCTATTGATACTAAATATCTTCAAGTAAAACAATATCTGGTTTATAATTAATAATTAAATTAGTTAGCCACTAACGAATTTCAACTAATCTATCAACAGTGTCTTTTGATTTAGCTTTAAAAACACCATACCGCAATAAAGTTTCGTCGTCCCATAATGACCAACCACTTATTTTTGTAGCCTAATCTAGCGCGAGAATACGTCTAGCTTCCGTTTTTTGAATAGGAGACATATCCATTTTTTTCAAAGGGTTGGAATTACATATTGGACACTAAAATTTATTTCTAATTTTTTTATATGGCGCAATAACTAAATGACCTTCTGGGCATTCAAACTCCATGTCTGTTGATAAATTAATATATTCTTCGCTTCTAACTTTCCAACCTTTCTCAGCTAGATCAGAACGAATCTAATCTAGTGTTATTTTCATTTTAATTAGCGGCCTGATGAACCAAAGCCAGCTCCTCTATCAGTGGAATATTTTTCAAACTCTTCTTCAGAAATTTCTTGAGCCTGCATTTTAGGAGTTTGTTCAAGAATCATTTGTGCAATTCTGTCACCTTTTTTAATAACATAAGGTTCAGAACCAGTATTCCAAACAATGACTCCGACCTCATTACGATAAGTGCAATCTACTGTACCTGGCGCATTTGCAACTCTAATGCCAGTTTTTAGACTCATACCACTACGGGGGACTACGGAAATACGATAACCACCAGGAATAATCATTTTAACTCCAGTGTGAATAATCATTGTTTCACCGGGTTCAACAACTGCATCTTCATTAGAATAAATATCTGCACCCGCGTCACCAATAGACTGATAAGCAGGAATAATTGCATCAGGAGTAACTTTACAAAATTTAACTGGAACCTTTTGGAAATAACCATTAGTTTCCTTAATTTCTTTAAACATGGCTTGGCAGCGAGCCATAAATGAAAGAATCATTTCCTTTTTCTTGCCGGTACCAAAAACATTTTTTCGAGCCTGATCAACCCATTCATCAAATTGCTTATCATAATGATTAAATTCTTGAGGATTATTCGCGCGAGAATCAACAAGTACGCGAACAAAATCTTCACTATTCATAATAGTTTCAATCAAAGAATTAATTTCAGTAATATCTCTACCGTCTTCAAAAGCTTGATCGGGAATCTGGACAAAATCATCAAAAAGTTTCAAAGGATTGTCTTGTAAAAAATTCTCATTCATAAGAGTTTTCAATCTCCTTTAGTTCTTGTAAAATTTTTCTTACTCCTTCTCGCCACATTGGCATATCAGGAGAATATTCTCCATTTGCAATAGAAATATTTATCTTATTTTGAAGCTGTTTTAATTCAGCTTGTAAATCTTGAATAGTTTTCATAATCTAGGTCTCCATTTACCACTATCTCGAACTTGGCGAACATTTAAATTAGCCAATATATACAAATTACGGTCAGCTTGGATTGTTTGATTTATCAATTTGCATCGCTCTTTGCCAGCAATATGATAAACTTCATCCATAACTGTTTTATTAGAAGTAGGATTCAATTTATAAGTAAGAATATTTGAAAAAGCTCTCATTAAAATCTCATAAACAGTTGCTGCACCATCCCAATCATCTGGTTTTAAATCCACTTTTATAGGAATTTTTACATTGCGCGAGGCGCCATAAAAATAAATATTTAATGCAGCAATAAGAGCTTTTCGACTAGTAGGTTTCTCATTTAAAGGCACATGATAACCACAGTAGCAATTAAAACAATCTATATATTTCATTAATTTAGTAATAGGTATCCCATCATTATGAACTAAAAATAACGCCTATCTACTATCAGTTATTGCTTTACTATTGGAAGAATAATAAACAAATAAATCTAAATCTTTTATCTAGCTGCTGTGTAAAAATAATAATTCATTTCCTCTTGAAGTAAAATAGTCAAATATTTCTTTTGCATAAGAGCTATTATAAAAATTATAATCATATAAAATGATTTTTTGATTAGAATAATTTAGTTTAGTATAATCAATTAATAACTCATTTCCATTTGTTATTCTTAATAAAATAAAATCTTCGCTTAAAATTTTCTTAACTATCTAATTTTTAGTTCTAGTGGTAAATACATTTTCGTGAGTTTTTACAAAAGTAGAATAAAATGTCCTATCAGGAGGACTATGTTCAACTTCTTCTGGAAGTTTTACATAATTACCAGTAAAGCCTCTACCTACCCATTGTAAATTACTTTGCAATAAAAAAGAAGAAGGAAAGTCCTTCTAAGAAAGACTTTCCCTAGAAAGATAAAGTATATCATATTTTTCACTATCTTCAAAAGATAGGACAAATTCTACTATATCTCCTCTTTTTTTATGATAATAGGACAATTTCATCAATTCAAGAGATGGACAAAACTTCGCAGGATTTAAAAGAATATCCTAATCAAATATTCCAATATACATTAGTCTGTCCTCTCTGTTCTTAAAGTTAAATGTCCTGTTGAATAATCAATATCTGAAATCAACGTAATTGGTTTATAGGGTGAAGTTTTATATGCTTTAGGAATTGCACTATCTCCACGACGAATACACTGAATAATAAGTTTATTTCCTCTTGTAAACCATGATTTTTCAGTAACCGTTTTTTTACCAGTTACTTCGTCTTTAATAAAAGACTGTTTATCATATTTTACAAATTGAGGTTTATAAATTTTAACTTTTACAACTCCATACTGAGTTAATAGAGTTACAATGTTTTTCAGTTTATTTTTTTCAATTACTGTTCCTGCAATATTATGCAATTTATAAATTGGAATTTCTTTTCCCTCTTTTGAAGTAAATATCGTTTCTGGAACTGGATCTTCTGGAAGATTAAAGAAATTATCAATTTCCCTTTCTTCAAAATCTACTCCATCAAGTTCATGCGCACCATCATAATAACCAACGCTGTCCATTTCCCATTTAGGAATGAAACCAGAACAATATTTATTCCAAATCTCGTCAATGATTGCTTTATTTAAACTCTCTAAAACTTTAGGCTTTTTCAACCACGGACGAATTTTATCCATGTAAGCCTTATATATTTTTTCCATACGAGTTTGTTCAATCATTGCTCCACTCTCTCCAAACTTAACTAAGTCTGGATTAAAATGTGCATTGAAAAATTCAAGAGAATAATCGTCAAGCAAATAATAAAGACCAGATTTACAATTCTTTTTTAAGAATTTATTAAAATTATAAACTGCTGCAACATCTTGGTATTTATCTGGAATAATACCATACTTAATCAAAGTTGGCATATTAGCGAGAGTTAATTTATTTTTCGTTTCTGCAATACTTTCAATATAATTACGAAGAAGACTTTCGCGCGGGATAGAAGAAATTTTATCAAATGCTCCACATTTAATTAAATTAATAACTTGAAGTTTTGTACTTTTAACTTTCTTCAAGAAATCTTCAAAAGAATTATATGGCCGATTATCAATAATTTCATTTGCATAATCTGCACTAACTCTTGTGATACCTTTTAATCCATAAATAATTTTATGGTGCGCAACATCTGGAACAAAAGTATAATTTGAAGCATTAATGTCTGGAAGTTCAACATCGACACCAAAATTCTTCATCTTGCCAATGGCAGAGCTAATTTTACCATATTGAACAGTTTTTGAAGATTTCTTTTTAGTATCTTCTTCATCTTCTAATTCATCTTCAATATCATTGCCTAAAGTATAATCTTCATCTTTTGGATTATCTTCAAGACCACCACTATCAACAATTAAACAAGCCGTATCCCAATAAATTGGGTCATAAAAATATGCCAAATTTAATTCTTGAATTGCTACTGTTGAATAAGCTATGGTATGAATAATACTAACTTGCCAAACATAATTTCTTATGCCATTTAAAATGTTTTGGTCTGGACTATACCATCATCTTTAAGAAAAGATGTCCTTATTATAGTCTCTGAACGTCTATCTCAATTTAATATATTTTCTATAAAAAATATACTATTGGATATTTCGCTGCGTTTGATTATCCAATCTTAAACGATTTTACCTTACCGTTCCCATTACTGAACGCCGCAAATTAATTACTTAATTTGTTTGGTTGTTTAAGCTCTAAGGAGTTCCCCGCAATTTAAAGGATTTTCGATATACATCACTGTATAAAGTCGCTTAATTTTAACGAATAACCCATCTGCTTTTCGGCTTGAGACCAAATCCAATCAATAATGTCTTTAGAAGTTCCTAATTCTTTTCCCCGTTGATACAAATTTTCTTTTAAAGATGCAATTTCTTTAAATTTCTTTTTAGCAACAGTTTTACGGACTTTATTTGCTTCATCAACATTATAATTTGTAAATGGTAACATAACCGCGCGCATAAGAGATTCTTGGCTGTCCAATACACCACCAAATTCCTTCATAAACTCATAAAGTTTATCTTTTTCTTCAGTAGTAGCATTAAGATTATAAATATCTCTTTTTAATTTTTCTGGATGCTCTTGGTATTCAACAAATTCCTCAACAGGAGTTTTTTGTCCTTTTTCTGGCATTAATCGCATCAAACTATTTGACTGCGCAAGAGTAAGCAAATTTTTTGGTTTAATCTGTTTCGCTGTTTGCAATCCAACAGGAGTATCAAATTGGAACAAACTAATAATTTTATTGTCGCCAACAAGCTTCCACATTTCCGGATTATCGTAGTCAATAACATCTGGATTTAGATATTTCATATAAGTAGCTTTTAAAGAACCTTGCCACTCCATTAAACCATCATTAAGAAGTAATTCCATTGTGGTACGGATTCTATCCAAACCATCAATAGTTAAGAACCTTTATACCCTCGGTTTCCCGATATTTATTAGGGGAGTAGACTATCTCTTCATCCTATTGCTAGGAGTCTCGCACTTCGATTTAAAGGGATTTCACCTACCAGAGTTTCACTGGCCCTACTTCTATTGACATTTATAAAGCTGTCTAAAGAATAGTCGTTACACCTTCTAGATTAATCTAGCTTGGCACGGTATTACCATATTATTTAACTTAGGCTTTTACCGTTAGCCGCAAAGCGACACCCTTAAATAAGGTTCACGAGATTATAATATATTATTACTAATATATCAGACATTTGATATATTTAGAAATTTTAGCATATCTTGAGTTTTTCTTTCTAGAGTAATTTCTGAGTTAGTTGAAAGTAAATACTAAACAATATTTTTAGTTCTAATATACTAATCATCCATAAATATATACCTTTATCGTACTTAATATGACCCGCGTACTCTTCATCATGTAATTCCCATTGGCTACATTTTACTCCTTTAGGACTCTTCATCGTCGCGCCAAGTTCTGTAAATTTATCGTTTGTTAAGATAATACCAGAAGCATGAACTCCACGGCGACTAATCAATCCCTCAATGTTTTTTGCAACATTCCAAATATCTTCATGTTTGCCCATTTCTGCAATAAATTGCGGAATAGGCTGATACCCCTTTTCTTCGTCTCCGTAATAACATTGCTGTAAACTTCTAACAAAACCGCGGTCAATAGGAATTAAAGAACTAAGAAAACTTCCTAATTCTGGTTCGTATCCTAAACCACGTGCAGCAGTTTGCAATGCTGCTTTTGAAGTTTCAGTGCCAAAAGTTGCGACACTCGTTAATTCTCCGCCAATGGACTCAAAGTAACGACGAACTGCTTCAATAAATCTTTCACGCTTGGATGCCTGAGAATCAATATCGACCTTTAATTACCCTCGGTTTCCCGATATTTATTAGGGGAATAGACTATCTCTTCATCCTATTTCTAGGAGTCCTGCGCTTCGAACGGTGATTAAATCTGCTCTACTACTTAGTCGTTACACCACATCTATCCTATAATCTTTACAATGTCCATATTTTCTTAAAGAAGATATGCTACAGTCAAAATATTCTTTAGCATATTCTGCGGCAGCTTTCTTATTGTCGAAGATTTTTATAATAGAGTTAGTTGAAATTTGAACTAATGCACATTTTATCTAATTGCGTGCTGGTCCCATTGTAGAATAAGAATCATATAAATTATATTTTCTATCACACCATTCAAGATTTTCTAATTTATTATTGCTTCTATTCTTATCTTTATGATTTACCTCTGGTAAATTATCTGGATTAGGAATAAAAGCTTCTGCAACAAGTCTGTGAACAGCGTAATGTTTTGCTATATTATTTTCACATAAAGAAATATATTGATAACCAGCCATATTTGTCCAAGCAGACATTTCTTTAGGCTTTTTATATTTATATGAAATAACTCTTCCATCATCGGTTATCCCATAATCTTCGTGATTTTTAATTCTTTTTTCCATTAATTTTCACCTCTAATCAAGAAGTAAAAATTTATCAACTTTCCTCTAAGAAAAATAGATACGGCACGGTATTATCTTTTCGGATTTCCACCGTTAGCCATTTTAAATGACACGCGATAATCAATCGCTTCACAGGATTTTCTATTATGATATTACTATCATAAGCGGACTATGATATAAGTTAATCCGCGAGTTCTGCACGTCCTCTTGAACAAAATCTCCAATAAGGAAGTGCAGTTGGACTTTTCAATGGATCGCGCTGAATAATGTCCATCAAATATGCGCTTAACATTGAACCTACTGAACCACGCCAAGGACCGACTAAAGAGTCACCATCTGTCCAAGCAATATCAATAACTTTACGAACGGTGATAAAATAAGCACTTAAACGCTCTTGAATTTTTTCGGATACAATCCACATTTCTTGAAGTTCTTCTTCAAGTCTATCAAGATGAATTTTGTCTAAACAATCTAATTCAAGCCCTTTTTGAATAATACTATAAAGAAAGAATTTATCTTCTTCATATTCACTATTCAAATACTTATTTAAATATTCTCGTTCGCCAATGATTTTTTGTGGCTCACAGTGGATTAAATGCCAATCAAGAGGAATACGAGGAACAATTTGCTTATATGCCAAATCATATTCTTCAATCATTGAACAAACTTTATTACTATTTTCAAAAATTTGAGTAATAAAATCGTCATCAAAATAATTAAGTTTCTCTCGAATTTCCTCTGCACTCATCATATAAGTGTAAGCGTAGAAATCATCAGTCTCTCTATCTCCATCGCCAGAATTAAGAAAACTCTTATGAATTTCTCTATCCTCTTGACGTAAATAGTGGCTATCAGTCGTAACTGTGATATTAAAATGATTCTTTTTTGCAAACTGCGCAGCTAAAGTATTAAAAGTAACTTGTTCTTTACTCAGCCCAGGCTGAATTTCAATAAAGAAATTTTCTTTACCAAAAATTTGTTCACACCAATGGCAAAAATTTAATGCTTTTTCATACTGTTGATTTAAAATCAAATAATCGAAAAAACTACCTAAGCAAGCTGTTTGTGCAACCACATGTCCAGAATTATTTCCGATAATTTCTTCAATGTCTGAATAATAAGTTGGAACACGTTCCATAAATTGATAAAAACTTCTATTCCAAGCTCTTGAAGATAATTCTCGAAGTTGTTTATTTCCTATTTTATCTTTTGCTAATAAAATAAAGTGCCAAAATTTATCTTCACCTTTAATAAAGTTTTTTGCACTTAAATTATCACGGCAAAGATAAATCTCATTTCCTAATACAAGTTTAAAATTTTTAACTTGATTAGCCCATTTATCATTTGGTTCTGTCTCTAAAATCTTTTTCGCCTTTGATTTTAAAGATTTCATGTATTTTAAAGCTTTGATATAACCGGAAACACTCTCGTGGTCAGTGATTGCTACACCCGTTAAACCCAATTCCAAAGCATAATCAATTAATTTATCTTCTTTGATAATACAATCGAGCATACGAATGTTAGACCCACTAAGAATAATGGGTATGATTATGTCCACTAAAATATCCCATTATTTCTTAGAATCACCTCTCTTTCTAATGCTTTCAATAAAGTAATTTGATATTATTTCCATTTCTATAAATATTATATCACATTTTTGCGCAGAAATCAAAACATTGCCCTACCATTTTCAAGCTCATAATCTTCTATGATAACTTGAGGAGTATAATTACCCATAAATTGATTTAAATTCATTTTACCATAAACGGTAATTGCACCAATAGAATAAGACTGAACTTTTTGTGCAAAATCGGCATCTTTAAATTTAACAAAAGCAATCCCATCTTTTTCAATTTTAACGGAATCTTTATTTTTGCCCATGATAAACACATCATTTTGGGTAAAAAGAATTTTATTGACAATAACTTTAGGTTCTTCAACACCTTTGCCATAAACATTTTTTATGGCGTCCAAATCAACACAAATAGATTCAATATCGCCGCAGAAATTTCCATCAAATTCAAAATCTACAAGATAGCTGTTTTCACCCAAATTGATATTAGCCAATTTCTTATTACAGTATTTAATAAATTTATTCAAATTCTTTTCTGCAATCCCAATACCTGCCGCGCTTTCATGTCCTTCAGCATATTCGACCAATCCACTCTTAGTACAAAAATCCTTAAAATTTGCAAGAGGACTATTTGAATTAACCCTAAAAGAACCTTTAAATACATTATCATCTGCTAAGCGAATTACAATAGCAGGACGGTTATACATTTGACAAAGCTTCATCGCAATTAAGCCAGTTAAATTAGGATTGACATATCTTGATTCGTCGTCATCAAGGGCAACTAAAAGAACTTTGTTTTCATCTAAACATTCTTTTTCAATTTTCCCACAAAGAAATTGGACACTTTGGTCAATCATTTTATTTTGATGATTACGTGCATTAGTGGCGATTCGTGCGGCTTTATCTGCAATGACTTCTGTATCGCCAGGCTTTGCCCCACGTTTGGTAGATGGTTCAGTATCATTCGGACCGCTAATAAATGCTTTAAATAAAGTTTCTTTTTCTTCCATTGTCCCTACACGAATTACCGCATTAACGAGTGGCGCGATGAAAAAAGAAACATCTGTAGGAGTAATATCATCAATATTTCCTATCGAGAAAGATTGTTTTAAAGCAAATCGAGTCAAACCATAATTCTTTAAATTTGTTAAACCTTGACTGATAATATATCTTGTCTCAAGATTTCTTAAATCCATCATGTCACCAACGATACCCATTGCTGCGAGATCAAGGAAATTGTCAGCGTAATTATAACCATATTTTATATCAAAATATTTAATAAATTTATAGACAACTCCAGCACCAGATAAATCTCGGTTAGGATATTTCCCTAATTGATTATTAATAACAATCGCATTTTCGCTTTCTGCTTCACACAAGTGATGGTCAAGAATAAGAATATCAAAACCTTGTTCTTTTAATATTTTATGTTCTTCATATTGATTAGAACCTGCATCTGGAATAACAATTAACTTCGCTTCATGAGGAACTTTATCTAACTCAACACCATGCTATTTCCCAGAGTGCATAGACCAAAGAATTTGAATATTCGGTTTAATCAATTTTAAATAATTATAAAGAATAGCAGAAGATGTAACTCCATCCTGATCAGACATTACTACCCCGACTTTTGTCGTATTTATTCAGCAATTGCTGAAATTTATTATACTTTCTATTTAAATAAAAAGTATAAATTTTAAGGGATTAGACTATACAATCTCTTTCGAGTCGGTATTATAGTCGTTGAACGTTTCTCTTATTTATTACTAGACTTAGAGACTTCGCTGCGTTTGATTACCCAATCTTCAATGTTTTTACCTTACCGTTCCCGTTACTGAACGCCAATATAAAATTTCTTATATATCTTGGTAATTGAAGTTCTAAGGGACTCCCCGCAATTTAACCGATTTAACGTGGACTCAGACTTTTAGGTTAATCCACTACGTCATAAATAATTGAATTAGCATCTAAATGCTTCTTTAAAAGTTCCGCGCCAGCATCTATATTCTTCAAAAGAAGTGGCGAATAGAGAACTTCTTTCGAAGGTTTCAAATATTGAATCATTTCATCGTGATTCAATCCTCTTGCACGCAATAAAGTTTCGACATAAGATTCATTTGGCAAATGATTAATTTTACTATTTAATACATATTTCATTTAACAAAAACTCTCCTATTGAATAGTTTTTCAAATATCTCTACTCCACTATCAAAAGGAGCAGCTTTATATTCCAAAATTCCATCTGTATCAAAAATAAAAGAAAAATTAGCATAGTTCTTATATTTTTGGCACATAGAATAAAGTTTATTAAAATATACTTTTTGAGATATTTTATCATGATTCATACGGTCATAAGCCACAATTATATCAGTAACACCTAATTTAACTAATTGCTTTACTAAAAATTTATTAAACTTATCACCGCAAGTTGCGACAACGCAATTATTATCTCCATACCAACCATCAGCAATTAAAGAACTTTTTTCACCTTCAGCTAAAATTGCTAAATGATTCTTTTGGATAGCTTGTTTATTAAAATTTAATCCATAAAGATTATACATTAAAGGATGAGTATAAAATTTTCCTTGAATATATGCCGGCATATATTTACCACCATGATCAATTTTATATTCATCCAAATTTCTAACTCTAATCCCAATTAAATCTCCATCAATATTGTAATGAGGAATAATAATTTGATTATTAGCTTCAGAAAAAAGTATATGATATTTTTTCATACTCTTTATTGTAATTCCATCATTTATCCATTCGATAGGATAGAGTTCATGAAAACAAGCAAGAACTTTACTATCATATATTTTATAAACAGGTTCTACATTGCCATTTACATATCGGTCACTAATGCTTTTATAAGAATCCGCGCTTTCAACTTTTTCAAAAAATACATCGGAATATTTACTAATAACATTAAAAACTGATGCGAAATCATTTGGCAAATTGCGTAGTTCAAGCATCTTTTTAACTAACTCATAAATATCAAAGCTACCGCAATGAGTATAACAATGAAATAAATGAGTGTTAAAATAATAATATAATTTTTTACTACCGTCCTCTTGCTCAAGATTATGGCAGATAGTTGGTAAAATCAGACAACCATTTGAAGTATTTTCTTCATAATTCAAATCTGGAATAAAATGTTGGATGATTTTTATTATATCATCTGGTTCAAGTTCCTCTTTTATTTTATCATAATCAATCATAATAAACGAGAACTCACTTTCTTAATTTTAGGTTTCTTTTGAAAATCTATTTCGTTTTCAATATAAGTTGAACTTTCTGCGGAAGTAATAGTTAAAGGGCTGTTAAAAGGAGGCAATTCTTCTTTTGGCTCTTTAAAATCTTCTCTTGTTGCAACCACTTCTTCATTCACTTCCATATTTTCGTTTTCTTGCTCTTCATTGCCTAAACCAATTTCAGGAGTTAATTCAGTTTCATTAGATTCTTCTACTGAATTTTTAAGTTTTTCAGTATTAACAAAATAATCAGTTTTAAATTTAATTTCTTTAAAATCTTTTATTTCTTCATAATCACCAGTCGTGATAAGAATATCTTTTTCGCGGCAAGTACCCAAATCAAGTATTGTCCAAATTTTTACTTGATTATACCTACTACGACGATTCTTATAAACATCAATAACATGAGTAGGCATTGGCAAACCAAGAGATTCAATTAATGGAGAAATAGTTGCTTTCTCTTCATCACTAATTCTAACCATGATACAACCAACATCAGCTTTATCTGCCACGGCTTTTGAAGAACGAATAAAACTTTGATCACGCACTCCTCGACCATTTTTAAAATCGCCACTTAACTGAGTTGAACTTGACATAAAAATATGAAGTTCAGTAGCTAAATCTTTTAAAGCAGTTGATAGCAAGAAAAGTTGAACCGTTTAATCCAATGTTTCCATTGGCACTGACTATCTCTTAACTGTATTAAAACAGCTATACCCATTTCGATTAGCGTATCAATAGTTAATCTACTTCCTCTTGACAAGGAATAGTCGATACAGGATTTTATTCCCACGGGATTGCCCACAACTTTGCTTGTTTGGGTTTCCCCGTTAGCCATTTACATGACCCCGCTGATTAACGGAAAAGGTATATAAGAGGACATTCGTTTACACATATCCTCGCGCAGATTATTTGATTTAAATTCAGTCAAAAGTCCTGGACTTGAAAAAATATAATCATAAAAAACATACTCTATCTAATCAACTTGCTTATGATTTCTTACACAAGCTTCAATTTGATTAATAGACGGGTCTGGAATTTTATCCAAAATAAAATTATCGTTAAAACATTCAATTACATCAAGTGCTTCATCAATAATTTTTTCTTCGAGAAAATTACATTCCGCATTTAAAATTTTATCTTCATTAACACCAGATACATTTGCCAATAGCATTGTTTGGACTTCATCTCTATCCAACTCTGTTGTAATAAATAAAATTTTATTATTTAATCCAGTATCAACCCAACATTCTTTATGCCAATCGTAATATTTAGGGATTGCTAATCTACAAGCATCTCCTACCGCAAGACGTGTTTTGCCTACGCCACTTCCTGCACTTCGAATATAATATTTACCTAATCTTGCGCCAGATACAACTGTATTATAAATAGAACCAGATAAAGGTTGCCCAATTTCTGGTTTCTTTTTTAAAGATTGTACTAACTCGCGCAAACCAACAGAAGCACCGGCGGAAGTATTCAAATCACTGGTATTATATTCTTTTTCTACTATTGATAAACGTTTTTTAACTTCATCAAAAATTGTAGAAATATCCGCCTGCTCAAAACGTTCTTGAGTTTCTTTGTAATTTGCAGCTAAAGGATTATCGCAATAAAAATAACTTATATCGAAGCCGCTCTTTTTAAGAGAACGGAGCAAAGAGTATTTTTTTAAACGATTATAATAATAATCAAAAGTATCTAGATTACTTAATCCTTCGCAGTCTTTAATATATTCAAGTCCATTGCGCTTTTCATATTCACTTTTTATTTCTTGGCGCTCTTGAAAGAAATTATCTAAATCGACAACACTAATCGTTCTCGCGCCAGAAGCATAAAAATTCTGAATTGCTTGATAAATATACCTATTCAACAAATCATCAAAATCTGTAAAATTTATATCGTATCTATCTGCTTGAGAAAGGATTGTCGTGTTTTTCATTAAGCATCCAATAACTTGCATCATTGAATTCTTATCAGACAATGGCATTTAATCACTCCAAATCTTTATAAAGTTCTGGGTTCGAAAAACTTAAATCCCATCCATGAATACTTGCAATTCGTTGCTTCTTTTCATCTTCTGTTTCTACTTTCTTTTCTTTTGAAAAATCAATATCTACAATTTTAGAACCCATTTTAAAAGTAGCTGGGTTTATTTTTTGAGACGACTTTTCTATTGATTTAAAATATTCATTGGCATCTTCATAAATATATGGAACAATACCAATACCGCCATTAGCTTTTTCAATACTTTTATTTTTTACAATATACCAATAATTAAGAGCATTGTAAATGTCTTCATTGGTAAGTCCTTGCTTTATAAAAGTTATTCTTTGACGTTCTATTTTTTGGAAATCATATTTGCCAAAAGCAACTTTTAAAACACTATAAAGTTTATCAATCCATTGATCGTCTGCGCTAAAGTATTTTTCGTAACACTCTTTGTGCGCCCAACGAGTACCTACTCCAACCAAACAAGCATCATCAGTGTCTAAATCAATCATTTTATTACAGTATAAGCATTTTTTTGTTTTTGCCTTTTGCTCTGTAACAGTTCTACCATTTTTTTCAGCTTCTTCTTTTATCTTTTTAGCTGTTTTTAAACGATTAAATTCAGTAACTGGCATCCAATTATATTGCTCGCCACAGTGTTGATGCGCATAACGGCGTGGATTTAGTTCTGTGCTGCCAAGCTCTTTAAGAGGACGTCCGTAAGGCTCAGTATTTCTATCAATAGGAAGTTCACAATAACAGCATTTTACAGGAGCTAATTTTCTTGCCATAATTTATTCCTCTCATATTTTCTTCTATAAATATTATATCATAACTAAAAACTTTTGTCAATAAAAAAGGAGAGAACTTGCGTTCTCCCCAGTAATCTATTTATAGAGTTTTATATAAATCTTCCAAATCAGAAACAGTAAGCTCAAGTGCATCCTGTTGTGCCGGAGTAGTTTGAGAAAGAAGAACTTGGGAACCAAAATTCTTCTCAATAATATGATTCATCTCACCAACGGTGGTATCTGAATCGTTCTTTTCAAGAATTTTAATCCAAATGTCTTTTGCTTCTGCCATCACTTCATCAAAAGGACGAACTTCAGATTGATAGAAGTTATCTCCTTTTTCAACAGTTCCCTCAGAGCCAACTTGCTTATCAATAGCATCATTAACGGCATCAACTAATTCTTGATAACCAAATTTTGCTTTGTCAGGAATATAGCGGAAACGAGAACCGGCTTGCATATGTTTATTGCCTTTAAAGTACATATAGCGAGTACCAATTTCATCTTCCGCACTGCTATATTCAATGCCAATATAGATAATAAAATCGACTAATTTATTTACGATGTTTGCGGCGATAGATGGACAAGCAGGGATAATTCGAGGATATTCTTCTCCATTCTCCTTAATAGTTTTTTCTTGCGCGTGGCTGATAAAAATAATACCATAACCCATCATTGCAATGTCGCGGAAAATTTTAGAAAACTCTTTCTTGAGTTTTGTCCAACCACCGCCATAAGGAATATCGCCAATAGATTGAACTCCATTAGTACTGCAAATATATTGTTCACAAAGATCATAAGCAATATCTACGGTATCTATTGAAACAAAATCAAATTTCTCTTTTACTTTATCATTGGCCAACTGCTTTACCGCAAGTTTAAAATCTTTCCAAGAAGTAATATTAATTTTATAAATATTATTCAAGCCATTAGTACCTGGCTCAAAAGAAAAAATCAAAGACTTCGGGAAAGAAGCTACAAGACTAGTCTTTCCAATTTTAGGAAGGCCATAAGCTAAAATATATTTGCCTTTAAGGTCTCTTGAAATTTTAGTAGGTTCCAAATTTAATAAATCAATAGCCATGTTATTTACTCCATATATTATATCTCAACTTTCATTTTAAAATAAAAAGGAGTGGATTGCTCCACTCCCTAAAATTTCTTAGAAACCGCGGCTTAAACGATTTGCGTTAGCTTTAGGAGCAGCAGTTTGAGTATTCTTTAAACGCTCTTCAGTTACGCGCTTCTTTTCATTTAGTGCCGGAGCAACTTCGTCGATGTTATAAGCATTATCTTCGTCATACGGTGCGGAACCAGCAGTTACAATGAACTCGTGAATGTTACGAGTGCGAACTTTAGTAGGAGCTTCACCGAAAGCAGTTACATCAGCACTAGTAACTTCAACAGTTTCAGAACCATAACGAATCTTACCGCTCAATTTAACGGTGTTCTCTGGCTCCCAATTCTGCTCAATATAAGAAACAGCTTGAGGATTCTCAACAATATAACGAATCTTATCGGGAGTACCGTTATACTGAATTACAAGACCATCAACCAACATACGACCAGTGGTCTCTTCATTCTTAACTTCATCTGCGACATTGGCAATGACAATTTCCTGCTCAAAAGATGCATCCTCTTCCTCTGCCGCAACGCCAGAACGCTTAGAGAAAAAAGAACCATTAATTACAGTAGTGGAAACAATAGTACCATCGCGTCCAAGGAAATTATTTTCCTGAAGACGACAATTGCACTCATAAGAATCTGCCTTAGTCGGATCACCAGTTGCTGCAACAGAAATACCCTTAGTCATCAAATCTTTTGCATTCTGATATGCAGGATTAGGTTTGCCAGCATTGGTTTTCTCAAATGCGAAAACACGAACTGGAATAACTTCAGTTTCCTCAATATCGCTTACCATTTGATTGACAAGGAAAGTAACATCACCGCTGATATAATGGCGGCCGTCCTTTGAACTGTCACGCTCCTGCAAATTAATTTCATTGAGTCTGCCGAGAATATGTACATTATTATATGCTTGCTTCAACATAAAACTTTCTCCAAATATTTTCTTTTTATAATTATATTATATTACAATATTATATTAAAGTCAAAATTTTATAAAAGAAAAGGGGAGTAAAACTCCCCTAAATTATATTTTGGTGTATCTATTACTCAGCGCTCTTTGCAGCCTTAGCAGCAGCCTTAGCAGCTTTCTCAGCAGCCTTACGCTCGGCTTCCTCAGCCTCAGCCTTCTCAGGATCGAAAGCCATGCCCTCGTCAGTCAAAGCAATATACTTAACAGTGGTCTTCTTACCCTCAACCTCGATAACATCCTCGGTACGAACGGCATAGCCCTTACGAACAAGACCATTGACAGAACCAGTAACAGCAGAAACGGTAATGCCGAGCTTCTCAGCAATCTCGCCAGCAGTCAAATTAACATCATGATTGTCGTGAAGAAAATGAAATACATTCTTAGAATTCTCAGTCATAATAGAATTACTCCTTAAACTTAAATACTTTTTAATTTATAAACATTTTAGAAAACCTTTTCTTGATTTTCTATAAATATTATAGCATAAACATTATTGAAAGTCAATTATTTAATAGCTTTTATTTTCAAAATTTAATTTTGAATAAATTTAATATTTAATTTTCTATCTCTTAACTTTCTATAAATATTATAGCACATCGCGCGGTAAAAATCAAGTAACTGATTTGTCAAGTTCCTCAATAAATTTTGTGACTAGAGGAATTGTTAAATCAACTTTTTCCTTTTGAGTATTAAGGACGCGCAGACGATGTTCCATAATCATTTTTAATTGTTTTTCATTATAATCAGAAATATCATCATTGATAAGTTTATCCATCAAACTTTTATATTCTTCTATTGTATTACGAATCGTTTCTTTTGGACTATCTTTCAAGCCAGTATCTTTTGCGCTCTCAAGAAAGTTTTCTAAGTCTCGAATAGTAGTTTCAATAGACATAGTTAAAAGACCAAAGTTGTCTTTAATACACTATTTCATCGGAAACACCTCTGTTTGATTTTCTATAATTAGTATAACATACAAAACAAAAAAAGTCAAGGTAATGACACCTTGACTTAAATATTTATTCGACAATTAATCCGGTTACATATTGCCCATCTTTAAGATTAATAGATTTTACGCCAACCGTTGCACGACTAGTAGTAGGAATTTCATTCAAAGAAATTTTTATAATTGCTCCTGTACTAGCAACAGAAACAGTTTTTGAATCTTCGCGCACGGGTGCAAAGCCAGCTAATTTATCCCCATCATTTAGCTTATGAATAATTGCTCCTTTTGCTGCGCGGGAAGTAACTGAAAATTCATCTAAATCAGTCTTTTTAACTTGTCCTGCTTCAGTTACGGAGATAAGCTCCTTAGCATCTTTTCTAATGACACAAGCGTCACAAACTTCATCACCAGGGCGCAGAGTAATTCCACGGACACCGATAGTATTTCTACCTTGAGTATTAATTTCAGTTAATGGGAAAATAACGACATAGCCGTTTTTGGTAGTGATCGCGAGATTATCTTTATTATTCACAATCATTACTCTTTTAATAAAATCACCATCAGTTAATTTAATCGCAGAAACGCCTTTAATACGCTTAATATTATATTCTCTTAAAAGAGTCTTTTTAACAGTTCCCTTTTGAGTAACAAAAAGGACTTCTTCTCCTTGAGATTTATCTGTATCGCTGACAATATAAGTAATTGTCTCGTCAGGCGCGAGTTCAAGGATTGTACTAATTGGAGTTCTGCAATCAAGAGTGAGATTACTTAGTGCAAGATTGTATACTTTACCAAGAGAACTAAAAAGTAAAAGATTATTTAGATTAGAATCTTTTACCGTTTGAATAATTTGCTCATTATTGCCTAACTTAACTTTCATACCTCTGCCGCGACGTGCAGTGATAAGAGTAGTATCTTCATAAGCGTAAAGAGTATTTAAATTAGTTAAATGAACAACCATTTGTTTCTTTTCTATTGGCTCATCGGTCTCTTCATTAATGGTTAAATTCATAATTTGAGTGCGACGTTCGTCACCAAACTTTGATGCAACATCCTGCCAACCTTTAATTAATTGTTTATCAAATTCTTCTTCATTATCAAGAATATATCTTAATCCATCAATTTTTGCAGTAAGTTCTTCAGCTTCTTTTTCAAATTTCTCAACTTCCATGTGCGCTAAGCGAGAAAGTTTAATATCAAGAATTGCTTTAGCTTGAATTTCATCAAGTAAAAAGTTAGATTGCAAATTTTTATTTGCCTCTGCCGTTGAAGAAGATTTTTTGATTACTTCAATAACTTCTTCGATTCGTGCAAGCGCAATTAAAATGCCTTCAACAATATGAAGTCTTGCTTCTGCTTTTGCTAAATCATATTCATAACCACGACGATAAACTACTTTCTCATGGTCAATATGAGCTTGAAGCAATTCTCTCCATCCAAATACTCTTGGGAAACGGCCATTATCAAGCATCGTCATATTAATGCTAAAATGATGCTGTAAAGATGTTTCTTTATAAAGAATCTGAAGCACTTTAGAAACATTGGCTTTTTTAGTAAGATAAATTTTAATATTAGGAGTAGAACCTGTCAAATCATTATAGCGCTCAATACCAGGACAAAGTCCTTCATTTAAAATTCTATCAAGCTCTCCACGAATTGTTCCAGTATAAACGCTATAAGGGATTTCTTTAACAATTAAACAATTTTCACTCTCGTCATACTCAATAACAGAGCGGAGTTTGCAAGCTTTACCAACACCATTCTTAATACTTTCTTTTACTTCGTCAGCATTAAGTAAAATTGCTCCAGTGGCGAAATCTGGCGCGCAATAAATTTCATCAAAATCGCAGTCTGGATTTTGAAGCAAAGTAATTAAAGCGTTATTTACATCTTTAATATTAAATTGAGGACAACTAGAGCTTGCGGCGACCATGCCGCTCCACCATTTCGGGTGGCACTGACTATCTTTTACTTTCTATAAATAGAAAGGACACCATTTCAGACTGTGTACCAATAACAGCCTTACTCCCCCGATTCGGGGATAGTCGATACAGGATTTATTTTAATATGTCTATATCTTCGACCGCAATATATATCATTAAAATATTTCCCACGGGATTGCCTTCTAATTGTAAAATGCTATTCCAATTCCAAAACTTTAATTTTTAAATTAAATTTGGCATTACAATCGTTCAGGTTTCCCCGTTAGCCACATTAAGTGACCCCGCTGGTAAGCGGTAAAGTGTTACACAGGCAATTCTTAATTACCAATTCCACTAGTGCCATTGACAATATTAAAATAGCCCTTTCCAGTTAAAACGGCAGGATATTGTTCTGTGTCATCGTAATTATCTCGCCATTCTTTAATGGTATTTTTTTCAATATCTTTGAATAGATATTCAGCGAGAGGGGACAAACGTGCAGAAGTATAACGAGGAGCAGACCAGTTTCCGCTTTCTGCGAGAGTACCGTAAGCGCCATCTACTTCAACCAAAGGATAGCGCATAGAGAATGGTTGCCCCGCACGCATAATAACTCCAACACAAGATGAGTCCAAAATGTTATCCTAAAAGCTTTTTATCTTTTAGTTCTTACAATTTCTTGTAAGTTCAGCATATCTTTTTAGCTCGCGCTATCGGGGCCTCGTGGAGAGATTATATCTTTTCACTCTCTATGCGTTGCGGCTGGCTATATTAAATATAGCCTTCACCTCTGATTAGCTTGACTTAAAGTTTTAGCCTTCCAGATTTTTTCCCCAATTTAACCACGGCAATTCAATCTTTACCGTGGATATACATTCTCATTGCTGAGCCTACTGCTTTCAAAGTCTTTTTAAAAGGCTTATCAGCAGTAAATTTATCTGTTTTCATACAGTAGAAAATTTGCCGAGCGGACGGTTTCAAAAAATCTCGCGCATCCACGAGAGCGCGAGACTGCAAAACCGCACCAGAATATTGAGCAAAACTTTCTTCAATAATCGGTGTTAGTTCCATATTACTCCTTTATTTCTGAAAAGTCAATTTTACTAAATACAAAATCTTTACGAGGTTGAACATCCTCGCCCATCAAATCATAAAGCATTTGAATAGAATCATCATCTGAGACAAGAATATCCATTCGTTGATTCTCAGGATTAAACATAGATTCTTTTGCTTTTGCTGCACTCAATGCGCCCAAGCCTTTTTCACGACTAACATCGCCTTTAATTTGCGCTCGAGCTTTGTTAAACTCTTCATCGCTGTAAAAATAAGTGTGTTTCTTACCATTTGTAACAATGTAAAGAGGAGAGCGTAACCAGCATAGTCTATGCTCTTGAATGAACTCAGGAGCAAGATATTGTAGTGCAGACATAATAAGCAAACCAATATGATAACCATCGGACATTTATACCCTAGCTTTCGCTATATTTCAAGGGATTAGACTATACAATCTCAGTAGAGTCAGTATTATAGTCGTTGAACGTTTTTCCTTTTAAGGAAACTTCGCTGCGCTTGATTACCCAATCTTCAATGATATTACTGTACCGTTCCCGTTACTGAACGCCACCAAAATAATTACTTACTTGGTTTAGTTATTGAAGCTCTAAGGGACTTCCCGCAATTTAACTGATTTAGTGCGGACTCAACTTTTGGTTAATCCGCATCCGAACAAATAGCAATTCGTCCATAACGTAGTTTAGAAGAATTGTATTTTCCGGGGATAATATTCATCGCACTTAGGAGCAATTTAATTTCTTCATTTTCAAAAATTTTATCCTCGCTATTGGATAGGCAATTAATAATTTTCGCGTAATCCATTATTTCTAATGGTGCTGACTATCTTTTAATAGAAAATTCTATTACAGCCATTTCGAACTATGTATCAATAATAGTCCTACGAGCCGATTAAGGCATCTAGTCGATACAGGTATTTTATTCCCACGGGATTGCCTTGCCTGCATAGGTTTAGGTTTCCCCGTTAGCCGCAATGAGCGACCCCACTGATAAGTGGCAAAGCTGTATTAGGGCAATTTTGTTTACCCCTAATGGCCAAAATTCCGTAATGCTTTTCATCTCGCGCAATGGCCATAGCTGCCGCAGCAGAATTTCCTTCTACAATTAAGAGAGTTGAATCTTGCCCAAGATATTCTGCATCAGACAATTTATCAGAAGAAAAAACTTTTCTCTTTTGATTCTTCTCAATATCTTTAGTTGCATTTAGAACAGCTGTTCTTGCTTTTTCTGCTGCTTTTTCTGCTTTTTCTTCCTTGGTAAGAAAATCTTCAATTTTCTTTTCTTCATTGGGATATTGTAAGCAGAACTTCTCAAATCCTTCGCTAAAAGCTTTACTTGCAAGACTGCGCAATTCTGGATTGTTAATCTTCGTTTTTGTTTGATTAGCGAAAGAAGGATTAACAACTTTACAACTAACTGCATAAACCAAACCAGTTCGTGCAAGCTCGCCAGTTAAACTTTTAATTTTCTTTTGAAGAGTTTTAGTAATTGAAGTTTTTAGACCAGTGATAGGAGTACCACCTTCAGCATTAGCAACACCATTTGTGAAACAATAAAAATGTTCATTGCGCGCTTTCGTCCAAACACAAGCAATTTCAACTGAATTTGTTCCATCGCTTAAAAAGTAAGAAATCGGATTTTCATGAACTTTATTTGCAGCTTTTTGCATAACCAAATCCATAAGACCATTTTCACTTTTATAGGTAATACTTTGTGCTGGAGAGACAGTTTCATCTCGAAGTTCAAAAGTCAATCCTTTGGTTAGAAAACTTAAATTTTCACAAGTCTTACATAAATGCTCAAATTTAATTTCAATAGGCTCAAGATTAAAGACTTGCGCATCTGGCTTATATTTTACAAAAGTACCGTTGGGCAAATTTTTATCATTATTCACTTCGGTATAATCAATCATATTTCCGCGTTCAAAACAAATTGAAGCTACTCGATTATCACGAACTGACACAACTGAAAATTCTTCAGATGAAAGGCAAGTAGCTTTCGCTCCAATCTTAAATATTCAACAAGAGTCGTTAATTCCTGCCCGCGACTTTACTCGCTGCTCATAGTTTCCTATGAGAATAGACTATATCTTTTTCAATCCCATTTCGACTCACTTGAGTCTACTCTACTAATTATCTCTTGATAATTTATACCTAATAATTTATTCCAATCTGGACATTTATTTTCAAGAAGATATTTTTCGATAGTCGTTGAACTTTCATCTATAATATAACCAAATTCTCTCATTTTGTTAATTCTAAAAAGTATTGCTTGGCGTAGCGCTTCGTCTGCGCCGTATTTTCCAATTGAAAAACTTTTTTGTTTTTGCAATTTTCTTTTGTCATTATATCTGGTATCATTTTCAAAAGTAGACCAGCGAACCCGGATTCTTGGAGTTCCTCTAGCCCCTTTTTCTATGCTAATGCCATTAAAATTAAAAGAATTTGATTTAATTGGTTTAGAGTTCTTTTTATTTTCAGAACAGGTAACTAATCTTAAATTGGACTTTTGATTATTTAATCCATTGCCATCTATGTGATCAACTATGATTTTAGGATTGGTTACTTTCATAATATAACGATGTGCTTTTCCATAAGTATCATGCTGAGCATAATCAGTTCTTGAATTATGCAATTCTTTTGGTACCAAATACCAACCACTCTTAGGAAAAGTTTCATAATCCTCATCGTCTAAAAGAATCTCTTTTCCGCATTTCATTAAAAATTTTTTCATCTATAACCTCTTTATAGGGTTATATTATAGATGCTTAGCTGCGTTAGGTTATCCAATCTTTAACGATTTTACTATACCGTTCCCGTTACTGAACGCCATTTAATTATTACTAATTAAATTTAGTTGTTAAAGCTCTAAGGAATTTCCCGCAATTAAAGATTTTTTAGAACAGCTATGAAGTCAACCGTTCAAACCAACTGCAAACTGATAATCTTTTGATGTAAATTTACCGCCAGTATGCGCATGAGAATAAATAGCTTCAAGAACATTTTCGCCATTTTCTCTTGTTCCAAAAGGAACTCCACGCCCATAATCTCTTACAGAAATGTAATTATCAGGATAAAGTACAATTTCAATTTTATTACCAAATCCCATAATAAATTCGTCAATTGAATTAGAAATAATTTCTTGGATGCCGTTGTACACGCCTTCCATATCGTTGGAACCAAGATACATCGGGATTCTCATACGAACAGCTTCCTTAAATTGAAGCGTTTCGATAGAGTTTATATCATAACTCATTTTATCACTCCTTTTACATATATTATATCACATAATAGAAAAGAAGTCAAGAAATAATATCTTGACTTCTGAAAGTAGTTATTTTCTTTTTAATTCTTTAAAAATTAAATTATTTGGAAGAAAATTTCTACAAATGTAGATGCTCCCAAATGACGCACCTTTGCTGACTTCCGTTTGTTCTATATCCTTAAAATATTGAACTCTTTTGTCAAATATTAAAGCTTCACAATCTTTAATATAAGGAAATCTTTTTTGCCCCTGTAAAGTTGGGAGTGGTAATAACATTGCATAAGGCCGATTCAATTCGTATAATCTTTTTAAAACTTCATCTTTACAAGAAAATGGTGGATTAGAAATGATATAGTCGTAAGGTTCATCAGGTTCATAAGAAAAGAAATCTTTTCCTTCGTCAATATGGGAATGAATCACTTTATATCCAGCTGCTGAAAATACTTTTACAAATTGACTTTCTTCTTTATCAAAAGGACACCAAATAGTATAATTTGATTTATTTTCTTTATCTAAATACTATAGTAAAGGTTCTACAGCATATGCTGGAGTGTAGTATTCATCTGATTCTTTTGTACTTTTCGCTGTTAAATATCCTTTATTAGTTGGCATTGATTAAATTCCTCAAACTAAAATTTTTTAAAATGAATTATAATTCATCTAAATAGCCCGCTGCTTGTGCCGTTCTACTTCTTTCAATTTGCTCTAAGTGCACTGCCGCGAACAAATCAGAATAATCTTTGCTAAAACGTAATTTAGTCAAAAGTTTTAATCCACTCTTTTGACGGAAAATATTTGAATCAGCCTGCTTAATATCACCATCAAAGAAAATCCGTGTGTTTTCACCGCAACGAGCAACCAATAACTTCACATGATCTTCTGTTAAATTTTGTGCTTCATTAACAAGAATAATCGAATTATCAAAACTGCGCCCACGAGCAATAGAAATGGGTAGCAATTCTAATTGTCCTTTTTCGTACATCTGGATTACTTCCTATTGACTAATTATATCACATAATGTACCAATGTATGGCAAAATCTTATCGAACATTTCCGCAACTACTTCATCTTTCGATAAAGGCTAGACTATATCTTTAAGTTTACAAAGAGGTTAATAAAAACTAATATTTATCATATTTTCTCTGAAGAAAACAAGTGCTGTTAGAATAGAGATAATTTAAAATTGAAAGAATCTAAATTCTCCCACGCCAATGACAGTTATAAGCATTGCCTTTTTCAATTTTATTATGAAAATTTTTACCAATAGCTTTATCTATAGCTAATTGGAAATCTTGAACAAAACTTTCATAATATGCGCAAAAGCCGATTGAAGCGTCATTTTGATTTACAATTGAACAAATTCCATCTCCATCATATAATCCACGAAGATAATGATGGAATAGTTTTTCTGGAATTTTATTTGATAAGTGAGTTAAAGAATAAGTTTTATTAGGAATTATACCATATTGGGCTAAATCCTACGCCATTTTCGCAGAAGCCCATTCGATAGTAAAACATTCTTTATTGGCTCTTTTATCTTCTTGAATTTTGCAATCTAAACAAAGAATCTTTTTAATCCATTCTAAAGTTGCTCGATCATCAACTTGTAAACTAATTCCAATTGTAAAACTATTACGACTTTTTAAATTTTTAACATAACCATCAGTAGTTAATAATCCCAAAAGATAAGCTTTTTCTTCAGTGTCAATTGTTTCAAAAAAATCTTCAATAATATTTTTATTAACTTTTTTCCAAGTGACTTTGTCTATTTGATTTTCTTTTAATACTCGATTAATTAAAGTAATATCACAATTATATTTTCTAGCAATTTCGTTAATTCCAGAATGGCAACGATACATATTTATTATATCTTGCTATTGTTCACTAGTAAAAAATTTTTTTCTAAGCCCTCTTTTAATTTCAATTCCCATAGATTTTAATGCTTTAGAAATTGTATCTGGTTTTTTATGATATTCTTTTGATAATTGCTAAATAGAAAATCCTTTTTGATATTTATCAATTAATTCTTCTAAAAGAACGTTATTTATCATATAAATCACCTCAAAAAAGAAGTAATTTATCTAATAAGTCACTCTAAACTTACTCTGCATTTCGCTTTCGCTACTCCCGGCCAAGGGATAGTCGTTGAACCTTTTCCTCTAAAGGAACTTGGCTGCTGATTGCCCAATCTAGTTTATTTTCAAACATTCACAATTATTGTTTCCAATTTTGTTGTAGTTAAACTAGCTCTAAGGGGTTTCCAGCAATTAACAGAGTTTTTCAATACATATCGCTATGTAAGGGAGCTATTTAATTAACCCGGCATAGTTCCTAATTCCATAGAATTTTCATTCTAACTATTATTAGGAACATAAACAATTTTATCTATATTTCCTTTCTATAATTCTTGTAAGGCGTAAGAAGTTAATAGGAAACTTTTCCTTTATACCGCTGTTTTCACAGTACTTTAACACCAATTCAATAGTCGGAGTAGACTATATCTTCTTCGTTATTATCCTCGAACAATATGCTTGCCTTTTCATATTTTCGAGCTAAAGATATTTTACTATCTTTATATAAAACAGTAGCCAACTGTTTTACTAAATGTTTTTTATTTATCCTGAAATGATAAGCTGTACCATAATTTTCAATTATAGTAGTAACAGGCTCGTCTAAAAATTGATTGCATAAATTTCTAAAATCTTCACAAATACTTTTATGGTAAGAACAGAAATCTATTTTATAACTTTTATCTTTCTATTGGTAAATACTTCCATCTCCATCTAACAATCCTCTCATGAAAGGTATTATAAAATTTGAAGGAATATTATTTGGAAGATGCTTTGTTTTATAAGTTTTTTGAGGAATAATCCCATATTTAGCTAAGTCATTGGCCATTTTTTGACTTCTAAATCTTAGAACTGCACATTCTTTATTTTCTCTTTTGTCATAAGTTAATTTTGAGTGCATATTTATTTCAGTTCTAAGCTTTTCTAAAATATCAATATCGGATATTTTTAAAGAAATGATGATTGACGGAAATCTTTTTCCATCTGAGTCTGGAACTATACTTCCATCAGTGAAAAATAATCCTAAAAAATAAGCTTTTTCTTCACTGTTGATATTTTCAAAATAGTCTTCTTTTAAAAGACGATTTTTTGATAGACCCTTTCTTTTAATAGGTATATTATATTTTAATAAAACATTTTTGATAGCTTCCGTACGACAATGGTAATTTTGAGCTAAAAAACTTATTGTCATACCTTCTTGATTATATTTTTCACAAATTATTTTTTCTGTATTTAAATCAAATTGTCTCATTTTTCTCCTGGATTGGCAAAACGAAGTGCGGCATTTCATAGTTTAAAAACCACTATTATTATTTTAGTCGTTGAACCTTCTTATTGGCTAGATAAGCTTGGCTGCTGATTGCCCTCGTCTTTACGTTAGGGGTTTCCAGCAATTAACCGCATTATTCAATATATATTACTACATAAGGGAGCTATTATTTAACCCGTGCCAAAGCTACCTCCAGCATAAATTATATTAGCTTTACTATAAAGGGCGTCTATTAAACAAGCCTATTCAATATTTCGAGCCTAAATTTTATTACCATAACTTATTTCAATAGATTCTCTTTTTATTGGTTTAATTAAATGATTTCTATAAACAAGAACATCTTTTACATTATCATCCTCAATAATAACTATATACTAATTTTCAAATAAAGTCAAATTAGTAAAATCATTAATATATAATTCACTAATTAATTCATTATCTTTAGGAATATATAATCTTAATATTCCTGTATAAATTTCATTATTTTTAATATAAGATTCATACTATACTTGTAAAGCTATACATTTAACTTGTAAATTAATATCATTGGTGATTAAAGTATAATTATTATCTTTACAGAGGTATAATAATTGATTATCAATAGAAAGATTATTATAATTAGAAGTATCAATAAAATGAATTTGTGTATCTCTTTCTTCTATCTTTTCTTGGTACTTCTTTTCTTCGTCTTTCTCTGTTGGTTCGTCTTTTTCAAGCAAATCTCGCAATTTTCTTAGAACAATCCGTGCTTTCTTTGCACGCTCGCCCTGTGTAATTTTAATACGATCAAGTTCTTCAAGGACTGACCAAGCAATTCCAATATTCTCGTGAGTGACAATATCTGGATAATCAATTAAAACGTTGGTATCAATTATAAACATATGATACCTCCTTATAAATTTGTACATCTATAAAGTAAAAAGTCAGCTAATCTACTCTATTAGATTAGCTGACTTTTGATTTTTACTGTTGTTCACCCATATATTTTTCAAAAGTACAATCTTCGATAGGAATATCATCGCGCATACGAACAAGCTTAGCATGACGAAGATTACCATCAGGAGTAAACATCATACAAGTTACTTCAATGGGTTTCATTGCATAATCGGCATAATTGGCTTTTACATCATCTTCAAGACCGCTCAAAAATCCAATAGGATGAATTTCTCCTTTATCCATAACGCCAATTTCAAGAGAGCCAGGAATCCCCATATAGTAATTTTTAGTAACAGGCTCGATACTTTGCCCAGCATCATATTCTTTGCACCAATCGCCAATCGGAAGAAGCTTATCATTTTTGGTATCTTCCCAATATTTCCAAGAATCAAGTTCCTTACCCGTATAAAGACGAGTTGCTTTTTTCGCACGTCCAGTAAAGAAACAGTCAATATGATGATCAAGTTCTCGTTTTACTTTAATAGTTTTCCAAGCAGTCCGTTTGCCCGGTGCAACAGTTGCAGTTTTTTTAACAAGAACGATACCTTCACCATCATGCGCAAAAACAGATTCCATTAATTCATTGATTTTAGTAGGCTCACTTTGCCAATTCGCGCAATCAATATATTTATTATTTTTAAGAAATTCATCATAAAGTTCTTTTACTTTTTGAATACGAAATTCATAAGGCATATCCATTAAATTAGTTCCACGACAAAACCAACAATCATGAACATAATATCTCATTTTAGGATAATCTTTTTCTTGCCGCTGGACAGCTTTTTCTGCTTTACATCCAAGAATTTTCCCAGCTTCTTGAGAGGTCGTGTTGGGAATATATAATTCTCCAATAAGAATAGTTCCCCAAGGAAGAGTTTTTAAAGTTTCCGCAATATGAGGAACATGAAATTGCTTATCGGAATATTCACCAGTAACGGTACTTTTGGTCCTGCTCTCCATGCGCATCGCGCCATCAAAATTAATGACTGTACGATTATAATGCCCATCAATTTTTTCTGAACCAATATATTCATTAGAAGCGATACGAGCAATAATTTCATTCTTCTTTTGGGTAACAGTATACTTTACGGGAAATTGCCAATAGCGCTCAGGATCGAGGTTAAACAAAGTAGTCATATATTAATCAACCTTTCTAAATTAATCTTATCAAAATCCCAATAAGGAATAATAATAAGAGGAATATTATGTTTTAAACAGTAATCAATTTTTTGTTTGTCTGATTTTTTCTATTCTTCAAAAGAACGCCTAAAATATTTATTTTCTTCGTAATGTTGTTTTCCATTATATTCTATTAAATGAGATAATTCTCCATTATCTTTAAATATTGCAAAATCAAATAATAAAGGAAAATTTTTATCTGAAAGTAAATCAGAAAAAGAATATTGAGTTTTAAAATTAATATTATTCTTAATTAAAATTTTATTAATTTTAAATTCACCTTTTGATTTTAAACAGCCGCAAGAATACAATTCAGAAATTTCTCCTTGCCTTTTATTAAAAATTTTCCCGCAAGCTGTACACTAACATTGCCAAATAATATCGCCATGTTTATTATCTTTTCCTACTGGTTTTATAGCTTTAACTGCTCCAAACATTTGATTAGTTAAATCTTTAGAAAAGAGCTTAGAAGCAGTCTCTTTTTGAACACATCCGCAACTAATTGTATCTCCGCCAGTTAAATGGTCAGAACGAATACTTTTAATTGTTTTTTCTTCACAATGCTAGCATTGACAAATCCAATAACATTTTTTATTAGGATCTCTTTGTAAAACTTTTAGATAACCAAAAGTCTAACCTTCTAGGTGTAACATTTAAACTCCTTTATTTGTTACAACCAACTTTAACAAACGCGTAGTTAAATACAGCATTCATATAATTTTTATCAATGACTTTTTCACCATGTCTCGCGCAAGCATGCATCATCTCATCAATAAATTCTTTAGTTTGTGGATGCATTGCAATACCATTACTTTTCTTTTCATTCCACCATTTTAACTCGTCCTTAAAAGAAAAATCTTTTCCTTGATAAGCTCTTGCTGCGCCAATGTAATCGCAAAACATTTCAAAGGCATATTTTTGAGGCATTATAATTGGATTACCACCTTTATCAAAATTGTCTTGCCAATATTCATAATGATGAAGATTCCGTCCGCGATGATGAAACCATGCTTTTGAATAGCCATTTACTTTTTTGCTAACCTCAATAGGTGAATTAATGTCTTGATAATATTTAACACTTTCCCAAAATTCAACTGGAGAAAATTTACTTAAATCATGAATAATACCTTGCCAATATAAACCAGCTTTAAAACAATAGTATCCAACCCAATATTTATGAACACAAATTTTTTTAAAATGAAGAAAAATATTTTTTAATTTTATTTTCATTTTTATCCTCACTTTCTTTATTATATTATATCATAAAATATAAAGATTGTCAAATCTTTATAACAATATAATGTAAGTCTTACTTTAATTTAGAAGAAAACAAAGGAGCGTGCTACCGATGGAAACTATTGGAATAGTCATTGGTGCTTTACTTGCTGTTGCTGCGGCTGTCTCGACTATCGGCGGCGCATGGAAGTACATCCAACAAATTAAACAACCTTATGAAGATTTGAAAAACAAGGTGATAAAGTTGGAAGAACAAAATAAAGCATCAAAGCGCGATTTAAATGACCTAGAATTAAGATTGCGTAGATATGTTGATGAATAGAATAGTAAAACTGATACTGCAATTCATAATATCAAAGAAGATATTACCGCATTGCGTACATCAATAGAAGCAAATGAACAAGATACTAAATTAATATTAAAGGAAATTTTTCATTTAACTTCTTATATTACCTCTGGCGACAAAGAAAAATTGCAAGATTTGCTTGGTGTTAATAGTGAGATTTTAAATCATTTGATAGAACATGAATAATTTGACAAATCCGAATAAATATGGTATAATATAATTGTATTTTAAAATACCATATTTATTCGGATTTTTATTTGAAAAGAGTGATTTTATGGAAGAAATGAAATTTATTAGTCCAACTAATGGACAAATGATAAAAAACGAAATTTATCAATTTTTACTTGATAAAATTAAAGAAAATCAAATTACTAAAAATCATGATTATAGTATTATTGTTGGCACAGATAGTCAAAATTTTTATAAAACAAAAATGGTATTAGTAATTTGTTTAATTGATAAAGGTCATGGTGGACGTTATTTTTATCATATTGATTGGTTAAATAAAATTAAAGATGTCAATACTAAAATTTATACTGAAACTGAAAAGAGTTTAGAAATTGCAAGAGAATTAAATACTTATTTACATGAAAATGGAGTGCGCGCTGAAGTTGAAATTCATGTAGACATAGGCCGCAATGGAAAAACAAAAGATTTAATTCAAGGAATTTTAGGATGGGTAACAGCAGAAGGCTTTAAAGCTAAAATTAAAGATGAATCTTGGGTAGCTTCTACCATTGCTGATAAAATTTCTAAGTGAGGATATATGCAGATTAAACGATAGATTCCTGATTCAACAATTCCGAAACCACCAGGAAACGTTGATAAAAATAAATATGGTGAAATTTTTGCTACAATAGATGGACAAATTTATTGTCGTGATAAAAACGGTTATCCAAAAAGTATTGCTTCAACCGCAAAATACGCAAATGAAGCAGCAAATGCGAGTTCAGTTAATAATCATTCAGTAAATATAGATGTTCCACAAAGCGCGTCTTTTAATGATACTACTTATACATTTTCAGAAGGTACAATCGACGGGAGTTTTCGAGTTGATTGGTCTATTGCTGGCCCAACTTCAGTTCGAGATTCAGGAACTAATATTAAAATTCATGGACTAGGAACAGCGGCGTATAAAAATTCTACTGATTTTGTTTCACCGGCAGATTTGCGAAATGTTAATGCAGTTACTCTTGGCGGTAGCTCATTATCAGATATTATTAATTATATTGATAAAAAAACTCATTCCGGAGGCGGGATTTAGGATTAAAATAGAGTTGATTAAATAAATTTTTACTTTCATTTTAGAATAAATGGAGGTGGATTTATGACCCCAAAATATAAAGGTATTGATGTTTCAAAACATCAAGGAATTATTAATTGGGATTAGCTTGCAACTGATCCTAATGTGCAGTTTGTAATTATTCGCGCGGGCTATGGTAGTTATTATCCAGCTCAAGTTGATGCGCAATTTGAAACAAACTATAAACAAGCAAAAGCGCATAACATTCCAGTTGGTGTCTATTGGTATTCTTATGCTTCAACAGTAAGCGAAGTTCATCAAGAAATGGCCGCACTATTAAAAACAATAGAAGGAAAACAATTTGAATATCCTATTTATTTTGATCAAGAATATGAAAAAGACATTGTCGCTTTAACAAAAGCTCAAAGAACAGAACTTGTCAAAACAGCACTTAATATCCTTGAAGGAAAAGGATATTATGCTGCACTTTATTGCAGCGCGGACTGGTTAAATAATCGTTTAAACTATAATCAATTAACTTCTTATGATATGTGGATCGCATAGTATGGGACAAATTGTTCCGCCAAACTTCCATACGGAATGTGGCAATATTCATCAAAAGGAAAAGTTAATGGTATTTCTACTGATGTGGATTTAGATTATTGCTATAAAGATTATCCAAACATAATCAAGAAAGCTGGACTGAATGGTTATAAAAAAGATAGTTTAGCTACTCCATCAGCTTCAACAACCCCGATTGTTTCTTCTACTGATTATGTGCTAGATTGGCCGCTACAAGGGCAGCATGTAATTACAGCTGGTTGGTGTTATTCTACTGGTTCACTACATTAGGCTATTGATTTAAGAGTAACTTTAAAATAGCCAATTTATGCTGCCGGAGCGGGAATAGTTAATTTTGTTTATACTTGGAACGGTAAAATAACTAATGGTGATACGAATAGTTATGGCAATTGCATAAAAATTCTTCATGATAAAAAGTATAATGGCAAAAACATTGAGACTCTTTATGCTCATTTAGATAGTTATGTCGTTTCAAAAGGACAAAGAGTTATGGCAGGATAGTTAATTGGCTATGCCGGTTACACTGGTCATGTTGTTCCTGCTGGGCCAAACGGCAAACATTTGCATTTTGAAGTTCGTTTGTCTGGCAAGAGAACTAATCCTTTAGTCTGGTTAGATGCTGATTTTACGACAAAAGATTCTTCTGTTTATACTTTTGGTAAGGGAGAGCGTAGCGCGATTCGCTCAACTGAATCATCTAAACCTACTGCTCCAACTCAACCATCTATTCCTCAAAAGACTATTACTTTTAAGGATGGTCGTTGGAATGTGCGCAAAGGACCCGGTATGGAATATGGCATTGTCGGATAGATTACTAGTCCACAAAATGGGAAATCAACTTGCATTAACTATTCTGAAATTAAAAATCAATGGTATAAAACTGTTTATGGCTATGTAGGCCCAGCTGCAATCAAAAGCCATACATGAGGCGTATTATGAGTAAAAAAGATAAAATGCGCTTCAGCAAAAAAATAATAATTTTTACAATGACTTGTACAGTAATTTATGCTATTGCTTATATGGTTTTATGTTATCGTATAGGTCAATTGCCAGATTATTCATTTAATGCTGGAATTTTTGCAGCATTGACCGCGGAGAATGGTTTTAATGCGTGGATTAAAACAGCAGAAGCGGGATAGAATAGTTCTACTGATAATACAGTTGATTTAACTGATTCGACTCCTATTGATGATTCAAACGATGATGATTTATTAGAATCTAATGTTTCTATTCAAGAGGAACCTTAAAGGTGATTTATATGGTTGATATTACTCCTATTTTAACTTCTGCTTTGCAATTAGTTGCAGCAATCTTTACCATTATGGGAACTTTTGTAATTAAAGTTTACTTGATTCCTTGGCTAAAGTCAAAATTGACTCAAGAGCAACAAGATCGAGTAAAAGAATATATTAAAGCTGCAATGGAAGCTGCCGAACAACTCCAAAAGAACGGTTATTTCGACGGTATTGAATAGTAGGGTAAAGCAAAGAAAGATTATGTAATCAAACAAGTAAAAGCTTATTGTGAGAAATATGGTTTTACTTTTGACGAAACTACAATTGATACTTTAATTGAAAGTTTAGTTATCGACATTTCTTAATTTCTTGACTTTTAAATCTTAATATGATATAATGGTAACAGAAAATAAAAAAATCTGTTACCATTTTTATTTAGGTGAATATATGAATCGTTTTTGGACAGTTTGTATTCCTTGCTATAATCCAGATGATAGACTTGATAATCTTTTGTAGTCAATAGTTAATTAGAATTGTTCTGATGATATTGAAGTAATTGTTATTGACGATTGTTCGACTGAAGATTTTTAGCCAATCTTGGATAAATATAAAGATAAATTATTTATTAAAAAATATGTAACTGAAATTAATGGCGGTCCGGGTCCATCTCGGCAGCGTGGAATTGAGCACGCAACAGGAGAATGGATTACTTTTATTGATCAAGATGACGAGTTTATTTCAGATACTTTTAAATCAGTAAGAGATAAGATTGAAAAAAATCCAACTCTTACTACAATGGTAAATACTCCATTTTATATTATTAATGCAAAAACTGGAGAGACTACACAATATCTTCCAAGTGCAGATAATTGGATTCATGGTAAGTTTTATAATAGAGAGAAATTTCTTTTAAAATATAATATTCATTTTTGTGAAGACTTATATTCTCATGAAGATATTTATTTTTCTACTCTTGTAAAAGGTATTTTAAATTGTTGCCATTTACCTTATTTGCAATGTGACGTACCAACTTATAATTGGTATACTTATGGCGATTCTTTAAGCCATAAACCAACTGAAACTGGATTGAATTATTTGGAAGAATATTATGGAGAATATATTGATTCTATTCTTGAACCAGTCATGCAATTAGATGAAAAATATCATGACGAAAGTTTTGTTCAAAACCAATTATTAACTCTGCTTTTATTTGGTTATTTTTATATTCAAGGTTTTCTTTATTATAATAGTTAGAATTTTAAACGTGATAATTTTACGAAATTTAAACAGTTGCTTGATTATACAGAAAAACGTTTGAGTGTTACCAATGATCAAATAATTGAATGGACATATAGAAACCCCGCAACATATTTTGATATTCGAGAAAAAGCAGCAGGTGGAACAGGACCAATGATTGAAACTCATTCTTATGCCACTTTCATTAATATGATGAATCCACCTCAATAGGATGTAAATGATAACAAAGAAAATTGATAGTGTAGGCCGCATTGTAATTCCGATGGAATTACGAAATAGTTTAGGCTGGAAGTCAAATGATGAGATTGAATTATGTGAACAAGATGGAAAGTTAGTTTTAACAAAGCATATTATTAAGCAAGGACAATGTGCGATATGTGGGAGTAAAGAGAAACTTCTTTCTATTGAAGGTATTGATATTTGCCTGAACTGCGCGGAAAAGATAAGCCAAAAAATAAAATAAAAAAAGAAAAGCAAAAATAATAAGAATTCAAAATAAGTTATGTCGGTTTAGGCAAATTTATTAAAAAGGATTTTTATTATGAAAATTTGCAATTCTTTTAAAACTGGAATATTTATTGGAAAATTTTGAAAGTATTAATTCTTTTACAGTAGTAACTAAAATAAATAGAGAATTTGATTCTAATTATTTAGTTATTATTCATATGAATTCTAAATACTTTACTAAAGAAGAATTAAATAATTCTTTAGCTGATTATTTTAAAAATTTACCCATTGAGTATTCTATAATAGTTGACGAGGGGTAAAATACCCCTCGTTTTTATTTTGAGGTGATTAAATGCCTAAATCTAATCATTATGGGCGATTTTATAATAGTGGATTTTATAAAATATATAAACCTAAAGCAAGAAAAGAAAATTTATTTTTTGTTTTTGAACATGGCACAACGGAAAAAACATCTTATTCAGCAACAAAAATTAAAACTTTAAAAAAGCGTTTATTAGATTCTATTCGAGCTGCGGAATAGATCAGTTTATAGACAGAATATGGGTTAGTTACAGAATTATGTTCTCATTTAGATAATGATTCAAATTTAACAAAAACAATTAAAGAATATTTAAAAGCTGATGCTAATTATTCTGAAATTTAGGGTATTATTCAAAAAGGCGGAGCGACTTCTCAAGCAGAATTAATGCAGTTTTTTAATAGTCGTTATTTTAACACAATGGCTGGTACACTTACTGCAGGAGATATTGTTATAAATTCGCGCGGTGAAAAAGATTTAACTGACGCTTTTTGGAGAAAATTACATCAAGATACTTGGGGTCTTTAGACTGCGGCATCAAAAGCTGTAACTTATCAAAAAGCATTTGAGAGAATGAAAAGTAAATGGAAAACTTATGGTCATACTCAAAAGGGAAATACTTGGTCTGTTGTTGGAGATTATTTTGGTTCTATGGGGCAAACATTTCAAGAAAGTGGTTTAGAAGATGAATTATTAATTTATTTTATGTCAGAAATATCTAAAGGCAAAAAAACACCAGATTAGATTAAAGCTCTAATAGCCTAGGGAGATTAGGCTAAATTTGAGATGCAACGAACTGACAAAGGAGATTTGACTCAAAAACATGGTCAATTTCAAGAAATATTAGCTAATATTTTAAATGAATTTTATTTACCATAGATTTATGGACAGCTAGGTGTTGGAGTTACATTAACTCATACGGGTAATGATTCAAGAAAATATTCTAAAATGGATTTATCTTCTGGTAAATTAGTGAGAGCAGATGAATATAACGTTGGTTAGACAGATTTAAAAATTAATTTTAATTTTAATGACACAAGTAAATTCTCTTCTAAATACTAGGTAAATATTAGTGCTAAAATGAATCAAGGTTTTGCACGTTTAGAAAATGAAGAAAAACGGCATACAGATAGATATTTAACTCATATTTATAGCGGTGGCACTTTAGGTTCAGCATTAAATAGAATTTATAGCAGCCCTGTTTTTAGTGAAACTGGGATGCTAACAGAAGATAATTTTATAGATTTAGCTTACCTTTTGATAAATGCTGCACAAGGTGGTATTTCTGAAAACAATAAAGATCAAGCTATTTAGGCTTATAAAGCAGCAATTTCTTTTGTTGGAATGGAAGAAATTGGAAACACTTTAGGTTTTGATTCTAGCAAAACTGGTAAAAATATAAAAGTTGCAGGTTTAGATATTGGAGCTTCTACCGTTGTTAATTTATTTTTGATAAATGGTAAATATATAACTGCTTCGGCTTTCTTTTCTGCTCTATATGATTTTATCAATGATAATGAAACAAAAGCAATGTCAACTAATATTACTTTTGCTAAGACTTTTGATGAATCTGAATTAACGACTTCTTTAGAAAATCAAAGAGTTTATTCTCAAGGTTATTTAAATTTTATAAATAGTAATAATTTAGGTTCTCAAAAATCTCATAATAATTTTACTTTTATTCAAGGTGATCCTGTAAAAGTTAGAGACTATATTATGTCAAAGACTAAAGCTCAAGAATTTAACATTAAATGGACAACTTTTTGGAGAACTTTTTCTGGCTAAATTCTTTGACTTTCTCTTAACTTCATGCTATAATAATTATAGAAAGTTAAGAAAAATACATACTTAAAAGGAGTATATTTAATATGAAGAAATTTTATTGCTGCGACTATTGTGACGAGCTTTTTGAGACTGAAGCTGAATGTAAGGCTCACGAAGCGACTTGCTTTGAAAAGAAAGATTATGACGAGAGTCGTAAAATGGATAAAGATTCTCTAATTCTCCATCTACGTGAGTTCATCGAGGAAGTTGAAATCTTCAATGAAGCCTATGGCGCGGACATCATGGATGAATTGCTTAATGATTTCCGCGATGGCGAGTTGAGCTTCGATGGTTGCGAGCATAAGTGCAATGACACTTATGACTGTGATTGTGAAGATAAAGAGAATGATGAAGATTACGATGGAAATGACGACGAAATCTGCGATGAAGATTTTTATGATGATTTTTTTGGTATTTCTCATATAAAGAATGCTGAGGAACGTCTTGAGGAAATTCTTAAAGATTGCTGTAATAATGACAAAGAATATACTTTTTATCTTAATGGTAAGAAAGTAAGTAAAGAAGACCTCAAGAAAGAGCTGGCTGATATTTTTTCTGCTAAGATTGTCCCAGCAGCAAAAGATGCGACTAAAACCGCAGTAAAAAAAACTGATGATTTTTTGAGTGCGATTCTCGAAAAACTAGATAAGTAATTTAATGGGAGAGACTAATTGTCTCTTCCTATTTTTTTATTATATAATATTTAACACTTTTTTACTTTAATCTTAGATAAAAAATGGAGGGATAAAATAGATGGCTAATAAATACTATCTTGACCCTAGTAGACCTGGCGGTTAGCCAGTTCAAGAGTTATATGATACAATTAATTATCTATCTGGAATGTCAGCAAGTGGTACAGCTTCAACAACGACCATTGTACATGATACTCAGATGGAATTTACTAATGGTGTAATATTTTCTTGTCCAACAACTTTTTCAAAAAAAAATACCTTTACTGGTAATTCAACTTTCTCTGGTAATGTTTCTTTAAAAGGAAAAAACGAACTCTCTGGAACTTTAGAAACAACTCCAGGTTCTACATTGAATATTGCTGGTGGGATTAATTCTTCTGGAACAAATACCTTTTCAGGAAAAACTTCTTTTACTACTAATCCAGTTACTATTTTTAACGGTTTAAATGTTAGCGGTCCCGCAAAATTTACTGGCTCTGTATCTTACTCAGATACTATTGATTCCACTGGAACTACTAATTTAAATGGTACTTAGAATTTAGGTGGTTCAACAACTAACATTACTAGTGGAACATTAAATGTTTCTGCATAGACAGTTTTTAGTAACGATGTAACTTCAAATAAGAAAATTACTGTTAATAATGAATTACAATCTAATTCATTATACGTTAAAAACAATATTAGAGCAGATGGCTCTATTACTGGTTCCCAAGTTTTTGGTTCTGTTTTTAATGACTATGCTGAATTTTTCCCTCGCAGTGGGTATACAGAACCAGGTGATATTATTGCTCTTGACATGGATTCTGAAAAAGAAGCCTATAAGCGTGCATCAGCTGGTGATAAATTATTGATTGGTGTTCATTCTAATCAATTTAGTCATTTAATTGGTGGCGAAAATCCACCAGAAGGAAGAAGTTTTGTTGAATATAATATCAACAAATATATTCCTGTAGGACTTGCTGGACGTGTAAAAGTTAAAGTTTTGGCTCCAATAGAAAAAGGCGATAAAATAACTATTAGCGCAGTACCAGGAGTTGGTAAGCGTGCAGAATATGGCGATCAAGTAATTGGTTATGCTCTTGAAAATTATGACGATGATTTAAATATCGGTATGGTCAATATGAAGATTATTTAAGGAGATTATCATGGCTATTAGATTGTACTCTGAGAGCTATGATGGCTCTTTATTAGATGCTTCTAATGAGGGTTTTTCAACTTACCATAATATAGTTACTTACCAAACAAAACATAATACTATTTATTTAAAAGCAGATGATAATAAAAGATATACTTTAATAGAACTTTCATTACGAGGTAAAACTTATTTTCTTCAATATGCCATTAATGCTTCTTAGGCTTATTTAGATTTAACGAATGTTGATGGAATCGCGCCAGGAAGTATTTTAAAAGTTGATAATGAAGAAATTTTAGTTGAATCGGTTAATTATTCAACTAAGAGATTAACTATATCAAGAGGATACCATTCTACAGTTCCTATGCAGCATAATTCATCAACAAAAGCAACTGTTGTTACGGATTATACTCAACTTTATTCTCTTGATTCATTAGGTAATAAAACTATTATGTCTTCTGGTATTCTCAATAGTAATATTGATCCTATTGTTTTATTAGAAGATATTGATGACAAACAAACTTAGTTTTTAATTGCTGACGTATTTGATTGCGCGGTAGGCGATGAATTTACTGATGGTATAGAAAATTTTGTTATTCAGGATAAACAAGAAAACGGAACTAATTTTCTTATAACAGTCAAACGTAGTAATGCAATCTCGCATTTAAAAGGAGAAGTATTTTCTCTTTTCGCAATCCAAGATGATAAATATCATTATTGTTATTATTCAACTTCTCCAATTCGCGGTTCGTCAGTAGGAGAAAGGAATGATATTCAATTAATTCTTGATTATGATTGCGAAAATCAATCCTATTCTTCTTCTTTTGATTTAAAAACCATTACTCGTTTAGCTATTATTGGTACTATTGGAGATTCTATTACTGCTGGACACGCTGCGTTCCGTGCGGAAGATCATAAAGGTACTTACTGCTGCAATGGAGTAAGTTATGCTAATGATAATACTTCTGAAGATGTAACTTCTTAGTATCAATATTGGCTTAGTTATAGGCTTGGCAAAAATTATAATGTGTATAATTATGGTACAGGAGAAGAAGTTGGCTATCAAGTTAAAAATCGTTTTGAAAAAGAAATTCTTTCCTTGCATCCAGATTACACGATTATTCAATGTGGAACTAATGACCTTTCTTTGTTTAATGGCGCAACTGTGATTTCTGGTATTGATTCAAGTGCAACAATGGATGAATGGATTTTCACTGAAACTCCAATCATACTTGAAAAGAACGGTATGCGAATAACTTATTATGGATTAGTTCCAGCAGTAAAAGCAATGATTACTTTGGCACTTAACAATGAAGTTGTTCCAGTAGTAGGAAATCTTTTACCTCGAAATGGTTTAAGTGCAGATATGAGAAAAGCATTTGATGCTTTCAATAATTGGCTTAAAGATTATGTAGCGTCTCTTGATGGCGTTTATATGGTTGATTTTTTCAATGCTCAAGAAAATGGAAAATATTTAAGAGAAGATCCTACTGATCCTACTAATTATCGAATGAATGATATTTATTCTTCTGGAGCAGAATTGAATGCAGATGGAACAATCAAAAAATCTGGTGATGGTATCCATTTAAATTCAAATGGTTATCGTATTATGGGTTATTGTTTGAATATTGATGTTTTATTTGATGCTTCGGTAGAAGGATTTAGTCTTTACTTAAAACCAGACGCTTCAATAGAGCCACTTGAAGGACAATTAGATGTAACAACTAATAAGTTTATATATAAAATTCCTTTTAATCTTGTCCAATTAAATAAAGAAAAGATTGCAACAAGATACCTTTATAACAAAGGCGTGCTTAATGAGCTTTGTTATATATATCCAAATTCTAATGATGATTTAGATATAAAACTTATTCAAAATGGTCAAGAAAAAGGACTTATTGCTGAAACTCTTGCGCCAGGTAATTTTTTAGAAATAAAGTTTAAAGTAATCGCTAAAGGTAATACGACGACTGGTCAAATTATTGTACTTGGGCGACCAATAGAAACTCTATAAAAGGCGGTGATATAATGGCAGCTCAATTAGATTTTTATAGTTATGATGAAACAACCAAAATATCGACCGCGCTAAATGGAACTTATAGCTTAGGAGATATTTTTAAAGGTGCTTCTGGTATAGGAGCACTGAGAATTTATAATTCTGGGACAAAAACAGCTGTAAATCCTACTGTCTCTTTCGAAGCATATAATAATAATACTTCAATTTTAGACTGGAAAGGATTATCTTTTAGTAAAGATTATGATTATGATAAAATCCTTTCTCTTGAAAATATTGCCCCAGGAGAATTTGCGGTTGGTAAAAATATTTACGTTGAAGATTTTGATACTTATGATTATCAATCTGCACAACCAATATCGGGCGATGATTGGAAAACATGGCACAATTCTGCATCAATTGATCCTTGGTACGCTTATTCAAAATCTTTATATTTTTATGGGGTAGATTCTCGATTTTCTAATCTTCCAGAAAATACCGATACAACTGCAATTTTAACACCGTCTGAAAATATTTTAGGAAAAGCAAAAGATTTTACTATTTCTGCAACAATGAGTTGCTTAAAAAATTCTTTTATTGGGTGGATTTTTAGAGATAATTATATTATCACAGTTTCTGGGATAAGAGAAGATTTTAAAGATACAATTTATTAGCTTGGACATCAATATGCTTTGTAGATTTGGTATGGCGATCCGAAGAAAAATAAAGCATGGTGGACTCCTCTTGAAGATTTTGATTTAGGAAATTCTGTAAATGGCACGAAGATTACCATTTCTCTTGAAGATAAAAATGATATTCCAGTCTTTAAAATTTGGTTGGATACAATAGACACAACTAAAGATCCATCATTTGTTTATGTTTTAGAGGAAGATAAGCGTAAATCTTGTTATTCTGTAGCGGAGTCTATCCCAAAAATTATTGGCTATGAGCCGATTTCCGCTAATATGTCTAATATGGTTATTGATAATATTAAAATGATAACTAAAAATGATTTAGGTATTATATATCTAAGAAGCCAAATTCCATCAGATACTAAGTTATCTGGTACTCAATATTTTCTTCTTGATATAGATTATGGTTCGGAGGATTAATAAATGAGTGTAAAATTATAGTTTTATGACGCGGCTTCTAAACTTTTAGATACTACTATTGGATTAGATTTAGGGAAAGTACGCAGAGGTTATGACCATATTTCAACCATTTATGTTAAAAACGATGGTGATGAAGCCGCGAAAAACGTAAGTATTATTTCAACAGCAGAAGATAGTACAGATGCAGATTCTGTATTGGCTTCTACTTGGCAAACTTTTAGCTTAGACGGCAGAATTTATTCTTCAACTCTTGATTTGGGAGTTATAGAAGCAGGAAAATTTGCTACTGGTCAAGATACTACTGCTGATTCTTTTAAAGACACAAGTTCAAGCATTTTTAAATATTTGCTTGGGAGCGCAAAGCAAGATTTTACTCCTCCTATTTTAACTTATTATCAAGATGATTCTACTTCTCAATCTTATGGGAGAAGTCAACTTGCTCTTGAGAACGCAAAAAATATTGACTTTTCTTTTAAAATGGGTTATACTTATAATAAAGAAACATTTAATAGCTTACCATCAAATTAGCAAAATGTTTCAATGGCTATTTTTGCAGCTCGTATAAATGGCATGGGCAATCCAAAAGATAATGATAATACTGGATATTTAATTGAATTTTTTACTAGTCCTAAATATGAGAATAAATTCCAATTAAAAATTACAGTTGGCGGAAAAGGCATTGCTGGATAGTCAGATAGAAGTTACGGTACAATTATTGCAGATACTGGCTCAACTTGGCTTGATTATTATCCGCTTTTGACAGATTTTAGAATCCGTCTTTATAATGATGAAGATGGAGTTCCTTGCTTTGAATTTTATAAAGATAATGAACAGATTGATTTATATAAGTTTGAATGGAACTCAAATAAAACAAGTACCGTCCGCACAAATGAAAAGGTAAAAATTCTTAAAGATTTTGACAAAACTTATACCACTGGTGGAAAAACTTATTTTGATGTCAATTTACAAAAAGGTTCTTTATCTTATCGTTTGTCTGATTTCATTATTAGCTATGACAATGTGAAAGCTCCAATTTATATCAAGACTCATATTGATGATTCTGGTATAAATGGACAAAAATATACTAGTACAGCTACACTAATTTATCAAGATTGAGGTGATTGTTATGGGAATTTAGCTTCCAATAAAATTACCTACTACTTTAGACGAATATAAAATAGGAATTTAGCTTCCTATTAAATTGCCTTTTAGAATTAACCGTGTCAAAAAAGATGACATTTATTATCAAGAGAAATTAAAAATTAGTTCTATTCCTCAAGAAAGTATTGGCAATAAAGTCTTTTTAAGAATTAGTGAACGTCCGTCTGGCGTGTCAAATTTTTTACCTATTTCAGAAACGGTTTGGGCTTTTCCAGGTCTAATAGTTAGTGAGAATATTGTTTCTGCACGAAAAAATCAATTGCTAATTGATGAAAAGATTTATAGTCAAATTATTGCTTCTTTTGAGTTAATTAGTCCAACTCAATTAAAAGTTAGTTGGACTGGTTCAAGAGTTCCACGTGTTTAGGTATATATTAAATCTCTCGAATCGGAGAATTATACATTATATAACACTTACGCTTGGAACAGGGGTAATGTTATTATTCCTTTACAAAATCAAAATTATTATATTCGTTTAATTGGAATTAATGATTCTGGTTCTTCGGAAACTTATTTAATTAACACTCCTCTTGAAATAGGTATTCAACCAGAACTGAATATGGTTAATTCAATAGATAAAATTTATAATATTAACGTTCCTTACACATCTGAGTATAAGATAGAAGTGGAGTACTAATATGGCAGATGCTTATGAATTAGACGAGAAAGACATTCAAATTCAATCTGATTCGTCTAAGAATACATTAATGACTGCTGAGGAAATTTATAAAAAGTTAGGGTGTGACGCGCTTGAATGATGAAATTTTGAATATCATTGAAAGCGCCAGAAAATCTCATAATAATAAACAGGCGTTGTTCTTAGAGAAGTATATTGATTATTACAATATGCCGGTTAAGAACAACGTTATTTTATATGAGTCATTTGCGGGCGCGGGTATGATTGATAGTCCTTACGCAATTTTTCTGGAATTTTTGCATAATAAAAAATTTAATGACTATATTCATGTTTGGGTAATTAATAATTTTGAAAACAATAATTTTAGACTATTGGAATATGCAGATAAACCAAATGTAAGATTTATTTTATATGGCTCAAATGATTATCTTAAATATATCTCAATAGCACGCTATTTAATTAATAATAATACTTTTCCTACCTACTGGACAAAGAAACCAGGACAAATTTATGTAAATACTTGGCACGGCGTTCCGCGCAAGAAATTATTTTTTGATATTCCTAATAATAAAATGAATACTGGGAATGTTATGCGAAATTTTTTAAGTGCTGATTATTTACTTGCTAGTGATGATTCAATAGAAAAAATGTATCTGGGCGCTGCGAGACTTAATAGATTATGCAATGATAAAATAATTCGCACTAGAGATTTTAGAAAAGAATTAATTATTCCTAAGAAACAAGTTTTTAAGCAACTTGATATGGTAGGAATGATAGATTTATCAAAAGAAAGAAAACCAATCGCTTTGTATGCCCCCACTTGGCGTGACGGAAAGTATTCTGTTGATACTGAAATTATTCGAGAATTAGGAAATTACGGTTATCGTGTTTTAGTTAAAGCGCACCATGTAGATTATGAAAATAGAGCGAGATATATTCCATCTTCTATTGATATAAATACTTTATTTCCAATTTGTGATTTGTTGGTGACAGATTATTCAAGTGTTTTTTATGATTGGATAAATTATGGTAATAATCCAGTTATTTTTTATGCTCCTGATTATGAGGAATATTGTCAAAAGCAAGGACTATACCAAGACTTTCCATGTGCGCCCGCGAAGAATATTGAAACTTTTAAAACATATCTTGAGAATCTTGATGATTATTGGGAAAAAGTTCAACAACAAGTTTGGGAACAAGGGACTAATGTTTGGACTGATAAAGATATAAATATTTATGAATTTTTAGAAGGACTTTTGAGTGAAGCTGGTTTTAATACTCCAAAAGTGAATGATAAAAAACGTTTGTTATTCTATGCTGGAGATTTTAAGCCAAATGGAGTAACATCTTCTATTCTTTCTTTATTCAATAGAATTGATTATAGTAAATATGATGTTTCGCTTATTCTTTTGAAAAAAGATAATCCAGATTATTTGGATAAAATAAATGAAATTAATCCCAATGTTCGTTTACTTGTCCGCGCGGGAACATATAATCAAACATTACTTGAGCGTTGTGCGAATGAAATCTGTCTTAAAAAAGGAATAGATTCTTTTGAATTAGATAAAATGTTTCCTCGTGAGCTTTACCGCAGAGAATGGAGACGTTGTTTTGGCGACACTCATTTTGATGCGATAATCAATTTTACTGGTTATAGTCCTTTTTATGCTTATTTTTTTGCCTATGGTATTAAAAATTCTTCTACTATCCAAAAAATTATTTGGCAACATAATATAATGAAATTAGATCAAATGAGAGAAATTGATGGCAAGTATCCTTTAAAAGATTCTCTTAATGCAGTTTATTCAACTTACCCTATGTATGATAAAATAGTTTCTGTTAGTGAGCAATGCTTAGAAGCTAATAAAAAAGATTTTCCTTTTTATGAATCTAAAATGGTGCTGGTCCATAATTTTATTGCTCAACCTTATGATTTATTTGCAAAATCAAATCCCAAATATGCAAATTTTGAGCAACATTCTTTTTCGACAGAAGCAGTTTATTTGAATGTTGCGCGTCTTTCTCCTGCAAAGAATCAACTTAATTTGATTAAGGCTTTTAAAGATTTTCATATAAAATATAATAAGACTCAACTTTATATTATGGGCGATGGAGAATTAAAAGATAAGATTCTCAAAGAAATAAAAGACTGTGATTTCATTCATTTAATTCCATATAATAAAAATCCATTTGCTAATATGAGGAATGCGAATTATAATATTCTTCCATCCGTCTACGAGGGGCAAGGACTTTCTGTAATTGAAGCGAAAGTACTTGGTAGAAAAACCATTGTTACAGACTTTGGCGTGGATAAGGGAGTAACGGATATAGCAGATATTTTAATTCATGGGACAGATGAGTACGCTATTAGAGCCGCACTTGAAGATTCGATTCATTCTTGGAACAAACCTGTTATTGAATTTGATCCATATAAATATAATGAAGAAACAAAAAAGGAGTTTGACTCTCTATTTTGAAAACTGTCTTAACTTATGGTACTTTTGATTTATTTCATCAAGGGCATTTAAATCTTCTTCTCCGCGCGCGGAGTATGGGAGATAGATTAATTGTAGGTTTGTCAACAGATAAATTTAATAGAGATAAAGGAAAAGAATCTTACTTTACCTTTAGTTAGAGGAAAGAATTACTATCTACTCTTGATTGCGTTGATTTAATTATTCCAGAAAATAACTGGTGGCAGAAAAAGCGCGACATAATGAATAATCAAGTAGATATTTTTGTCATGGGAGACGATTGGAAAGGTAAGTTTGAATCGCTTCGTGATTATTGTAGCGTAATTTATTTACCTCGCACCGAAAATATATCTAGTACCGATATAAAGGAGGAGATAAATAGTGCTAATACCAGAGTATAAAAAGACAGAATGGATTGATAACGGTCCAGAGTATAATCAAGATAATTTTAATAATTTTGAGAATCAAATTGAAAAGTTAAGCAAATATGATTCTTATCATTAGAAGCAAGTTTATTTGATGGGTTAGAAGTAGTATAAACTTCGTACTTTTACACAATATTGCTGGGATACTCTTGCGGATACACATTTTAAGATTGCAATGTGTGGAGACTCTGTTTGGTTTGGCTATAATACTTTAAAATCAACAGGCGTTAATGACGATAATAACGCAACAAATTATTACACTGGTAATGCGAATGAAAGATTGGATACATCGACTGTAATTGCTGTTCCTACTACTTTTACCTATCCAGATGGTATGTATAAAGACAATAGAAAAGGAACCGCTTCTGCTTTTGACCGTATCTTGAAGAAGAGTGGTAGTACTCGTCAATCTAAAGTACGTCCACCAGAAGTAATGATTGAAGCGCTCAACGAAGTCTTTGGTAAGGGTATTAAAGATGGGCAAGAATTTGATAAGTTTGAGCTTATAAACCAAATTTATACTGGTGATGATGCCTATTGCGCGTATAATCGTTGGGGTGCTTCTGGTGCAGATATTTGGATGTGTAATCTTGGCATTAATGATGCAAGCGCGGATTTTGTTAATAATGCATATAAAGGTCATGTTGATGAGTTTTTTAAATATTATACTGCTTTAATTGAGCGCGAGCTTGATAATGGAACTCCTTGTGTAATTATTACACCAGTTCTTCAAACTCAAGCTGCTTCTTATGATTTTGATAAACGTCAGCAAGTTATGGCTTATGCGGAAGTTCTTCAAGAGATTGGTAAGTTGTATGGCATTCCAGTTATTGACGGAAGCGACTTTAACCGTAATTTTAATGGTAATCAATGTATTGATTTTACCCATATGACCAATGACGGTAATAATACAGTTGGCAAAGAGATGGCATCATTGTTTATTGCTGGATACCTAGGACGTCCATTAGTTGTTGAAGATGGCTTGTTCTTATCCGCCCGTGTCCAACAAGATAACATTAATGTACGTGGTAATGCCGTTATTGATTATTCGAAGCATTCTCCAACAATGCCTACTCTATTAAACAGTCCAGATCTTTATGCAACTGAGCCAAGTCGTGAAAATATGGGCTTGACTGTTTATATGAATTATCCATTAAGCAATAATGAGACTGCGGAAATTGTTGACGGACGGTTAGTATATAATACTCCAGATGGGCAAAAGATTGAGTTCAATTTGGACAATTTCCCTTATTATAACGTCTTATGGCGTCAAGCCGATTTAAAAGCACGTTCAGACATTGATAGTGCAGTGGCGAAGATTGCATCTCCTATTGCTACAGCTTATGCTACTGATGTAGCTAATGCTGCGACGGATTCTTGGGATTCTGAGAAGATGATTGAGACCAAAGTCTATGGTGATGCTTATTGGGCGATGTATGAAAAAGTTTATTCTCTTTGCTACAATAATACTCAAAATCTTGCGGCTGGAACTACTTATTGGATGGATAATCCTAATTCAATTCCATCAACAGTTAAAGGTGATAGCAAATATAGCTTTAGTTTTGCAAAAGATATTAGTTTAGGAACTACTTATGCTGATATTTATGCAAATCAAATTGTTGAGCTAACTAAGCGCCATACTAATGCAAACAATTAGCAAGATGATGGAGCTATTTATTATAGTTTTTATTGCCCTCAAGATGGAATGGTTGCAGTCCCTTATTTGTATGCAAGTGCTTCTTCTGTTTATACTGATGCTGAAAAGCAAAGCAAATTTAAGGTTGATTTAGCGCTTGACTTTGGCGCAACTCAAGGTTGCCCGCAGAATACATTCGAATGGAATAATGAAGAAAGTTTAATTGTAGACGACGGTGATGAGCACGCGACCAATGGAATTAGCGTCCCGTCTACTTGCTCTATTGAATGGAGAAATTTGAGTAACAAAGGCTATTATTCAAAATTCCAAATTAGGGATTATACTGCTCCTGTAATTGATATAGTATCAAAAGGTTGGCACTCAATTCGCATTAATTCCGCAGCTGCTTCTACTTTTGAATTTTATGGATTGCAATTCCTTGATCGCCACACTTATAATTCTTGGATAAAAAGCTAGGAGTGATTTAAATGGCACAAAAAATAACACTCCAACAGAATGATAATGGTATCAAGTTATTATTCACTATATCTAAAGATAAACAAGTCTCAGATATAACTAATTCAAAAATTAGAATTAAATTTGCAAATCCTTCGGAAGGAACAGAGTTTTGGAAAGAAGCTAAAATTGTAGATGCTGAAAACGGACAAGCCCAATGTGTTTTATTTAAAAAAGATATTGTTGGAATAGGAACTTATTAGACCGAAGTTGAGACGACTTACCCAAATGGAGTTCGTCTTTCTAGTAAAAATCCATTTTTAGTTACGATTGTTCCAGAGATATTTGAAGAAACTCAAGAAGTAGTTGAAGATTTTCCCGACTACAAAGACGAAAATTTAGAATAAATTTTAGAGCATAGAGAAATCTATGCTCTTTTTTTATTAACAATTTTAAATTCTTATGTTATAATTATTATAGAAAATGAAAAAGGAGATAATATGAAAATCAAGAAAGTAGAGTATATTGTTTGTCTAAAGAATGATTTCTTTATGCCTAAGACTACTGTTAAACGGCAATCTTGCGGTAAGTTGGAGAATATCGCAAATGGTAGATTTTATTTTAGATTGAATGGTAGTAATGCTGTAGTTATTGTTCCTCATGCCGAGATTGATTGGATGGCTCCTAGTAAGGAATTTTGGGAGCGAGGATGTAGAAAAGAAGATATTTGACAAAAAACTGTAAGTATGCTATAATAATTATAGAAAATATGAAAAGGAGTAAATTCTATGTTCGATAGTTTTAATAAAATGTTCCGAAAGATTCCTGCTGGTTGGTGTCGTCTTAGTTTGACTGGCGGCATTGCAGTTAAGACTTCTAATGGTTATAAGACTTATGATGTTGCGACTGGCAATCTTGTCAACTGCTCTGATTTTGTGCTTGATGTTGGTGACGATATGTTCTTCTGCATTCCGACCAATACTCTATTCAAGGGCGATATTATTCTTGTAAATAATAAGCCTGCTGCGGTTATCAAGGTTGAGAATAATCAGATTACTGCTTTCCGCTATGAAGATTCGACTATTGTGACTATCGTACCTGAGCATCTGGTTTTTCTTGGTAATACTTATTTCTATTCCAAGATTGTGTCTATGTTTGGCGGCGCGAATGGTACTAGCGTTGACCCAAAGAATATCATGCAGATTATGATGATGTCTGAGATGTTGAAGGGTTCTGGTTCTGGTGACAATAAGATGATGGCTTTCATGGCAATGTCAATGATGGGTAATAATAATCCTTTTGCTGGGCTGATGAGTTCTATGAATCCCATTGCCCCTATCAGTACTACTCCGGCAGTAATGACTACTCCTGTTCAGACTGCCGCTCCTGCCGAAGCAGCAACTGCTAATAACGAAAATACTACTGTTTAATTAAAGAAAGAGGTATATTTATGGGTGGAGGTTCTTGGACCGCGCAGAGTTATACTGCATATCGTTCTACTACTAAAGCGTGCAACATGGACGCACTTAATTGCGCTTCTGTATATGACATTTATCAAGAGAAAGGGCTTAATCAGGCACTTTCTCCGATGAATGTAATGCGTGAGGCTTGTGATTCTGAGGAGCATCCTAATAGTTTGCCAGTTATTATTGGTCTTGATGTAACTGGCTCTATGGGCACTGCATCTGCTCGTTGTGCTCAGAAGTTGAGTGACATTATGACTGAGGTTATTAAGAAAACTAAAGACGTTCAGTTTATGTTTATGGGCATTGGTGACGTTGAATGTGATCGTGTTCCTATCCAGCTGACTCAGTTTGAAAGTGATGTCCGTATCGCGCAGCAGATGGAGAAGATTTATTTTGAAGGTGGCGGTGGCGGCAACGATTACGAAAGTTATACTGCTGCATGGTATATGGGTAGCCGTCACTGCAAGCTAGATTGCTGGGCAAAGGGTAAAAAGGGTTTGATTATCACTCTAGGTGATGAACCGCTTAATCCTATTCTTGAATCCTACGGACTCAAGAAAGCAACTGGCGATAGTCTCCAGGCTGATGTTAAAACCAAAGAACTATATGACGAGACGGCAGAGAAGTATGATATTTTTCATATTTCTATTGATGACCCGTCTAGCAGCTATAATTATCGCGCAAAGAGAATTGACGAATCTTTTGAGAAGATTCTCCCCACTGGTCATTATAAGGTAGCTACTCTTGAGCAGCTTCCGAATTTGATCACGGCTATTATCGAGGGGCATTATAACGGCTTTGAGACTCTTGAAAACGCGGAACCGACTAGCGAAGATACCGCTTGGACTAACTGGTAATTAAAGAAAGGATTAATCGTGAAAGAAGTAAAGGTAGTTATTGGCGCAAATTATGGTGACGAAGGTAAGGGTCTAATGACTAACTACTTCGCGTATCAGGCTGATAAGAAGCATAAAAAGTGTTTGAATATTCTTTTTAATGGCGGTGCTCAGCGTGGGCATACCGTAGAAAATGGAGGTTTCCGTCACGTCTTTCATGCTTTTGGCGCAGCATCATACCAAGATGCGGATACCTTTTACAATCATCATTTCATGGTTAATCCTTTTATTTTTCTTTCTGAGAAAAATGAATTAGAGAAACTCTATGTGAATCATGGGCGAACTTGGGTTGATTGGAATTGTGAAATTACAACCCCTTATGATATTTTATTTAATCAAGCTCTTGAGCAATCAAGAGGAAAAAGTCGTCATGGCTCGTGTGGTTGCGGAATTTTCGAAACTTTTAATCGAGTAAATAAAGGATTTCATTTTACTTGTAAAGAACTTTTTATGTCTTTTGGTGAACTTTATAGTAAGATTAAATTTATTCGTGATAAATATTTTGCTGAAAAGCGAATGAAAGAAACGGATATTGTTTTTACAATGGAGTGGCGTGAAAACTTCTTCAGTGAGATTACTCTTGCTAATTTTGTAAAAGACTTAATGGATTTTAAAAAGTCTGTTTATTTTAGTTCTTTAGATGAAATTTCAGATTATTATGACACTTTAATTTTTGAGGGCGGACAAGGGCTTGCTCTTGATATGGATAATAAAAAAGACTTTCCGCATCTTACTCCGTCTCATACCGGCTCTGATTGGGTAATCGAGCAATTAAGAAAATTGGATGGAGTATTTGATGTTGAAGTATGCTATGTTACTCGGAGTTATTTTACTCGGCATGGCGCAGGCGCGCTAAAAAATGAAGTGCATGAACCATGCGAACTTGGTATTAAGAATATGGATAAAACCAATGTTAAAAATGATTGGCAGGGGTCTATTCGTTATGCCCCTTTCAATGAGAAAGATTACATTCAGCGAGTTCAGCATGATGTAGATAAATGGAGTTATGATTTGCTTCATAAGAAAATTGAGCATTTTAAAGTCTCACAATCTTTTACCCATCTAAATGAAATTTCTCTTATTGGAGAAGTGGATACTTCTTTATCTCCTTATGTTTATCTTTCTTTTTCCCCCAATTTTGATGATGTTGTTTATATCCATAAATAATTGACAATATTTACCTCTTATGATATAATTATATTAGAAATAGTATAATTATACTCATAAGAGGTATTTTTTTATGTATCAATTTTCAATAGTAATCCCTTGTTTTAATAGTTCTCCATATATCGCAGCGACACTTGAGTCAATTGTAAATTAGCATTTAGGTGATAAAATTCAAGTTGTACTCGTGGACGATTGTTCAACAGAACCATTTGATGAAGTAATAAAGCCTTATGAAGAAAAGCTTCATATTAAAAAAGTAAAAACAGAAAAGAATCTTGGGACTGGTATGGCTCGTCAATTTGGTATTGATAACGCCGATGGTGATTGGGTTATTTTTTGTGACCATGATGATTTCTTCGTGCCTAATACTTTCAACAGAGTTAGAACAATCATTCGCAATAATCCCAGCCGCAATATAATTCAAACTAGATTTCAAGAGGTAACTCAATCTGGCGAAATAATCCCTTATTCTCTTGAGAAAGGGATGAATTGGGTTCATGGAAAATTTTTTAGAAGAAGTTTTTTAAAAGATTATAATTTAACTTTTTGTGACGGGCTTGAAACGCATGAGGATATTTATTTTTCAATTTTAACTCGTTTAATGACAGAGCATCTTGGCGCGCCAACTTTAAATTGCGATTTAATAATTTATAATTGGGTTAATCGACCAGAGTCTCTATCTCATAGACGTGAAACTGGTTTAGATTTATTTTGCAATCATTTTCAAGATTATGTTACAAGTGCACTAGGCCCTCTTGATAAATTGCATAATGAATTATCTTTAGAGGAAATTTTATCTCAAGGTTTAAGTTCTTTCTTATTTGTTTATTTTTATGTACAAGGATTTTACCAACTCGGACGTGGAGATGCAAAAGAATATCGTAGAATAATGCTTAATTGCGTTAAAAAGATTATGACTTACACTGGATTTAATTCACAACAATTAGAATCTATTCTTGGTCAAAATCCTGCGACTTTTTGTATGATTCGTGAAAAAGCTTTTGATTCAGTTGGTTATTTCTTTGAAGTTGATAATGTTGCAGAGATTATCGAGTCCGCAGAAGCAGAGTTAATTGAATCTAAGGAGAAAGAATTAAAGGATGAACAATCAGAGAGTTGATGTTATAATTCCTTTTTACAATCAAAAAGATTTTTTAGTTAGATGTTTAAGTAGTATTCAAGTGTAGACGATTTCAGATGACATAGACGTAACTATTATAGATGATTGTTCTGATGAAAACATTGATGATATTATTACGTTTTTTAAGCGTTTTTTAAATATAAATGTACTTCATTTAAATCGTAACAAAGGACCTGGCTATGCTCGACAACTAGGATTAGATATTACTTCTGCGCCTTATGTCTGTTTTATAGATGCAGACGACATTTTTGAAAACGCTTATGCTGTAGAATATATGCGTGGATTGATGCTTGTTAATAAGAAAAGACCTGCTGTATTCACATCGTTCGTTGAGGAGTGCAGCGATGGACGAAAAATTCCTCATATTAAAGATAATACATGGATATTTGGAAAGATTTATTCTCGAGAATTTCTTAATGAAAACAAAATTGTTTTCAGTGATAGTCGAGAGAATGAAGATAAAGGTTTTAACTGTGCAGTAATGCTTTGCGCGCAGAAAGATCCAAATAACGGAATTCGTTTTGAAGATCGTATTACTTACTCTTGGAAGTGGAATGAAAAATCTATTACAAGAGAAAATAATTTTGACTATCGTCATAGAGATTTAATTGGCTTTACTTATAACACTCTTGATGCTATTCAAATCGGAATTAAAGCAAATGCTCCGATAAATGCGATAGCAAGGCAATCAACTGTTACTATGATATATCTTTATTATCGTTATCTTGAAAATTTAAAGACTAATGATTATTCTAATGAAGATATAATTAAATATTGTTATGATTTTTATATGCAAGCGTATAAAAATTATGGTTATAAACCAACAGATAGAGAATTTAAATTTATTAAAGATAATCAAACTACGACATTTAGAAAAAGAAATTTGATAGATGTAGATAGTGTCCCTATTTCTTTTGAAAATTTTATTCTAAATCTTGATGGAAATATTTGACTTTTTACTCTATATATGCTATAATATTTATAGAAAATCAAGAGAGGAAATAAAATCCTCTCTTATCTATGGCTTTAGTAGTGTAATGGTTGTAAGCACGCCAGTCTGTGGAACTGGTAGAGGGAGTTCGAATCTCCTCTTTAGCCCCAATAGAAAGGCTGTTGTATGATTACGATTGCAGTTTTCTTCATTCTCCTTTTCGCTTTATGGTATATGTTTTTCTGTTGACTTTTTAAAAAATATATGCTATAATATTTAATGTAAGGTTGAGAAATAAATCTTACATTGATATGCCCTCGTGAGCAAATTGGCAAAGCTAAACGGCTCAAACCCGTTGTTTTGTGGGTTCAAATCCCATCGAGGGTACCAAGAGGTTCTGACGTGACGCCTCGTTAATGTTGAAAAGTCAGGGTAGTGGTGATTAAGGCTAGAAGTGCTAGAGTTCCAGCTGCTACCTAAAAGAACAAGTAGGAATAGCATGCACTTTGGTTTCCTTTGTCAATACAGTTGCGTACGAACTGCGGACAAAAAAGATAACGGCATAGAGTTGTCAATTGCTAGGTTTGAAGGTTCCTAGCATTATAATGGGGTATCACCTAGTGGCAGGGTAGCGAGCTTTGACCTCGTGTGTAGGTGTTCGATTCACCTTACCCCAAGAAACACTTATTACTCAACCTCCACGTGGTGTGTTTCGGGTAATGCTAATGGAGTAATTATGGCTATTGTAGATAATTTTTCAGAATCAGAGTTAAGAGAAATTGTTCAATCTTGTACTTCAAAACGTCAGCTAATGAAGGCTTTAGGATATAAGTCTTTAGGTGCAAATTTCGATACAATAGAAAGACGTTTAAAAGAGTATAATATTAGTATAGAACATTTCACTGGTTTAACTTAGGGGAGAACAGAAAGAACTCCAGAAAATGTTTTTATAAAAGATAGCACTGCAACACAAGCTGTTCTTCGCAGAATATATTTAAAAGGAAATTATTCGGAATATAAATGCGCAATTTGCGGCTTAGAGCCAATTTGGAATGGAAAACCATTGACTTTAACTTTAGATCATATTGATGGTGACCATCATAATGATACGTTAGAGAATTTAAGATGGATTTGCCCTAATTGCGATAGGTAGCTGCCAACATTTGCTGGGCGAAATACAAAAGGTGAAGATAGATATAATTATTCTCCTAAAAAAGAAGTTGTTAAAGAAGAAAAAATTTCAAATAAGCCTAGTCGTGAAGAGCTTAAAAAACAAATTCGGATTCTACCTTTCACAAAAGTTGCAGAAAATTTTAACATAACAGATAATGCTGTACGCAAATGGTGTAAAAGTTATTCGTTACCTCATTTATCAAGAGAAATAAAAAAGATTTCAGATAAAGATTGGGATAATATTTAATTATCCTCTATGTCGCATTAGTTTAATGGTAAAACGTTTCGTTGCCAACGAAAAGTTGGGAGTTCGATTCTCCTATGTGGCTCCATTTATGCGTAAGTGTCCGAGTGGTTGAAGGAACCGATCTTGAAAATCGGAGGTCGTGATGAGCGGCCCGTGAGTTCGAATCTCACCTTGCGCGCCAAGGGTAGCATTGATTGATTCTCAATGAGATTAAGGTACTTGTGATACCAGCCTTTTATATGCGAGTGTAGTTTAATGATAAAATATCGGCCTCCAAAACCGTATGATTAAGGTTCAAATCCTTAGATTCGTGCCATTAGAACAAATGAATTAAGGAGTGGTTTTATGACTAGGACTGAAGATTTTAGACGCAAAGCCGCGAAGAAGCACATTCACAAACGCGAGAATATCATTAAGAATGTGTATTGTGATAAGATTTGGTATGACGCAATTAAATCTCAATCACATCGTTTATCAAAAGGTAAAGTTCATTGTTCTTGTTCTCTTTGCGCTTTTCATGGCGAAACTCGTCAAGATTTGCGTAATCGTCTTGCGCAGATAAATAAGATTAAAGACTATATTGAGGAAGGATTCTAATGTTTCGTGAAGTAACTATTAGTTCTTTTCGACAGATTAGAGCGCTTCAAAGTACGGCGTGTCAGTATAATGTTCCTATTGGGATTCATGATGCAAATGGTTCTATTGCCGATGCAAAAAGCATTCTTGGTTTGATGAGTTTAGATTATTCTAAACCAGTAAAGATTGTTGTAGAAGATAAAGACGATTATCTTTTAAATATTCTTACAAGATGTCTGTCTAACGAAGATTGCTTGTGTGCAACTTTTAAACGCTTAAATTCTTGTTTGAAAAGAATTAATAATTTGACTTGAGAGTTAAATTATGATATACTAATTATAGAATCTGAGGGATGAATTTCATCTCTTAATATATTGACCTTTCAGATAATGGTTAGTCTAGGTGGCTCTAACCCACCATGTCTCGGTTCGATTCCAGAGAAGGTCAGCCATAGTGAGACAGTTGCAGCAATTTATTTTGTATGGCATTTACAGAAAAAGCTGTCTTGAAATAAAATAAGTTTATATGTCTGGGATATTGTTATTCCAGACATTTTTTGTATGAGGTAAAATGGAATATTTCACTGGAAAAGGACGCTTAGATTTTGTCGAAGCAATAACTGAATTATTTTGTGCAGAGTTTCCTTAGACGTTGCTGTATTATCGAACTTTTTTTAATCAGTTTTGGTATAAAAGAATTGATAAAAACAATTTTTGGATAGATTTATTTCTTGGAATTATTCAATTAGATTTGCCAATAGAGAATAAAACTTTTGAAGAAATTGAACAAATTATTTAGAAAATTTTTATTCTGAATGATTAGTATTTAAAATTAGAGATTGATGAAGAAGCAAAAAAACAAATGGTTTAGTTTATTTCTTTTTTAATTTGTTATTTTAATTCAAAAGATGTTTCAGATTTATCTAATAAAATTCAAATTGATCAATTAAATTCTTTTCCGCCTAATTCTTTTTTTGGGATATGGGCAATGGAAATTGCTCATAGTTTAAAAATTACAGACGGCTGGGAAGAATCAATTATTAAAGAAAATTCTATACTCGTAGAAGAAACAATAAAACGTTATTATCTGCGCCGGGAGGCTTATTATGAAGACATACTAGAATGTTAGGGCTAGGATTGATATAGAAGAAGCGCGAAAATATAAGACTTTAAATTTTAAGAATATGAGTTTGCGTAATCTAATTCAATTAATTTTGAAAACTTGCCAAGATGAAAGCATAGACCCAGCAATTTTGAAAGAATCTTTTGAAAAATATTCTCAAGATTATATTAAAAATTCAGAAGAGCTTACCAATCTCGCGCGTGAAATAGCTTTTAAATATGCAGGCAATGTTCCTTGTAATAGAGAAACTAATAATCTTAATTACATAATTTATCCAGAAGAATAGGAGATAGTATATACTTATGCCGCACAGATTTAAAACATATCAAGAAGAAGTTGCGGAGGCGTTGCTTCCTGTTGATTTAGTTACAAAAGGAGATTATTATTTAGGAGCTTGCCGTGAAGTAACATTTTAGATTACTAACGCCTGTAATTTAAGATGTGATTATTGTTACGAATGTAATAAAAGTTCAGAGAATATGTCTCTTGAAACTGGTAAGAAAATTTGCGATTTAATTTTAAAAGAAATAGATAAGCCTGAAGGATTTTTAGGACGGAAAACTTTAAGAGGTTTAATTCTTGAATTTATTGGTGGCGAGCCTTTGCTTTGCCCAGATTTAATTGATGGAATTATGTCTTATTTTCTGCCACGTTTATATATGATTCGTCCAGAACTTGTTCCTTTTGTGAGAATTAGTTTAACGACCAATGGACAAAATTATTTTGATCCAAAAGTACAAAAATTTTTGAAAAAATATGGAAGCATTATTAGTTTAACTGTTTCTATTGACGGAATAAAAGAATTACATGATGCTCATAGAATTACAATTGACGGCAAAGGTTCTTTTGATAAGGCTATCGCAGCTTTTGAAGACGCAAAAGCACGGGGATGGAGCTATAGTAAAATGACTTTTGTTCCTCAAAGTTTTCCTTATATCGCGGATTCAATTAAATTTTTAATCAGCGAAAGTATTCAAGATATTTTTTGTAACTATGCTTATGAGCCTTATTATAATCAAAAGGACGCCGAAGAATTTTATTATCAAATGAAAGAAGTAAGTGATTATTTATTTGATAATAATTTAAAAGACATTTACATTTCTTGTCTTGATATGCTTGCAGATGGCAAAAGCTCTATGGAAGGAAATTATTGTGGTGGCACTGGTAATATGCTTTCTTTTGATATGAAAGGTAGAGCTTTTCCTTGTCTACGCTATCATCCCACTTGTCTTGGAGAAGAGCTTTCAAGTACCGTTTAGCTCGGAGATTACAATGGTCTTTATCAAACTGAAGAGCAATGTAAAGCAAGAGATTGCTTAAATTGTATTACTTACAAATCTCAATCAGAACAAAAATGTATTGATTGTCCAGTTAGTTCTAATTGCGGCTGGTGTAGTGCAAATAATTTACAAATGACTGGCTCAGTTAATAAACGAGTAACTAATATTTGCTGGGCACATAAAGGAAGAGTTTTAGCTGGATATTATTATTCTGCCAAACGTTATTTATTATGGCATGATTTTCGTCCTATGAAAATTTGTTTGCCCGATGAAGATGCGCTTCAAATTATTTCTCAATCTGAATGGGATGGATTAAAAGCATTAGTAAATGAAGCAATTACTGTCTTTGAGAAAGAAAAAGACCTTCTACTTATTTCTTAGGAGGGATGATTTATGAGTCTAACAAAAGGTAGTAAAGTTGAAGCTTCAGATTGGAATAATCTTGCTGATGCTTATAATTCTGAAATTGTTGATCGTCGAAAGGTAACTAATGTTAAAATCACTGGTGTGTAGATAGAATAGTAGATTAATTCTAATTCTACTATTGAACCTTTAATTGCAGGACTGACTGCAACTACGAATGGCAGAATGGTTAATGAAGATGGTTCTTTAAGTTCTAATACTTATTCAGTTGCAAAAGGTAGAGGAACTTTGATTTATCCTCTTGAAGACCATCAAAAAGTTCTTTTACAGCTTTCTAAAATTAGTGTTTTTGCGGAGCCAGGTAAAAGCGGTTGCTACGGTAGCTGTACTGGATTGTGTGCAAGTGGTTGTATGGGAAATTGTAAAAATACTTGTACAGCGACTTGCGCGGACGATTGCGAGGGAACTTGCAAAACAGGTTGCACTTCATGTACTGGTACTTGTTCTGGTGGTTGTTCTAGTTGTTAGGGTGGTTGTGAAAGTTCTTGTTCTGGTGGCTGCAAAGATAGTTGTGTTCAAGAATGTCAATCAAGTTGTCATGACGCTTGCATGGGCTGTCAAAGTTCTCATGCAAGTTAGGGTTGTCATTATTGTGAATGTGGTAATTATCCAGGGTGATTTATATGTATCAAGATGGATATGTCGCGCGCAGAGAATTTCTTCAAAAAGTTAAAGATGCTATATTTGATATAGATATTAATGGAGAATTAAACGATTTTATTTTTAATCGTAAATGCTATGGTCCATCAGATTATTCTCTTTTACCTTTATTATTTTTAAAACTTGTGGCTTTACAGAAAATTAATCATGTTCATCTTGAAAGAAATATCCGTTTTATTGTTGATAAAGCGGATATTTATTTTAATTTAGTTTAGCCGCAATATCATAAAGAATTTGTTAATCAATTGTCTTTATTGCTTTTATTCTTAATGCAAAGTGATAAATTAGCAATTATATTGTCTTAGAATTAGCTAATTCAAGATATACTTAATTTTAAATTATTAAATAATTATATTATTATTTATTTTGCTTATATAGTTTTTAAAGAATTTGAAAGTGTTTATTCTTAGGAAAAATATTTAAAGTATTTCCGCGCAAAAAATCTTTCAATTATTTCTAATTAGCTTTATATTTTAAATAATCATATTGAACAAATAGAGTATTTAATTTATAAAGATTATGAAGAAACTTGGATGTGGACCTATGGTGACTAAAAGAGTTTTTTAGCTAAGTGAAAAAGATAGAATTGAATTAATAAATTTAAATCATAGTATTTAGTCATATGAATAGTTTATAGCTTTTATTACTAAATAGTTTTATTCAGATACTTGTGTTATTGAGCATAGCGTTTTAAAAGATTGGCTAATTAATTATTCCGAATAGCTGATTACTTGGATAGAATAGAGAAATAGATTATGGGAGTCTATTAATGCTCAATTTGAATATAATATTTTAACGATTCCAAAAGTTAAAAATATTTCTTATTCTATTGATGCAGAGAAAGGAGTAATTATTTATTGCTATGAAAATTGAAAAACGCTTTGGAGCGATGGCTAATTCTGCTTCTATTGTTTTTTAGATTACAGAATCTTGTAATCTAAATTGCTCTTATTGCTATTAGCATTTTAAAAGTCCTCGGACATTAGATTTAAATACCGCAGTAAAAGAATGTCAAGAAATAATTCGGCTTCTTGAACAAGAAAATGGAATTTTAGGTAAAAATAATGTAAAAGAATTGACTATTTCTTTTATTGGCGGTGAACCATTCCTTCATCCAGAAATAATGGATATGATAATTTAGATGTTAATGTCAGGTATCTCTATTGTAAGACCGGATTTATTACCTTTCGTAAGACTTTCATTAAATACTAATGGTACACTTTTATAGAGAGAAGACGTAAAAAAATTTATTCTTAAATATGAAGATATATTAAATATTGCTCTTTCTCTTGATGGTGTCAAAGAATTGCATGATAAAAATAGAATTAATCAAAAAGGCGAAGGAAGTTTTGATAAGGCTTTTAAAAATGGTTTATGGTTAAAAAAGCATGGACTAGATCATATTAAAATGACTTTTTCAAAAGAAGATATTAATTATATAGCTCCTTCTTTAAAATTTTTTCTTGAAAATGGTTTTAAGCATATCGTCAGTACACCTATTTACGAAGACATTTATACCGAAAAAGATGCTCAATAGGTTTATAAACAATTTAAAGAAATTGGACAATACGTAATTAGCAATAAAATTTGGGATGAAAAAATTAGTATCCTTAACGAGTATTCTGGATAGATTCTTGATTTTTCTAATTATCCTTGTGAAATTTTCGGAGATTCATTTTGTTTTTCAGTTGATGGAAAAGCATATCCATGTTGCCGTTTTGCTTCAACTTCTTTAAATAATAATTGCATAAATTATTCAATAGGAGATTGTGAAAAAGGAATTTTTAATTCAAATGATGTCCTTTCGCGCGAAGAATTAAAAGAAATGACGATTGATACTTGGATTGATGATGAGTGTTTGAATTGTTCAATTTCTGGCGGTTGCGGATGGTGTCCTGCGTATTGTGCGGAATTAGGGCAATTTGGAAAACGTACCAAAGGTAATTGTTGGTTTCATCGTGCAAAAATTTTAGCGCTTTATAATTATAAGAATTAGCGTTCAATTATTCTAGGCGATTGTTCTCCAGAGCCTATAAAAATTCCAGAAGAAATTGCTCTTAAAATTATATCCCAAGAAGAATATAATACTTTAAAAGAACAATATAGAAAAGCAAAAATTACATAGGCTTCGCGCTATAAATAAATTGACTTTTCTTAATCCTTATGTTATAATATTTATAGAAAATCAAGAGAGAAAGGAATGATTAAGAATGTATTTTCTTGGAGATGTTCATGCAGAATCCCCTTTAATGAAAGGTTTTCTTGAGTCAAAAGAGAAATATTGCCTTCAATTAGGTGATTTCGGATTTATTTTCAAGTATAATGATTGGAAATGGAATAAGTTTCTTAATCATTTCACGCGGGATTATCCTGAAAAAATGATTTTCACTATTTTAGGTAATCATGAGAATTATGATTCTATTGAGAAAATGCCAATTAAAACCATGTTCGGCGCACAGTGTAGAGAAATTCGTTCAAATGTGTATGCAGTAGAGCGTGGAGAAATCCTTTCTATTGAAGGACTGAATATTCTTTGTATTGGCGGCGCTGATTCTGTTGATCGGATGTGGCGTGAGTGGGGTATTTCTTGGTGGAATCAAGAAAGAATTACTGATTCAGATGTAAAGAAAACTATTGAGAAAGGATTGAGTTGTCCTTTTAATATGGTTTGTTCTCACGCTATGCCGGCATTTTTTATGATGCGGAATTTTAAGTCTTGTTTTGAGACTGACTCAGAGTTTTCTCTTGAAAAAATTTATTGTGATATTGAGAATAATGATGTTCATATTCCTCTTTGGCTTAGTGGTCATGTGCATTGTTCTATTGATATGATGTATAATGATACATTATTTCGTTCTCTTGATATTGGAGAAGGAATTGAATATTGTCAAGGAGACTCAATTGAAGATAAATTTCTAATCCAATAATTGACTTTTTAAAGATTATATGCTATAATATTTATAGAAAATCGGAAAGGAAATAAATTTTATGGAAAAGACTAAGATTTCTCGTTATGCGCTTGGTACTAATTATACCATGCCGGGTTCGAAGACTAACTTCGATAATTTCTTTGTTGATAAGAAGAACGCTAAGGCAGTTTATGCTAAGTATACTCGTTTTGCTGCGAAGCGAAATAAGGAAATGGGTCTGATTACTGATGCGGATTATAATGAGATTATGCGTCAGCTGAATTTTAGGAAGTAAGAAATGAAATAATTGACTTTCTATGAATGTTATGGTATAATATTTATAGAAACTTAAAAAGACGGTTGCAGCAATATTTGAAGATATAAATTGTGCTTTTATATGTTTCCGTCTTGTTTTATGCTCGTGTGGTGGAATTGGCAGACACCAGGGACTTTGGCAGACGTACTAAAAATTTGAAGCGTTCGCTCTAATTAGCTACTTTTAATATAGAAAGATAATTAGGAGTGGTGATTATGAGTAATAAAGCTAAATGGAGAAATTTTTCTAAAGAAGAACTTGCAGAGATTGTAAAGACTTCTTATTCTAATCGTGAAGTTGCTAGAAAGCTAGGATATAAAGCTGATGGCGGCGGAACAATGGCTTCTTTAAGGAATATGTATCAAGAGTTGAATCTGGATACTTCTCACTTTAAAGGGCAAGGTTGGAATAAAGAAAATTATCACTATGAAAACTTTACTAAAGGAACAATAAAAAAGAACGGAAAGAATACTGCGGCACCTCTTATTGCATTAAGAGGTAGAAAATGCGAATGTTGCGGAGCTACTAGTTGGATGGGCAAACCAATCAATTTAGAAGTTCATCATGTAGATGGACATAGGACTAATAATGAATTGGATAATCTTCAATTGTTATGTCCAAATTGTCATTCTTATACTTCAACTTTTACTCGCAAAAATTCAAATGTCGCGGTTTCAGAAGAAGATTTTGTTCAGGCGCTTCGAGAAAGTCGTTCAATTAGACAGGCTCTAATTCTATTAGATTTAACTCCTTCGGGTAAAAATTATGATAGAGCTTATGAGTTAATCGAGCGTTATAATTTAGTACATCTAAAGCAGAGCACTTAATTAGGAAACAATTAAGTGAATGTTGGCTAAACGGCGAATATCCATTTTGGACAACGCCGTGCTAAGTAGCAGAAATGCTTAAATGTGTAGAGACTATACACCAACCACCTAAATCAGAAATGATATGGTGAAGACATAGTCCAGACTACAACGCTTTATGCGGCTATGGTAACATAGAGTAGTAAGAAAATCCCTTGTTGGAAACAGCGTGCGGGTTCAAATCCCGCCATGAGCACCAGTGGTTAGAACCAAACCATTAACCAAAAGGTTCTCGAACGCCTTATCGTTACATGTGCGCTGACTTGGGCGGGTTCAAAATGAATCTGCGGCCTGGCACGGGCAGAAAAGAGAGTGGTTGCTCAGTGCTTTATATGGGGGATGGAATTGCTAGGAGTGATTGCCTGTTTTGCAAACAGGATAGCAGATGGGTTCGAATCCCATATCCTCCACCACTAAATCTTTCCGAAACGGCGAGGGTCGTAGCGAATTATCTAAACGTAGCCAACGTTTTCTGGCGGCACAGGAAAGATTAAGACACATCCCAGCAAATTTTAACTGCCTATTATTCTAGGCTCCACTTATCCGACATTGCCGGATTTTATTATTTAGTGTCTTGAGTTCCTCAAGAGAAAGGAAGAATATATGAATAAGTTTGTAAATGCTATTTCCAATGAGGCTTCTCTTAATGGTTCTGCGAAGTTGACCGAGAATGGTGCAGTTGCTCGCTCTACCACTGGGGATTGTCTGCTTGATTTTTATGCAGTTTCTGGTGCGTTGCGCACTCGTAGCGAAGCTGATATTTTGAGTCTTTTTAAGAAGGCTTGGAATGAGAATCCTTTGTATGCGCTGAAGACTGTGTTTATGACTCGTGATATTCGCGGTGGACGTGGTGAGCGTCGTACTGCTCGTATCATTCTGAAGTATCTGGCAGATGTCGCGCCGCAGACTGTTATCAAGAACTTTGATAATATCATGGAGATGGGTCGTGCTGATGACTTTTATGAGTTCGTTGGCACTTCTGTTGAATCTGCTATGTGGCAGTATTTGCGCAATCAGATTGTTGAAGACTTGAAGAATATGCGTGCGGAGAAGCCTATTTCTTTGACCGCAAAGTGGCTGAAGTCTATTAATACTTCTTCTAAGGAGTCTCGTGCGCTTGGTCGTAAGACTGCTCGTGCACTTGGTCTGACTGAACGTGAATATCGTAAGACTCTTTCTCGGCTGCGTAATTACCTCAAGGTTGTTGAGGTAAAGATGTCTGCTGGCGAGTGGACCGATATTGATTATGCTGCGGTGCCTGCTGTGGCGATGAATCGTTATCGTAAGGCTTTTAAGCGCCATAATCCTTCTGCTTTCGATACTTATATCGAAAAGGTTGAAAAGGGCGAAGAGAAGATTAATGCTTCTACTTTGTATCCTTATGACCTGGTAGAAAAGATGATGGACGGCAGTAGCTACTGGTCTTCTGGCGTTAAGGAAGACCCCGTTATTGAAGCTCAGTGGAAGGCTTTGCCTAATTACATCGAGGGCGAGAATAACGTGCTGGTTATGGCTGACGTAAGTGGTTCTATGTATGGTCGTCCCATGGCTACTTCTGTTGGCTTGGCAATTTACTTTGCTGAGCGCAATAAGGGTGCTTTTAAGAACACTTACATGACCTTTACTGACCGTCCTCATTATATTCAGATTCAGCCTGGTCAGACTCTGGCGGAAAAGGTTAAAGCTGTGATGCGTACCGATGTCGGTTATAGTACTAATTTGGAGCGTGCATTTATGCAGGTTCTGGATACTGCTGTGATGAATCGTGTACCTCAGGAGGATATGCCTAAGGCAATGGTGGTTATTTCCGACATGGAGATTGACCGCTACTTCCGTGGACAGGGACTTGATTTCGTGTCTGAGATGGCTCGTCGTTTCCGTGCGGCTGGCTATCAGATGCCTCGTCTGGTTCTTTGGAATGTACAAGCTCGTTCCAATACCTTCCATGCTAACTCTACTAATCCTTATGTCACTTTTGCGAGTGGACAAGATGTTGCAGAGTTCAAGAATGTGTTGGCCGGTATTTCTCTTGATGCTTACGCAGCAATGATGAAGACTTTGGATGACGAGCGTTATGCTTCTGTTGTCCTGTAAATAAAACAATTAAAAAGGTGTCCTAAAATTTTCTTGCTTTGCAAGTTGGGTAAATAAGAAGTTAGGACTAAGTGATGGGAGTTTCAAGCCTTTTTAATTGACTTTTTATGATTTCTATGATATAATATTTATAGAAATCAATTAGATGGATTCAGCAATTAAAGTTCTAGGATACAAATTATTATTTTAATTTTAATTGTACAGATTTAGCTATTTCTCGGTGAAATTCGGACATTTCATTTAGAGGTGCTATCAAGATGTTCTTATAGCTAAATCACCGCGCGGTACTTTTAACTTTTAATCTATCTAGTTTTTATGGTTTTGTAGCTCAACTGGTAGAGCAGTGGCCTGAAGAGTCGCGTGCAGTTGGTTCAACACCAACCGGAACCACCATTTATTGTTAAGGCGATTTCAGCAAACATTTTTAAATATAATTAACAGTTTGGGACTGACAGTTATTGGTTCGAATCCAATCGACCCCATTTGAGGGGTTGTAGCTTAACGGTCAAAGCGGTAAAAGTAATTATTGACATCGTCTTGTTTTATACTCCCTTATCTCAACGGTAGAGAAGCGGACTTATAACCCGTATTAGCACCAGATTAGTGCATGATGTCCGTTCGAATCGGACAGGGAGTATTTATTATCCAGGTGTAGTTTAACGGTAAAACGCTTGTTTTGGGAACAAGTATCGGATGTTCGACTCATCTCACTTGGACCATAGGAAGTTTAACACTTCCTTTTATATCGCGGGATGCAGCAGTAGTCGCTGACGGGTTTCATAAGCCTGTATAGGCCGGAGCATAACCGGCTCCCGCAACTATACGGGTATAGCTCAGTTGGTAGAGCATCTGGCTTACATCCAGAAGGTCAACAGTTCAAGCCTGTTTATCTGTTCCATTAAAAGACACGCTTAAAACAGCAATTATTTTGGTTAAAATACTAATCTGATAAATTGGTTAATGCAGTTCAAATCTGCAAGTTGTGTCTTGTTTTGCGGAGTGAACCAGTCGGGGAACTGGGTACGCCTGCTAAGCGTTTCGACAAAGAAATTTGTTTGGGGTCGGCACCCACGCTCCGCGCCATAAGCGTCTATAGGCAAATTGGCAAAGCCGGCACATTTAGGATGTGTTGTTTAAGAGTTCAAGTCTCTTTAGATGCACCAATAGTCATATAATTGAAACGGAAATGGGCATAAGTCGGAAATGGTTGATATTTTATGACTTTTTAATAAAGACGATTACCGCAATAATTCTTAACAAGAATTTGTCATCGGTTTAACTCCTATATTATCCGCCATTAAACAGGATAATTAGCTCAATTGTTGGCGCGTTTCTTTTAATCGTCTTGAAATTGAATAATTATAGTCAGACAATTACAGCTTACCCAACATCAGGATAGTGTAGAGGTTAGCACGCTGTGAAAGATCAGTATCCTGGGTTCAAATCCCAGTCTTGAGGAGACGTCCATTGTCTAGTTGAAAGGTATCTTAAATGAGAATGAATGTATTTACGGGACGAGGTAATTCATATGACTCCGCCGCAGAACAAGCGCAGGATGATTTGATTAATTATTGTCAAGTTAATTGTATATCTGGTAATGATGTAATTTCATTGGCGCCGACAGTAGTTAGCGATCAATTTGGTTATATAATTTCTTTGTGGCTCTTGTTAAAATGATACCAGATTTAGATATAAGATTAAATAAAGTTACTAAATATATAGTAGAAAATAGCTCCAATTTTATTGGGGCTTCTTTTTATAAGGAGAGTTTTATGAAGAAAATTATTCTATATACTAATCATTGTCCACGTTGTACTATTTTGGAAAAGAAGCTTCAAGAGAAAAATATTAGTTATGAAACTTTTACTGACGTGCAGAAGATGATTGATATGGGATTTGAAAGTATGCCGGTTTTGCAGGTTGATGAAAAGAAAATGCTTTTCAAAGAAGCCGTAAAATGGGTAAACAAGGAGTAATTTATGGATTTTGGAATTAATATTAAACTAGATAAAGACTTTACTAATCATTTAGAATATCTTATTAGTAAATATGGCGTAGATCTTGCAAAGCTAAACGGTTTCGCCGATGAGCAATTAAATTATACTGATTTTATTGATAATTTTATTGATAAACAAACTGTCGCAGACGCAAGCATCGACGGTAATGCTAATGTAGGAACAAAAGATATTTGTTCTCTAGTTACAGAAATGAACAAGCCGCACGCAAAACTTCTTGCGTTTAATAAGATTTTTTATGAAATTAAAAAGAAATATGGCCTCAAGCGTGCGAAAGAATGGCTAAATGCAGAGTATACTGGTTTTTATTATTTACACGATGCAGCTTCAACTACTTTTGTTCCCTATTGTTTCGCATATGACATTGAAGAATTAGTAAATAAAGGTCTATACTTTATTGATAATTTTAACGCTCAGCCACCAAAGCATCTGACTACTTTCACTGATTTTGTAGGCGAATTTGTTAGCTGGGTTTCAAATCGCTCTTCTGGCGCCTGCGGATTACCTAGTTTCCTTGTTTATTCTTATTACTTTTGGAAGAAGGACGTAGAAGAAGGTTATTATGTTAAGAGTCCAGAATATTATCGCGACCAAGAGTTCCAACGCATTATATATAAGCTAAATCAACCTTATCTTCGCGTAAATCAAAGTGCTTTTACAAACTTCTCAATTATGGATGAGTCCTATCTTGAATCTATTTTCGGTGGGAAAACTTTCCCCGATGGCTCTTATATGATTGATGAAATTGATAATATTATTGAATATGAGAAAGCTTTTATGGAAGTCGTTAGTGAGATTCGCGCGAAGAATGTAATGACATTCCCCGTTAAAGTTATAGCGGCCTGAGATAGCGATATTTCAGTGGAAACCTCGTGAATTCAGGGAAAATCTGTATAGTGGAGTTCTAAATAAGAAGGTGATTTAATGCCTAAAAAAAAGAATATTCCATTGCAGGATATAATTGATTTGCATAATCAAGGATTATATGATAGAGAAATAGCAGAAATACTTGGCTGTAAAAGAAATAATATTACAATGAGACTAAATCGAGCTGGGTATAAAGATAGAAAAAGTAAAATTGAGGATATTGCTTTAAGAAATAGAATAAGTAATAGTTTAAAAGGTCGCTTTGTTGGGGAACTAAATCCTAACTATAAGGGCTACACAAATGAAAAAACTATCGCGCGAGGTCTATTTAAGACAATTTCAAAAGAAATGATAAGAAATTGTTATTACACTTGTCAAATATGCGGGCACCATGGCGGTAATTTAGAAACTCATCACATAAAGCCGTTTCATGTAATATTTGAAAATTTTATAAAAGATGCCTACTCAGGCGATATTCAAAATTTCGTTCATGAAATTCTTTCATACGAAGATTTTACTAATAAAGAAAATCTAATTGTGCTATGTAAAAATTGTCATCATAAAATTCATTATACAGACAATCCTGAGCTAAGCCCATATAGATGGGAAAGTGCAACGACTACCGAAAACATAGAGTAGAAACCAGTGCTGCTCGAAGAAGTGAGTAGGGTAGAGTCAAGTGACTCGAAGTGCGAGGACACTTAATAATATGGTGTTAAGTGTGTGATATAGTCTACTCTCTATGGTAACATAGAGCCATATGGTGCCAGATTAACGACCTGGCATAAATATAAAGGATTAACCTATTCTCTATTGAGAAAAGATGGCAAGTTTATTAATGAGGAATTTGCGAAATGGTGTTGTAAGCATAATATGAAATGGGCAGATAGTAACTTCTTTATCAGTGAAGATGTCACTAGTTTGTCTAACTGTTGTCGTTTGGTTTCCGATATTAAGAATCTTGGTTACTTCAATTCTATTGGCGGCTCTGCATTAGAAGTCGGCTCAATCAAAGTTAATACTATTAACTTAGCAAGACTTGCTTATATGAGCAAAGATAAGAATGATTATTTGAAGAATTTACGTGAGGCCACGATTCTTTCTTTGGATACTCTTGATGTTATTCGTCACATTCTTGAGCGTAACATTGAAAAAGGACTTCTTCCAAATTATTCTCGCAAGATTATTAACTTGTCATCTCAATATAATACCATTGGCATAATCGGTATTTTTGAGACTTTACAGAAATTTGGTTTGACAAAAGAAGATGAGTTTGGTAATACTTATTATACTGATGAGGGCTTAGATTTCGCAAAAGAGATTCTGGCAACCATTAATGAAACAAAAAATGAGTATACCAAAGATAAGAATTATAGCGCTAACGTTGAAGAAATTCCTGCTGAACGCGCTGCCGCGGTTCTAATGCAAAAGGATAAGATATTTTATCCTAACGAGAAGTATAGCTTGCCACTGTATGGAAATCAATGGATTCCTCTTGGTGTGAAGACTACGTTGGCAGAAAAAGTGCGTTTGTCCGCTGCTTTGGACAAGGCTTGTAATGGCGGCTCAATCGCGCACATTAACATTGATAAACCTTTTAATAATTTTGAAACTGCTTGGGATATGCTTAATTATATTGCTGACCAAGGCGTTGTTTATTTTGCATTCTGCACTAGAATTAGTGCTTGCAAGAATAATCACGGTTTCTACGGCGAAACTTGCCCAATTTGCGGCAATCCAAAAGTAACCACTTATCAAAGAATTGTTGGATTTTTAACTCCTGAGCGCACATACTCAAAAGAACGCAAAGCGGAATTTAAGTTGCGTGACTGGATGGATTTGAATGAAATGAGTGAATTGTAATGGAAGAAAAAACAATCTTAATTAAAGGTTTGGTTGACGAAGATTTTGTTCAATATAAAAAGCCGTCAATGTTCATTGGGACTTGCTTTTGTGATTGGAAATGTTGCAAAGATATAGGACATCCTGTGACAATGTGCCAAAATAGTCCTTTGGCAAATTCAAAAAGTAAAGTTGTAGAGTTCTCTACTTTATATAATAGATATATTAATAATCCTATTACTAAAGCTGTTGTATTTGGTGGACTTGAGCCAATATTTCAATTTAATGATGTAATGGAACTTATTAAATATTTTCGTCAAAAAGGTTGTAAAGATGATTTTGTAATTTATACTGGATATTATGAAGATGAGCTACAAAAAGAAATTGAGTTCATTGAGTCTTTCGTAAAAGATTATGGCGGAAAGATTATCGTTAAATTTGGAAGATTTATACCCGATCAAAAATCTCAATGGGATGAAATATTAGGTGTAGAACTTGCTTCTCCAAATCAATATGCAAAGGAGTATCAATGAAAATCAAAACTAATCCTGCTTGGACGAGCGAAGAAGTAAAAGAATTTCAAGCTACCATTAAATCCAACGGTGGATATTGTCCTTGCCGTTTAATCAAAAGCCCAGAAAATAAATGTATGTGTAAGGAATTTATGAATCAGCCTTCTGGACTATGCCATTGTGGACTTTACTTCAAAGTAGAGAAATAATTAATGGTTTATCAAGGTTCAAAATCGAGGGTAGCTAAAGAAATTTGTCCAATAATTCAAAAAGCAATAGATGAATCAAATTGTGATACATTTATTGATGCTTTTGTTGGCGGCGCGAACCTAATTCAACATATTAAATGTGAGAACAGAATTGGTTATGACATTAATCCTTACTTGATTGCGTTACTTAATAATTTAGACAAGATTCCAAATTTTGAAGTCCCTATTTCAAAAGAAGAGTATGATATTTGTCGAGTCGAATGGCGCTCCGCTCAATTAACACATCCAGACTGGTATATTGGTGCTGTTGGCTATATTGCTTCTTTTGGCGGAAGATTTTATGATGGTGGATATGCAAAAGATGTTCCTGCAAGTGATCCAAAGCGACATGAACATCGTAATAGAAAGAATAACATTCTTAAATAGATACCAGAATTAACTGGTTGTAAATTTGAAGTAAAAGATTTCTTTTCTCTTGATTGTACGAATACCATTATTTATTGTGATCCGCCTTATAATGGAACTAAGCCTTATCCATATGATAACTATGATAAAGATGCGTTTTGGAATAAGGTTAGAGAATTATCTGAGCATAATCAAGTTTTCATTTCTGAGTTGAGCGCGCCAGATGATTTTAAGATGATTTGGCATAAGAAAATTAAAAATACTGTCGGATTAAATAATTCTCTTGACCAAGTCGAGAAACTATTTATTAAGAAATAACATTAGAAAGTCAAGCTTCAATGCTTGACTTTCTTTTTCTTTTGTGATATAATATTTATAGAAATATGAAAGAGGTGCTTTATGGAATTAAGTATTGAACAGCAAATGGCTGTAGAAACAATGGATAAAAAGGTCTTAGTTGTTAGCGGAGCTGGCATGGGGAAGACCCGCACACTCACGGAACACGCAAAATATCTTTTGCGCAATGGAGTCAATCCATCTGAATTGATTCTTATTACATATACAAACAACGCTGCGCAAGAAATGAGAGACCGTCTATCTGATTGCCCTGGCTTTGATAAGGTGTCTATTGGTACAATCCATAGTTATGCCGCGCAATTACTTTCGATGAACAAAATCGGATTGGATAATATTCTTGAACGCGCGCGTGAAGATGATGATTTTGATAGTCTTTTCCGCGAAGTGAAAAAGCATCTGAATACGATGTTTATTCCAACTATTGACCATCTGCTCATTGACGAGTTCCAAGATGTAGCGCCACAAGAATATAAGTTTATTAAAGATATTTTAAAACCTAAACATCTTTTTGCAGTTGGTGACCCGCGGCAAATGATTTATGGTTTTAAAGGTAGTAGTAAAGAAGTGTTCGATGGACTTTATAATGCTCCCGACACAAAAATTTTTGAACTGACAGAAAATTATCGTTGTCGTTCAGGGATTCTTAAAGTTGCTCAGCAAGCTATTCGAGATTTGGACGAAGCGGCAATTACAGAAGTCGTACCAATGCGAAAAGGAATGGCTGATATTACTACTATGCTTTTTGACATCTCTGCGGTTGCCCGTATGTTAAAAGAACGCGGGGATTACAAAGATTGGTTTGTTCTTGCCCGTTCAAATCGCCTGGTCGAGGAAATTGGTAGGGAGTTCGATTACCAAGGAGTACCATATGTCAATTTTCGTCAAGCAGAAAAAACAACTGAGGAAATCCATCAATTGATGAATGAAAATGTTGTCAAATTACTTACTATTCACTCTGCTAAAGGACTTGAATCTAAGAACGTTGTTCTGTTTGAGAATTTCTTAGGTAACAATCGCTATTCTCAAGAAGCAAGAGATGAAGAGCGCCGCATTCGTTATGTCGGTATCACCCGCGCGGAAGATAAACTTGTACTTGTTAAGCAAAAGCGAGCAGGTCGTGCGAAGATGCAGAAACCTACAAATTTTGATTATGCTCGAGGTTTTGGATTTTGAATTATGCAGGAATAAAGTATTTTGATATTGCAAATGCGCCGGGTGTTGGAGTAAGTCTTTTTGTGTCTGGATGTCCTCTTCATTGCGAGGGATGTTTTAACTCCGAAGCGCAAGATTATAATTTTGGAGAGCCTTATACAAATAAAACTACTTCTACTATTGTAGAGTTTTTTAAGAAGCATCCACAAGTGAAGAGCTTTTCCCTTCTTGGCGGGGGGGGGGAGCCTTTTGCATAGGACGTTAATGGACGTTCTCATATAGCTCACCTTGTGCAAAGGTTAAGAGATGAAACTCAATGTGAAAATTATTGGGTTTGGTCTGGACAGAAATTTGAAGATTTAATTCAAAAGCCAGAGGGTAAACTACTTTTGATGTTTGATGTTTGATGTGTTGGTGGATGGTCCTTTTGAACTCGATAAAAAAGATCTCAGCCCGGCTCATAGAGGTTCTTCAAATCAGCGAATAATTGATTTAAAGCATTTCTTTAAAACGGGTGAGGTCGAATTATGGAGTGAATCTTAATGACTTACACTTGTACAATATATTATTTGCATAATAGTTTTGTTAATTTAGCGCTGAATCGTTTTGGCAAAGAGATTGGTAAAAATCTTGATATGCCATTGAGTGCGACAATAGATAATGCGACATTTGCACTTGATGATAATAAAAGAATTGTTGTTTAGACAATTAAAGGTTTATCTCGTGGCTCAATGGCGAGTTGCAGGTCAACTTATGCTATTGTTGAAGGCGCACTTATAACACCAGAAACAGTGGATATTTACAATCAGTTGGCCCAAACAACGGATGAAATATTCCTTTGGGAAGAAAGAGAGTTGCAGGAGTAATAATGTAAATGGTAATTTTGTTCTCTGTGATAGGAGCACTCGTTGGCGCAATTATAGTTTATATTATAATGCGCGGGCGCCAAGAGGAAGTTAAACAAATCAATAGAGCGCAATTAGAAGCGTTTGATAAAGAAGTTCAAGAGAAAAAGGTAGTTACTTAGCGTTTAATAGATTCTTATAATGAATCGCTTGAGCGTGCGAAACAAGAAAATAATAAGGCATTAGAACACGCGAGACGATATAATCAAGAACAATTAAAGCAAGTTCAATCAGATTATTATAATAAAGTTCAAGATTATACAGATAAAGCAGAAGAACAAAAGACTTTTCTAAACAGGGATATTGCTGAGCTTCAAGCTAAGATTGTTGCTCTTGAAAAAGACTATGACCATAAGATTGCTGATTTTGATAGGCAATGGTAGTCTTTGATGAAAGAACGCCGTGAAGCGATGGATAAATTAGAAGAAGAGAATTTGGACGATTATCTTGATTAGCAAATGTCTCTTGAATCTCAATATCAAAAGGACAAAGTAAAACTTTAGTCTGAGATTAATAATTTGTCTGCTTTGCGCGCGAGTCTTATTGAAGCGCAAATTCGTGAACAAAAGCTCAAAGATGAACAAGACTTTTATCGTATTCATCTCTCTGTTGATGCTCAAGAGGATATTGATAAATTACTTCGTTTCGCTAAAGAGTGTCACAGTCAACAACCTTTGCGCAAATTGATTTGGAGTGAGTATTTCTTAAAACCTTTTGGTGAAATGGCTGGACGCATCCTTGGCAAAGATAAAATTTCTGGTATTTACAAAATTACTAATATTAAAGATGGCAAGATATATATTGGACAGAGTACTGATGTAAAAACTCGTTGGTCCAATCATATCAAAGCCGCGCTCAAAATAGATTCAATAGCTCATTCAAGAGTCCACGATGCGATGGGTGAAGAAGGTATTTGGAACTTTACTTTTGAGTTATTGGAGCAATGCCCAAAGGAGAAGCTAAATGAGCGAGAGAAATATTATATAGAATTTTATCAATCAAATATCTATGGATATAATAAGACTATTGGTGGAGCTTAATGGATATTCTTAATAAAATGTATTTTCAAAGTGGGACTGCGAGATTAAGAAATGACGGACTTATTGATTTGTCTCTTAATTATATATACAATAATGGAAAAGAAGATAAGTCTTTTAGTTTAAAAGGAGTTGTCGATAATCCAGTTGTTACAATCGAGAATGCCTATCGCGGCCCGAAAGAAAGAACCACAGAAATGTTGACTGATAACCGTAATTATAAACTAAACGGAATTGTTTCCTTTGAATTTATAGCAGATGAAGGTACAGGTAATCTTTATATGCTTGAAATAGCAGATATTCAAAAAATAGAGGGAATTGATAAATGACTTATTCTGATATATTGGAAGAAATGGGACGTCATGGCATGGACGAGTTTTATATCGAGCGTTACGAAGTTGAAACTATTGCACCCAATAAATATCTTATTCATATTATTTTCGATGGCAAAAAGAAAAAGATGTATTTGACCGCGCGGGCAACTGACGTAATTGAATCTCATACTTTTGAAACAACTTCTGCTTTTGGTGGAATTAATGCTCAAAAAGTAATTGAGTATAAAGGGCCGATTGTTAAACTTGGGCTAAATACTTTTATTGATTTTAATAAAGATACCCCCGTCACGTTTTATTTCGTTGACAAGGAGAAAAACTAATGCAATTTGATAATACGAGAACTTTTAATTGGGAAGGTGCTTTTCACGGTATGAGAGCGCCACTTGAGTCTTGGACAAAATCAGACAGTACTTTTGGTTATTGTTATGAAGATAATGAAGAAGATTTTGAGATTCTAAATACTTGGCGCGAATATGATAAGTATGATGAAATGACTGAAGCCGAAAGGATGAAATATGATGAAGAAAAGTTGGCTTGGCTGGATAATAATGGTTGTATCTACTATGACGTTGGCTCTCGCGTTATGGAATATGCTTTTCTTGGACCGGCGGACTTGGATCTCGCTCAGCGATTGATTAAAGCTGGGCCAGAGCATAGGAAATTTTTGCGCCAAATTTTCGTTTCAGCTTATATTAGTTTGCCTTTGTCTATATGGAAATAGCTTGATACTTATAAAATTGGTACTGTAACCAATTCTACTTCTACTATGCATAAAATTCAGTCTAAACCGCTCACAAGAGAAAGTTTCGAGATTGAGCAAATTCCTTATGAGGAACAGGAAGAAATGGAACAGCGCGATGGTATTTATTGTGCGGGTGAATTGGATGATTTGTTCAATGAAACAATCCAGACTTGTGAAGATTTGCGTAGAGCATTTAATCAGACAAAAGACAAGCGTTATTGGCGTAAGTTAATTGAATTGCTTCCTGAGTCTTATCTTCAAGCGCGTGAATATACCTTAAACTATGAGGTTCTTCGTTCTATTGTCCATCAACGCAAAGGGCATAAATTAGGCGAATGGCAGAAATTTATTCATTGGGTTCATACTTTACCTTATGCAGAGGAGTTAATTTTCTATGATGGAGACAAGTAATATGAATTATGAGGAACGTTCTTTGAACACTTCTAAAGCTATTGGGCAATGTGTTAATTAGATTTCATTGCTTGATCCTATTCAAGAGGATTCTGACAATGAACTTCACGAAGTTCCTAATGATATGATAGATCATCCTAACCATTATCAAGCTGGCGGTCTTGAGTGTATTGATGTTATGGAGCAACTTTATGGACGCGAAGCCGTTGAATCTTGGATTAAATTAACTATTTTCAAGTATATCTGGCGCGCAGATAAAAAGGATGGCGCACAAGATGTTGATAAGATTCGTTGGTATTCCGAAAAATTGGTTAAAATGTTGAAAGAGGATGGTAAATATTGAGCCGAAAAAGATTTATTAAGTTAATGATGTCAATTGGTTGGCAGCGTAATGAAGCTAATGATTATGTCCGATTGAAACCAGATTATCTTTCTTATAAACGCTATTGGGATATTTATTGTCAATGGATTAAAAAGATGAAATATGCACTTGAAAATGATTCAACTGAGAAATTTATAAGAGAGTATTATCTTGTCACAGATTAAACCAATTTAGCAAAATGATTCAATTAAAGTTGAACTTGACGAAAAGACGCACAAACCTATAGAAGGCCTTTTTGGAGTAAAAATAGAATAAATTATTTAATTGCGTCGGATTTTATATCTGGCGCATTTTTATTTAATACTTATAATTAATGCCCAAAATTCTTACTTTACCATTAGATAACTTCAATAGGAGGGAGAGGTATGCTTTCTACACAAGGAACAAACATCACAATCACTCGTGGAGATAGTGCTTACATCACAGTTTCCATCACTGATTCCAAGGGCAACCCTTATACTCCAGGTCCCGACGATAAGATTCGCGCGCAAGTAAGACAGGATGCTTCTGCCACAAAAATATTGTTTGAGAGTCAAATTCCTTATGATACTCTTGTTTGGCATATAAAACCAGAAGATACCGCTCAAGCACAAATGGGCAAATCTTATGTTTACGACATGGAGATTGAGACTGCCGAAGGCGATGTTTTTACTTTTATTCCTTTGTCTAGTTTCACTGTAAGTAAGGAAGTGACTAGAATTGGAACAGAATGAAATTTTATATGGAGCAATAAAGAATTAGTCTTCTCTTGAAGGCGTACTTGATGCCGGGGCGTTGAGCGGCGATATTGCTTGTTATTCAACGCTTTCTGGCGCGCTTGCCGAGGATGGTAGTATATCGGGCGCACTATCCAATCCTATTTTGCGCGGCTACTCTGCCTATGCTATTGCAGTTATGCATGGCTTTAAAGGCACAGAGAAAGAATGGCTAGATAGCTTAAAGCCCGTAAATGGAGTCGATTACTTCATTGATGAAGACAAAATCGTCGAAACAGTTAAAGCCGATTTAAAAGATACTTTTGTTGTAAGACGAGATGGCTATTCTTTAATCTCTTTAATTGATATTGCTAAATTAACTAATATTGCTGATAGAGCGACTCGCGTAGAACCATCTACTATTAATGGTAATATTATTATCAATGGTAAAGAAACAAAGGTTTATCGCGGGCTTCCTCTTGATGATTCTGAATATATAAAGAAACAAGATGAGGTTCGATTGTGCTCTGGTGGCGCCGCAGATGATTATGGCTTCGGTAAAGAGGACGATACATTCATCTTTGAGGGGTGAGATAAATGCCGGGTAAAACACTAAAAACTAGAATACAAAACAAAGTTGATTCATTAGCTAACTTACAAGCTAACAATCCCTATATCCTTGCGGGCGAGCTTGTAACTGCTTACACTACCGTTGGAGTTAAGCAAGAGGATGGTAACGTAGTTCAAAAGAGAGTCGCTTATATCTATGTAGGTCCGGGCAACTTTAACGATTTGTATCCTATTGTAGGACCTTCTGCCGATGTTAAGGCTTGGGCTAAGGTTGATAATTTCGTTGATGTCGTCATTGAAAAATTAACTAAGACTGACGAGAAAGGCGACATTGCCGAGAATGATACAGTTAATACAATGATTAACCGTATCAATAATAATTTCGCGCAAATTAAAACTGATATGCCATCTAAGACTTCCGATTTAACCAATGATGGCGAAGGTGCTGAAATCCCTATTAAGGATTTTATTACTGGATATGAATCTTATTAGTTTGTAAGTCGGGATTCAGTTAAAAATTATATTGACACTTTTGGTTTGCAAGATCTAACGGAAATCAAAAAGAAACTTGCTGAACTCGAAAAGAAAGTCGATGATAATTTAAAGGCGATTGATGAACGCTTTAAGTTATATTATACTAAGACTGAAATTAACGATTTACTTGCCGGTTATCTTAAAGGCGTTCAGATTGGCGATAAAGACGGTGGAGTTGTACTTAGTCCTGCTTCTACTGTGGTTACTTCTGAACAGATTTGGACTTAGATTAAAGATACTTCTCAAACAGATATTGAGAAGATTGCAGATGCAGCTGCTTCTACTGCTCTTAGCCAAGCCAAGACTTATACTGATACTAAGTTAAGTGAGTTTATCACTATTTCTTATAAAGGCCCTTATGATTCTTATGCAGCTTTACTTGCGGATAATGTTGATGGTGGCAAAGCTGGCATTATTTATCTTGTAAATCATAATCATAATGATAATGACAGTTATGATTCAACAGATAGCGATATATTTGATGAGTACATTTGGGTTACACGTCAAGATGGCGGACAGCCTGGCTTTGAAAAAGTTGGTAACACAGATGTCAAGTTAAGCAACTATCTTCAGGCTGCGCTTAAAGAAGATAAAACTGGCGTTCTTGAAGGCGACGAAGGCTCTGTCTCTAAGATTGAGGTTGTTGAAGACCCAGTTGGTAGCGGCAACAAGTTCTTTAAAGTAACTTATAAGACTTTAATCAAGAGCGAGACATTTGATGCAGGTAAAGTTGCTGTTGGCTTTGGCAATGGAGCATTAAAGTCATCTGCTTTAGTTAATATTCCTTTAGCCGGTATCGCAGCAGGTAGTACAGAATCTGATATTAACGAAACTACTACACTTGGTGGAGCAATCAGAAACTTAGAAACTAAGATTGATGATGCAAAAGCCGACGGTGTTAAAGAAGTTGATATTGCTACTGATGGTGGTGTTGATGTTAGTGGTGGCCCGATTACCAATAAGGGCACATTAAAGGTTAGTCACTCTTTAAGAGCAACTGCAACTTCTGCTGTTAGTGATACTGTTGGTTCTGCGGATGAGCGCACTTATGTTAAAGAAATTGCGCTCGATAAATATGGTCATATTGTTAGTGTTACTACTGGTAAAGAAACTAATGTTGATAGTTATGCTACTGGTGGTTCATTTGCCGCGGACAATACAAAAATTGAATTAACCGTTACTGGTACTGGTCCTAATTTTAAGACATTCAAAGCAGGACTTAATAAATTGCCTGCTATGTTATTATCTCAAACTGATGCCGAAGATGATTTCTTAGTACTTTATTGCGGCACTAGTAACATTTTAGCTTCAACAGAGCAAGTCAATTATACCTAATAAGGTGGTGAGTTGATGCTCAAGGCTAGAATACAACTTAAAAAAGACACCAGCAAGGCTTGGCGCATCAATAATCCTGTTCTATTGGATGGCGAAGCTGGTTATGAATCAGATACAAATCTAATGAAAGTTGGCGATGGAATCCATCGTTGGCTTGAATTAGACTATACAAACTCTGGCGCGACTGCAATAGCAAGCACAGCTAACTATGCTATTAACGCAGGTGCACTAGGCGGAACTTCTGCGGCTGATTGGGCTAAGAAGTTCGATAATTATGTTTTAAATACTCGAATTGAAGCCGTTATGTCAACTGCTTCAGCCGCGGACAAAATACCAACTTCAATAGCAGTTACTAATTGGGTTAAGTCGCAAAATTTCGCGGGTGCTGGTGATATTACTACTTGGGAGGACTTTTAATGGCTAATAAATTATTAAAACCAAAGAGAGGTAGAGTAGAGAACCTGCCAAAATTGGCTGTTGAGGATGGTTCTCTTATTTTTGCTTATGATACTAAGTCTCCAACTAGTACTGTTTTAGTTGATGTTGGAGAAACTAGATATGAGTTATCTGCTGCAACGGCGAAGAAAGCAGATGATTCTAACGCTCTTGGCGGCAGTAGTCTTCAAAATATTGTTGATAAGATTGACAATGCGACAGGTGATGGAACTGCTTTTACTGGTTTAGACACTACTACTAATAATAAAGTAAAGCTAACAAGAGCTAATGGAACCACAGTCGAAAAAACGGTTAATAATGTCTCCAATGCTTCGACTGCTGATTACGCAAAAGTGAGTAATAAAATTGGAACAGGAACTGTTGGTTCATCAACTAAGCCAGTTTATATTAATGCTGGTACTCCTACTGCGATTAGTTCTATTCCATCTACTTTTGTTACAGCGCAGCAAATAAATGGTATTAATCTTGATACTTTGCGCACGCCAGGCAGATATTTTGCAAACGGGAGTAATACCAATACTGGTAAGCCAACTGGTGTTGATGCTTTTGCGCTGGAGATTCTTTAGAGTGCGGCCGGATGGTATACTCAAATTTGCTATGCTTCTGATGATTAGGAGAAGCAATTTGTTCGTTATTATAATTCCGGTACTTCTTCTTGGAGCGATTGGGTTGAACAAAATCGTTTAAACACTAAGACTCAAAGTGGTTATGCTCCCGCGCCAAATGCAGCAAATAAAGTTTATCGAACTGACGCAAGTGGTAATCCTGGTTGGGGCACATTGAACGATGGTTCTATTGGTAAACTTGCGTCTACTGTTACTCTTGGTTACGGTAATGGTGCAATGATTGACTAGAATAGCGATACTTATCGTCAGCGTATCAATATTTTTGATAATGCAACAGCTAATGATGCAGTATTTAGTTTCTAGCAATCAACAGACGCCGGAAAAACCTATAAAGATTTATTTGTTATTAATGATAATGGTACTGTAGTCGCATCAACATTCCAAGGTGCGCTTAAAGGAACAGCAGATTATTCGAAGAACTCTGGTGCTCTTGGTGGCAGTAGTCTTTAGAACATTGTTGATAAAATTAATAACTCTACTGGTGATGGAACTGCTTTTACTGGTTTAGATACAACTACAAACAATAAGGTTAAATTAACTAGAGCCAATGGCGGCACAGTTGAAAAGACAATTAATAATGTATCTAATGCTTCAACTGCGGATTATGCAAAAGATTCAGATAAATTAGATGGATACCATGAAACAGATTTTCTTCGTTATCGTGGCGCGACGGGTACATCTGCGGACTCTTTATGGAATCAAATTGGAATTAAAGAATTTGATAATTGTTATCCAGATGGATTAAACGGTATCTATCCTTACGGAGCAGTAGTTTCTTTACCAACTCCAAATGTTCGTTTTGATATTTGGGTAAATCGTCAGTCGTCTAATGGCGTAACAAATGGCTTACAATATCGTTCTGGTTGGACTACTGATAAAAGGCCTTGGAGAATGTTATTAGATAGTGTTAATTTTACACAATATGCAGCAAATAAAAACGCTTACAATAGTGCATCAGTTTCCAATGCAACTATTACTCTTGGTCGTTCTGATGGTTCAACTGGTACAACTTTAACTGTCAACAATGTAGCTCATGCAACCAACGCTGATCTAGCTAAAAATTCTAACGCTCTTGGCGGTTCTTCACTCAAGAATATTACTGATAGAATTGATTCCTCTATTGCTGCTAATGACGCCATGCACTACATGGGCACTCTTGGTGCAACAGCTCAAAAACCAACCATTACAGCTTTACCTACAACTGCACGAATTGGCGATGCTTATAAGGTTATAACTGCCGGAACTTATTCTTCAATAGCAGCTGAAGTAGGAGATTTATTTATTTACTCTGGCTCTTGGACATTAATTCCATCCGGTGATGATGGCAATGTTTATGTTGGAGATTCAAAGAGTTCAAAATTTGCTGCAAAGAGCAATAATATTGTTGTTGCAGTTGGTGATTAGAAAGTAGCGAGTGCAGCAAATGTAAGTGCCAATGCAGGTACAATTAGCGCATTATAGAGTACTATGACGTAGTTGAAAGCTAATCAAGGTACTGTTACAACTTTAAATGGTAGTAAAGCTACTTTTAGTACAGTTAATGGTTATTTAAATGGTAATGCAGATAGTGCAACTAGATTAAAATCACAAGGAAAATTAACCACTGCTTTATCTGGCACAATGATGGATACCCAGAAAGGACTTTGGATGACCGAAGCATATGCAACTACTAATGCAAATCCTTGTACTTATGGAAATGTGCTTCATCTATCAGGCGTAAATGCTGGTGGGCAAAATGAAATTTTCTTCGGTTGGCAGGGCGGAGGTTCTGTAATGCCGGGAGTTTTTGTACGTAGCCATAGAAATTTTGTAGGCTCAGCAGATGACACTTGGTCAGCTTGGACCAAATTAATTAGTGGTGCAGACGCTCTTCAAACTTCAGCTTCTGCTATTGCTTCTACTAATAATTACTTTACTGCTGGGGCGACTACTGCTTATGTTGCAGCAAAAACCGCAAGTGCAGTTGGTAATTATTTGCCCTTATCTGGTGGAACAATGAATGGAACTGCAATAATTAGTTGGGCAGATTCTGGTACTTGGGGAAATACCACAACTTTTCCAGTTAAACGAGGAGGTTTATCTTGGACTGGTTAGTCAGATGGCGTTGAATTATTTGCGGAAGAAACTGGCGGTGACAATCTCGAGCTAATTGCAAAATTTACTGATGATAATTCAAACGGTTTTACAATTCGTAATGCTAGTAATAATCAAGTAATTCGTTTGGCTGCTTCTGGCGCGATTACAGGTGGAAGTTTAGATGTCTCTGGAGGAATTTCGGGCAGTAACTTATCCCTTTCCGGCAGAGGCGTTCAATTAAATAGAAAAAGCGGGGCGGCCAATGGGCGAATTTCATGGTGGGATTCAGGTTATCATACTTGGGTTAGTTATATGTCAGTTCCAATTGATGGCGCAGCGCCAACGGGTGGAAAACCATCTGTTTTTGGAGATGTAATATCTTGGGCATAGAGAAGTTTAATTTAGAATAGTCCTGGTTTCGGATGGATTTGGGAGTCTGCGACAGAAGGAACAATGACTTCTACTTTAGCCGTTACTCCTTTAATGTCTCTTGGCTCTGCTACCGGTAATTTAAAGGTTAAGGGTACTGTTACTGCTACTACCGTAAATGCTTATTTAAATGGAACTGCTAAAAATGCCGATACAGTAGATGGTTTCCACGCAGTCGATTCCAATAGTTTGACAGCATCGGCAACTAGTGCTAAAATAGTATTAGCAAAGAATGTAGTATCCTATATTAGTTCATTAGGCTTGGCTACAACATCTCAACTCGAATGGATTGAATTTTAAAAGGAGGGAGTCACATGAGTCGTTTCAAGATGAAAAGAGGTCAGGAGAGCAAAGTAAATTCACTGGCTAAGGAGGACGGCTCCCTCATTTTTTCATTAAATGGAGCTAATAATAGCACAGTTAGATTAGATCAAACAGTTAATGGAACTGTGCAGAGATTGGGAATTGCGGTTGATAAAGCAAAAGATGCCGATGGCGTTATTGATTATAATGAACCAACTAGGCATATTAAAATTGGTTATGCTGGTGCAGGGCTAAGTACTTCTAATTTAAATTATATTGCTGGATATACTAATAACGGTACGCAAATTAAAGATGTATCGAAAGATGTTCTTAAAAACTGGTTAGGCACAATGGGTAGTGCAGATAGCGCGAAAGTTATTGAGCCTTTTGAAAATGCAACTGCCAATGCTTCGCGCAATGTATGGTTTAGTGATTCAGAGGTTAGAAATAAGCCTGTTTATAACGATAATTTTAAATATAATCCTATAACTCAAATTTTAACTACTAACATTAGTGGTTCAGCTGAATTTGCTAATCTAATAAAATATTATCAATCGGATAGCCAGTTTTATGCTTCTGGAGATACTCATATTATGGAATTGGGTTATCTGAAATGTGATGGCAGTTATTAGAATTTAACTCTTTATATTACGAGTGCTTTTTGGGGTAATTAGCGCGGTTCTGCAGATTTTATTAATATTTAGTAGGATACTAATACAAATAGTTCTGCAACTGTTCAATCTTATGTTCATGCAATTAGGATTGGCGGAAATTATGATAGAACTTTTTACGCTTATAAAGATTAGACTAATAAAAGACTTTATCTTTATGTCCAAGTCATTGGTGGAAATTCTTACGGCAAATGGAACGTATCTGTTATTCAATGTTCAAGTGGATATAATGCTTGGGTATCCGAATTTGGTTTTAATAAAACTTTACCAATGGGCTATGAAACCGTTTCAAAAACATTTTTAGGTACGGCTGATAATTCTAACGCTCTTGGAGGTTCCTCTCTAAGCCAAGTCCTCGCTTCTGCTGGTGGCGGCAATGCCTTTACGGGTTTAGACACAATCACTAATAACAAAATCAAACTCACTCGCGCGAACGGTCAAACAGCAGAAAAAACCATCAACAATGTTTCTAATGCATCTTCTGCTGGTTTCGCATCAACAGCAACCCTAACTGCTTATCCTCAAGGTTTCGATTCTCACACAACTTCTGCTACTTGGGGCAACACAACGGGTACTTTTTTGACTGGTTGGCATACTTCGTCTGGCGGCGATGTTGCCTTCATGGATAATAATCCGTCAAGTGGAAAAGTTTCAATGAAGCTTGATGGTTATTTCTATCAAAACGAAGGCGCGAATAGGGTTCTTGATACCAGTGACGCGGCCAATTATGTTAAAAAATCTGGCGACACCATGACTGGCGCACTCAATTTTGCAAATAATACATGGAATAAAGTTGGCGACGATGTTAAAATTGGAGATCATAATATCGCGGGTAGCTTAGGCGTTATTGGTGCTAATGGACAAACTCGTATTGATTGGTGTCAATATGATAATGCTAGCAAATATCAAGGCATTGTTTATGATGGCACAAAACTAGCAACTAGCGGCACATTCAAAGCTGATTATTTTGAGGGTACTATCGCTAATGCAACCAGCGCGGAAAATGCTTCTCATCTAGGTGGCAAACCATCTTCTGATTATGCTTTAAAGGCTGAATTATCAGGAGATATTAACGTTTTATCTGCTAAGCGCTTGCCGTCTTATCAATCAGTCTCCGTAGCTAACTCTTTCTTTTATCGCTATGGTACAGCTGGCAATACTTCTGATGGCGGAGCTTGGACTGGATTTCCTTCAGCAACTCTCTATTCTGAAGCCTCGACAGCAAATGGTTTTGGTAGCGCACTCTTCCAAAAGAAAGTTGGTGTTCTTCATCTTGCTTCTGGTTCTTCTGCGCATGACCTTGTATTCCAAGCCGGTGGCACCAATGGCGGTATTGCTTATGTTGCAACTGGACGCAATCCCGCTTACATTCTCGATACTCTTAACTACAAAGATAAAGCATACACATTCAACAAATTAACTGCATCAAGTACATTTACTGCAACTAGTGGTGTAGTTATCGACGGAGGAAGTTATTAATGGCTTTACAATTAATGGGTGCAGCGCCTTCAGTAAAAGAAATCGGAAGCTATTTGGACTTCCACGTAGATGCGAATAAAGGTGCAAAAGATTATGATGTAAGACTTCAAGCCAAAGATAGTGAACTTGATATTCTTGGTTCAAAAGGTGATTCAAGCACTGTTCTCAAAGTGGGCAATAATTTCATGGCTTGGACAGATTCCGAAGGTGGCAATATCCGTATTTATTCTCCATCTCAAGCCTATTTTTATGAGATGGATGCATATAATCATAGTTTAAGAGTTGGTGGTAAACAAGTAAGCAATGGTACTTTTAAAAGTATTACGCTCCTTGACACTAATGGTTATTCGACCTTTAATCGTGCCTATAATGCCGTCTATAACGATTATGCTGAATTTTTCCCACGTGGAGAGGATACAGAGCCTGGCGACATCATCGCTCTTGATGATTCTGTTGACCAAGAACAATACATCAAGGCTACTATTAATTCTTGTCGAGTTGTTGGAATTCATTCTAATGAATACGCTTTTTTGATTGGCGGTGAAAATCCACCAGAAGGGCAAGACTTTTATTCCTACAACATTTCTAAGTACATTCCGATTGGTTTAGCAGGACGTTGTAGAGTTAAAGTTCTTGGCCCTATTTATAAAGGTTAGGATATAATTCCTACTTCTATCCCTGGTATTGGGCGTGCGTTCAATAGAGAAAAAGACAATCCGTCACTTCTTTATTTATCGGTTGGTTTTGCTGTTGAAAACTCAACAGACGAATCAATTAAACTAGTCCGCGCGAAATTAAAGTGAGGTAAAAATCAATGGCTATTCAAATGAAACGCCAAGGCGGAGGGGCGTCAAATAATGCAGCTGCGACTATTCCTACTGCTCTTGCCTATGGTGAGATTGGTATTGATAGTGCAGGGAATATTTATTGCGGCAATGGTAAAGCTCAAGTCACCTCACAAGTTAAAAATGCTGCTAACGTTCTTTTCTTGTACAAAGGGACTTATAAGAAAGACGGATGGGTTGAGAATAGTGCAAATAGTACTTGGTCTTAGACGGTCGCAATTACCGCTCAAGATGGTGGTCCTGCAATTAAAGCAGATTTTACATTATCTGCGCCTATGGCCGCGCAAACGGATAATCGCACGACAAATGAATAGCGCCAAAATGCTCTTGGTATAATTTCAGTAGGAAAATGTACTCCGAATGATAGTGGTCAAATTACTTGCTTAGTATTTGAAAAACCATCAATAGACCTTGATGTTTATTGGTATGCGCGATTGTCTGGCGGTTATGATTCAATGGTAGATGCGCAAGGCGTTGGTACTATCGTTGATTCGGCTGTAAACAAAGCAATAGATGATTTAAAATCAAACATTACTTCTATTGTCAATGATGCAATTAACGATAACAATATTTATACTAAAATTAATAGTGTCTGTGCAGTTTATCGCGCGAAGTATTTAGCTTCAGGTTGGACAGCGGTATCTTCTAATGGTTATAGTTATTACCAAGAAGTAACTACTTCTAAAGTGTCTGACGGCAATGCCAATTTAAATGCGTCAAGTATATTCTTGACTCCTGGTTTCTTTTTGCCAAGTGGCGCAGCATCAACTGATGCAGCTTACGCGCGAGCAATGGGCATTATTAATGACGGTTATTCAACAAGCGGTACAAATAAAATTATGACCTATACTACAACTAAACCAACTAGTGACATATGGGTCTATTGGGTGGTTAGAGAAGCAGTATGATTTATGACGAATTAACTGGCGAAGTAATTGAGAATCCAGACCTTACAAAAGGCAAAGTTTATACTGAAGAAAAAGTTATTGGGCATAAAGAAGCTCAACGAGTTCTTCTTGAAGGTAGTATAACTAATTTTGACCCAGAGGGCTGTTGGATGGAGATACCTGCCGAGGATATAACTGAAACTATTGAGAAATATCACAAGTATACTATCGACGAATTGATTGAATAGTAGTAGACTGCGATTAAACCAAATGATACTTCAATTTCTCAAGAAAAAAAACTTGAGCTATTGCTTAATGCTATACCTACTGCCACATATCCAACTGAATCACCCAAGGCAGGCTATAAATGGTCTCCAACGTATAATAGCGAAGCGGGATTTGGTTGGGAAATGGTAATTGATCCTGACGCTTTTGGCACCCAAGAAAGACCTTTATATTGGAAAGAGGGTATGGAAGTTAAAGCTGGATATTATTATAAAGATGAAAGTGGGCGACTGATGTTTGCTGTTGAGAATGGAGTACCTGATTATTTTGGTTAGTACACTTTTATGGAAGAAATATTTAGTTAAGAGATATAAGTTTATGGGTACTTTATCTAGGTGGGGCTATAATGCCCTTACCTCGTTGGAGATATTTATATAAAGATTCGAAGTGAAAATTCTTCGAATCTTTGGTAGGGGACAACTTGGGAGAAACTTGGGAGCGGACGGGCGTTAATGAGTGCAGATAGTAGCCATGGAGTTGGAACTACGGTTGATAGTGGATTGCCGGATATTCAAGGTACTCATAAGATTGGCTGGGGAGATAAAAGTGGCGGCGGTGTCATTATATCTTCTAATTCAACTACTGGTGCTTTTTATTCCGCGCGTGATGGCAGTGCTATTTTTAGTGCGGGAACTTATGAATCGACTAGTGACAACCATAGAAATTAGGTTGGTTTTAAAGCTAGTAATTATAATTCTATCTATAACAAAAGCTCTATAGTTCAACCTCCTGCTTTCTTCTGTTATTTTTGGAAACGATTAAGTTAAGGAGTATAATATTATGGCATCTTTAGCACGGGGAGGGCTAGATTTAGATAAAATCTGGCCTATTGGTTCAGTCTATATAAGTGTCAATTCGACTAACCCTAGTAGTTTATTCGGCGGGAAATGGGAGCAGCTAAGTGGAAGATTTTTAATAGGAGTTGGAACTGGAACAGCTAACACTACCAACTTTTGGGGTGATGATAGCTGGGATCATCTAATTGGAACAGTAGAAGAAAAAGGCGGATAGGCCTGGCATACATTAACTGAAGCAGAGTTACCAGTTATTGATGGTTCTTTTCGTACTCCAGTTGTAGCAAACCACAATACTTATGGCGTTAGAGGTCATGCTTATGGTTCGAATTGGTCTGATAATAGAACTACTAATGAATATTCAAGTGGTAGTGGAGCTGTTATGAATTGGGGCTATGGCTATAAGTTTGGCGGAGGTCAAGCCCATAATAATATGCCTCCCTATCTTGCCGTTTATATGTGGAAAAGAGTGTCATAATATGTTCTAAGGAGCATTATTATGTCAAATGTAGGAAAGATGAGTCAAGTGCTTAATGCTTATCCAGTTGGCTCGATTTATATGAGTGTGAATAGTACGAATCCTGGTGAGTTATTTGGTGGTACTTGGGAACAGATTCAAGGAAGATTTTTACTTGGATAGGGTTCGGGTTATTCTGCGGGCGCGACTAGCAGAGAAGTGAATCATGTTTTGAGCATAAATGAAATGTCAGAGTGTAATCACTGGGTTCATATCCTTGCTAAAGGTTATAGCAGATGGGGCAGTGATGGCTATTCAAATGGCGAATATTCAACAAACTAGCTGGAGTAACCCGCCAGCTTATGTCGGTTCTTATACAAATACCACTCATATTTTAATGGGACAAACTGGGAAAGATGGTGGTAGTCAATCTCATAATAATATGCCGCCTTATCTTGTAGTATATATCTGGAAACGAATAGCTTAATCATTAATTTGACTTTTCTTTCTACTGATGATATAATAAAATAGTAATCAAGTATTAAGGATGATTTTTATGGGGTAAATTCCTAATTTTAGTGCCCCCCCCCCAGATAGTAGTTTAACGGTATCTGGTAAGGCAGCTGATGCCAAAGTGGTGGGCGATAAAATTAACATAATTAATTAGATACTTTCTTCTTTGCAAACAACAAAAATTACGTCTGGAGATTGGACTTGTATTACTCTTGATTGTGGAATAAAAATGTGTTTTTTCAAAGGACAATATGGAAATACTGATATAACAAGATCTGAGGGTTCTCTTTATTGGGCGTCTTTTTCAAAGGCTCTTCCAGCTGGATTTTTTCTGAATACTCTTGTGTTTAGTGTCAGTGTGAAGTAGAATCTGGTTGGGCTTTATAGTTAGTTTTAAATCCTAATAGTTCAACTAGCACATTAAATGGTTGGTTTTATACAAGCTAACCTAAAACAGTTAATCCTTATATTCATATTTTTTGTATAGGAATTTAATTTTATTAAAATTCTTAAATTTATTTCATATAAAATTCTTAATGTTAGTGCTCTCCATATTGGAGAGCACTTTTATTTTAGAACAGAATTTTTATAGGAGGAAATCGCAATGGACATACTCCTTTTCGGGACTCTTCGAAAATATATTGACGACACTCTTCAAGGTGCTGGTGCGCTTAAAGGTGAAAAAGGCGACCGCGGAGAAAAAGGTGTTCAAGGTCCAAAAGGTGATAAAGGTGATAAGGGAGACACCGGCCCGCAAGGACTTCGTGGTATTCAGGGCTTAACTGGCGCTACTGGTGCGAAAGGCGAGCGTGGTGCGCAAGGTGTCCAAGGATTGACTGGACCTCAAGGTATTCCTGGCGTACAAGGTATCCAAGGTCCAAAGGGCGAGAAAGGTGACAAAGGCGAAACCGGTCCCATTGGCAAACGCGGTGTTCCTGGAGTCAATTATAATATTAAATATTTTTTGTCTACTCTTAACGAATTAAATGCCATCACTCCTGCTACTGGTTATGACGAAGCTATTTTTGCTTACGTAGCAGAAAACAAATCAATCTACTATTCTTATGAAAGCTCTCCTTGGACTTTTTTCTCTGATGCGTCTAATCTTTAGTTTGCGCGCGGAGAGCAAGGTGAGCAGGGTCCAAAAGGTGAGAAAGGCGACAAGGGTGACCGAGGCATTCAAGGTATCCAAGGACCTCAAGGTATCCAAGGTCCTCAAGGTCTTCAGGGCATTCAAGGTCCAAAGGGTGATAAAGGTGACAAAGGCGACAAAGGCGACTCGCTTACTTGGAATGAAGTTCCAGAAGCTGCGCGTAAAGAACTTAAAGGTGAAAAAGGCGATAAAGGCGATACTGGCGATTCTGGTGTTTATTATGGTCCAACTGAGCCAGAAATTAATCAAGAAAAACTTGTTTGGATTGATTCATCAGTAGAAGAACCGGCTACTACAATTGACATTGCTAACATTCCTGGACTTCAAAAGGAACTTGATTCTAAAGTTCAACTCCCCTCTAAAATTGAAAATGGTACTCAGCTATTTCCCGTTGCAACTTCAAAAGGTACGTCATGGGTCGCTCTTGAAGAAACTGTCAACGGAATTGTTAGTGAATGTGTAAATATCATTGTGCGTGGCACAGATAATGCAACTCTTAAAGGCACTGAAATTTATCTTCATGACGTAACAGCTAACACTATATCTACTTTTGAATGGAATGGGACCAGTTTGACTGTTTATGTTTTAAATGGACATAAATATTTTATCAGTGGCGCCGAAGTTGAAGGATATGAGCCTGTTGCGGATAGTTTACAATATATTGCGCGAGCTGCATAGACTCGTACAATCATTTTATCTTATCCTTGCTCAGAAGAAGCAGAGTATGGTATTCGATTCTTAATTGAATCATCAGATCCGTCATGCGAGCGCGTTGTAATTAAGAATAATATTACAACTTATGGTGAAGATACTGGTTTAGTGGCTGCTATTGGTAGTAAACTCGTTATGCCCAAGAATAGTTTTGATGATATTTATCCTTGGTCAGATATTCGCATTGTAACCGACTCTGATAATGCTGCCGAGGCCGCGCAAATAATGGTTAAAATTCCAAAGTATTATGTCAAGGTTACTGTTGATGATACCTATGAAACTTGGATGATTAGTCGCTACAAAAAAGCAGGTTATCGTGTCGCAAAAATGTTTGCTCGTCCTGACGGAACCGAAGCAGACTATTATGAATATGCTCGTTACGAGACTAGTGATACCAATCGTTCTCAAACTGGCGTTACTCCTCAAAATTCAACCACTATTGAAGCATTTAGAACTGCCGCTCTTGAGTTAGGTGATAATTGGCATCTAGCTGGACTTGCAGACCGTACTGATGGACTTCAGATGCTAATGACTATTGAATTTGCTACTCGCAATATCCAGTCAATAGCAGAAGGTTTGGTTAATTCTAGGACTGTTTCTGATTGCGGTTTGACTGATGGTTTAACCATTACCGAAGATTCAAAGGGAATTAAGCCTTATTCTGGTATTGTTAAAAATGCTTTTTCTTATCGTGGAATTGAAAATCCTTACGGTAATTTACTTGAATACGCTGATGGTATTATTTTGAACAATTCTCGTGTGTACTATTGCGACGATTGGACTCGTTGGAGTAATTCAATTAATTCAAGTTACGTTCAAGCTGTTGGCACGATCCCAACTTTAAGCGGATTTATTACTAAATTGAATTATAATGAAGCTAATCCTTGGATGCGTTTGCCTAGCGAAGTAATTACTGCTGGCGATAGCGATAGTAATTATAGCGACTATTATAATGCTCCAACCGCAGATTATACCTTGCCAGTTTATGGTGGCGGTTATTCTACCAATTTGCGCGCGGGCTTATTCCACTGGAATTGTACTCGTACTTTTAGTGAAACAAATAGAGATATTGGTTCTCGTTTGGCTCGTAGTTTTTAAGAGGTGATTGAAATGAGAATATCAAAAGCAGCAAGCGAAATTCGTCCTCAAAATACTATTGAGCAATTATCAGCTAATCGTTTTTCTTGTCGCATTTGCGCGGACGTTGTTGAAACTGTTGATGGTTTTAATTTCACTAGTTATCGAGATTCATTCAGCGCATCTTCTTATCCAGAATTACTTGCGAATATCATTCATACTCGTTATACTTATGATGACGAAAATAATTTTATTAACGATTATATTGCGGAAGGCATGACTAAAAAATATAAAGACTACCGTGATTTTGTTGCTTGGGCTAAATCCCAAGCAAAATCTTATTTTAAGGAGGACTAACCTATGCCTATAATGCAGTTATATGATAAAAATACAAGCACTTGGCAAGAAGTTCCTGCTTTAAAAGGTAGTGCCGCGAAAGTAGAAATTGGCGCAGTAAAAACCGTACCAGCTACAGAACAAGCAAAAGTAACCAATGTTGGCACAAATACTAATGCAATTTTTGATTTCCAACTTCCTCGCGGCATGGATGGTATTACTCCCATTCGTGGTACTGATTACTGGACAACCGCGGACCAATAGCAAATCATTAAGGACGTATCTGATAAAATGAATTATCAATTTACAGATTTGATGAATGCTATTCAAAATAAACCAATCACTTACATTTTTGATGATAAGACTTCTCTTGATGGGGCACTTAATTTAGCTGATAATACTGTCACTTATAACGGAAAAGAGTGTAAGTTAAATCCAGGTGATATGTTCCTTTTGGTTTCGATTAATGAACCAGACTATTGGTTTGGAGAGGATTCTAATGGCGAGAAACTCCATGAGCTTGACGCGCGTAAAATAGAATTAACTGAATATGTTAAATCAAGTCAATTTCAAGTGATGGATATTGATGCTTATAATGCTATTGCTACAAAAGATCCAAATACTTTTTATTTCATCATTGAAAAATCAGATTCGACTTCAAATGACGGGGAGGCAACAATCTAATGCCTATCTTCATTGACAATAAACGAGTTTAGCTTATCTACAAAGGTGAAACTCCTATTGAGGAAATTCATACTCAAAATGCGACTATTTGGACTCCAAAAGCAGATTTTTCTACTGCTTCGTGGGCTGAAATTAAAAAGTGGATTGAAAAGGGTACTTGGAAAGAATAGAATTGGAGCGAAGGAGATACTCATACTATTCATATGAAGGATGGCCATATTCTCACCGCTCGAATTCTTGCAATATATGATGGCCGCGAGGAAAAAGCAACTTACAAAGGTCAGATTGATAGAGATGAGAATAATGCAAAACCGCACATGGTTCTTGAACTAGTCACTTGCTTGCCGGATTCTTATCCTATTAATTCAGAGCCAGAAGTAGAAAACACTCATCAATCTTGGGGTACTTCAAACCTTTACAAGTTAATGTCTCCTGGCGGCGAAATATATGATAATCTGCCAAATGAACTCCAATCAATGATGATTCCTGTAATGAAAAAATCTGGCATTAGTGGCAAGATCCAAAATTCAAGTCCTGAAATCACCAAATCCTATCTTTTCCCGCTCTCAATTCGAGAGTATGTCGCAAAAGACAATATTACAAGCGAAATTAATAATAGCGAGGGTTCTCAATATCAATACTATATTGATCATCCTAGTCACGTTGTTAAAAAAGAATATGCTGGCGATAAAAATATCGTCTATTACACTCGTTCCGCGATGCAAGCTGAAAATGAACTTTATGAATACTTTTGGGCTATTGGCGGTGCGAATAATTATGCAACTTATCCATCCTATATTAGTTTGGGAACAAGTTTTGCATTTTGTATTTAAGGAGGTTCTTATGGCTTTTAGCACTTTTAAACAAAAAGCAGATAGTTATTATGAGTTTCTTTGTGATGAAGAAACTGACTTATAGAACTTGCCAACCGATTGTGCTCCGGGGTCTGTTGCCTTCGTAGTGAATGGTGCGCTTGTTTATATACTTAATAATAAAGAATAGTGGGTCTCATTATTGTGATGATTAGGCCGCAATCAAAAAAATAGGTTCTTTCTCTTGATTGCGGCTTTATGTTTGGTGATATGAATGAAGTTATCTGGAAATATTACTAGTGAAAGTTCTATAAGCGGTTCTATTATGTCTGGAGATATTTCTGGGGCGCTTTCTAATCCTTTAGCTATTGGACCATCAGCTTACGAAGTTGCAGTTGCTAATGGATTCGATGGAACTGAACAAGAATGGCTTAAAAGTCTAAAAGGATATACTCCAATAAGAGGGGTAGATTATTGGACAAAAGCCGACATAGAAAAAATAAAAATGGAACTTGAAGATTATATTAACGCTTTATTAAAAGACAAGGAGTGAAGATATGGATTTAATAAATTTAGCCCTTGTGTAGAAAGCTGTTCGAGATGCTCACGTTGATCACATCGGTCCTCAGGGTCCAAAAGGTGATAAAGGAGATAAGGGAGATTCGCTTACATGGGATGACTTAACCGAAGAACAAAAAGCATCACTAAAGGGCGAGAAAGGCGATAAAGGAGATAAAGGTGATCAAGGTCCTCAAGGAATCCAAGGAATCCAAGGAATCCAAGGAATCCAAGGAGAGAAAGGCGATA